>VFQP010005892.1_pt1 | contig 10384 bp, 12 predicted proteins | sample 3512351 | NCBI WGS metagenome assembly VFQP01 (sample SAMN10412372, study PRJNA504923) | tailings metagenome | isolation source: Relicate 1 Philex TSF1 revegetated site | place: Philippines: Tuba, Benguet | collected 2017-08-29
ACCAAGCGAGCGCCCCTGGCAGCCCATTCATCTGCAGAGTGTTGCAGGTGGTGCTCGCGCTCAGAGCAGCTGCCGTCGGCGTGGGGAGCGTGCAGGCAGGCGCGCACGGGAGCCCAGACGTGCCGGGATCAGGGGATCCCCCTGACCACCAGCAGCGGGAGGCGGGCGGCCTGCTCTTGCTGCAGGTGCAGCCCTTGCGCCCCTGCGCTTGCGGCACAGGAACCCCAAGGGTTTGCGCTTTTTCTTCGAAACACGCTCCACTCACGCGCACACTCGTCGAACAGCATGATGCTCCGGTGCTCTCCCCTACCTACGGGCCCCGCCACGGCTGCGGCGCCTTGCCGTCCCGCTCGCCAGCGCCCGCCGTGCGCGCCTTTGCGCCTGCGGTGCGCCTCCCACGCGACGGAGACCACGGCAGCAGCAGCGTCCACGTCCGCAGCAGCAGAGGCCGCGCTGCCCAGGCCCGGCACGCCAGGCCTGGGCCGCGAGGCGTTGCGCGCTCTGACCGCCGACTACAACCTGGCGATGCGCGACGCCATGGGGTGGAGCAAGGACGCCATCTACAAGTATGACATCAGCAGGTGCGGCGCGCGCGTCGTGTGCCCAGCATTGCCCTTGGGAGGAGCGCGCTGGGGTGCCAACGGCCACCCTCACGCTAAGCAGAGAGCCCGCAGCAGGCTTGGAGAGAGGCCCATGCTTCACGCTCTACGTGTGCGTGCGTGGTCGCAGGGGCCTCTACTTCCACGAGGTGCTGCCGGGGCTCTTCTGCGGCTCGCAGCCTCGGCACGCAGCGGACGTGGACGACCTGCGCGAGCAGCTGGGGGCCACCGCCGTGCTGTCGGTGAGGCGCCCTGGGCGGTGCGGTGCGGTGCGGCGCGAGCAGGGGGTGCGGGTGCGGGAGCCGGGGGAGGCGCGCCGACGCGCGTTGGCCAGGTCAGCACGCTTTCTTTGCGCAAACAGCAAAAGCTCTGCAGCACGCTGCTCCTCTTGTGCTTGCTGTGGTGGCCGCAGCTGCAGCAGGACAAGGACATGCACCACTGGGGCGTGCAGCCCGACGTGATTCGGCAGCGGTGCGCGCACCACGGCATCCAGCACATCCAGAAGCCGGTGCGCGCAGCAGGGAGCTCTATGCGCAGTGTTCAGAGCGCAGCCTGTTGCGCAGCGCCCAACAAGGGCAGCAGCAGCTGTGGGCCCCGCGCCACCTGTCACGTGCCTGTGTGTGGGCCGCCGCAGGTGCGCGACTTCGACCCGCACTCGCTGCGCAAGGTGCTCCCGTCGGCGGTGCAGGCGCTGCACAAGGCGCACAGCGCCGGCGGCAGGTGCGGAGGAGCGGTGCGGCATGGTTCGGCGAGGGAGGCGCGACTCGCCTCCTTGGCGGGCGCGCGCATCGGGCAGGCCGGCACGCAGCACGTCGCGTGCGAGGCATCTGATGCGTCCGGTGGCTGGGCTCTGGCCCCGTCGAGGTGGCAAAACAGATGCAGGTCCCTGTTGCTCACACCACGTCGCGTGTGCGATGTGGCGCGGTTGGCACGCGCAGGGTCTACGTGCACTGCACGGCTGGGCTGGGCCGGGCGCCGGGCGTTGCCATCGCGTATCTGTATTGGTGAGCGTTGCCACCGCGGCGCCGCCTTGAAGAAAGGTGGGGGGGGGAGCAGAGGGCCACAAAGTGCTCCGCAGAAGGGTCACCAAGGGCGCGGCGTGCGGGCATGCGCCGTGGCACCCCTCACGCCACACGACGGGCACACTGCCGCCTCGCCTCGCATTTTGACGGGCAGCAGGGGTGGAGCTGCAGATCTCTGGGATGGCTGGCTTTGCGGTAGGGGAGCCCGCGACGCGGCGTGCGGAGCGCAGCAGCGCACAGAAACACGCGACCGGCCCGCCGCGCCAGGCCCCACTCGCTCCGCAGAGTCGCCCCTCTGCCGCCCGGCTGAGCCGCACGCGCACACCCGCTCCCCGCCTTCCTCCTGCTCCTCCCTCCTCTTGGGGCCGTGGCGACCGCATCCCACCACGCCGCCGCCGCCACTGCCGCTGCAACGCCCCCATGCAGGTTCTACGACCTGTCCCTGGACGAGGCGTACGAGCACCTGACGAGCATCCGGCCCTGCGGCCCCAAGAAGGAGGCCATCCGCGGCGCCACCTACGACCTGCACCACCCAAACCACCTCGAGGGCTTTGACCGGCAGCCGCGCGACGCCTACGCGCGGCTCAGCGCCGAGCAGCGGCAGCGGCTGCAGGGCAAGGTGGTGCAGGGGCACTTCCACCACCACCACCACCATCACCACCACCACCACCACCGCTGAGGTCAGCGGACCATGGGCCCAGTGGCCGTGGGCGCCACTGCGTGGCGGCGTCGGCCGGTACCAGCCGGAGCCGTCCCACCACCGCGGTCCCCACCACCATCACCGCCGCTCAGCCATGAGCGCTGGCCGCGGCCCCGGTGGGCGCCGGGACGTGCGCCAGCGGCCCCGCCCTCGCATCGCCGCGCCCAGCGGGAGGCGCATCTGGCTGCTGGCGGCAGGGGCGGTGTCGGGCTCGGGCCGCCGGGGGCCTCAGCGGCGGCGGTGCGGCAGCGAGGGCGCCCCGCCTCTGGGCGGATGCCAGTGGCGGCGGCGGCGTGGCGTTCACGCGTGCGTGGCGTGCTGCGCGCCCTGGGCGGGAGCTTCTGCACGCGAACACCAGTGGTGGTGCGCCGGACCTAGGAGCAGGGGCTCCTCATTGCGGGGGCAAGCGCCTGATTGAGGGGGTGGGAGCGAGCGGCGTTTGGTCAGGGCCAGCAGGGAGCAGCGACGGTCAGCTGCTGGGGCAATTCGAAAAGGGCCCCTAGGACACTTTGATCCCAAGGACATCGTCCGCGTCTGACGTCCTGTGATGAGTGGTGGGTGACCTGGACCCCGCAGCAAGCTTTCGGTCCCTGCACGCTCTGGGCGCGACCGCCCTGCTGTGTGGCACACGCTGCCCACCGGCCCACCCGGCATCTGCGCCCCGTGCGTGGCGCCTCGCGTGCTCTACCACCACGCTGCCTGTGCCTGCGCCCGTGACCGCCATTCTTTTGTCGTCGTTCCGAATCGTGTGGCGCCGCTCGTCACGGGCCTCGACCCAAAGTGTGTGTCATCTGTTTGTCGTCTTGACGCCCTGTTGTGCCCTGTACACCAACCGTGTGCACCCCACCCTTGACAACCTTTGCGCCCCCTGGTGTGTGCTTGTATCTGTCGCTCCCGTGTCGTGCCGCTGCACGCGCAAACGCGGGGCAGTGTCCTGGCGCCCGTGCAGTGAAGAAGACTCGTGTGATGGACCCACCGCTGCAGCTGCTGCTCCTACTCCCTTGTCCTCTTCTTCCTGTGCTTTCACCGTGTCCCCGCCGGACAGACTCTGGTGCGCTGTACAACTCACGCCCTGCCTGTACGTTCCGGTGGCGTCGCCGTCCCTTGTTTTATTCGGGCGGGCCTGGGGCTGCGCGCCCGTCACGTGGATGCGCACCCAGCAGAGCAGCTCGGGGCCACCGCCGTGCTCTCGGTGATGCGCCCTGGGCGGTGCGGTGCGGCGCGAGCAGGGGGTGCGGGAGGCGGGCGCGGAGGGAGGCGTGCCGACGCGTGTTGGCCAGGTCAGCACGCTTTGCGCAAACAGCAAAAGCTCTGCAGCACACTGCTCCTCTTGTGCTTGCTGTGGTGGCCGCAGCTGCAGCAGGACAAGGACATGCACCACTGGGGCGTGCAGCCCGACGTGACGCGGCTTGCGCAAAGCGGTGCTGGCTGCGACGCAGCGGGCTTTGCTGCCTCGGGGCTCGCCGTCACCGCCCCCGTGGCGTCGCATTTTGGTGTCTTGCAGATGTCAGGCCAGGCGCACGACCGCTCGCGTCGGGTGCACTCCCTCACCATCAGCACACACACGGACGTCCTGTGCTCGCCCTCCGGGGATGAAAAGCAGCTCTGGCAGACGCACACACGCGCACACACTCCTCGCTCAGTGTGGAGTCGAACGGTCCATGACGGATCACAGAGGGAAGAAGTCTGCTCTCCTGTCGTGTGGGCGTCCCTCGCACCCCCCGAGAGCATCCCACCAGCACGGCACACGTGTCAGACGAAGAGGTGTTGAGGTCCGGTGCTTGCTGTTCGCTTACGACGACACAGAGCCCTCCTCAGCCTGCAGCAGCAAGAGAGGAGAGCAGCAGAAGCAGCGAGCAGCAACGTTGGATGCTCAGCAGCCCGTCTGTCAGCTGGTGCCGCGAGGCGCTGCCTCCGCTCCCGCCGCTCCACACGGGCAGAACGGGCGTCAAGTGTGCGGGCGGGGCGGGGGCTCACCTGGATCTGCTCGCGCAGCACGCGCACGACCGACTTGAACGCAAACCACTCGGGGATCTCCTCGCCGGCGCGCAGCATCTGCCTGAACTTGGTGCCTGCAGCGGTAGCGCCGGTGACACACGACCACCACGACAACCGTGTGATTGGCCCACGAGCGCGGCGGCGCCGGAGCGGTGTCAGCATGCAGCAGCGCCTCGCGCCGTGGCACGGCCTTCGTCAAGAGCACCCTGTCTCCCAGCCCAACACACGCGGCAGTCAGGCTGCCGCCCTGCCGAGACGTCCAGGCAGACGAGAACTGCAGGGCGCCGCCCCACGCACCCGACAGGTTGAGCTTGGTGAGCTTCTCCCGCTCCGCCACGTCGGCCGTCACGTAGCCCTTCTCCTGGGTGTAGGCAATGTTGAGCGAGGGCACCGTCTGCATGCCCAGCTCGGGCGCAAGCTTGCCCGCCAGCTCCTGAGCGTCGTACGCGCCTGCGGGGCGGGAGAGGGGTCCGAATGGGCATGAGGGCTTTAGGGCTCTAGGGGGCTCCTGCGGGTCGTACGCGCCTGACCGACGAGGAAAGAAACGCCTGGGCGTGAGGGCGGGCTGTAGGGCGTTGGGAGGACGTGAACGGCTCCCGCTCTTTTGTGGGACGGGCTCTGGTCGCTCGCCTGCTGGCCACCCCAACTGCTGCAGATCAGCGCTCTCGGGGCGCGAGCGCCCCCTCCTGCTCCTCCCCATCCCCCGTCGCGCAAGTGTCACCGTCGGCAACCACAGCATGCCCCGTAAACTGCGCATCCGCTCGCGTCCCCGCCCCCGTCACACCCCCAGCCGCGCAGCCGCCACCGGCTGCCGCCACCGGCGCAGCGGCGCGGCGACGCACCGTAGAAGTCCTGGCCGGTGAGGGAGCTCTTGGAGCCCGCCATGTCGCGGCCAATGATGAAGTGTGAGCAGCCTGCGCCACAGAGCACACCAGCAACAGGCAACGCACACGCGTCATACGGCCGACTTGAGGAACCTCGCCCCTGCTCGGCACGCAACCGGCAGGACGCCCCGCCCGTGCCCCCCACGCCCCGGCGCACCAGCGGGGCGCGCTTTGCGCCTGCCACAGCGCCAATGTGCAACATCGCTCGCTCCTGCCCGCAGCCAGGCGCCACGGCGCTGCAAAGAGAGGTCCTCGCGCCGCGCGCGACGGCGCCGCCGCCAAAGGCCTCACCGTAGTTCTTGCGGATGATCATGTGCTGGATGGCCTCGCGCGGGCCCGCCATGTGCATCGAGTAGGGCAGGTAGGCCCAGCGCAGGCGCGGGTTGTTGGTCTCCTCCTTGAGCACCTCGTACGTGGCGTAGCGGATGTTGCCCGGGATGTCGTCGTCCTGCACGCGAGGTGCGCCGCACGCAAAGCGCAGCATGAGCGCACAGGTCGGTGGCGCCTCGCTCGCTTGGGGCGCGATCGATGGCTGTGGCTGGGGCGGGCGGCGGCAGGAGCGCAAAGAGAGCGGCGCTCCCGGGCGCGGACCGGGGCCGCCGTCGGATGCAGGCGGAGGCTTTGGCAAAGCAGAGGGGGTTGGGGGCAGGAGGGCGCCTCCTTCTCACCTGGGTGGGGCCCACGGTGGGGTGCACGAGGCACACGGCGCCCTGCTGCACGTTGGGCGCGTCGAGCGCGCGGATGAAGAGCTCGTAGTGCGCCCTGCACGAGCGGTGGGTGGGCCACAGGGACACATGGCAGGGTGGGGCCTAGTCGCGCACTCCTCCGTCGCCGTGGTCACCACAACCGCCGTCAGGGGCCCCTGAGGAAGGTGAGTGGGGTGGACGTGCAGCGAGGCGGGCACAGAGCAGCAGCCCGCCCCCGAGCACGCCCAAGCGGGAGCGCCCCCCCCTGCGCCGCGCGCACCTGTGGATGGGGTTGCGGCACTGGAAGGCCAGCACGTCCTCGTTCTTGGGCAGCGTGGCGCGCACCTCGGCCGGCGTGGCGCAGGGGAACACGCGCTTGGGCAGCTCCAGGCCCTGCATGGGGGCGCGACGAGGGCACGGCGGGCGTCGGCGTGCGGCGCGCGGCGAGTCGCGCTGGGCTTCCGCATACGGCCTGGCCGCCCCCCTCGCCGCCTGACGGGTCGCTGGGGCCCCCATCCCACCTGATCAACCGCCCGGGCCCTTGGGATGCCCAACCCAACCCCAGATTTTGACCGAATCAACGAACTCCAAAGCTCACCTCGACCTTGCCGCCCAGGTAGTACTTGCCCCTCTCGAGCGCAATCATCTGCACGGCCGGGTGCTCCAGCGTCGTCACGCCGTACACCTTGGACGCCTCCTTGACCTGCGCCCGCCAGCGTTGGACACCACACCAGAGGCTCGCGTCACTCGCGGCAGATATGCAGCGCGTTGTCACGCAGGGTCCAAGGGACGAATGCTGCGGCGGCCTCTGCGCCTCATCACCCAGGCCGCGGCCCCCCCCACCCCGGCAACGCAGCAGCGTCGGGCCAACCTGGGCATAGAACAGGCCGCGCCCAGCCGTCCTCCTTCCCCTTCCAGGGATGCTCGCGCTGCGTCTCCCCCCCCCCAATTGCTCTCGTCGCCAGCTACCGGCTCTCACCGCCTCCGAGCACGCACTGGCTCGCGGGGGACGGCGGGGATCCCTAGTGCCCAGCGTGCTCCTGCCTCCTTCGCCCACACCCGCCCACCCACAGCTCTGCTCTCACCTTGTCAGGCACGTACTTGCTCTCCACCGTCAGCGTGCCAATGTTCTGCCCCTTGTACGTGATGAGCAGCTTGTCGCCCACCACAATGTCCTCGCGGTCCGTGTCAAACACGATGGGGATGCCCAGAAGCGTGCCGTCCTGCCGCCAGCAGGAAGCAGGCAGACGCACGGCGCAGTGCGGGTCAGCGTGGCAAGCGCAGGGTGGGGATGCCGGCAGGAGGACGCTCGGCTGCAGATCACTTGTGCTCCCTGGCGCTGACCTGCCCTGCCGCCCGCCGAGTCCCCCTCAGCCCCCGGCCCCGCTGCCCTCAACAGTCAGCGCCGCTCCGCCGCCACGCAGGGCCGCGCCGCCCTCGCGCGCCACGGTGGCCCCCTCACCACCTCTGCTCTGCACCTCGGCGCTCTCAAAATCGCCTCGCCCAAAATCTAGCATGCATCACTCACCACCAGGCGCATGTCGTTGACCACGCTCGAGTAGTCGGCCACGTTCAGGAAGCCCGTCAGGGGCGAGAAGCCGCTGCACAAGCACGCACCGCACGCCGGACCAAAGCACACGCCGCTCGAGCTGCGCTGCGATGGGCGGCAGGCCAACGCCCCATGCTGCTGCTGCGCTGCCCCTCCGGCGATCGCAGCAGCAGTCGGCGCGCCGACGCTCGCTACGGCTACCCGACGCCCATGCGGCTTCTCAACCACGCAGCTGGCCGCTCTGCTGCCGCGCCGCAGCTGGTCCACAGAGCTCCTGCTTTGAGCGAAGCCAGGCGGCCTGTCGGCTGGCGCGGCTGGTGTCTCACCCGATGGACAGCAGCTCGACGTCGCAGGCGTTGCGGTCGCTGGCCTCCACCGTCTTGTTGCAGCTCTTGATGGCGGCCTCCCACTGGCTGGGCTGCAGCTGCAGGTTGATGAGCTTGCCGCCGTGCGGCGCAATGAGCCCGTCCACCGTCTGCTTGGCCGCCGCCACAGGGGCAGCCGCGGCCATCACCCTGCAGTCGTGCACAGCGCACATGCGCACGCACTGTGTCGAGAGATTGCTGTCATCGTGCGCCGCCAGCACACGACACGGCGAGCGCCCGCACTTGAGCGCACGCGGGTGCTACAAAGTCCTGAGCGGTTGTGGCTCAAGGCGGCGCGCAGCCACCGTCCTCAGCATCATGACGTGCTGCTGGCCCTGACGTGCTGTGCGAGCGCGGAGTGCTGCTGCGACTCCGCACGCATGCCCCTCCGCAGCCCCAACTGTGGAGAAGCTGGCGGCAGGCGCTTGAGCGCGCTGCTCTGCGGGGCTCAAGGTGGCGGGATTGGTGCCGTCACGTCCTGTTGTCTGGATCCTGCTCGCTCGCTCGCGACGGCGCGTGGGTGGACTCCTCCACACGATGAGGATGAGCGTGCGCGAGCTCCTCACTGGTGCGCGCACCTGATCGAGGAGGCGCGCGACGACGAGGCCTTCTTGGAGGCGACGGCGGCAATGGGAGCGGCAAAGGCGGCCTGCTGGGGCTGAGCGGCGCGGCGCGTCGAGGTGGCGCGCACGAGGGCGGGAGCCGCCGCACGAGTCGAGCTCCTCTGGGCGCGCAGCTGCTGCTGCTTGTTCTGCAGGGCCATCTGACGGTGCTCGGGCGAGGCGACGGACGCAGTGATGACGAACACTGGAGGTCCGGGCGAAAAGGTGGCGCGGGCGAGCTGCTGCGTGGACTTGAGCGCAAGGGTACATGGTAAGGGCCGTGCCACGGCGCCCCAGCAGCGAGTCACGCGTTCAAGTTGCACGATGCCTCACCACAATCACCACCGCTTGCGGCACCCTGACGGCCATGGCGCGGCGTGGTGGCGGCCGCCCCACGGCTGGCACGTGCGCCACCAGTGCGCCCGGGCCCTGCGCGTGCTGGCGCAGCGCTGCTCCTCGCTGCAGCACGGCGCCGCGACGGCGCTCTCGACGCACCAGGGGCGCGCCGTGCTCTCACTGCTCAGCGGCGGGGCCGTGGGCTCGATGGCGGCAGCGGCGGCGCTACCTCCCCCACAGGACGGCCACCAGCAAGGCGCAGGCTCGTTGAGCAGCACCAGGTGAGTCTCCACGTCGGTGCACAACCTCGCTGCGCTTCTTCACGCGCCCGCATCACCACGTCACCCGCGCGCCACACCATACCCAACAATTCACTCGCACGCGCAGCGCTGCGCAAGGCGACGGCCAGCAACAGCCACAGCAGCAGCAGCAGCAGCAGCAGCAGCAGAGGCAGGGCCAGCCCAGGTCCTTCCAGGACTTTGGCCACGAGAAGCGGCGCGCCACCGACGCCTTCATCCTGCTCAACTGCGCCGCCTTCCTGCTCCAGTGGCTGTCGCGCGACCTGCTCACCTTCTGGGGCGCCAAGGTGAGAGGCTTTCATCTCGAGGCCGTCACCACCACTGGTGGCTGTGTGTGGGGGGGGAGCGCTCGGCGATGCGGCACCGCGGAGCATCCCGCGCAAGGATGCAGGCCCCGCACGGCGCTTTGGGGCGAGGTGCCCGAGGCTGATTGCCCCGTGCCGAGAGGCGCGCATGCTGCGGCTGTCTTGAACGGGCCATGTGCTGGCGCGACGCCTGGGGGCGGGGCAGTCCACGCTGTGCGGGCAGTGCCCATCTGTTTCACCAGCAGCCGCAGCCGCCCCAAAAGGGGCCCCCTGCAGGGAGCGACGCCGAGCACGCCCACATGTCATCACGCTCCTCTGCTTTCCAGGGCTCCACCACGGCTCCACCAGGCGATGAGCCTCACATGTGCACGTGTGCACGCGCCACGCCCGCCCGCAGGTCAACTCGCTCATCGCCGCGGGGCAGTGGTGGCGGCTCGTGACGCCGGCCTTCCTCCACTCGAGCGCCTTTCACCTCCTGGTGCGTCCTTGACACACGCCAGACCGGCACGTCATCGCCCCTTGTGCACACATGTAGGGCGCCTGGCTGGCCCCCTCTGAGCGCCGCCACTGCGCAGCGCTGCAGCGCACGCGGTGATGAGGGAAGTGCCTGATGGCACGGCGCGGCGTGGCTAGGGGCTCGGCGGGCAGGCGCAGAACCGTGGGAGGCATCGTGACGGTGTGGGGGCGTGCACGCCGCCAGCGTCGCCGGTGCCTTGGCTTGCAGGCCGGCACGCTGCACGTTCAACACTCAGCACGGTCATGCATCCACGGGCCAGCACTCCACGACGCCCAGCACAACGCACATTGCAAACGCGGCGTCCCACGCGTCGCCGCCTCGCCTTCCACCGTGCACGGCGCAGGTCAACACGCACGCGCTGCACACCATTGGCCCGCACCTGGAGCTGGTGTCTGGCAGCCCGCGCTTCGCCGCCGTCTACGTGGCGTCTGCCTTCACCGGCACGCTGGCCAGCTACCTGCTCACGCCCTCGCCCTCCCTGGGAGCCTCAGGTGGGCGACGGTGCGGGCGCGGTGGCGGGAG
>VFQP010005893.1_pt1 | contig 10382 bp, 11 predicted proteins | sample 3512351 | NCBI WGS metagenome assembly VFQP01 (sample SAMN10412372, study PRJNA504923) | tailings metagenome | isolation source: Relicate 1 Philex TSF1 revegetated site | place: Philippines: Tuba, Benguet | collected 2017-08-29
AGTTTCCCCTGCCGGTTTGGAAGGATATTGACGGGTCTAAAGTGAAGCCGCAAGACTTTTTCAAGGCTCTGCGGGACCTGATGCTAATCCGGAGGCGCTACGCTCTTTAAGCGAGCATGTTTCGCATCGGACGCGGAACGAGCTTAACGAACATTGCGACATGCCGAGATTTAGAACATTGCTATTGCTGGCAGGAGATGCAGCCGTTCTTTGGGCCTGCTATCTCCTGGCGAGCTATTTGATTCTCGAAAATAACCTCGTTCCAGATATGAATCTGGAGCTCTTTCTGAATGCCGAGAACGGCTGGACCAAAATCGGGCTACTAATCGCAACGCTCCTATTTGGGTACTATTTCGTTGGACTTTATGAGAACGTCCGAGTCCGGTCACGGAGGCGGCTGGCCGAAGACCTGATGCTGGTTTTCGGGCTAGCTTTCCTTTTCCAAGCATTCATCAGCTACCTGAATCGCAGCATTATGATGTCCCGGTGGATCATGCTGCTCGGCAGCTTGGTGGCCATGGCTATCCTTATCGCTTGGCGCGTAGCGTACTCACACGTTCTAGTCGCGTCTCTCGGCCGGCAGAGGATTCTCTTCCTTGGCAATACGCCGCTTAGCCGATTGCTCGCTCAGCATCTTATCGAACATCCCGAGAAAGGCTATGAATCCATTGGGTGTATTCACTCGGAGCAGGTGACATCAGAGGCGTTTCCGGGTGGGCAGGTCTATGCGCTTCAACCAAATCTGGAGGAACAGATTCTGAAGCTCAAGCCGGACCGTGTGAGCGTCGCGGAGCAATACCCAGCGGATTCGCCAATATACAGTTCACTCTTGTTGTGCAGCATGAATCGCATTGTCGTCGAGAATATTGGCGAGCTGCATGAAAATGTGTTTCAACGAGTCGCCTTGGAGGCTGTGACCACCGACCAATTGATTTTCTCGCCCGCTTTTCGCGCGCCAATTTTCACGGAGATCATCCAAGCGGTTTATGGGCGCGTATTCTCGCTGCTGGGCATACTGTTGACATGGCCGCTGATGCTGCTAACGGCGATTGCCGTGCGCATCGATAGCCCCGGACCGGCATTGCTTCGCCAGGAACGCGTCGGCCTGAACGGACGCCATTTCTTCATATTGAAATTCCGTTCCATGTATGTGGACGCGGACAAGAAGTTTGGGCGCACTCGGGCGGACAACGAAGACCCACGCATAACCAGAGTCGGCAAATGGATCCGGCTTACCCGTCTCGACGAGCTACCTCAGTTTGTGAACGTCCTGCGTGGCGAAATGAATTTTGTGGGGCCCCGGCCGGAAATGCCCATCTACGTGAAGGAGTTGACGACCGCAGTCCCGCTCTACCCCCAGCGCCTGCGTGTAAAGCCAGGACTAACGGGCTGGGCCCAACTCCACCACATTCCCGAGTTGACGGCGGCGGAGACCGCTCGGAAACTGAGCTACGACCTGTATTACATCAAGAACATGAGCGCGCTTTTCGACGCCACCATCGTATTCCATACAGTGAAGGCAGTGCTCTTTCGGACTGGCGCGCGCTGACTGCATCATTGGACAGCTAGTGAGGCGGAACGAATACCCTAGTAGGCATGAGTTACGCCATCGGCCAAAATCATCCTCAATGTCCTTGGCCTGTTGCATCGGGGATGGCTTTCCATCACATTATTCCGCGTTCGGTACTGATCCGGGCGTTCAACCGGCTCCTGGAGCATCGCATTCATTCAGCCGGGGCAGAAGCACGGACCTGCCTTTATCAATTCCTCGCCTTGTGCAACCGGAATCATCCAGGACTCGAAAAAGTAACCGACCGGCTTCGAACCGATCCTGCCGCGCCCAAGAGAGCAGGCCATAACCCACTCGTTCCGCTGAGCGTCCCCGAACTCACAGAAGTGCACCGCTCGGTGATCTGGCCTGCTTGGGATGTGGTCGAAGGACCCGCGCAGCGAGGTGACGACCCTGGCGACCACTATATGGACCGTTTCACCGCTGGGCTACAAGCCGACGAAATGCTGCAGATGCGGGCTATTGAGTCTTTGTTTCCATCCTTGGAAACAGCAGCTACGAACGGCCCGAGTTCCGCACTCGCAAGCGCTATCGGCGCAGCTCGCAATGTCTTGAATCGTCCAACTCCGATCCGCTTCCGTGCCGATATGTGGGATCTGAGCACGAGGCCCGCAAGAAAGCGGCGCTAGGCCGCTCATAGGTTCAAGTAGCGGCGAACCTCGGCTTCCATGCCGGGGGCGCAGCCGACGCCGTTGCCTTCGTAGATGCTTTCTTTGCCATTGAGGGCGAAGAGCTTGGCGCCGGATTCGCGGAGGATAGCAGCGGGGGCACAGAGATCCCAGGGAGCGACACTGGGTTCCATCCAGATCTCCATTTTGCCGCTGGCTACGAGCATGGCGTCGTAGATGCCGCCGAAGACGCGGACGCACCAGAACTGAGACAGCCAATCGAGGAGCGGGGGGCCGAAGGGGGGCTTGGTGACGCCGTTCAGCTTGTTGACGCAGATGACGGCTTCCTTGGGGGTGGAGATCCCGGAGGCTCGGATGGGTTCGCCATCGCGGAAGGCGCCCAAGCCTTTGGCGGCGTAGTACATTTCGCCGAGCATAGGCAGATAACAGACGCCGACGACGGGTTCGCCCTTATCTTCCAAGCCGATCAGGATGGCCCAGAGGCGATTGTTGCGAACAAAATCGCGGGTGCCGTCAATGGGATCGATGATCCAACGGCGGCCATTGGTGGACTGGCGGTTGGCGCCTTCTTCTCCGAGGAGGCCGTCCTCAGGAAAGGCTTCCGAGAGGATGGAAACGATGAGGCGTTCGCTTTCCTTGTCCGCGATGGTCACGGGGGACTCGTCGGACTTCGTTTCGGCCTTGACTCCTTGATTCAGGATGCGGATACAAGCCTCTCCGGCCTTGCGGGCGGCCGAACGGGCGTGGAATAACTCAGCTTCGTAGGACATGAAAACGGGATGATAGCATCAACGGAGATGAGCGGACGAACTGTATTCACGGCCCTGGAAGAGGCGGCTGCGCGCTTTGGCGACAAGCCTGCGATGCATCAGCCGGTGGCGGGTACAAATGGGGAGAAGTTCACGACGATTACGTGGAATCAGTACGCCCAGGCGGCGAAGGAAATCGCCTGCGGGTTGCGGAGCATGGGAATCGGGCGAGGCGATGTCGTGGCTTTGCAGAGTGAGACGCGAGCGGAATTTTACCTAGCGGATATGGGCGTGATTTCGAATGGAAGCATCGCGGCCGCGATGTACACAAGCTATCCCCAGGGCGAGGCCGTAAAGAAGCTGCGCAATTGCGGGGCAAAGCTGGTGTTTGTCGAAAATCCGAAAATGCTGGCGAGTTTGGCGGCCAGCGCTGTGGGGGAAGAAGCGCTCAAGATCGAGTGGGTCCTAATGACGGGGACGGCGGAGAATGTTTTAACTCTAGACGAACTGCGCGAGAAGGGCAGAGCGGCGATGGAGGCAGACGCGCAGTTGTTCGCCAAAATTTACCTGGAGACACAGCCTGAAGATACGGCAATCATCTATTTGACGAGTGGATCGACGGGCGAGCCGAAAATGGGAATGGTCTCGCACCGGAGCATCGTTCACAACTTAAAGATCGCCCCGCCGTGCTTGCCGTTGACCCCAGAGGACAAAACGATTGCCTTCCTTCCGAGCGCGCACATCACACAACGGCTGGTGATGCAGATGTTGCCACTAGAGTTCGGCATGTCCGTTTACTTTAGTGAAAGTTTGACGCGGCTTCCGAAGGAGATTCAAGCGATCCGGCCCACGTTTCTGGTGGCGCCGCCGCGCTTGTGGGAACGGATCTATCAGAGCATCGTGGCGGAGATCAAGAAGAAGCCGCCGTTCATTCAAAAGCTGTTTCACGGCGGATTGGGGCTGGGCATGAAGGCGCGGGAGGCCGTATGGGCGGGTAAGAGTGTGCCGCCGTGGGTGAGTGTCCCCTTGGGCATCGTCGACAAGCTGATCTTCTCGAAAGTGCGCGCACGACTGGGTGGGGAACTGCGCATTGCCGTTTCTGGGTCGGCTCCGTTGGGCAAAGAGTTAGCGAGCTTTTATCAAGCGATCGGCATCAACCTGATTGAGGGCTTTGGGCTAACCGAGGGCGGTGTCACGCACTTGAATCCGTTGGACCGGCCCAAGGTGGGCAGCATTGGCAAGCTCTTTCCCGGGGTGGAGGCAAAGCTGATGGAAGATGGGGAGTTGGCGCTGGCGGGAGGAACTGTCTTTACCGGGTACTTCCAGGATCCCGAAGCTACGGCCAAGGTGTTCTCGGACAAATGGCTGTTGACGGGCGATATCGCGAGCGTGGACGACGAAGGCTACTGGTACATAACGGGGCGCAAGAAGGAGATTCTAGTCGCCTCGAATGGGAAGAAGATCTATCCGGCGCGGATCGAAGGCTTGTTTAAGTCCGAGCCCGCGGTAAGCCAAGTAGTTCTGGTGGGCGACAAGCGGCCCTATGTGACAGCGCTGATCACCATGAACGGCGCGGCCGTGGAGCAAGCCGGGAAGCCGGCGGAGAGCATTGTGCGTGAGGCCGTGAAAGAGATCAACCGGAAGGTAGAGGCCCATGAGCAGATCCGGAAGTTCAAGATCTTGCCGCGCGAGTTCACCATTGATGAGGGGGAAATTACTCCCACAATGAAGGTGCGCAAGGGAGTGATTCTGGCCAAGTACGAAGCCGAGGTGGCGGAGATGTATGCGGGTAAGGAAGAGTTTGCTTAAGCCGGCAGGCGGATAGGCGCTAGAACATGGTGGCCCGGGAACTCGATGCCGGTTTGTTGGAAGTGAATTTGGAATCCTGGCGGCGAAACAATGAAATTCTCATAAATCTCTTGCGCAGCGTGCCGGCCGATGCAATGCAGGCGAGCGCTCTGCCTGGAAGCCCCACGGTAGCGGCCATGTTTCATCACATGCATCATGAGCGGATGATTTCGTTGGATGAGGAGGCGCCGGAATATGGCGGCGCGCCTCCCGCCCAGGAGTGGGAGGGCGAGGACGATCCCGGCAAAATCGCGGAGAAACTAGAGGATAGCGCCCGCAGGGTTGGCGAGGCAGTGCGAAGCCGAGTAGAAAAGCGCAGCGGACTGGATCGAAGCTACGATCATCCAATTCTCTTCCTGCAACTGCTGCTCTTCCACGAGGCATACCATCATGGGCAGATCAAACTGGCGCTGAAGGCAAACAACTCCCCCCTGCCCGATTCGTTGGCCGGACCGATGACTTGGGATGTTTGGAGGCGCAGACGCGCGGGCTTAAACGTTGCGTAGAACGAGCTTTAGTTTGTTCGAGTTTTCGCGATCCAAAGGTTTGTGGCTGGCTACGCGACTCTTGGCGATTACAACCAGGACGTTGTAGTTTTCCTTAGCGACTGGAAAGAGTTCTACTTCGGGGAGATTACCGGTCTTGATTTTCTCCGCGAACTCAGGCGTTGTGTAGCCGAGGAATTGCAGTGAGCCGTCGGAGAGCTTGTGGAACTCGTAGCTCAGAAGAGATTCCTTGGCGAAGATGCCGCCATCGGAATCAGCCGGAGTATAGGTGTAGCCGAAGACGCCATTGGAGATCTTGGACCAGCTCAAGCCCTCATCTTCTTTGGATACGGGTACGAGTCGGTTCTGTGCGCGGAGCTGTTCACGTTCGGTTTGCGACATAGGTAACAAACTTCCAGGATAAAAGGGTTGTGGACTGGCGGCAAGCTATGGCGCAAGTCATGCCGGGAAGTTTGAGCGCTAAGGTGTACTTGAATCTGCAAGTCATTTGCGGCAGGGCGTGAAGCCTTGGAAAATCCTTTTCTCCTAAACGCATATTGTTTACCAATGGCTTAAAGTCAATCTCCCTAATTCCTATAGACAATATCCAAGGCCCAAATGTGAGACTCTAGTAGATTCAAGATGTCTCAAGAAGCCAAGCCGGCCCCGGTTATGGCCAGTGAAGCTTGGGAAGACGCATTTACCGCAAGTCTTGCCGCTGCTTTCCCGGACGCGAATATTGTTTTTGCGCGATACCGTGGACAGGAATTTCTTCAAGTTGCCGCGGCCCAAGTTCCAGCCCTGATCGCATACCTGCGCGAGCGGGAAGGCTTCCGCTATTTTGCGGATTTGACGGTTGTGGACCACCCGAAGGACGCTGAGCGTTTCGAGGTGGTGATTCATCTTTACTCGCTGGAGAACGCTCGACGGATTCGGGTGAAGAGCCGGGCCGGAGTATACGATGAGTTTCCGACGTTGAGCGGGATCTTCCCGGCGGCGAATTGGCTGGAGCGCGAGGCATTCGATATGTTCGGGCTGCGATTTGCCGGGCACCCGAATTTGAAGCGTATTTTGATGCCCGAGGATTGGGAAGGATTTCCATTGCGGAAGGAGAAGTCCATTCTGGCGATGGACAACGATTGGGTGGCGAAGCACCTGGGAATCGAGAGCGGACAGTAATGACACCGGTCTCGCATCTGGAAGGCTCGTACCTGGAAGGCCAGGAACTTACTCTCAACATGGGGCCGCAGCACCCTTCCACGCACGGTGTGTTGCGGCTGGTGCTGAAGCTGGACGGCGAACGCGTGAAGAGCGTCGAGTGCGTGATCGGTTACTTGCACCGGGGTGTGGAGAAAATTGGCGAGAACCGTACTTACGGACAATTTGCGCCCTACGTCGATCGTATGGATTATGTGTCGGCCGTGTCGAATGGTCTGGGCTATTGCCTGGCTGTGGAAAACTTGATCGCCGCCGAAGCGCCGCCACGCGCGCAGATGGTGCGCGTGATTTTCGCCGAGCTGAATCGCATCGCCTCGCACCTGCTTTGGCTAGGCACGCACGCGCTCGATATCGGCGCGATGACGGCGCTGTTCTACACGATGCGCGAGCGCGAAGACGTTCTCAAGATTTTCGAAAACTACTGCGGGGCGCGCTTGACCACGCACGCATTCCGCATTGGCGGCTTGCAATACGACTTGTATGAGGGCTTTGAAGCGGAGACGCAGCGTTTTTGTGAGAACTTCAAGCGGCGGCTCGATGAATACGAAAAGCTGTTGACCAAGAATCCTATTTGGCTGGAGAGGCTGAAGGGTGTGGGTGTGCTGAGCGCGGAGGACTGCTTGGGGTATGGCGTTTCGGGGCCGATGATTCGAGCGTCGGGCGTGAAGTGGGATTTGCGCAAGTCCAATCCGTACTCCGGGTATGAGCAATTCGATTTCGATATTCCGACTGCGGCGAACGGCGACAGCTACGACCGCTATCTCGTGCGCATCGAGGAGATGCGGCAGAGCGTGCGGATTATCGAACAGGGCTTGACGAGAATTCCCACAGGGCCAATTATGGCGAAGGTGCCGAAGGTGCTCAAGCCAGCAGTGGGCGAGATCTATACAAGCATCGAGGCGCCCAAGGGAGAACTGGGATATTTCCTGGTTTCCGATGGCGGCTTGCAGCCTTACCGCGTGCGAGTGCGGCCGCCGAGCTTCATCAACTTGGCCACCCTGGAGAAGATCGCGGTGGGCGCATTGGTGGCGGACGTCGTTGCCATCATCGGCACGATTGACATCGTGCTGGGGGAAGTAGACCGATAATGAGTTTGCTGAAGCACATCAAGGAATTCTTCCTGCTCGACCTCTTGGAGGGCTTGTGGGTGACTTTCCGCATGCAGAAGACTTCGGAAATTGTGACCGAGCAATATCCGAAGGAAAGGCCGAAGGTGGCCGAGAGGTTTCGGGGCGCGCCGCGCTTGAACATCAACCCCGAAAACAATGAAACACTATGCATCGGGTGCGATTTGTGCGCCAAGGCCTGCCCCGAAAATCTGATCGTCGTAGGCACCGTCCGCAACAAGGAAACGCGCCGCTTGGATTTGACTACGTTTACCTACGATTTATCGCGCTGTATGTTCTGCGGACTGTGCGAGGATGCGTGTCCCGTAGATGCCTTGGAGTTGACGCAGGACTTTGAGATGGCGAGCTATACGCGCGAAGGATTGATCTGGGACCGGCAGATGCTGGAGGAAGGGCCGCGGCCGACTCACTACAAACAGTGAAGCCCAATAACCGATGGAAGCGCTGCTCTTCTACATCTTCGCGGCGATGACGCTGGGCGGAGCATTGGTGACCGTAACCAAGCGGAACCCCGTGCATTGCGCGCTGGCGCTGATCTTTTCGCTGCTGGGGGTGGCGGGATTGTTTCTGATGGCGTCCGCGGAGTTCCTCTTCGCGGTGCAAGTGCTGCTCTATGTGGGCGGCGTGATGGTTTTGTTCTTGTTCGTGATCTTCTTGATTCATCTGGAGGAGGCGACGAAGCAGAGGCAATATAGTCGGCAGTGGCCCGTGGCCTTGGCAGGCTTGGGCCTGTTGGCGTTCGTCATGTTTGCCTTCCTGCGGGCGGGTTCGGAAGTGTTACCGCCGAAGCCGCTGCCGCGTTTGAATTTGCAGGGGAACACGGAGCGCATCGGGGACGTGTTGTTCTACCAGTTCGCGCTGCCGTTTGAAGCGGCTTCCATTCTTCTGCTGGTAGCCATTGTGGGAGCGGTTTGGATGACGAAAGCGAAGGGCGCGGAATGACGCCGATCACCACGACCCATTATCTTGCGGTGAGCCTGGCGCTTTTGTTGATTGGCAGCGTTGGGATTCTGATGCGCCGGAATGTGATTGTGATTTTGATGTCCGTGGAACTGGTGTTAAACGCGGTGAACATCAATCTGATCGCATTCTCGAAGCATTGGGGGCAAGTGATTGGCCAGGTTTTTGCCATCTTCGTGATTACCGTGGCCGTAGCGGAGGCGGCGGTGGGCTTGGGTATCCTAATTGCGCTCTATAGAAACCGGGGGACGACGCAAGCGGACGAAATCCGCTTGCTGAAGTGGTGAGCCGCCGATGGACCTGCTCGCGAGCTTCTGGTTAATTCCGTTCTATCCGCTGATTGGCGCGGCACTGATTGGCGTGCTGCGGCGTGGCGCGGCTCTGATCGCTCCCTTGGCCGTGGGTTTGAGTTTTTTGCATACTGTGGCGGCGACGTTAAGCACGCGGCCGGCGGAACTCACACACACGATTGGCGGCTGGCTGCCGGGGATTCCATTCGCTTTTCAGTTCGACAATCTGTCGGCCTTCATGTGTCTGATCGTGAGTGGAATCGGGTTGCTGATTCATCTTTATTCATTGGGCTACATGGGTGGGCAGGAGAACTTCACGCGTTATTTCGGCAGTTTGAATCTCTTTGTGTTTTTCATGCTGTTGCTGGTGCTGGCAAATAATCTCGTGCTGCTCTTCGCCGGTTGGGAGGGCGTGGGGCTGGCGAGCTATCTGCTGATCGGATTTCATTTCGACAAGACGGCTGCGAATAAGGCGGCCAATAAAGCGTTCTTGTACAACCGGGCGGGGGATGCGGGCTTCTTGGCCGGTGTGTTCGTGCTCCTGGCGAATTACGGTTCCATCGAGTTCTCAAGATTGCAGCACATTGAGAATGGCCCGATGCTGCTGGCGGCGGGGCTGTTGCTGGCCTTGGGTGCGAGTGGCAAGTCGGCGCAGTTGCCGCTTTATGTTTGGTTGCCCGATGCCATGGTGGGGCCCACGCCAGTCTCCGCCTTGATCCACGCGGCAACGATGGTGACTGCTGGTGTTTACCTTTTTGCGCGGCTGGAGCCGATGTATGCGTTGATCCCGGAGGCGGGCCTGGTGATTGCCGCCGTGGGCGCCCTGACATCGCTGATTGCCGCGACGATCGCTCTGGTGGAATTCGATATCAAGCGCATCCTCGCCTACTCGACAATCAGCCAATTGGGATTGATGTTTATGGCATGCGGGTTGGGAGCGCCGCAGGCGGCTTTGTTCCACGTGGCTACACATGCCTTTTTCAAGGCGCTGCTTTTCTTGTGCGCGGGCAATGTGATCCATGCGTTGAAGGGGGAACAGGACTTGCGCTACATGGGTGGATTGAAGCAGTCCATGCCGTGGACCTTCCGGCTGATGACGGTGGGAGCCTTGGGCTTGGCCGGATTGCCGGGACTCTCGGGATTCTTTTCGAAGGATGAGATATTCGCGGCGGCAGCGGGCTCGCCGTATTTCTTGGGTATCGGATTCCTAGTAGCGTTCTTGACGGCTTGCTATAGCAGCCGCTTGATTTGGCAGGTCTTCTTAGGGGAAGAACAGCAAGCGGGACATGATCCGCACGGTTGGGAGTTGCACACACTTTGGCCGTTGGCGGTGGGCACGGTGATCGCTGGATACTTCCATCCGGCGGCTCAGCATGTGTGGTGGATTATGGGCGTGTCGAGCGTCCTGGCGCTGCTTGGCCTATGGGTGGGGAAGGGGCTGGAGAACAATCGCGAAGTGGTCGAGCCGTTGCACACGCTGTTCAAGCATCGTTGGTACGTGGATGA
>VFQP010005896.1_pt1 | contig 10377 bp, 11 predicted proteins | sample 3512351 | NCBI WGS metagenome assembly VFQP01 (sample SAMN10412372, study PRJNA504923) | tailings metagenome | isolation source: Relicate 1 Philex TSF1 revegetated site | place: Philippines: Tuba, Benguet | collected 2017-08-29
AGGTGCCGTCGCAGTCCCCGTGCCGTCCCCGCCACCCCTCCCCAGCCCGTGGGCTCACGTGGTGCCGTCGTCATACACAAAGCTGGACCACTTGAGCGGCTCGCCGGGGAAAGGCGCCAGCGGGTGGTTGCTGTGCCGCAGCGAGTACTGCGGGTTGAAGCGGTCCTCCGCCTCGAGGCCCAGGCCCGCGCCCACGTACTCGGGCTCCCACTCGCTCTCGGTGGCGTCCTCGTCCGACTCGAACTCGTCGGTGGCCCACACCGCCTCGCGCGCGTCGTCCGTGTCGATGAAGCGGGGGCGGTACGAGCCGTAGAAGTCGTCCCAGTCCTCGCTCTCCTCGCCCTGCGGCGCAAAATGGTGGTGCGCGGGGCCAGGGGCGGCGCGTCGTGCGCCAGTGTGTGCCTGGACGGTGGCCCGTGTCGTCTCCCCAGGACGCATCTAGCATGAGGGCACCGCGATGAGGCCACTCTGCATCCCCACTGCTGCTGCTGCTGGCTGAAGAGGCTCCGTGCGGTCCATCTGACGTGGCGGCTCCACGCAGTGTGCCACGCGGGCGGATCTGCGGTTCACCCTGCTGCCCTCCCGCAACCATCTGCTGCTGCTCATGGTGACCATGCTGCTGCAGCACGCTGCCGATGACGATCAACCGCGTGTCGTGCTTGTTGCCTGCTGATCGATCGGGATCGACCTGCCCCATCGCGCCCCTCACCTGCGCCTCGTCGGGCGGCCTGTCGGGCATCATGAGCGGCTTGGACTCGTAGTCCCACAGGTGCATGCCCCACAGCGTCTCGAGGTTGCCCGCCTCGTAGTCGGCCGACTCGAACTCATCCGTGACCCAGTTGCCGCCCGCGACGGTCGCCTCGTAGTTGCTGAGCGTGCGCTGCTGCTGCTTGCGCTGCTGCTGCTCCTTGCCGCCCGCTGCTGCTGCTCCTCCAGCGGCTCCTCCAGCGGCTGACGCGGCCTGGCCCTTCTTCGCGCCGCCACGCTTGCCTCCCTTGCCCCCCTTGCCATCGCCGCCCGCTGCTGGCGTGTCATCCACTGGCTCCTCGAGGAACTCGCCCGGGTACCTCTCCTCCTCGATCGGCGCGAACTTGGCGCGGGCCGCACCCAGCGAGGGCGCCTGCACGGGCTGCTTTCCGCGCTCGTCGCGCGACACCCTGGGCTTGTACGCCTCCTCGGCCAGCCACACCAGGTCGTCCGTGTTCATGCCGTTCTCGGGCCATCGCCGCCCATACTTCTCCTCCCATCGCTCGTAGAGCTTCCCCACGTCGCGCCTGATTTTGGCCTCCGGCTCGCCCTCCTCGCTGTCGTAGACCTTGAAGTAGAGCTCGGGCACCGGGAACGGCGTGTCGTCCCTGATGACGGGGTCATACGCCTGCTGGCTGATGCTCGGCGTGGGCGGGGGCGGCTGCTCCTCGGGCTGCTTTTTGCCGCCGCTGCCACTGGGCGCCTTGCCGCCTGGGCCAGGCGGCTTGCCGCCCGAGTCGCCCTTGGAAGCCATCCTGGGCGCCTGAAGCTGTGGGGGGCCCTTGGATCTGCGGGGTGCGGGGACGCGCCGTCAGGGTGGCGCGTGCATGCTGCGTGTCCAGATCAGGCGCCAATCAGAATCCCGTCGTCTGCACCAGCGCTGCGCGCCAATCGCTGCTTGCTGCTTGCTTCTCTCTGGGCGCCGCGGCACGTGCGACACACGATGCGACGTTGCAGCCCGCGGCAATGCCAAGGACGCGAAGCAGAAGAGAAGGGGGCCAATGCAGCAACAAGCTCTCAGACGCAGGGGGACGCAACGCTCTCTATCTGTGCAACAAAAAGGCGGCGCAGGTCGCCGCGGGTACAGTGGGTCGGGGGAGGGCAAGGGAGGAGGGGGATAGGACGAGAGGAAGAGGCATCCTACACACTTTTTGAAGAAGCCACAAAAGCCTCGGTGCTCTCTCACCCCGGGCGCCATGGCGGTGCCTCAGCGTGGCGGCCCGCCGCCCAGCCGCTCCTGCCGCGGGTTTGCTGGGCGGGCGGCGGCGGCGGCGGCAGGTGGACTGTTGCCGCGCCGCCGCCGCTGGTGATGCTCTGCTCGCAAAAGGGAGACCTGCTGGGTCCTCCTCACTGGTGCGCCTGCGCCTTTTGCTTGCGCTTCTCCTGGATGTCCTTGACGGCCGCCTGTGCGCGCGCGCGCGGAGCAGGCGAAAGCGAGAGACGGATGGAGTGCGGCCAGGGCTCCTCTGACCGGCTGATCTGCTCCCCAACACCACCACATGCGCCCTCCCTTCCTGACTGCCTCCGCCACGCTGCGTCCGTCGTGCCTGAGCTTTGCCCTTCCCCCCACGACGTATGCGCCCCCGCACCTTGATGGCGTCCTCTGCCAGCATGCTGCAGTGCAGCTTGACGGGCGGCAGGCTGAGGTGCTTGGCGATGTCGCTGTTCTTGATCTGCGTCACCTCCTCCAGCGTCTTGCCCTTGACCCACTCGGTGGCCACGCTGCTGCTGGCAATGGCCGAGCCGCACCCAAACGTCTTGAACTTGGAGTCCACGATGAAGCCGTTCTCGTCCACCTGCGCAGCGGTGACGTGCGCGACCAGCGCGCAGCGCGCTCGTGTGTGGGTGCAGCGCAGCGCTGGCCCACGGGCGCCACTGCACGGCTCCTCCTTGGGCCTGGTCAAGCTGCACTGCTGCACGGCCGCACGGCTCCTCCTTTGGTCTGGCCGGAAAGTGCTGGGGCTGCGCGTCCCCCACGTTGGCGCGCCGGCCACCGATGCCCTTCCCGTCGCCGTGGGCTGCAGCCCTGAAGTTCAGCTGGTTTCTCCAGCGCGCGGCGCCCCGTCCCTTGGGAACCCCAGAGCCCCGCACGCCGTGGGGGCGGCGTTCCTCCGACGCGAGCGGGCACCGCGTGCCAGCATCCCCCCTCACCTTGATCTGCAGCTTCATGACGTCGCCGCACGCGGGCGCGCCCACGAGCCCGGTGCCCACGTTCGGGTCGTCCTTGGCGAACGAGCCCACGTTCCGGGGCTTCTCGTAGTGCTCCACCACGTTCTCGTGGTACATGCGCGTCTGCTGCTGCTGCGCCGCGCGGGAAATGGCCGCGCCGGCCCACGCCGAGGAGGGGAACGAGAGCGAGGAGGTGGCACCGCCAGCGCCAACACCCGCCACGGCGCGCAGGCCGGCCAGGCCCATCGTCATCAGGCTGCTGTGCGAAGGCATCGTGCTGCTTGTGCGCGTGCGGCTGCGCTTCGTTCGAGGCACCAGCAAAGAAACCGGCGCATGGTCAGGTCGCACGCACCACGACGCCGCTGCGGCACGGGCTCGGCCTCTTTGCCGCGACGTCTGTTCGGGCACGCAGACCTGCAGGCTACGCTTAGCTCTGCAGCCGACCCGTCGGAGGGAGTTCCGCCGCGGCAGCAGAAATGGTCAAGTACGCGCACGAGCCCACGAACAGCTCCAAGAGCGCCAAGGTGGGCACCTGAGCGGGCAGCAGAGCCTTCCGGGCATGGCGGCTGGCGCTCGGCGCTCGGAATGGGCTGGGGATGTGGGGCCGTGGCAGTACTCGGGCCCGCAGCGGCGATGCGGGCGCCAGGCCCCTCGCGGCAGTGGGCGACGGCGGGAGCAGCAGCTGGGCGTTGCATGCGTCCACGCCGACGCCGGTGCAGCCCACTGGGAGCGACTGCAGCCCCACGACGGGAGATCTCCCTTACGCTGGCCATCCTGCTTTCCCGCTTGCAGGCGCGGGGCTCGGACCTGCGTGTCCACTTCAAGAACACGCGTGAGGTGCGTCGCGTGTTGCCGTGGGGGCAGGCGGTCGAGGGAGGGCCGACCACGGGGGGAAGCCAATCTTGCGCGCCTCTCTTGCTCGCCTGTGCACGCAGGCCGCCTTTGCGCTGCGCAAGAAGGACCTCAAGGCCGCCAAGTCGTACCTGGAGGACGTGCTCAAGTTCAAGCGCGCGATCCCCTTCCGCCGCTTCAATGGCGGTGTGGGCCGCAGCTCGCAGGCGAACAACGAGCGCGCCACGGGCGGGCAGGCGCGCTTGCCCGTCAAGTCGGCCGAGTTCCTGCTGAACCTGCTCAAGAACGCCGAGAGCAACGCCGAGGCGCGTGTTTGGTGGGGTGGCGCAGGGAGCGGGGCCGCCGCAGCGCACCCCCCGCGAGCGCGGTGTCCCTCCTGACGTTGGTGCAGCGTGTTCTGTTTGCTAATATGCGCAGGTCAAGGGTCTGGACGTGGACAACCTGTTTGTTTCGCACATCCAGGTCAACCAGGCCATGAAGCAGCGCCGCCGCACGTACCGCGCGCACGGCCGCATCAACCCCTACATGTCGTCGCCCTGCCACGTGGAGCTGGTGCTCTCAGAGAAGGAGCAGGCGGTCAAGGCCGAGCAGGTGCGGCACGTGGCGGAGGGAGTGGGGGCAAGGGCCAGGCGGACCGAGAGGCCGGAGTGCAACGCACAGGCGGCGGTGGGATGCTGGACGCAGCGGCAGGAGTTCAGCGGGAAACGGAGCAGAGCAGGAGCTGGCTGGCGTGGCGTGGCAGCTCACACACCAGCAGCAGGAGGGCGCAGCAGCAGCAGCACCGGCTGGTGGCGTGCTGGTCCCGCAGCAGGCAGTTGTCGAGCGCAGCGGCGTTCCTTGATTGGCGCTGGCAGCAGCACCAGCGGCAAGGCCATGCGGGCGCTCAGCCTGGGGCGCGCAGCGACGTGCGCGATGAGCGTGCAGCGGGGCAGGTTCCCTTGCCTGCTGCCCTGGAGCTCAGCCTGACCCCGCCATGTGCTGCGCGCGCCCTGCTGATGCTTGGCGCAGGACAACAAGGTGCGCAAGCTGAGCAAGAGGCAGCTGGCCATCAAGATCCGCTCGGGCAGCTCCTCGGCGTGAAGCCGCTAGCCAGGACACGGGACTGCAGCGCTGCCCCGCGCTCGCATGACTGTTCGTGCCGCTGCAACTCGAGCTGTGTACGCTCACTTGATGGACAAACACAGCGCAGCACGACGAAACGCGCACAACGGAAGCAAAGCGACAGCGCGCGACCGTTCAGGGCGGCGCGTCCACAACGGGCAGCACCTTGTTGGGCCTGCCCGTGAAGGACCCCAAAGTGGCGCCGCCCAGGCTGCCAGCGCTCGCTGCGTCGCCGCCTCCCTCCCCAGTCCCCCGCAGCGCGCCGCCCCCAGACGCCCGCACCTCGCCCTCGTCGGCCCCCGCATGCTGCGCGCCCGCGCCCTGCACGCCCGCCCCCTCCTGCTGGTGCCGCACGCTCGCCGCCCGCTGCACCGGCTGTGCCGGCCGGAGGCCCCCCGCGGCCGACCCGCTCGTCCGCAGGTCGGTGAACTCCCCCCGCTGCTGCGGCGCGTTGGACGGCAGATGGCCGCCCCCCGTGAGCTCCGCCGGCCACACGGAGATGCTCCCCGGCTTGGGCGACTCGATGACGCCCGGCAGCGGCGCCAGCAGCACGTTCGGCTGCGGCAGCACGCCCTCTCCTCCTCCACCATTTCCTCCGCCTCCGGGCCCGCCACCCTTGAGCCCCGCCGACGGCTGCTTGACCAGCGCCGCGCCTCCGAGCCCACCAACCGTCGCGGCGGCGGCGGCGGCGGCGCCACCGCCGGCCGGTTCTTGCTGCCGCTGCTGCGCCGCCTCCTGCTCCTCCCGCTGCTGCTGCTCTTGCTGCTGCCGGGCGCGCTCCTCGCGGATCTGCCGCACCTTTTCCTCGCGCTCGCGCTTCTTGCGAGCCTCCTCCTCCCGGGCCGCCAGCGCGTCGCGCTCCACGCGCGGGTGCAGCTCCGAGTACACCTGCGCCGCCAGCGCGCGGCGGGAAGGCATCAGTGCTCTGCAGAAGAAAAGCTAGCGCCCGCGCGGAGTCGGCAGCACACCCAGGTCGTGTTGGTCAGGCGACCCACCTGCCCGACGGCCTCGAGCAGCCACTCTAGCCCCTCCTTGATGCGTGCGTCGGGCGACCGGCCCGGCGGCGTCTTGGCCGTGCACGCCTTGATGTGGTAGGCGTTGCGCCGCAGCTCAGACAGGCCCAGCGCCTCGGCCACCTCGGCGGCGGGCGCCGCGCCCGGCAAGTCTGCATGTGTGCACGCCAGGAGGCGAGGGAGGGAGGCCATGAGGCAGGAGCGCGGCATAGGGCTGGCGGCGGTATTCAGTAGCTGGCGTCGCACGCGCCTTGCTTGTTGGCAAAGACGAGCACGGGCTTGCCGGCGAGCAGCTCGCTGCCTGCCGTGTCGTGCAGCACCTGCGGTCGCCGGGACACGCCATGGTGGTGGAAAGTGCGCTCAGGTGCCGCGCGTCGCTGCCACCGGGCATCCACCGGGAGCAACACCTGCTGTGCACGGCGTGGTACTGACCTGCTTGCACTCGGGCAGGCGGCCGCCGTCGGCGGCGTCCACCACAAACACGACGGCGTGCACCTCTGCCAGGTAGCTCTTCCACACGCGGCGGATGTTGCGCCCGCCGCCCAGGTCGAACACCTGCATGGTGAAGCGACGGCCGCTGAGCCCCAGCGCGCCGGACGTGGTCTGGGCGCTGTTGAAGCCCATGGTCGGCGTCACCTCCTCGTCCTGCGCGCCGAATGCGCGGGCCAGCTGCTGCCTTCCAGCATACGAGCAAGCTTTTCCGTGTGCAGCTGGTCCTTGAGCAGTGCGCAGCCACGCACCAGGTTGCCCTGCACGGTGTGGAGCAGCGTCGTCTTGCCGGCGCCGTCCACCCCAAGGACCGCCAGACAAAGCCTGCGCTCCGTCTTGGCCCGCACCCAGAGGTAGAGGTTGTGCAGCAGGGCGAACGCCATTGCTGGACGTGAGCTGAGCAGAGGTGGGGCGTGCTGTACGCGAATGCGTGCACGCCTCGTACAGCGGACCCCAGCTGTCCTCGAGGCTGGGGAGCTCCTCAAGCAGCAGGAAGCCTTTGTGTTGGGATCCTCCAGCGACGCTGCCGCGCTGCCACGTTCTCCTCGCGGCTCCGCATGACTTCGGGCTTGCGTCGCACTCCACGCCTCGCGGCACGCACTCGCACCACGCACGCCGCAGCCACGCACGCCACAGCCCCGCACGACTAGCCATCGTAGCACCATGTCGGAGTTCCAGGAGTGGATGCGCGCGAACGCCGGCGCCCTGAGCGCGAAGCCCCTCTCCGAGGTGTACTTGCCGGGCACCCACGACTCGGGCGCGTTCAAGGTCGACACTGACGTCATCCTCAGCGACTCGCAGCGTGAGCCATCGAAGGGGGGGTGGCCTCATCTCAGAGGCGGGCGGGTCCGGCCGGATCAGTAACCCCGGGGAATCCTCTTTCGCACGCACGCCACCGCCTCGCAGTGGAGCAGGTGGCCAGGAGCTCCGCCAGCTCGTTCTTTGGCGGCATGGTCAAGATGTGGATCGAGACCCAGGTGCGGCCGCGCCGCGGATCGGGTAGTTGCACCCTCGGCGCGTCGACGAGCAGAGGTCTCCACCGACGGTCGATTGCATGCTGCATTCCTGTGGTCAGGAGCACGACATCGCCGGCCAGCTCGACCTGGGCGTGCGCTTCCTGGACTTCAGGTGCGGACGGCGCCGGCGCTACGTCCACACGCACGCACCCACCCAGCTGCTTCATCATCGGGTTGCAGTTGTGGTGGCCATCAGTGGTCTGAGGAGCGTGCGGAGTTGACGGGCGGAAAGCCAGCGGCGCCGTGTGCGCGCGCATCGCTGCCTTGTGACCTTGCAGGCTGGCGCCGCAAAACGCCAGCCAGACCTCGGAGCCCGTCATCTGGATCTCGCACACGGTCGCCTGCGTGCAGCTGACGGAGGCCCTGCAGCAGGTGCGTGCGCGCACGAGGGTGGGCGCACTATGCCGCGCACTAAGCGCATCTCGTGATGGCGCGGCGAACCTTGCCTGGCAGGCGTCCTGCCACAGTCGCCCTTGCGCCTGTGATCCGCCTCCTTGGCGTGCGTGCGAGTGCGTGTGTGTGCAGCTGGACAGCTGGCTGAACCAGCACCCGTCCGAGGTGGTGCTGCTGCGCCTGACGCGCGACTGGGAGCACCGCACCTACTGGGTGAGCGCTGGGCGCTTCCCTGCTGCGGCACGCCGGCGGCTGCGCTGCGCAGCAGCATGCTAGCGTCGTCACGCAGCGGCGGCAGCGACGCTCAGCGCAGCGCACTCGCTTGTCCTGATCCCGCGCTGGGCCTGCCCTGCCGCCCGCCCGCAGACGCCCGAGCACGCCGCCAAGCTGTGGGAGGTGCTGAGCAGCACGGTGGGCCGCTACATGCTGCCCTCGGGCGCGCGCGGGGCCTCGGGCGCCGGCGGCCTGCTGCCCACCTACAACGAGGTCATCTCGTGCGGCAAGCCGCTCGTCGTCTTCTGGTGAGTGAGCTGTGTAGCCCCCCCGGCACAGCGCAGCAAAGCGGCGGCGCTTCTTTGAACGCGTGAATGCCAACGGCTCGGGTGACCCAGAAGCTGCCGCAAGCGCCGCCCAGACCGGCGGCAAGATTGGGAGGTCCGGTAGGCCAGAGGTCGCGCGCGCCATCGCGGCGTGCGCTGCCTTGGCGGCTGCAGGGAGATGGAGGTGCCGGCCAGCCCCGTGGGCGAGCAGGTGGAGGCGTCGTGCTACAGCGGGCCCGGGCTGACCGACACGCTGTGGCCAGAGAAGGCCAACCCAGACGAGAACCTGGCGGGCATGATTGAGCTCGTCAAGCAGCGCCAGCAGCAGGTGAATGCTTTCGGGTTAGGTCAGCGAGGCCGCGCTGGGCGCACAGATTTGCTGTTCCCACCCAGCGCCAGCACAGCAGCGCCATCAGCAGGCGAAGACCGCTCTGCTCGCTCGCTTGGGGGTCAGCGAGCCCTAGCGTTGGGCTGCAACGGGAGGGCTGTCTTCCCACCCAGCATCAGCGCAGCACCGCCTCGCCAGGCGCCGGTGCCCGGCGCCCCCAGAGCTGGCGCCGGGCGCTGCGACGGCGCCCTCGGCCGCGGGTGCGTGCGCGTGCCTCACGCGCGCCTGGTGCTGTTGGCTCCGCCGCCTGCCCCGCCATGTCGCAGGCGGGCTACACGCCGGGCGCGCCCTCCCCGCAGTCGTCCGATGGCGGCGCCGCAAAGTCGGGCTGGAAGCTCTTCTCGCGGTACAGCTACCTGTCCATGGCCGCCACGCCCGGCATGGACACGCTCTCGTGCCTGGGCAACTTTGGCCTCAAGTGAGCGAGTGGTTGCGGTGGTGCTGAACTCCACGGCGTCCAGCCCGCCGCGTGCGTGCCGCGTCGTTTGGAAACGTAGCTGGGATTGCGCACACTCGCAGGGCGCTGGCTGAGAAGACCGAGGCGCTGCTGCCGCAGCTGCTGGACCTGGACCTGACGGGCTGCCCCGCCATCACGGTGGACTACCCCTCGGAGCCCGTGGTCAGGGCCATCCTCGCCCAGAACAAGTTCTGAAGCACTCCTCAGCCGTGGTCCCTGGCTTGAGGTGCAGCCTCCGGTCCCCCTCCTATTCGCATTGATCGTGCACGCACTTTGGCGACGGGCCCCTCGGCCCCGTGCGCGCTCGTCCCTTCCCTTTGGTTCATCTCGTGGCTCTGTCCTGTATCCGTCTGCGCCGCACTGCTGCCATCTGTCGTCTGGTGAACCCCCTTTGGAGTGTCGCAGGCCCTTGCACAGGGCCGAGCACGCACGACACGACACACAGGCCAGGAAGGCACACGGCGCGCGAGCACGTGGGTAGGCACCGGCAGGCAGGGAGCCAGCAGGCAGGGAGCTCCCTCCCAAGGCAACCAAACCAATCAATGAGGAGGCGCGCCACGGCATGATGCCGTGTGCGTGCGTTTGCATGGTGTTGCCGCACGCCCACAAACACCTGCTGCTTAATCAAGAGAGAGTCTGCACGGCGTGTCGTTCGTCTCCCTGCTGTACATGTGTTGTTGTGGGCGGCGGCACCTCATGTGCACGCGCCCACACCGTCCATGGCCACCCAGCGAGCCGCCTTGTGCACGCATGCCACATACCAGCCGCCATGCCCCTCCCTCTCGTGCGCTCAATGACCTGCCTCTGGCCCACCACGCACCCTCCCCAACCCACTCGTCCCAGCACCCCACGCGGCTTCAAGCCTCGAGGTGTGAGCAACGCGATGATCGCCGAGGCCGCATCATCACCACCGCCGCCTCTGCACTCTGCGGCGCACTCCACTGGCCCCGACCCCCTCGACCTCCCCTGGAGCCGTGTCTCCTCTGCTGCAACACATGGTGCATCCCCTGGGCCGGAGCGCGCCGCGCGAGAAAACGAGACGGGGGGGCGTCTCGTGAGGAGCAACGCGTGAGGAGCGAGCGGCGTGGCGCCCCCGACCGTCCTGGTGTGCTGGTGCCAGACGGCGGCGGTGGCTCCGGATCCGGGGGCGGGGGGGGCCGGGGCCGCGGGCGGCGTGGTCCGGCAGCAGGTGCGGCGCGGGCATGGGCGGTGG
>VFQP010005897.1_pt1 | contig 10375 bp, 10 predicted proteins | sample 3512351 | NCBI WGS metagenome assembly VFQP01 (sample SAMN10412372, study PRJNA504923) | tailings metagenome | isolation source: Relicate 1 Philex TSF1 revegetated site | place: Philippines: Tuba, Benguet | collected 2017-08-29
GGTTCCTGTTCGGCAACTTCAACAGCTACAACCGTTACGGTTAATCCGCTTCCAGCAACACCAACGATTACAGCCGGTGGCCCGACGACATTTTGTACGGGCGGTTCTGTTGTTTTAACTTCTTCGTCTGCCACAGGAAATACCTGGTCGAACGGAGCGACAACGCAATCTATTACAGTTACAACAAGCGGAAATTATACGGTTACCGTTTCGAACGGTTCCTGTTCGGCAACTTCAACAGCTACAACCGTTACGGTTAATCCGCTTCCTGCAACACCAACGATTACAGCAGGTGGTCCGACGACGTTTTGCGCCGGGGGATCTGTTACTCTGACTTCATCATCCGCAACGGGAAATACCTGGTCGAACGGAGCAACAACACAATCCATTACAGTTACGACCAGTGGAACTTATTCCGTAACCGTTTCGAACGGTTCGTGTTCGGCAACTTCAACAAATATAACTGTTACAGTGAACCCGCTTCCGCCAGTGCCAACGATTACTGCTGGCGGTCCGACCACATTCTGTGCAGGTGGTTCTGTTGTTTTAACTTCATCATCCGCAACCGGAAATACCTGGTCGACCGGAGCAACTACCCAATCAATTACAGTTACAACAAGTGGAAATTATACTGTAACTGTTTCAAATGGATCTTGCTCATCCACTTCAGTGGCGACAACTGTTACGGTGAACCCACTTCCGGCAACACCAACAATTACTCCAGGCGGTTCAACGACATTCTGTGCCGGTGGATCAGTTACTTTGACTTCTTCTTCCGCAACCGGAAATACCTGGTCGAATGGAGCAACTACGCAGACAATCACTGTTTCAGCCAGCGGAAATTTCAGTGTTACCGTTTCGAACGGAACTTGTTCCGCAACATCTGCAGTGACAACTGTTACCGTTAATCCGCTTCCACCGGTTCCAACGATTACAGCCGGAGGCCCTACTACCTTTTGTGCAGGTGGCTCGGTGGTTTTAACCTCTTCGGCTGCAACAGGAAATACCTGGTCGAACGGAGCTACAACACAATCCATTACAGTTACAACAAGTGGAAATTACACCGTTACAGCTTCTCTTGGAACTTGTTCAACGACATCTGCAGCAACGGCAGTTACTGTAACGCCATTACCGGTTGTTTCGGCATCCAACAACGGACCTTTGTGTGTGGGACAAACATTGAATTTAACTGCTACCGGAACGGGATCTTTTGTATGGACCGGACCGAACGGATTTAATTCAACTTCACAAAACCCAAGTATTGCGTCCATTACCGGGGCGGATTTCGGAACCTATACAGTAACGTTGACTGCAAATTCCTGTTCGGCATCTGCAACAACAACTGTTACCGTGAATCCCGGGAATTCAACTGCAATCAATGCTGCGGGACCTTTTTGTGAGAACGGAGCGGTTGTTTTCCTGACATCAGTGAGCCCGGGAGGAAACTGGTCGGGAACAGGGATCGTGAGTACTGCAACCGGAGCCTTTGATCCTGCAGTTGCCGGAGTTGGATCTCACGTTATTACTTATGATATTCCCGGTTCTTGTTCCGGGCCGTCAACAACAACCATCGTAGTGAATGCTGCTCCTGTTGTCACTTTTTCAGCGGATAAGTTATCAGGATGTGCACCGTTGCAGGTTGTTTTCACGGATAACTCAACACCTGCTGCTGTTAGTGCATTATGGAATTTTGGTAACGGACAAACCTCAACGTCCCTTTCGACAAGTTCAGCGAGCTTTACTTCCGGAGGTTGTTTTGATGTGACTTTAACCGTAACAGATGCAAACGGATGTGCCAATACGTTTACAAAGACCAGTATGATCTGTGTCAATCCGGAAGCAGATGCGTCGTTTATACCTAATCCGGCTACGGCAACTGTTACCAACCCGGAGATTCAGTTTATCAATACTTCGACCAACGCAACAAGTTATACCTGGCTTTTCGGAGATGGGGGGACTTCTGCGGCTTTCTCACCGACTCATGCGTATGATGAAGTGGTAGGAAATTACCTGGTGAAACTGGTTGCCACGAATTCTTTCGGTTGTCCGGATACGAGTAGTGTCATCGTCCGTATTTTAGATGAATTGATTTATTATGTCCCGAATTGCTTTACACCGAACGGAGATGAACATAACAATACCTTCCAGCCGGTCTTTACTTCGGGGTTTGATCCGTATAGCTTCACAATGACCATTTTCAACAGATGGGGAGAAATTATATTTGAAAGCCATGATGCGAAAGTGGGCTGGGACGGAACATACAACGGAGTTCCGGTTCAGGAAGGGACTTATAGCTGGACGGTCAAATTCAGGGATTCCGACAACGATAAAAAGTATTCGTCGAACGGACATCTTGTTATTATAAAGTAACCTTGGAAAGGTTCAAAGTGTTCAAAAGTTCAAAAAATGTGATTGAACTTTTGAACCTTTTCAACTGTTTTATAATTTCCCTAATGCAAACATCACAGGCTGCTTGCTGATGTCGTAGGCATTTTCACGCCAGTCGGCAATGGTTCTTGTCTGAATGCGTTCGTTGTGTAATGTGAGGTTAGATGCAACACATAATAAGGTATCGTCAGCCAATTCATTCAGCATATCTTCAAACACGTGCATCGTTCTGAACGGAGTGTCCATAAACAATTGGGTTTCTCCCGATCTGCGAACGCGTTGTTCCAAATCTTTCAGCTTTCGGATACGTTCTTTCTGATCTTTCGGCAAATAACCGCTAAACGAGAATTGCTGACCGTTAAATCCGCTTCCGATCAGTGTCAGCAAAATAGAGCTTGGCCCCACTGTCGGGCAAACGTGAATTTCATGTTCATGAGCCAAAGCAACCAATACTGCTCCCGGATCTGCAATTCCGGCACAACCGGCTTCGCTGATGATTCCGACATCTTTTCCTGCTTTCATTGCTTTGATGAGGTGGTACACTTCAGAAGCTGCAGTTGATTTGTTTAGTACAAAAAACTCCGAATCATCAATTGGAAACGAACGGTCAATTTTTCGAAGCAATCTACGGGCAGATTTAATATCTTCCACAGCAAATACGCGCAACTTACTGGCAATTTCAGCTACTTGCTGCGGGATGATATCTTCTGTTGTTTCTCCTCCGAGTGTATTTGGAATCAGGTATAATTTTCCTGTGCTCATGGTTTTGTTATTAATTGATTATTGATCAGAAAAGATTCGGTTGCTTCATCCAAAAGCTCGATTACTTCACGGAAATTGGCATCGGTTCCATAATACGGATCCGGAACTTCCAGGTCCTCATTTGGCCGTAATTCGTTCAAAAAGAGTCTTACTTTTTGTTTGTCATCATCATTACGGGCCAGGCGCAGGATATTTTGCAGGTTACTTTTATCCATGGCAAAAATGATGTCGTAATAGTCGAAATCGGAAACAGAAAACTGGCGTGCTCTCAATTCATCGATTGAAACACCGTATTCAAGAGACAATCTTCTCATGCGGTGATCAGGTTTTTCCCCGACGTGATAATTGGCTGTTCCTGCAGAATCAATTTCCAGGGATAAACCGTACTTTTTGTTTTTGTGTCTCAGCCAGCCATCTGCCATCGGAGAGCGGCAAATATTGCCCAAACAAACCATCAAAATGCGCATAAATCATGTATTATCGGGTGCAAAGTTACCTTTTTAACCCGGTTAAACGAAATTTTCATTGATTCACACAATTTGTTAGTTTAAACAAACCGTTTATTCATTTAACATTTTTTGATTCCAACGAACACAACTATCTGTATCTTATAATCGTTATATTCATGTAAATCAATTGTAAAGACCATGAGACAGTTAAAGATTGTAAAGCAGGTTACCAATCGGGAGACAGCTTCCCTTGATAAGTACCTACAAGAAATTGGTCGTGTTGAATTAATCAGTGCGGATGAAGAAGTAGAGTTGGCAAAACGTATCAAGGCAGGGGATAAAAAAGCCCTCGAAAGATTAACAAAAGCAAACCTCCGCTTCGTCGTTTCCGTATCAAAGCAATATCAAAATCAAGGCTTATCTCTTCCTGATTTGATCAACGAGGGGAATCTTGGATTGATAAAAGCTGCTGAACGTTTCGATGAAACCCGCGGATTTAAATTCATCTCGTATGCCGTTTGGTGGATTCGGCAATCGATTTTACAGGCATTGGCCGAGCAGGCGCGAATTGTTCGTCTTCCATTGAACAAAATCGGAACGATCAATAAAATCAACAGAGCGTACAGCGAGCTGGAACAATTGTATGAACGTCCGCCTTCTGCAGATGAACTGGCAGAATACCTGGAATGTTCCGTAGACGATGTTCGCCAGTCACTGGCAAATACAGCCCGTCATTTATCCATGGATGCACCGTTGGTTGACGGAGATGAAAGTTCATCCAGTATGTATGATGTATTGCCGAATGACGCTTTGCCAAGTCCGGAAAATGAGTTGACAAAAGAGTCGCTGCGAAAAGAAATCGAACGTTCTTTATCTTCTTTATCGGGAAGAGAAGGAGATGTGGTTCGACTTTACTATGGATTAAACGGAAAACATCCCCTGACACTTGAAGAGATCGGTGATTTATTCGATCTGACAAGAGAACGGGTAAGACAAATAAAAGAAAAGGCAATTCGACGCTTGAAACATACATCCCGAAGCCGGATGCTTAAATCATACCTTGGTTAAGCGGGATCGACATCTGTTATCAGTCGGATAGGTTTGAAATGGGGAACGCTGAAAAATTGATCCGTCAGCTCATGTAAGCGTTCCTTTACTTTCCTCTGAGGAGCTTCTTGCTCAATTTTTAAAACAATTTCTTTCAAATAAAAGTTCTGAATCCTCGCAATAACCGGGGATTCAGGACCTAAAACACGTTCGTGAAAATGCTCTTTCAGTAATTTACTGAAATGCAATGCTCCGGCTTCCACCAAATCCCTGTCGCGGTGTTTCAATGTGAATCGGATTAATTTGTAAAAAGGAGGATAATGATAGTTTCTTCTTTCTACGATTTCATTGATTGCAAATGAATCATAATCGTGTTCCATGACTTTTTGAATCACCCAATGATCCGGATTTCCCGTTTGGATAATCACCTTACCACGTTTGTTTCTGCGCCCTGATCTTCCTGCAACTTGTGTCATAAGCTGGAAAGCACGCTCAAATGCTCTGAAATCCGTTTTATTGAGCATTAAATCGGCATCCAGGATTCCAACGAGTCCCACATGATCGAAATCAAGACCTTTAGCCACCATTTGTGTTCCGATTAAAATATCGATTTCACGGTTTTCGAATGCCTGGATGAGTCCGAGGTGACTATTTTTATTACGAGTCGTGTCTAAATCCATCCGCCCGATTTTTACATCAGGCAAAATCAACGACAAATCATCTTCAATTTTTTCAGTTCCGAATCCAAGCATCTTTAAGCGATTACTTCCACATGCCGGGCAGGTTCCGATGGGTTTTGTCTGGTAACTGCAATGATGACATTTCAGAATATTGGCGTGTTTGTGGTAATTCAGTGTTGTATCACAATTGATGCAATTCGGGCTGAATCCGCAAATTTCGCAAGTCCAGATCGGAGTGTAGCCTCTTCTGTTTTGAAACAAAATAATCTGCTCCTGGTTTTTCAGCGTTTCAATGATGTTATCCAGCAGGAATTTGGAGAAGTGCCCGTTCAGACTTTTCTGCCGGCGTTCTTCTTTCATATCCGCACAAAGAATTTCCGGCAACTGCACTTTGGAAAAACGTTCGGTCAGTAGTACGTGACCGTATTTTTGATCGCGGGTATTCTGGAAACTTTCAATGGAAGGTGTTGCAGATCCCAAAAGTGTTTTCGTTTTGAAGAAATGCGCCAGGACAATTGCCATGTCGCGGGCATTGTAGCGTGGAGACGGATCCTGTTGTTTGTAGGACGATTCGTGCTCTTCATCAACGATGACCAAACCCAAATCCTGGAACGGTAAAAAAACAGATGAGCGAGCACCGACAACCAACCGGAACTGATTGGGATCATTGCTTAGTACTTTATTCCAGATTTCTACCCGTTCGTTTGAATTGAACTTGGAATGATATACCCCGATTTTTTCTCCGAAATAAGCTGATAAACGCTGAATCAGCTGAGTGGTTAGTGCAATTTCAGGAACCAGGAATAATACCTGTTTTCCTTGCAGGAGTACTTTACGGATCAATTCGATGTATATCTCGGTTTTTCCCGAACCTGTAATTCCCTGGAGCAGAACAGTGTCTTTTTCCCGGAATCCGTTTTCTATTTCTGTCAGAGCATCCTTTTGCGCCGGACTTAATACCGGAAATTCGAATTTGCTTTGATCTGCGCTTTGAATCCGAGAAATTTCCAGCCGTTCAACCCGTAAGACGCCTTGTTTTTCCAATGTATTGATTGCTGACAAGGAACATCCCTGATCTTCCAGTGATTTCCGGAGAATAGGAGTAACCTTTCCTTCATGAAATCCACCCAGCTGAAGGATTTTTAATAATACCTGTTCTTGCTTTTGAGTACTTTTCTTCTGAGCAAGCTGCTCAAAAAGCTCGTTCAATATGGTGTCTGATCTGTAATCTTCCTGTAAGACTACAAACAATCCTGTTTTCGGAGTGAATTTATTGGAAACTTCCTCCAGGGTTAAAACGATCCGCTTCTCCAATAAAGTTTTGATCAGCGGTTGAATGGTTTTGATCCCGATGATTTCTGAAATTTCCTTCAGATCGAGCGTTTCCTTGATTTCCAAAGCTTCGACCACCAGGTATTCACGATCCGTGAGCGGAGTGTTATCCTGATCGAAGTCCGGATGAAGCACAATTTTCGTTTCACTGGCTAACTTGAAATTGGAAGGTAGTGCTGCATTCATGACATCTCCGATGGGAGCCATGTAGTATTCGGAAATCCATTTCCAGAAAGCATATTGCCTTTTTGTAATCAAAGGGTTTTCATCCAGGATGTGTTCGATGTATTTCGCCTGGTAAAGTTTCGGGGCTTCCTGGTGGATTTTTGTGACAATCGCGGTATAGAGTTTTCCTTTTCCGAAGGGAACGATTACGCGTAAATGTTCCCGGATAGAATCATTCATCTCGAAAGGAACTCTGTAGGTAAATTCCTGGCTTAATGGAATGGGTAAGATGACATCAACGAAAAGGGTAATGCGTTCGCTCATGGAACAAATTTAATGAACAAAAAGTACTTTTCGCCGAATCTGTATATCTGAATGATAGGATTACTAGTTACCCGGGTAAGATGTGGATAAGCGTACACTTATCCGCAAAAGGATCTTTAAGTATAGGAAAAACAAAAAAATCCCGCTTATTTGATATGATAAAGCGGGATTTTTTAGTGTTTATTTAAATGATATTTATTGACAAGCCCAGGACTCGTTATTGTTTATATCAATTTGAAAGTCGCTGCAGAACAACTTCAAGCCAGTGATTGGACCCGAACAAAGCTCTTTCATTGATAAATAATCCAATACACGGATATTTGAAGTCGATAATTTATCCTGCTTAGCAGTCATACGTGAGCTGAAAAGTCCGATTACCGGTCCGCCGTCAGCTCTTGATAAGTTCGTGAAAGATGGTTTGTTTTGAGCTAAAGAAGTACTTGGCTTATTTACTAAAATGTATTTACTCAAATCCTCGGATCCACCTGTCAGGATCAATCGCATGGAGATCAGTTTTCGTCTGGTAATTGTCGCGTCATTGGTACAGTTTTGATTGACCAATTGGTAGAATGTTTCACCGTTTGCTCCGGAGAAATTCGAGGTGTTCCCAACTACCTGGTCTCCATTCAGATCACCGACTTTCCATGTGAAGGATTTTCGAACCGGAGTATTCCCGAAATACTCATCAAAGAAAAATTGAATGCGGGCATCAAGCACTTTCGCATTTCCATTATTTCCTTTAATAGTTGTGGATGTGTATTGTTTTACTCCGTTAACCGTCTTAACGAATGAGTAAGATCCGTTAGGACTTGGAGAAGTAATTCCAACTCCATTTACCAGCCCTGTTTCACCATTTACAACGATCTGACCACCATTGATTGTTGCAATCATTTTATAAGTTGCTCCATCTTTTAGCGCCGTTGTTGGGTTTGGGTCAGCAATATCCGGAGGAGTTAACGTATTGTAAGCCTTTGTTTGGAAATAATATACTTTTTGATTCGGGCTGTAGAATGCCCCGGGAACTTTATTCGTTAATACAGTGTCACGTAAGATCCATGACCTGATTTTCGAAGTTGTATTACCGATAGTCGCCCATTCTTCAATCACGATATCCGCACTTTGAAAATAGCTGGAGTCGTCAATTAATGCAACATCAATTGAATTGTTGGAACCTGCAAAAGTACGTGTCAGTTTCACATAATGCAGTGAATCACTTTTGTCTAACAACCCGAATAATACAGGTGTTTCAACGTGATCTCCGGCAAAATCAATATCGTCTTCACAAGAGCTGACTAAAGCAATGGAAGCAAGAATGATGGCGCAAAATGAAAATTGGAGAAATCTCATAAGTATACAATTTGTCCCAAAGTTACAATTTTAATATGAAACGAATCCGTATCATAATCAATGGGAACTACGGTTAAATCAATTTTTTACACGGTTAAATCTCATGGCTTTGAGCATCCAGTTCGGAAGGAAAGCTCCCGGTTTCTTGTTTTTGAGGTGAATGTACCAGCCCAACTTTTTCATTACCGGAACTTTATGTGTTTCAACGAATTCGATCCATGTCCCGTCCGGATCCTCAATATAGCTGAATCTTCCGCCAGCTTCACCCATGTCAAAAGTCTTCCCGGAATCAACCGTGAACGGGAAACCAAGTTTTTCACATTCCTGTTGTAAATCATCCATTCCCTGGACATCAAAACACAAGTGGATGAAGCCCCAGTCGCCCCAGAAACGGTTTTTAAAAATAGATTTTGCATCTGTTCGCTCAACAGCCTGTACCAATTCGATTTGAGTCGGACCAAGTAATTTTGCAAAAGGACCTTTTCTGTCTTCGGAATGCTGAAGCAAGACACGCCTTACTTTGTGATTTCCGTTCGGAACCTGGTTGAAAGCATCAAACGTATCTGTTACATCGTAAACGATTTTATCGTAACCAAGGATTGTCTGGTACAATGGCAATGCTTTTTCGATAGAGCTCACACCGATCATGGAACCGGCAACTCCTCCTGTTTTTCCTTCGAATTTCGTATCCATAAACCATCCGGATCCTTCCACGATGTCGAATAAGTTTCCGTTCGGGTCTTCTACCAGGAAGTGGAAACTTCCGTTGGGTAATTGTTGTGGTTCTGACAATACTTTCGCTCCTTTTTTAGTCAGGAAAGCATGTGTTGCCTTTACGTCCCTGGATTTGATGCGGCAGGCATATAAACCGAAATCACCTAAAATAATGGGTTCCGTACTCTTTTCTGTCGGGCGGGAAGTAAACTGCCAGATTTCAAATCCGCCGCCGCTTTCCATGGAAAGTGCCAAAGTTGCTGTTCTGGAATGAATAACACCTCCGGTATATCGCGTCATCAAAGGGGCTTCAGCAGCTTCTTCAAAAATTCTTACGTCCACACCAAAGTGTTCACGATACCATTTCCAAATTGATTGTACATTGGGAACACCGATTCCCATTTGCTGTATACCACAGATGATTTTTGTCATTTTATTGAATTTGATGCGAAGATACTAGGAATCTTGAAAGTTAGAATGTTCAAATGTACTTTCCTTAAACAATATTTTATTTTTCTCCCGATAGCGCTCGACTGAGCTTACGCAGAAATCTATAAGGATCTTAATTGAACCTTTTGAACTTTTTTCAACTATTGAACTTTTTCTACGTCTTGAATTTGTTTTAGCGGAACGCCCGTTCGTGGAAAATGATAAATCCGTATGTAAACTGGAATGCCAAAGGCGACTTTTGTTTCGGGAAGTAATTCAGCGAAGCGCGAAGAGGGCCAAGCGGGGAATGGTAAATAGCCGAAAGTGATACTACCTGTGATTCTCCTTTGAAAGGTTTGGAATACCCAAAACTTCCATCATCATTTTTCGTAATCGAAATGAAAGGTTGATACCAATAACCATCAGCCCGGATATCAATGTTTTTGCGCAAGGAGAAAATAATATTGATACCACCTCCGATGTATTGCGGAGAACGGTAGTCTGAAAAAAAGTATGTTTGCAAGTCAGGAAGCGGCTGAAAAGCGTTCATATTCAGCAAGGTCGCAGTATAGTTTTTCAGCAGGGAAAGGTTGGTAATACTCGCCAGACCATGAAGTCCGAATGAGAAATATTTCGTGCTTAGAGGGAAGCTTTGTACTTCTCCGCGAATATTAAACCAATGGTGTCCGTTCCGGTAATCATATTTTTCCAGGGAAGTTGACCCGGCTACGCTGTGTT
>VFQP010005898.1_pt1 | contig 10375 bp, 6 predicted proteins | sample 3512351 | NCBI WGS metagenome assembly VFQP01 (sample SAMN10412372, study PRJNA504923) | tailings metagenome | isolation source: Relicate 1 Philex TSF1 revegetated site | place: Philippines: Tuba, Benguet | collected 2017-08-29
CCGCGCCGCGCCCAGGCAGCCTCCCTCGCGTGCCCGCGCACGGCACACGCCCCATCCGCACCCGCCGCGCGGCTCTGGAGCGCATTGCTCGTCGCCCGCAGTCGCAGCGCCGCGCAACTTGGCATGCGCCACGCTCTCTCTCTCTCTCTCTCTCTCTCTCTTCCATGCAGGTGATGGACCGCGTCACGATCCGCATGTGCATCAGCTGGCCGGGCGACGGCCCGCCGCCGCAGGTCGGCCACAGCAGCCTCGTGGTGCCCAGCACCGGCGCCGACGCCGCAGCCGGCGCCGCCGCCGGCGCCGTGCTGCTCACGCGCAACACGCACAAGCGCGGGCGGCCCACCATGATGACCATGGCCAGCCCGCCCGCCGCCGCCGCGCCCGAACACCCCGGCTCGCACGCGCTGCTCCACCACCACGCGGCCGCCGCCGCCGCCGCCGCCGCCGCCAGCAGCCGTGGCGCGCCGCAGAACTTTGGCGCCGCGCTGGCGCAGCTGGCGGCGGCCGGCGCGCTGGCGGACGCCGCCGCCGCCGCCGCCGCCGCCGCCGCGCAGGCGCCGCCCTCCTTTGGCTCGGACGTGGCGCTGCACCTCACGCCGCCGGCGCTGCGCCACGCGCAGCGCCTCAGCAGCCAGGGCGCCGCCGCCGGCGCCGCTCCGGCGACGCTTTCGCTCGACCACCTGTCGCACGTCAACACGATGACGCGCGGGCTTACCGCCGACCATCTCATGTTTGCGCCGCCGCCGCCGCAGCAGCAGCAGCAACCGCTTGGCCCCTCGGCCGGTGGCGGCAGCGGCAACGGCGGCGGCACTGCCACCACGCTGCACCTGGCGCCGCTGCAGCTGCACCTGCCGGACGGCGGCGGGCCCGGCGCCCGCCTGTTTGCCGCGCCGGCGCCGCAGCAGCAGCCGCACACCATCCACCTGCAGGCGGGTGCCGCGCCGCAGCCCTTTGCGCTGCACCACGGCGTCAACCTCCAGAGCATCATGCAGCTGCAGCTCCACACCGCCGACCACACGCAGCAGCAGCAGCAGCAGCAGCAGCAGCAGGCGCAGCACGCGGGCCCCCGGCACCTCGTCTCCCTGCAGCAAACCTCGGGCGCCGGCGCGGTGATGCTCTCCGGCGGGGGTCCGGTGCACCACTGGCAGCTCCAGGACACGCAGCAGCAGCAGCCGCCGCCCGGCGGCGGCGGCGGCGGCGGCAGCGCCGGCAAGCTGCTCACCATTTTCGCCGACCCGGCGGCGGCGGCGGCGGGCGGCGGCGGCGGCGGCGGGGGGCACGCGAGCGGGCAGCTGCCGCAGCTGCTGGTGCAGGCCTACGAGAGCAACACGAGCACTGGCGCGCACACGCTGTGGACGCTGGCCAACGCGCCGTCCAGCACGCAGAGCGCCAACGCCGGCGCGCAGCAGCAGCAGCCGTCGTCGTCGGCGGGCCGGGGCTCTATGGACGTCTCGCTGCACCTGGCGCAGAGTGGCGGTGCCGCCGGGGCCACCTCCTGGGAGCTCGTGGGCGGGGCGCAGCAGCAGCACTTGGCGCCGCCGCCCTCGCAGGTGGCGCTCGCTGCGAGCGGCGGCGGCGGCGGCGCGATGGTGGCCGTGGCGGCGGCGGCGCGCGCGGCGCATCACCGGCAGCTGCAGCAGCTGCAGGAGCAGGCGACGGGGCTGCAGACGCAGCACTCTGCCGGCGGTGGCTCGCAGGTCGCGGCGGCGGGCGTGTCGTTCTCTCCGCTGCAGCCGTCGGGGTCGAGCGGCACGGTGATGGCGGGCGTGAGGCTGGGCGGCGCGGGCGGCGGCCCCGGCAGCGGCGGCACGCCGACGGCGCCGGTGGGCGGCGCGGGGCGCCTGCAGCTGAGCGGGCTGGGCGGCGCCGCCGGCGGGCAGGGCGTGGGCAGCGGCGGCGCCACGCCGTGCACCAGCTCCTCCATGCAGCAGGTGCGCGCACCCTCTCCGTCTTGCCTTGCCTGCGTGCGTCCCGCCGCCGTTGCGGGCCCTGGCGAGACGCGCTCTCGCGCCGCGATGCCGCCGGCGCCACACTTGTCAGCTGTTCCACTTTGGAGCGGACAGAAAAACGGCAACCGCAGCGCGACTAACGCGGGCTCCACGTCGCGCGCGCCTCTCTCGCCCCCCGCAGGCGCAGGGCACCCTGGCAGGACCAGCCGCCGTCGGCAGCACCGACCAAGTCGCCTCGCACCTCTCGGCCGGCTCCCGCGGCGACACGGCGCCGCCCGCCGGCGCCGGCGCCAACGACGCGCCGCTCAGCGGCGAAACCGTCGCCGCCGCCGCCGCCGCCGCCGCGGCGCCGGCCGACCCTGGCGCCGCCGCTGCCGGGGCGCCGGCACCTGCGGCGGTGGCGGGCTCGGCCGAGCAGCTGCTTTGTCTCGTCGCGGGCGGCGCGCCGTCCGCCATGTCGCCGCCGTTTTCCTTCACCCTCAGCCTTGACTCGCTGGGCCTGCTCAAGAGCACCAGCACGCAGCCGCCGGCGTCGCAGCCGCCGTCGGCGGCGCCCAGCGCCGACGGGCTGCAGACGGCCATGCTGACGACGGCGCAGGGCACGCAGCCCGTGATGCTGGTGCGCACCGAGCACGGGCTCATGGTGGTGCAGCAGCCGCCTGGCAGCGGCCACGCCGTGCCTGCGCCGCCGCCGCCCCAGCAGCAGCCGCGTGTGTTCGCGCCGCCGCCGCAGCCCACCAGCATCGTGCTCACGCCGCAGTCGCACCACCAGCCGCAGCAGCAGCAACAGCAGCAGCAGCAGCAGCTGCACGCCACGCTGCTGCAGCAGCTGCTCATGGGCAACGCGGCGGCCGCCGGCGCGCGCCCGCCGCCGCAGCACGGTGGCGTGCTGGCCTTTGGCGGCGGCGCCGGCGCCGGCGCGATGCACGCGGCGCCCCCCGCGCAGCCGCAGCAGCCGCAGCCGCAGCTGCTGTACGTGCTGCCGTCCTCGTCGAGCGGCTCTGGCGCCCCCGCCAGCCCCGCGCAGCAGCCGCAGCAGCCCGAGCCCCGCCACGTGGTGCAGCTCTCGGGCCTCTCCCGCCTGGCGCAGGGCAGCGCCGCCGGCCACGCCGCCGCCGCGGCGCCGCCCTGCGGCGCCGCCCTGCCGGGCAGCAGCAGCAGCTGGCTGCCGCTGCTGGCGTCGCCGGGCGCGTCGCTGCTGGGCGGCGGCCACGGCGGCGGCGGCGGCGGCGGCGGCGGCACGACGGTGTCGCTGGGCAGCGCCGGCGCCTTTATGGCGTCTGGCGCCAGCAGTTGGCTGGCCGCCACCACGCCGGGCTACAGCGCCATGGAGGGCGTGGAGGGCGGCGGCGGCGCTGGCGGCGTGGCCAGCGGGCCAGGCGGGCTGCTGCTGCTGCACAGCGCGGGCGAGCTGCCGCCGGGCGGCGGCGCGCAGCAGCGCGCGCAGCACGCGCCGCAGCAGCAGTTTGTGCTGGGGCCGAACGGCTCGATCCTGACGTACGCCGTGCAGATGCCGCCGGCGGGCGGCGGCGGGGCCGCCATGGACCAGGGCTAGGGCCTGTGGCCCTGGCAGCCGTGGGTCGCTCGCGGCACGTGCGCGGCAGCGGGCCCGGGTTTCCTTGTGTGTCTTGATGCTGCGCGGTAGCGCCGCGCGATAGTGCGAGGGCTGCGGCTGCGGGGGCGCGCGTCACTGCGTGCCGGCCGGCCGCGCCGCGTTCCTTGACGCCGTGCGGGCGCACCCTGGCGCTCGTGAGCGCGGCCCGCATGCCATGCACGTCGCCGCCGCCCTGTGCACGCCCTGTGTCTCCAGCGCCAAGGCAGCCGACATTCATGCGCCTCCTCCTCCAGCCCACACGCGTGCGTCCAATTAGATGAGGCTTGGGTGCGTCCCCGCCCGACGCATACGCCACTCGTCCTGTCCGCAACGTCTGTCTCTGTCTGTCTCTGTCTCTCTCTCTCTCTCTCTAAATGGTGCCGCTCTCGCTCACCGCCACACGTCTCTCTTTCTTCCCACACCGCTTCCAACGGCCGCACTCATTTCGTGAGGGAGCCTGCCGCTCCTCCACCGCGCCTGCATCCCCAGCACGCGTCCCGCCGCGGGCCTTTGGGCGTCGCAAGGCATGGCCCTGGCCACACGCACGCACTGCTTAGAGACGCTGCCTCTGGTTTCGGCATGATCTGTTTCTTCTGCTTGCTCGCCCATCCCCCGAAGCACGCGCCGCCGCCGCCGCTCGCGCCGCCGCGCCGCCGCGCCCGCGCCCAGGCGCTTGCGACTCTGTGCGGCGGCCTCTTGCCCGTCCGGCGTGCCTTCCTTCTTCAGCGCGTCTGGGCTCTGCTCGTTGCGGTGCTTCACGTGCGTGGTCGGGCGCGGCCCCGTCACCTTCACGTGCGCGTGCGGGCGGCTGGCCAGCCGCTTGCGTGCCGCCCGCGTACGCCCTGAGCGGCCGCTCCTTGCACCTCTGCCTCCGCAACCCCTCCTCTCCATGTTTCACAGGGCGGCCGCTCAAGTGTGTGTGCGCGCGTGCGCGCGTTCCGGCGCCCGCTTGCGGCGTGTAGCGGTCGCTTGCGGCGGCGCGCCTGGCGGTGCCCGTGGCGGCCCGGGAGCGGGCTGGTGCGTGGCTGGCAGGGCGGCACACAGAAATGATGAGCTGCGTTGTGCTGCTGCCCTCTGAGTGCGGCGCCGGCCTCCCAGCGCTGTTGCCGCGTGCCGCGCGGCTCGCCTGGGGGCCTGGGGCCTGCACGCGCCCTTGTGCACGGGCCGCATCGCGGGTTGCGAATCCTCCAGGGCGCGCCTCCTTGTGGGCCTGATGTCAGAGCAGAACGACGATTCAATAGTACTACAGGCCTGATGCGGCGGACGCTTTGCTCGGCTCTGCGCGGCGAGGTCTCTTGACGTTCGCCGCTTCTGGGGGCGCTCGCTTGCGTGGCCGCCCCGCCCTCCTTTCCCCTGGGCAGCTGCGCAGCAGCCTCCACTTCTGGTTTGCGCAGCCGCACACTGGCCCCTCTAACACATGGACTTGTCCCGCACACGCTCTGCCCCGTCCCGCGGAAGCCCACGCACACGCACCGCACACGCACTGGACACCCTCGGGGCTCGTCGCAAGTAGCACACCCACGCGCGCGCGGCGCAGCAATCGCGCGCGCATGCCTTGCCGCCGCCGCCGCCGCCGCAGCGCCCCTCGGCACAGCAACGCACTGCTTGAATCGCGCCCCTGCCGTCCCCTGCCCGTGGCTCTGCGGGCCGCCGCCCCGCGGGGTCCTTCCGCCCCTCTCTGCTTTGGGTTTCCTTTTGCACCAGCAGTAGCAGCAGCAGCAGCAACGGACCCAAGCGCCAGGCCCTGCGACCTTCTCGGCATGGCGGCTGCCAGCACCTTTGGGGGGACGGGGGTTTCGGCAACGGCAGGACGGCGTGCGCGGTCAGGACGCCAGCCGCCTCCTGCCGGTTGCCGGGTGTATTCCAACCGGGAACTCCACAAAGTGCCTTGCACGGCCCCCGCACCTGTGCACCTGTGCCCTGAGGACCTCGGCGGCCGTGGAGTCCGCCGGCGATGATGGTGACCAGATGGCTGCACGCTCCAGAGAAGACCAACGGGTGGGGGGTTGCCGTCATGGCGGCAGGACCCGCCGCGCTGGTTCTGGTTCTTGGTGGAGTTGAGGGAGCAGCGGCGGCTGGCCCCCAGCAGCAGCACTGCGACGCGACGCGCTGCTTGCGGATGCACAAGCACCCTGCCGGCCCAAAGCGCCCCTTGGCTTGCTCTTGGGGCCGCGATCCCTATGTGCTGTATGAGCTCATGCATTTCTGCCTGAGGATAGAACGGCCCCAGTGGACCAAGGAAGGCATGGGTCGTGCAGCAGCGGGCGCGCGCCGGCGTGCCACCGCCTCTCGTGTGTTGGCCGTTGCATTTGCGATCAGACGTCCGGTCCCAAGCGTTCGAACAGAACCCCTCTCCAACGTCCGGTGAGGCCAACGAGAGCAAAAAGGCATACAGTCCCCTTGGCTGAGCCATCTTGCTTGCTTGCTTCCTGCGTACTGGGACGAGCCACCATGAGCTGTGGTGCCGAGGGGAGGAGGCTGCCCCACGTGGGGCTGGCCCTCCCCTGCGCGCAGCGGTGGCAAGCTTGCTGGGCGGACGTTTGGGCCCGACGGACTGCCTGAGCTGCTGGAGCTGCTTTCATGTTGTTGGGGCCTGGGCTTTGGTGATGGTGGCGACTCGACTCGATGGAAACAACGGGCATCGATGCTCCCTGCTGCGTCACCTCCACTCTTCCCACTCCAGGAAATGCGGTCTTTCTTTCGACCATTCCAAATGCAATAGAGATTGAGCAGGGCGACGCAGCGTGTGAGGCTTGGGCAAACACGTGCGGGGCGGCGGCGGCGATGGTCACTCTGTCAGCGTGGGGGGCGCGCGGCCCCCCACGCTGACAGCCCAGGCAGGAGGTAGGATGAAGGGTGGCGGCGCCCGCCGCGTAGCTGGCGTGGGTGGCAGGGTGAAGGTGGGTTCCTGCGGCTGGAAGGACGGACGGCTGAGCTGCGCCTGCTGCGGTGTGGGCCGCGCTTTGCCAAAGGTGCCCAGCCAAATCTGCGTGTGCACAGGTGGTACGCACAGCAGCACGCACTGCTTGGTTGGGCATCCATGTGCGCACTCCACGACGTCTGCGTGCACTCACCTTGCCGCGCCGCGTTCTCCGGTCGTGCTTCCCGCAGAGGTGTGAGCTCGCGTGAATGGTCCTTACGGCCGTGGTGCTGCTTGACCAGGCCTCTGCTTCTGCTGCTGCTGCTGCTGATGGTGGTGGTGCGTGCCAGCCCGACGCGCAGAGGAGGGCGCGCAGGCCACGCGCCTGGGCGCACGGCCACTGGTGCGCCCAGGAGGCCCTGGACAGGAGCGCCAGAAGCGTCTGCATCTGAGGGGATCTCGAGAGAGCGCAGAAAGCCGCTGGATCGCGCTCAGCAAGGCATGGTGCCCTGAGAGGTTTAGTGCGCGAGAACGGGAGAACGGCTCAGCAGCGCGCGTCAGCCGCGGCCCTCGTCGCGTTCACGAGCCGCGCACGCTCGCCCTCTCGTCGAACGCTGGCCGACCAGCGCGCGTCCATTCCACCAGCAGGCTCCGCAGGCTCTCACGCACAGGAGCCGTAGGAGGAGCTGCAGGAGCTGCGCTGCGCAGGTGATGATGCGCTGATGGTGAAGGCTGCGCGCCCTGGCGGCAGCACCGCAACACTGCCGGCCCGTCCGCGACCCGCGTGCGCCATCCTGCTTCACCCAGCCGCTGCCTCACACGCAGGGCCAAGGAGCTGGCAGCTGGCGGCCGCCTCTCTGCGCGCGCGCCTGCCCCCCACAGGCACGATGAGCCCGGCTGCGCGCCCGCGCCCCACCAGATCGCCTCGCCGTCGGCCCGCCGCCGAGGGGCACTGAGGGGCCTGCGGCAGCAGTGCTGCGCCTCCGCGGCGTGCTAGGAGGCAAGCATGACGGAGGGCGAGGCCAAGTCGACCCCCGAGGGCCAGGCCAGGCGGCAGCCCATTACCTGGCCCTTTGAGCAGCAGCAGCAGCAGCGGCGGCAGCATGAGCAAGAGCTGCGGCAAGAGCAGCAGCAGCAGCAGCAGCAGGAGCAGAGGCCGGACAGGAAGGGCCGCGACGGTGGCCGCCCGGCGGGCAGGGACCGACAGGACTCCCCACGCCGCCCCAGCAGCCACCACAGGTGCGGGCGCAGAGGCGGCCAACCGTCCCCTCCGACCCGCGCCGCACTCTTCCCCGCCTCTGCACAGGGCGCAGCGAAAGAATGCAGCGCACTTTTGCAACCGGTTCCCTGCCACCCCTGCCGCAGGGAGCGCTCTCCGCCCCGCGCGCACGCGCGCGCATCGTCGCCGCCGCCGCCGCGCCGCGACAGCCACCCCCGCCACCCCTCCTCCGCCTCAACCGCCGCCGGCCCGGAGCGCGCGTCAGGCAGGGACGGGTCGCCGCGCCGCTCCGCCAGGGCACCCACCGGGGTCGGCAGCGGCGGGCCGCGCCGCGGCGATGACCCGCCGCCGCGGCGCTCGCCTCCGACGCGCGGCAGGGCGGCGGACAGCCCGCCCGCGTCGCGCAACGGCGGTGGCGGCGGCTACGGTGGCGGCGGGCGGCGCAGCCGCTCTCCGCCGGACGGCGGCGGGTGGCGTGGCCGCGGCGACGACGTGGGCGAGGCGCCGCGGCGGGGGCCTGCATGGCGGGGGCACGACGAGGGCTTGGACCTGCCCCCGGGGTGGGGCAAGGGCGGCACGTACGACGGTGGGGGGCGGCGGGCTCCTCTAGACCCCGACCGGGGCTTGCACCATGGCAGCGGCGGCGGGCCGAGGAGCGGAGGGGCAGGCGTGCGGAGGGAGTACTCGCCCCCTCCGCGCGACGGCGGGGCGGCGGCGTGGGGGCCAGGAGGGGGCGCCGGAAGGGGCCCCTACTCGCCCCCTCCGCGCGGCGACGCCGGGTTCAGCCCGGGCGGGAGAGGCGGCGGCCCGCCTCACTACGACGGACGGACGGGGCAACTGGGCAGCGACCGGGAGCGTGAGCGGGAGCGGGAGGCCGACCACCGCCCCCCAGGCGGCGGCAGGGACGGGGACGCCGGCGGCAGGCCGTGGGGCGGCGGCGCCGGGCCGGGAGGCAGCGGCAGGGATAGAGCGGGGCCGCTGGGGGGCCGGCGGTCACGCTCCCGCAGCCGCTCCCCGCCGCCGCATGGGCCAGGGCGGGGACCGGAACTCCATGCGGGGCTCAGGCGGCGCTCACGCAGCCGCTCGCCGCCGCCGCGGGGCCGCGAGCTGCGGCCGCCGCCGCCGCGCCGCGAGCCGTCGCCGCCGCCGCCGTACGGCGGCGCGCACGCCCGCGGCGGCGCTGGCGGCCACTTCTTTGGCGGCCCGCCGGGCGGTGGCTGGCGGGACCGGGGCATGCCGCCACCCATGCCCTCTGGTCGCGACGCGCACCCGCACCGCCCTGGCGATCCGCCGGGCGGGTACCGGGGGCCGCCGGGCCGGCCGTGGGGCGGCGGCGGGCCCCAAGGGGACGTGCGGGGCAGCCCAAGGGCGGTCGACGACCGCCGCGGCCCGCCGGCGTGGGCGGGGGACGGTCGGCGGGACGCGCCGCGGCCACGGCGCGACAGCGACGGTGGCGCCGCCGTGCGGCGCGACTCTGCGACGAGCCGCCCGCTGGCGGGCAACGGCGCGGCGGACGGCGCGGGCGGCGGCGCGGCGGTGGATCCTTCGATGCACCTGTTTGCGGCGGTGCAGCACGCGCTTTCGACGGGCATCATCCCGCCGGGCGTGGCGGCGGCCATGGCAGCGCAGCTGGCGGTGGCGGCGCAGCCCGTGCTGGCGGACCCGGCCATGCTGCAGGTGCGAGGTGCTGTGCTGTGCGTGCTGTGCTTGGTGGTCTGTGGTGTGGTGCGTTTGCGGGTGCAAGGGGATCCGCCTTTCGTCGCGCGTGCGCCATGGTGGTGTGTGCCTCGCATCCGTTCATCGCCAGCCGCCACGCATGCAAGCGCGAGACCCTCGCCCAACCGCCCAGCAGGCCACCGCGCACGGTGTGGACGCCCTGCTTCGTGTCCCGCCGCTGTCCTGCTGCCGCTGCTGCAGGCGGTGCAGCGCGCCAGCTCCGGGCTGTACGGCGCCTCCTCCACCGAGCTGCTCGCCGCCCGCCTGACCCAGGAGCGGGAGAGGGAGAAGCAGCAGGAGCTGCTGCTCCTCCAGCAGCAGCAACAACAGCAGCAGCAACAGGCGCTGCTGCTGCGTCAGCAGCAGGAACTGCTGCTCCAGCAGCAGCAGCAGCAGCAGCAGGTGTGGGGCGTGGGCAGCGGCGGCCCCGTCGGGCCGCAGCAACAGCACCTCACGGCGGGCCTGCAGGTACGTGCGTGTCTAGACTTTGCGTCTGCTTGGAAACCTCGGCGGGGCCCGAACCCAGCTGCTTCCGGACGTATCTGATGTCTCGCAACGCAAAAGGCACGTGAGCACGACACATGTCTCCGGCACAGTCTCCGGCTCCGCGCCGCGCCGGACGCCGTCCCACGCCCGCCGCTGCGTCCTCCCACTGCTTGCCGGCCTCTTGCAAGCTGACCTGTGCGGGCGCCGCTTTGCGCTGGTGGCTCGCGGCCGCAGGGCGTGCCGCTGCAGCCTCAGGTGCTGCCCCGCGCGCCGGCGCCCGTCGCCCCCGTGGAGATGCCGCCCATCATGCCGGGAGGCGCGCACGCCGCCGCTGCCGCCGCCGCTGCCATGCACGCCCCCTCCGGCCCGCTGCCACCCAGCCACACCTCTGCGCCCCCGGTGGGCGCCATGCAGCCGAAGCCACCGGCCGGGCCACCGCCCCAGCAGCAGCAGCCGCAGCAGCAGATGTTGTACGCCAGCGCCGGCGGCATGGCCATGGGCCCAAGCCCTCACGCAAACCTCACCGGCGGCCCCATGCCCCCGCGCCAGCC
>VFQP010005899.1_pt1 | contig 10374 bp, 12 predicted proteins | sample 3512351 | NCBI WGS metagenome assembly VFQP01 (sample SAMN10412372, study PRJNA504923) | tailings metagenome | isolation source: Relicate 1 Philex TSF1 revegetated site | place: Philippines: Tuba, Benguet | collected 2017-08-29
GCCAGCATCAACCCGGCCACCGGACGCATGTGCTACAGGTGCGCAGCGCGTCACACCGCACGCTGGGCACGAGGAGGAAGGCGATTCTTGTCCTGGCGGTCAGGACGGAGGACCGACATGTTCACGCGCGCAGGGGCCGCGTGATGAACCGCGCCTCTCGCATCGCGGACAAGGCGTCGTGCGGGCAGGTGTGGTGCTCCCGGACGGCGTGGGATGCGCTGGAGATGGACTGCGGCGGCGTGCTGCCCGTGAGCGGCCTGTGCGTGGGCTCCTTCGCGCTCAAGGGCGTCACCGAGCCCGTGGAGCTGCTGCAGTGCGTCTCCAAGAGCTCTCCACAGCAGCTGGAGGAGTGAGCCCCAAGCAGGAGGCCCCAGCAATCACTGACTGTTTGACGTCGCAGCCAAGCTTCTGCGGACCAAACTGAAGCTGACTCCGGTTCAACGTCTCTCTGCAGGGTGCAGCGCACTGTGGGACAAGAATCTGCGCTGTGGTGGTGGTGGGTGGGTGGCAACGCTCGCCAGCGTGGGAGGTGGGAACAACGCGCACTTGATATCAAGCGCTTGGGGAGCGCGTCCCTTTGGGGGGGACGACGTGCCCTGCTGAACTGGCGTGGACGAACCAGACCTTCAGACTTTCTCCTGCAAGTTGCAGGCTCACGGCCTGCGCAGCATGCCGTTCCCTCTAGGTTCCCTCTCTGCATCCTCTTCAAGCTGGTCCTCACGCGCGTCCGCGCTTATGCTTTGCCGCTCCGCCCATCCAAGAAATGCGCCAGTTGCGTGTGTGGTGCCTGCCCTCTTGCGTGCGAGGCCCACCCGTTGCAACGGTGCAGACGCTCTGCTACTCCTTGTACGTGAGCAGAGCGCTCAGCAAGGCCTGCAGCTCCGAGGGCGAGCCGTACGCAGGCTTGAGCGTGGCCTCTGACAGCGTGCCCAGCAGCGACGGCCCAAACGCCGTCACCACCCGGTAGGCGCACCCCCTCGCCAGGTCCTCCAGAGCCTGGCAGCAGACCTCCGCCTGCGGTCATCCACCGCACGCCCCGGCGCTCCCTCAGTGCGCCCGCAGAGCCGGGCATGCCACGCCGCGCAAGCACGCAAACGCACGCCGTCACTCGCCTGCTGCAGCGTGGGGTGGGCCGGGGGTCCCGTCAGCGCCAGCACGCGCTGCAGCACCTGGCTGCTGGTGCTCTGCGGCACAGCCTGCGGACAGGCACCAATCAAGGAACGCCAATGCTCTGGTGGCGCCCCAACAGTGCCCCATCGGCGAAGCGCAGACTGCGCGGGCTGCCGGCGCCCGCTCACCGACGTGCGGGTGTAGGCCTGGGTGGCCAGCACGCACGAGAGCAGCAGCAGCATCACGTCGCCCAGCGTGGGCGGGCACATGAGCACCACGCCGTACACGTCCTCCTGCCGGCTGGCCGCCACCAGCGCCGACAGCGCCCGCAGGCAAAAGCTGATCCTGCGCGCCGGCAGGCAAGAACGAGGGGCGGCCGCACGCCGCTGACCGCCGCTCATGTGCGTGCCGTGGGCGGGTGCGAAAATCCCGCGTGAGGCGCAGGCGGGGGTGGGGCGCGCACGCACTTGTAGAACTTGGCACGGATGACCCAGGCGGCCAGGTCCTGCGCCCGCGAGACGCCGTGCGTGCCCGTGCTGCTGGACAGCGCCAGCGCGTTCCACTGCACCTTGGCCATGCCCGACGCCGGCGCCTTGTCCGCTGCGGCTTGCACAAGAGAGGCGTGTCGTGCACGCAGGCCAGTGCTCAGCACCTCAGGCCCCTGCCTCCAGGTGCACGCGTGCGCCAACCGTGACCCAGAAGCCACACCAAGCGCTGCACTGCCGGGACGCGCGCCCTCACCCGGGGCTCCCGAGAGCGCCGCCGCCAGCGTTGTCAGCCAGTCGCGGATCTCGCCCACCAGGCAGCCCGCCAGCGGCGTCCACGTGGCGCGCCCGCCCTCGTCCGCCCACACGGCCGCTCGCCACGACGCCGGCAGCGCCGCCTGCCCCTCGGCCAGCCAGCACAGCTCTTGCAGCGCAAGGTCCTGCAAGGTGCGCCACACAGGCACACACACAACGGGGCACCGGCAACCTCACGTGCTGCAATCGCGCCGCCAAGCAGCCTCCTCACGGCACCACCCATCCCCGCGTGGTGAGGGCGTAGTAGAGGCGCACCTGCACCAGACCGCGTGAGTCCGCCAGGCCCAGCAGCACGCCCCTGACGGGGTCGCGCGGCAGCGCCGCCACCACGGCGGGCCCGGCGCCGGCAGGCCTGCCGGCCAGCTTGTCCACCAGCCTGAGCGGCTCGGTGGCGATGACGTCCAGCACGTCGTGCGCCGCCAGCCAGCCCCAGCAGCACAGCGAGGCGGCCTCGAGCGCCGCGAGCAGGGCGGGCAGCGAGGAGGGCCGCGCCGCGCTCAGCAGCAGCGCCAGCAGCAGCGCCGTGCACGACACCTTGACCGCAGGCAACACGCCTGCGCATGTCATGTGGTCGGTGCGTGGCTTGGAGCCTCTTTTTGTCAGGAGTGAAGGGCTCGCAGCAACCATCACATGTGATCATCGGGGTGCCAGCAAGCGCGGGGCGACGGCAGCAGCTCTCACATGCGGGCAGGCGCTGCCGCAGCTGGAAGAGCCTGTGCCGGTGCAGCAAGGGGTGCGCCACCACGTCGCGGCACCTGCACAACGATTTGGCAGGATGGGCCGGGGCCGGCAAAGCGCGAGTGAGCCCGCAGAGCAGCCCCCGCTATGCTCCCCCCCAGCGCAGGCGCCGCGTGGCGACCGCCGCACCTGGCCAAGTGCTCCACCGTGTAGAGCACGCCCAGGCACACGCCGTACGTCGCCACGAACGCCAGGTCCAGCGCCCCGCTGGACGCCGGGTGGTGCACGCGCGGCAAGAGGTAGATGGAGGTGGCCGCCGTGGCGCTGGTGGCCACGCCGAGCAGGGCCACGTTGGCGAGGTCCTGCCACGTGCGCGTCCTGAGCAGGACGCGCGAGATGAGCAGGCCGGCCCAGCCGCGGCTGTGCAGGCCCAGCGCCGGCACGTACAGCGGCGGCGCTTCGCTCGACGACAGCAGCCGGTGGTGCGCCAGCAGCACGAGCAGCTGGAGCGCGCCCAGGAGCAGCAGCGTGCTGGTGGCGGCCAGGTGCAGGCCGGGCACGGCGGCCGGCGAGGCGCCAGCGTGCAGCGCCCATGCAGTGATCAGCGACCACGCTGAGTAGCCGCAGATCCAGGCGAGGGTGTGCCAGACCAGAGATCCCACGAGCCGCCACGCGAGGACCTCGTTGATCACGGCGCCCGGCGACGGGGCAGGCGGCGCCGCCGCCCACGGCTGCCCGCCGCTCTGCATCGTGCTCGGCCTCCTTGGTACTCGCTCTCCCCACTCAAGGACGCAGGGTGATCATGGGGCTGCCGTGCTGCACTCCGCTCTGCGCTCGCCAAAGCCACAAGTGTGCCTGAGGATTGCTGTCGCGCGCACTTTTGAATCTCGCTTACTGCCGAGTGGTGCCCCAGGGCGAAGCGCGGCGATGCGAGTGCGAGAGGAGAGCAGAGGGAGTTCGTGATGACCATTGTGCTGGAGAGGCTGCGGCGGCAGAGCTTCGAGGGCCGCGGCGACCTTTCCATGGCGCACAGCAGCGTCTCGCCCCTCGCGCTGCATAATGGCCAGCAGTGCAGGCCGGCTGCCGCGTCTCCGTTCCAGCAGGAAGCCAGTGACAGCAGGGCGGACCACCTCACTGCCGTGGGCAGCCTCAAGCGCCTGCAAGGAGGCGCGGACGGGGTCAACGCCTTTGCCGCGGTGCGCCGTGGCTGCCTTCAGCCTCAGCGCAGCATCATCCGTGCGCGCAGCAGGCCTCCACGGACCCTTTGGGCGCGCAACGTGCCCCAGTGCTCCAGCGCCGGGCGGCAAGGTCAAAGCGCACACACCCGCGCGCGCAGGACGGCGGCTCACCACCAGTCAAGGCCAAGAAGTCACGCCTGGACAGCAGCTCAGCAGGGACGACGGCCAAGGAGAACAGCGCACTGCCCGCCGTCGCGAACGGTCGCGCGGCATGCGCCGACGACCCCACCGCAGCGTGAGTGCCCCTCGTGGCCGCATCGCATGAACCAGCGCAGGAACCAGCGTGGTGGCGGCTCATGACGGTGCTCATGTTGCCCCACGGTGGAGCACGCATGACCCGCAGGCCTCTCCAATCAGGCTCCAGGAGCCGCCAAGGCGTGGTGCAGCTGGCAGACGTGCCGGCAACGGGCGGCAGCACGGCGGCGTCGGGAAGCAGGGCACCCAGCCTGCAAGCGCCGCCGCCGGGGGCAACGAGGCCGACCGGCCTCACCACGTTTGCCGACCTGGCGCTCAACCAGTTTGCAACCGCCTCGCAGCAACAGCTGGACGCGCCGGTGAGGCTCCAGCAGCGTTGCTGTTGAGGAATGCGTCGCGGTGCAGCAGCCGCGTGCCTCACACAGGCCCCTTTCGAGCTTGGGCAGTGCCAGGTCAGGCACGTGCACTGCCGCCATCATGCGTCGCCCTCAACGTCGGACTGTTGGGGACACGCCAGCCATGCGCCTGTCCGCGCACAGGCCATGGAGGCGCGCAAGGCCGCCCTGCTGTCCCTCCGCCTGGCCCCGCCCTCCGGGGCGCCCGGCGCCAGCCAGCAGCCACACGCCGCCGCCGGCCCCTCGGGCCGCCCGCCCCTCCCCGGCCAGGCCAGCGGCGCGGCGCAGCAGCAGCTAGGCGGCACGCTGCAGGCGGCGCTCACGACGGCGGCGGCGGCACCGGCGCCCGAGGTGTTGGTGCAGGGCTGCCTGCCCTACGACTGGGCTCTCAAGACGTCGGTGCGCTTCACGTCCACGCACCGCTTCATGGCCTACGAGGCCAGCGCCATCGCCTCGTGCAAGCACAGTGAGTGGCCTGTGCCCGGGCTGCTGCAGACCTCACATCCCCTGCGGTGCACGGGTGATTGGGTGGCGTCTTTTCCTAGCAGCCCTCACGCCGAGCCAAACCGCGCGCATCACGGGAGAGCGGATGCCACGTTGCGGCGTGCCGCCCTTCACTTGATGGGGTTGAGGAGCAACGGCTTTGCTTGCTGTGCGTGGATGTGTTTGTGCCTGGCGCAGGCTTCCACGGGGCGGGGAGCTGCCAGCGGCAACCTTGGGCCGGCATGTCGGTGCAGGTGACTTGAGAAGGGATGATCGGTACCATGGAGTTCGTGAGCCAGCGGGCCTTGCTGGGGCGCGCACCTGACGTGGGGTGCGTGTGTGTGCCCGCGTGGCCGCCTGTCCTCCCTCTTGCGCCTCCCCAGGAGAAGTGGCGGTGCGCGCTGACCAGCTGGCGCTGCCCCGCCGCGTCGTGGGACCCCGCCACGGTGGGCGCGCTGCAGCGCGCGGCGCCGGCGGTGCTGGAGGAGCGGCTCGGCGCGTGGCGCGAGGGCTTTGCCAGCGCCTACATGGCCGTGCGCCACGGGCAGTGCTGCGCGCTCTACCTCGAGAGCCCACAGGTGTGCCACGCGCACGCACGCACCCCCGCCACCTCACCCACGCGCACCTTCAAACGCCCAGCACACCCAGCGCGCTCACAATCACGCGCGCCCTGCTCCTGCTTGCTGCAGGGCTGCCGGCACCCGACCACGGTGCTGTTTGCCGCGCCGGGCGCCCGCGGCAACGCCCTGCCCACCGCCTGGGTGTCCAGCTCCTCCCGCCACGCGCGGAGGCGCATGCAGGCGGCGGGCCTGCCCTTCTCCATGCCGCTGGCGCCCGCCCTCGCCTCCTCCGCCGCCTCGCTGGCCCCGGCCAAGGCGGGTGCGGCCGCCCCGCAGCGCGACGTGGGAGGCACCGCCGCCACCACCACCAACAACAACAACAACAGCAACGGCAGCAGCAGCCACCCCGGCCGGCTGCAGCCCCCGGACCCGGACTTTGGAGACGATGACGAGTGGCTGGGTGGCGCGGCGGCGCAGGGCGGCGGCGCGGCGGCGCTGGGTGCGGGTGTGCGCGACCACTCCCCCCAGTCGCTGCTGCTGTTTGAGGGCCCGCACGCCGTGCACCTGCTCTTCGACTGGCTGGTGCACGAGACGGGTTTCGGCGCGGCGCAGCAGCAGGCGCTGACGGGCAGCGGCGGCGGCGGCGAGGGGTGCGACGTGCCGGTGCTGCTGGCGCCGGCGCCCTTTGCCTGCGGCACCGCCTGGTGCCCCGACGTCAAGGTGAGGGACACACGCGCTCACGCTGCTGGGGACGGGGCACTGCCCAGTGCAGCGCGCACTGCCATTGGCCTGGCAGCACGCACGCGCGGGCGAGTTTAGAGACCAAGGTCTGCTGCGCCGTGCACTCCGCAGAGCTCCATCAGCACCACCCTGGTGCCCACTGGCGGAGCAGCGGCGGCGGCGGCGGCGGCGGCCGGCGCGCCGCAGCAGCTGCAGCAGCAGCAGCAGCACGTGCTGGAGCTGGGGGGCGGGCCCATCCCCCCGTGGACGCTGTGCCGCGCCTCGCTGGCGCTGGCCGAGGCGTCGGTGCCGTGCGGCCAGCAGCCCATGCAGCTCGAGGTGCAGACGCAGCAGCACAGCCTGGCGCTCAACACGTGGCAGTCGGGGGGCGGCGCGGACGTGCAGTCGGGTGGGGCGGAGGAGCAGGGGGCGGCGGGGGACGCCGGCGGCAGCTGGCTGGCGGGGCGGAGAGGTGGGGCCAGGGCGTCGGGCTGGGAGGTGGTGCCGGGGGAGAGGCAGGCGGTGTGCGGGGCGCCCGGTTTTTTGGGCCGGAGGGTGCTGCACCGCGCCGCGCTGGAGCTGCAGGCGGGGGGCGCGGGGGAGCTGGCGCAGCAGCACCGCGGCGGTTCCCTGGCGTTCAAGCTGCGGCTGAGCGGGTGATTCGCTTCCTGTTTTTTGGCGCGCGATTTATGGCGTGCGTGCGTGCGTGCGTGATCGATTGACTTCGTCCCTGTGCGCACCTCACCCTAACCGTTACCCTCCGGCCGTCCGGCTGAAGCAAGTGGTGCACACACACCAGCAGCAGCAGCAGCAGCAGCGGAGCGCTGCACGGCGTACATGAGTGCGCTCTGCGCGCCGCTCTTCGTGCTGGGCATCGATGGCGCACACGACGGGCGGGCCTGCAGCTGCAGCGGCGACGGCTCCTGCGCAGCCGGCTCCACGTGCTCAGCGCCGATGGTGGCGTGCAGCTGCAACGAGCGCGCCGGGGCTCGCGAGCAGCCAGAGCTGGAAGCCTGGGGCACAGATGTCTGCAGGGAGCAGCACGCCGGAGCAAGGAACAGCACTGCACCACAGCAGCCTGTGCAGGCAGCGACACCACCACAGCAATGTGGTGGCAGCTTGCGCCGGCAGGACGGGTGGCGCGAGAGCGGGCGGGCGAGCGGGCCCTTCCAGCGCGCACGACACCGCACGCACGCATCCACACCGGCGAACAGCGCCTGTGGCGAGCGTCGCAGCAGTATGGCAACACCAGGGCGGGCCGCACTCGACGGCCGCTGCAGCAACAGGTCCGGGAGCACTTGAACGCGCACGCCAGCGCAACCAAAGGAGGGAGCAGCAGGAACAGCATCAGCAACGTGCTTGTGGCGTGTTGCCCGTGCTGCTGGCGCATCTGTGCAGCAGACCATGACGCGGGCGCATCGCTGGACCTCGGGGCGCCACCGCCCGCCTACACGCACCATCTGCCGCGCAGCAGGCGCCACAACATGTGGGACCGCATGCAGGAGTGAGTGCCGTCAGCGCTGCAACATGCCTGGAGCAGCTCGATGCCTGGAGGATGCGGCATCGTCAGACTGGCCGCGTTGGCGCCGTGCACCCGCTGCGGCGCAGGATCGTGCAGCTCTCGCTGCCGCTGACGCTGACCAACGTGAGCGGCTTCACGCTCAACTGCCTGTCGGACGCCATGATTGGGCGGCTGGGCGCCACGGCGTTGTCCACCACCACCCTGGCCAACTCGCTGTACGGCATGATGGTGCGCGCGCGGGCTCGTCGTCGCAGCAGCGCGGGAGCCCATGACCCGCCCGACCAGCACGGGGAGTTCCACAAGCACGACCCCCCGCGCGATCACCTCTGCTCCCGTGCCGCGCCGTGCAGGGCATTTCGGTCATTTGGGGCGGCGCGGCGGGCATGGAGACGCTGGCGGGCCAGGCCTACGGCGCGCGCAACCTGCGCATGATGCGGCTGGTGCTGCTGCGCGCCATGGTCGTGTGCTGGGCGCTTTGCGTGCCCATCGCGCTGGCCTGGCAGCACGCCGAGTGGCTGCTCATCCGGCTGGGCCAGTGCCCCGTCATGTCGGCCACCGGCGCCGCCTACCTGCAGGCGCTGGTGCCCTCGCTCTTTGTCTACGTGCTGGCAGAGTGCCTGCAGTCCTACTTTGTCTGCCAGAACAACGTGCAGCCCGCCACCTGGGCAAAGGGCATCACGGCGCTGCTGGGCCCCGTGCTCTACTACCTCCTCATGTTCAAGTGCGTACTCTCTGGTGGGCCGCGGCGCAGCGCTCAACGTTACCAGTGCACGCCCGAGGGCGGCGTTCCAGGCGCGCGGTTCAGGTGCCGTGAGCGTGTGCTGCGGGGCCATGCGCGCCGTGCGACCGCAGGATGGACCTGGGCCTGACGGGCGCCGCCTACGCATACGCGCTGTGCAAGCTGGCCAACGCCGGGCTGCTCATCGGCTGGATGGTGTGGGAGCGCTACCAGGGCGCGGGCGCCGCCGAGGAGGATGCGGCGGCCGCACCAGTAGGTGGCGGCGCCGCCGCGCCCGGCGCGGCGCCTCTGGCGGCGGCGGCGGCGGCGGCTGCCCCTGGTGAGCAGCGAGGCAGCGAGGCGCCGTCATCGGCGGACGGCGCCTTGGCGGCGGCGGCGGCGGCCGGCGGCGTGCTGGGCCTGGCGGCGGTGGCGCCGGGCATTTCGCTGGCCGAGGTGGTCGACCTGCGGGGCTGCTGGGAGTACGTCAAGTACGGCTTGCCCAGCGCCTTGATGACCATGCTTGAGTGGTGGGCGTACGAGCTCAACGTCATCCTCGCGGGTGCGCGGCGTGCACACCAACCCTCGCGCAATGCAACGCGGCGCGCCAAGTTGGGCGGGCGGGCCAGGGTTTACTCATTCATCACGCCCCAACACACCGCCGCAGGCACGCTGCCCAACGCCGAGGTGGCGGTGGCGGTGCTGGGCATCTGCCTGGCCATCTCGGGCTGGGTCTACATGTTCCCTCAGTCCATTGCGACGGCGGCCACGGCGCGCGTGTCCAACGCGCTGGGCGCCGGCGACGCGCGGCTGGCGCGCGCCTACTTCCGCAGCGCGCTCCTTATGGTGGTGGTGCAGCAGGCGGCGCTGGCGGCGGCCGTGCTCTCGTGCTCGACGCACATTGTCCAGTTCTTCTGCCAGGACCCCGAGCTGCTGGGCATCGCCATGGGCATCGTGCCCATCGTCGCGTGCAACATCCTCTGTGAGCGGAAGCAGCGGACCGGTCTATCTGGGCCTCGCCCCGGTCCCGCACCGCCTGCCCGCGCGTGGACAAACCCACCTTTCCTGTGTCAGGGCGCGCGCCTTCAACGGTGGATGCTCGTGTTGTGGTGTGGTTGGCGTGCTGCGCCGTGCCGCGCAGCGGACGGCATGAACGTGGTGCTCAACGGGGTGCTGCGGGCGTGCGGGCGGCAGGCTCTGGGCGCGTGCCTGCAGCTGTGCTCCTACTGGCTGGTGGGCGTGCCGCTGTCGTGGCTGCTGGGCGTCAAGGCGCAGCTGGGCATCGCCGGCTTTCTGGCGGCCGTGGGGTGCACCTCCTTCACGCAGGCCGTCGTGTGCGGCACCATCATCAGCAGGTGGGCGCGGGCACGTCGGGGTGGGGCCGGCGCAGGGAGGGCTGGGCGTGCGGCGGTGTGGCGGACGTCAGCATGATCCTTGGCACGCCGTGTGCGGTGTTGGTGCGCGTGCGGGCGCAGGTTCAACTGGCACAAGGAGGTGCAGCGGTCGCAGCAGATTTTGGAGGACATGAGCGCAACCATGGACACGAGCAAGGAGCCCCTGCCTTCTCTGCAGTGACGGCTGCCACACCGTGCGCGTGCGTTAGGGTTTTGCAGCTTACGGGGCGTTGAAACATCGTTGGCAACGCGTTCATGCGAGATTCCTTCATGCGAGGTTCGACGGAGAGGGCGCAAGGAACAGCCGCCGGCCCCAGGGCGTTGCACACCGGGGCACGGCTGGACAGGCTTGACAGTTCTTCCGTGTCAAGGCAGTGGTGTGCGAGTGCATTGTGTAGCAACGTCCCTGCCAGGGTCTCTGCTTCATCAACAGTAGCGTTCAAGTGCTGCGCCGTAGAGACTGCACGCTTTACTCCTCCAGCCCGCCGGTAAGTAGAATGGCCGCCGCGCCCTTGCTGGGGACGCACTGCAGCAGCTCCACGGGCTCGGTGACGCCCTTGA
>VFQP010005900.1_pt1 | contig 10374 bp, 16 predicted proteins | sample 3512351 | NCBI WGS metagenome assembly VFQP01 (sample SAMN10412372, study PRJNA504923) | tailings metagenome | isolation source: Relicate 1 Philex TSF1 revegetated site | place: Philippines: Tuba, Benguet | collected 2017-08-29
TGCGGCCACCCCAAGAGCGGCACCCCATGAGAGCGATAGTAGCACTGAAGATTGGGGCCTCAAGAGTTCCAAGGCGCTCCCTGCCCCCCTCAAGCGCCACACCTGGATGGCCTTGAAGCCGCCCTCCCACGTGATGGTGATGGCGCACTCGCCCGACATGTCTGCGCGCCAACGGCCACGCAGCGCAGAGCGAGACGTCACGTCAGCAACACACGTCAGGAGCGCACGTCAGGACCTGAGGCGAGCGCGCAATGCAGAGGGGCCGGCGGGAGGGGTGTGCATGGGCGCGGCTGACCGCCGCCAAACGCGCCACAAGAAAGCGCAAAGAGGAGAGCCACCTGGGAGGGGCCCTCGCAGTGGCTGTGAGGAGGCATGCGCTGCCGCGGGCGCAGGAGGGGCGCGCTCACATTTGGAGGAGATGAGCGCTGAGCACGTGTCATTGTTGGGGATGGGCCACGAGTAGCGCGACAGATTGGCGAGCAGCCCTAGCGCCTTGCGCATGGCCTGCAGGAAGGGGCAGAGGGCGCGCAGAGAGCGAGCGGCTGCGCCAAGGGAGCGAGAGCGCGGGAGCCGAGAGCAGCTGGCCGCATGTTCCTAGGCGTCCGCACGACGAGACACCAACGTGGCCGCTTGACCCCGGACGCCGCCCAGGTGCCAGGCTCAGGCGTCAGGCAGCAGATCCGCCGCACCGCGGACGCAGCCGAGGCGCCACGTCGACCACATCGCAGCCCGGACGCACCCAGACGCGGAACAAGACGGCGCACGCAGACCTTGAGGCAGCCTTTGCGCGTTTGCCTCCCCAGCGGCAACGCAAGTCCTGGCTAGACACTTTGCCTGACCCGATCTAATCGTCGATCCTTTACCACCGGGAGGCAGCACCGTGACACCATGCCATGTAACGACGAGGCTTGAACGCACCTCGTTGTCCAGCATGGGCTGCACGGTGTCGGGGTCAAAGAGCCAGCCAGCCTGGGTGCCCTGCGCACACATGCGCACGCACGAACAGCCGCCCTCACCACATGGGGCGCATGACATGCTGCAGGGCCTTCAGTTGCCGTCCTTGGTTCCAACGGGGCGCAAACAGGCGCCGGCGCGCGGGCGCTGGGTAAACCCTAGCTGCGCCCTCACCGCGGTCTGCGACATGGAGGCGAAGACGGCGCCCAGGATGAGCGCGTCCTCCAGGCAGGCGCTGGCGTTGACGCGGAGGCACAGCGCGTAGTCGCCGCGGGTGTCTGCGCACGACGGACGGCGCCAAGCGCAGCGCACACGGCAGCGCACGCACGAGGTCTGAACGCTGCCCGGTGCTGCGTCACGCGCAGCGCCGCGGCACAGCGTCCACGCGATCCCAACGCTGCCCACCATGTTGCGTCAACCCAGCCCTGGGGGCACCCTCCGACCGCCTCCACGCAGCAGCGCAGCAGCTGCATGCCTCTAGCCCTAGCCCCAAATCTGCCCTCAGCCACGGTGAGGGCTTAGGGCTTACCGTTGTTGAAGTCGGAGCCGTTGATGGTCTGCGCCACCAGCAAAAGGTCCTCCCACGTGGCGGGCACGGGCAGCTGGGCCGCCCTGAGCACGTCCGCTCGGTAGTACCTGCATGAGGGCATAGCAGCGGCACGCATGCCTGCGCGTCATGCGCTGAGCCGCCTCTTCTTCCACGGCAGCAAACCTGGGGGCAGCAAACGAGGGAGCATTGAAGCCGCCTGCTGGCAGGGTGCGTTGGGCTAGGGCAGTCCAGGCCCACAGTCGCAGCGGGGCTGGGGAGCGTGACAGGCCCGCCATGCGCTTCTTCTCGGAGAAGCACGCGTGCGAAAAGCGCAGCTGGTGCAGGGGCGCGTGTGTCGGGCCTAGGGTTTGGGGCTAGGGTTGGGAGACGTGGAGGAGGCGACGACTTACATCATGCTGGTGCGGCCGGTGAGCGGTACGCCGGCGACAGAGCGGTTGTAGACCGCGGAGGCGGTCCGGAAGAACCTGCATTATGGGGCAGCGATCGCGAGGGCAAACGCAGTTCCATCCGTCACCAGAGCAGCGATCAGGGCCGGTCGCCGCGAGCGGTGGAAGGAACGCCCAGCCTGCACGCCCTTTCCCCGCATTGCATGGCATCTTCCCTGCTGCGGAGCCAACATCAACCAAACATCAACCGCTCAGGCCCATTCACGCTTTTTTGGTTTAGGGGAATTGCCTGCTCCTGACAGCCCTTCCCACCCCACACAAAGAAGACTCACTGGTGCACGTCGAACCACTGTAGACCCACATCACGCGACACATAGTCCTCGGGCGACATGAAGAGGCCCGCTTGCGCCACATCAGGCGTGGCCACGGGGTCCACAACCCTGCACGCAGCCCGGCGATGCGCGTGGGAGGGATGCGGCGGTTTCAGGCACATCGGTGGCTGCATGCGGAACGTCGATGCGGCACAGGTGAAGGCAGGGGTGAGCCCTAGCCAAGCCCTCATGCGTGACTCGCCATGCGTCGTACAGCGTCCTGCCGTTGACCGCAACGTCCAGCAGCTGCGGGGGCGGCGGCGGCGGCGGCACCAGGAGCAGAGCCGATGTGAGATCATCATCATTCGCAATGCGTGTGGTTCGGCCCACCTCCTCCCTGTCTCCCTCGGCTGTTCTCTGGACTGAACCTTTCCCCTCAACCTCCCATCTGCCGTCTCCTCCTCTTCTGTTCGGTCATCCCCTCCCTGTCCCTTCCTTGTCCCTTGACTGAACCTCTTGAACCTCAACCTCTCCATCCCAGCTCACCCGCGTGCCCAGCGCGTCCACGCTCACGGGGTCCACGCGCACGTCCCACCCTGCTCACATGCGCAGCACGTGCATTGCCCAGCCCAACACACGCATGCTGCTGGGCGCCTCCTCCTCACGACGCCGCGACCCCCACTCGGGCTAGGCAGCACAGCGCCTGAGTAGGCATCTGCCTGCCCCGGTCTGACCGGCGACCCGTCAGCGGGCTGCAGCACTGCCGCACGCCGCTCTGAAGGCCGCATGCAACGTTGACGGCGATGCCTGCTGCAGCCAACAGCTGCAGTGCGCCGTTTCTGTGTGCACCTGTTGCGTTCTTGAACAGCGCGAGGGCCGTGGCCAGCACGGGCGGCTGGCCCACGAACGGCACGATGAGGCTGAGGGGCTGCGGGCGGGGGGGGGGGGCGGAAGTAAGGCGCAGGCAGGGCGACGGCGGTGTCACGTGCGGCAGAACTGCGACCGAGAGCCCACCCTGGCAGCAGCCCAGAGCGACAGAAAGAAACAGCACGTGCTGGGCCTCCTGGGTGTCTGTGCTGCTGCTGACGCGCCGTGGAGCGCACCTGCAGGCCTGCGCTGGCGGGCAGGCCCACGCACTCGAGGATGCCGGTGCTGATGTAGTCGAAAAAGTCAGAGAGGCCCTGCCTGCGGAGCGGAATCGCAAAAGCCAGCCAGGACGTGCTCCGCAGCTGCAGGCCGGCCGGGCGACGCATGCGGGACACGGGCGAGCTGGCCTCCTTTTCCGCACCTGGACGCGTTGGCGGCCAGCGGCGCGAGGCACTCTGCGTTTACGGGGTTGCTGAAGTTGCAGGGGTTGTCCGGCGGCGGCGAGGGGGGCCGGCCAAAGTCGGGCAGGAGCTGCGCCCGCCCGATAGAGGCCGCCGCCAGCAGCAGGATGAGGAGCACCAGCACCTGCTCCGCCATCAGCGCTTTGCGAAAGGTGCGCCGCCGTGTCACAGCGCCCTGTGCTCCTGCTGGCCGTGTTCCTGCTGGATTCCGAAGCTTAGCTGTCTGCAGCGCGGGAGGCTCGACGGCGATGGCGCGTCCAATGGCGCGGCATCGCGACCGTCGCTGTCTCGCGCGTATGCAGGGATAGCCGGGCCCTGTGGAGCTCCTCCCTTCCCCGCGGCGGTTTCTTGTTGCTTTTCGAGCCGTTGAGCAGATGATCTCTTTGCGCGCACCAGCCCACGCTCTGTAGAGGCCAGAGGATCCCCTCTTGCTCCCAGCGCCGGCTCACAGGGCCACAGGTCCCCCGTGCCGCTCTGTCACGTGCCCCGAACGTCGTGGCGCGTCGATTGGCTTATTCCAGGGACGCCGAAGCTTCTGCGAGCTACAAAAAGGGTCAGGTAGAGACACGCAGCAGTGCTCGAGGGCGGCGAGGGCAGAGAGCGGTGGCGCGCGAACGCCCCACAGCAGGCTCAGCGGCCCCTCAACCTCATAGAGAAGATCACAGCGCAGGCGCAGGACGCACACCAGAGCAGTCAGCAGCTGCTACAAGGAGGAGGCAAGGTGCAAGGACGCCTGCACGCCACCCGCCTGCAGTGACTCCGGTCGCTGGTGGTACGGTTTTTTTTCTTCACCCCCTGAGAACACCGGCACCTTACGTAAACGCGAACGCATCGTCTTGAGCAGCAGCAGAAAAGAGGCATGCATGGAACCCCAGGCAAGGGTGGTTGGGCGCCGCAAGCAGTGGACATCACGGAAGAGCCAGGGCGTACCGCAGGCGGCCACACAGGCAGGCGGGCGGGCAAGCCGACCAGCACGCACGCTCTTTGTACACACGCGCGGGCTGCACAGGGCGGTTGTTCGTGCGTCGCATGGCTTGCCCCGCCCCTCCTGGCGCACGCCGTGGCAGCCCGGCACACCGGCCAGCGCGCACAAGCCTTGGCGCACATCTCGCGCGTGCCGGGACAGGTATACGCAAACGCCAGGACTGGCGTCGAGAGGGACCCCAGCACTAGTGTTCAGATACAAGGCGTCATGTCATCAGCCAGTGCCTGGCCAACCGAGGGACGCGATGCCCGCCCGAGCACGCCTCTTTCCGCACGCTCTGCTTGCTGGAGAGGGCCAGGGCGAGCAGCAACAGTTCCGGTGCGCCTCACGCGTCAGCACACGGCCTGTAGCCCTAGCCCTCTGCTCCCTCCGTCGATACACGCCCTCCAACCCTCCTCCACCCTCCTCCACACGCTCCCGACGGCCCGCCCTCCTCAACATCAGCACAACTGCGAGGGCGCAAAAGGGTGAGGCCGGAAAGGCCCCGCTGCAGCGCCACGCGAGCGGCCGGGGGGCCCATGCGTCTGGCAGCCAAGCCCGCGGAGCGCAGGCCCCTCGCGCTGACGGTGCTGGCGCTGGCGGCGGCGCGCCCATGTCATCAGCCCACCACGGGCGGCTTGGTGGGCTCGACGCTGGCGTCCATGGGCTTGGTGTCCACGGTGGGGTCGTCCATCTCCTCCTTGACCTTGGAGACAAAGTCCTCGTCGGCGGGGAGGATCTCGTTGACGGGGCCCTTGAACCTGCGCAGAGATGACGAAGGAAGCAAGCAGACAGCGCCGATGCGCATGCGGATGTGGGCGCCGTTGCCACGGGCGGGTGTGCCGGGGCGGCAGGAGGCCGTGCGTTGCTGCCGCACGCACCATTTGTAGGCTCCGTAGAAGGGGAACCTGCGCGCGCGCACGAGGCGTTGAGAGCAGGCGGCGCGGGTCAGAGCAGCAGGTGAGCGACGCCCCACTCACCAGGAGAGAGGTGCCTTGCCAAAGCAGGCGCCGCTGCAGGGCGTGTCAACCAGAACCTGACGTGTGCGCACGCGTTACCCCACTCACCAGTACCAGATGAGCGAGATCGCAATCACGATGAGCAGAACCACGCCGGCGTAGTTGAGGCTGCACGCACAGAGACGGGGCAAAGAGCCTGAAGCGTGGAAATCCCCGCAACTTGTCCCCCTCACTTCTCAAGGAGCCACGCAGTCTCGCACTTTTCGTTGGGGTTCACGGGGTACTCGGTGGGCAGCGAAAAGATGACGGTGGCGAAGCACACCCAGGTGGTGCCGATGATGTTGACTGCGGGGCCACAGGGTGGCGCGCATGTTTCTGTCTCCAGCGCGCCCGAGCACCAGACGGGAGCGCGGCGCCGCGCCCACCACCACCAACTCCTCTGCAGGCACCCTTTCTCACAGCCCCCACCACACCCCGACTCACTGGGGTAGGTCCACTTGCCCAGGTTCCAGGGCCCCGGCTTGAAGCGGTGGCGGCCGAACGTGATGCGGAGGAAGTTGGGCGTCACGTACTGCGGACATGGAGCGGATGTACAGCGTCACGGTCACGCGCGTCACGGTCAAGTACACGCCACGCTCATGCGACGCACACGTACCGCGATGTTGAGCGCGATGGTGGAAAGCGAGAGGATGGCCTGGAACGCCAGCGCGTTGCGCACCTGCGCACGTGGGACACAGGCGGACGCGAGCACGCAAGGAAAAGGCGCCCGTCAGCGCACTGAGCACGTGCAGCGCTGCACGGCACGGGGGGAAACCTGTGTGAACGCACGCTGGGCGTGGCGATGATGAAGGCCAGCAGCGCCGCGCCCCACACAGCAAACACGGGCACCTTGTTGGGCGCCAGCTGCGCAGCGCGCATAGCACACGCGGGACACAAACGGTTCAGGTCGGGCCTCCCCAGCGCCGCTCCTGCCGCCTCCTGCCGCCAAACCAAAGCGGTGCAAGGGGGAGAGAAACAGGTGGCTGGTGCGCACCTTCATCCAGAGGAAGCTGAGCGGCACGGCGCGGTCGCGGCTGTAGGCAAACATGATGCGCGAGATGTAGGTGAGCGTGGAGATGGAGCAGAAGAAGACGCCGACCAGCGGGATGATGAGCATGCCCAGAGAGCGCACGCCGTTGCCCGTGCGCTGCGCAAAGGCGTCCCTGCGTGCACAAGAGGCGGCCGTGTGCGTGCGACCGAGGTTGCGTGTGGCACCGCCGCCGCCATCACACTGAGCCACCCACCCCTCCGGCCCTGTCTGCACTGATCACCGAACCCCTGCGGTTCTGCCGCTCTGCCCCTTGGCTCCCCTGTGGGCCCCCCCCCCCCCCCCGCTCCGGCCAGCGCCCCCCAGGCCCCGCCACGGGCCCCCCCCAGGCCCCCCCGGGCCCCCCCGGTTCCCTTCCAGGCCCCTCCAGACCGCTCAGCACGCCCAGGAAGACTCGCCAAAAGATCTGAGGGATCACATCGCCGTCGGCCTCGGACGTCACGTCGCCCTCGCCAAGCACGTAGAGCCGGTCCGACACCGTGAAGAGCAACGAGATGATCCAGCACCATCCTGCCCCGGCCATGAAGAAAACGCCGATCATGATGCCCCTGGGGTTGCAGCAGAGGGCGCGAGTAAGCACAGTTGGGCGGGCAGGCGTCACGCGGGCGTGTGCGCGTCACGCAGACTCAGGCGCGAGCACACACGAGCTCAAAAACAACAGTGCGGGCATACACAGCACGCCAGCGGTTTGCGGCAGAGCAGCTGCCGCTGCGGTGCCCGCTGCACGCACCTAGGGTTGGCGATGCTGGGGTTGTGGCTCTCCTCGGCCATGTGCGCGGGCCCGTCGTAGCCCGTGTAGGCGTAGGCGGGTAGGAGCAGGCCCAGGATGCCGATGTAGAACTGCGCTTGTGGGGTGGGCAGGCGGGGTGCAGAGGGGGTACGTGGCACCGGGTGGGTGCGGTGTGGTGCAGCGTGCAGACGGGCGCGGGGGGACAAACGCGCGGCCAGAAAAGCGATACAGCTGCATACACCGCACTGGTGCTTAAGAACCGTGCTTGTGCCTGAGCCCACAGGCTGCTGCCTGCCGTGCGGCACCCACGATGGCGGTCGTGCGCGCCCCGACCACGCCGTCCTGACGCCATGCCGCACACGCCCGCTAGCGAAAGCAGCAAGTTCTGCGTGCTTATCGAAGCATGCCCATGTGTGTGCGTGCGTGCGGAGCCCATGGTGCTCCCCTCCCGCCTGGCGTCCAGGGCAGCAACAGTGCGGGCGGCTACTCGCGCACGCGTCCAGGGCCCACGCGAGCACGCTGAATCGACGCGACGCGCAAGCACATAATTGTCGCGTGGCGTGCAGCGCCTTTGCTTGCGCGTGTGGCGGCCCGAGGTGCCCCGACCCTTCCTGCGGCTGGCCCAGAGCACCATCGCCCACCCCGGCCCCCCCACGACTGGCAAACTCGTCACTGGTGGGGCTCTTGAACAGCACCCACGCCAATCAGGGCCTGCACTGCCTGGGCTGGGCGCTGAGAACGGCGCGACCCAAACACCGCTCCCCAGGAGCCGTGCCCTCTCCTGCCCCCCTCCCCGGCACGACAGCCACACTCTGATGGCACAGCACTTGCAGCCGCCCCGGTGGCAGCGACCCAAAAAGCAACGCTCACCGGGTTGGTGATGCCCGAGCTCTCGCCCAGGTCCGTGAAGAACTTGGTGAAGACCCACTCGGCGGTCTGGTGCTCCGTGGCGATGAGCGGCACGGCGATGATGCAGATGGCCACGCCCACCTGCGCGCCAACGCCGCCGTTGGGGGGCGCGCCCCGTCAGTCAGGCGCACAAAACGCACCTGCTGCCAGGCCACACTGAGCGACAGGAGGCCCCAACCGCGTCCCGTGCTGTCCCCCGATCGCATCACCACCAATACCCCCGCGCCCGAGACGCACAATGTGCCAGAAGCCGGCGAACTCGGTGATGTAGCCCAGCATGCGCGGGCTGAAGCTGTTCATCGTGGCGGAAAACACCAGCAGCCCCGCGTACAGGCCCAGCGTCTGCTTGGCGTTCCACGTGAACCTGCGCGCACGGGACGGGCGGCGCGCGCACCGCGCGACGAGCGGGGCCGTGTGAGCGCCGCTGCAGCGGGCTGGACTGGGGGCTCACCCGCGCACAACAGAGCGTCACGACCCATCCTCGCCGCGATTGCCCACGGGTGCGCCCAGAGGCGGTGTTCGCGACACCCCACCCAAGCTGGAGCCAGCCACAGGCCCACCCTGTGCGCACCCTGACCCCGTCGCCTCGTAGTCCGCCTCGGGCGCGGCGGTGCTGTTGTCCCCCGACGGCGCGTCGCCCGACGCGATGATCTCGTCGGGCTTGGCCGTGCCCGTGGCCAGCAGGATGTACGTTTGGAGCAGCAGGGCGCAGAAGTAGTGCGTCGACGCCTGCGCTCGGGTACGCAGCGCGGCGGAGAGGGCGTGCTGCTGCTGCTGCTCCTCTGCGCCGTGCGGCTGCGCAAGGCGTGGTGACCCAGGACTGCCGCCACGCGCGCCGCTGCTCCCCAAGAGGAGGACGCACCAGCGAGGAGATCTGCCCCAGCAGGTTCATCCAACCTGCGCGGGGAGAGAGGGAGAAAGCGCGCGGTCAGCGTGCGCAGCCGCGCGGCGCCCTGCACACGACGATGATAATCTGCATCGGCTCTCTCACCGTTGACCCAGCAGACAAAGGGCCCGTACTTTGGCCTGCGGGGGGTGGGCAGGGCGAGGCGCGCGTCTTCAGCGCACGAGGCGAGGTTCTGCAGGCGCCCGCCATCCCCCTGTGCATCAGGCGCTCACCCCAGGAGCTGGTACACGTAGTAGTACATCCCGCCGGACGTGGGGTACGCCGACGCCTGCGGGAAAACCATGGTGAGCGGGTCGAGGTCGAGCGTACGGTGGGCCGCATGCGCTACACCCTTCACGCGGAGCGCTGAATGCAGAAGCGCAGCATGGGCTGCATCGCTGCGTCAGACACACGCGCTGATTGGCGCAAGGGCTGGCCAGGCCGCTGTTTGCGTTACGCGAGCACCCGCTGCGGGCGCGAACCGTCGCCAGCGCACCAGCTCGGCCATGCCCGCCGCCACGCAGATGCAGCAGATGGAGACGCCGATCCAGCCCCAGACCATCTGCAGGCAGAGCAGGCGACGCGCCCGTGGAAGATCTTCGCGCAGGGCGCGGGGCGCGTGCCGACCCCCCCACGGCGGTCAAACGTCGTGCTCCCCTCACGGGCAGCTGCCCCAGGGGTCGTGGTGCGCTCTCCTCGCACCATGGCAGGTCCCCCCCAATACAGGCCGATCCCGAACGACGCCGGGATGGAGAGCAGCACGCTGGAGGCGCTGATGGTGACTGCGGGCGGACGCGGCGGCACACGTTTGTGCACCCCGGCGGCGCCGCTGAGTGCACACACCAATTGGCTGAAGCTAGCACGAGCACTTGATGGACGTCTGCATTTGCTGCTCGTTCGCCGCGCTGGCCTCAGCAGTCGATTAGCCAACCCCGCTCGCCCCTCTTCGCGCGCGCGATGACGACCGTCGCGGCCCGAGCACACGACCACTGGCAATCGACCAGCGCTGCGTCCTCCTACGCCGCCATCGCTGCCCGCTGCCCCAGTGCTCATCACCGCGCTTGTTTTGCTGGCGCCGGTGCAGCCCCCCCCCCGCAAAACTCGGCGATGCAGCAGCGCGCGTCCTCCGCACCTGCGGCATTGGTGAGCCTGCGGCACAGGCACACGTGAGGCACACGCGCCCAGGTTGGCTTCCCCACTCAACGACCAGGAAAAAGCAGCTCGCGCGTCGCTGGTGCGATGGCCCGGTGTCAATTCTCACTTGGACCAGGAGCGGTCGAGCACTTGGTTGTAGCCCAGCTCGCGGAGCT
>VFQP010005902.1_pt1 | contig 10373 bp, 16 predicted proteins | sample 3512351 | NCBI WGS metagenome assembly VFQP01 (sample SAMN10412372, study PRJNA504923) | tailings metagenome | isolation source: Relicate 1 Philex TSF1 revegetated site | place: Philippines: Tuba, Benguet | collected 2017-08-29
CCCCCCCCCCCCCCCCCCCGACCCCCTGCCTGCTGCTGTCGCCCCTCTTCAACCCACCCATCCACCACCAACACCACACACACAGCCGATCTGCCGCCTGTAAACTTGTCCTCCCGACTTTATGCTTGCCTTCAGCCCTTTCCTTTGCTATGACGAGACTATAACCAGACCCTTCTCCTACACCCAAGATTCCTGCACGGACGCAAAGTGGCAAGGGTGACGGCGGCAGGAAGCAATGGCACTGCTGGAGCAGCGAGTTGCACGTGTTCTGCATTGGATCATGGTGCCAACTGCAACTGCTGCAGCACGCCCTTGCTGCATTGCCGGGTCTGGCCGTGCATTGCAGAGATGCAAGTTCATGTCACAGTGGCGAGGAAAGTACAAGGAATTTGGGCTAAAGAAGACTTTGAAACAGGCTTCAAGCAGGGAGGAGGGTCCAGGTCGGGCAGCAAGGGATGTGCATGTCAGGTTTGGTCCAATTTGCAAGTCATGGGGGCGAGTGCAGCGCAGGGGCCGGTGCAGCGTACAGGGGGCGTGGTGCAAGGGGGGGTGCATTGCAGGGTGCAGGGCTGGTGCCCGTCATGTCAGTCCAGGTGCGTCACCATGAGGGCGGTCAGCGAGATCTTCTGTGTCTCCTGCCCCCTCCGGGCCTTCTCGCCGCGTATCGCCACGCGCAGCCGGCACCTGGCGTGCTGGCTCACCCAGTGCTCAAAGGTGGAGAAGATGGAGGCCCGCCGGCTCCACTGGGCATCCAGCCTGCCGGGCTTGCAGGTGCAGCCAGAGGCGCAGGTGACGTCAGCCACCCCCATGCCCTCGTAGCTCTTCAGGTGGGTCAGCAGCACGAGTGCGAGGGCCTGCGGGTCGCCCCCCCGGGAGCGAGAGTCAAACTCCAGCTCCGCCCAGCTGCCTGCAGTCAGGGAGGGGGGGCCGAGGGAGCGAGGTCAGGCGGGGCAGGCTGCAGGCTGCAACGAGGCGCATGGCAAGAGGTTTGGCGCGGGATGTGCGCCCTGCCCGGCTTTGCCGCAGCCCCGCAGAGTGCCTGCCGAGCGCGTGCGCTGGGCTCCGATGCTCCAGAACACGCCATCGTCGGGCTCAGGCTCGGCCTGTGCTCACCAGGCTGCAGCCCAGTCCAGGCCCACTTCTGCTCGGCATAGGTGGCGGCCTCTGGCTTGTGCGGAAGGAACTCAAAGCCCTTTGATGCCTTCACCACGGGCTTGAAGTCCTCCTGCGGGGCGGCACATTACGCGCCAGGTGTGGCTTGCACTTGAGGTTGCAGCAGTGTGTCTGGACTGATGCTGCTCAGATGCAGTTCAGAGGGCAAAACCCGTGCATGCAGCACACGTGCTTGCTGATGGTGCAGAGGAGCCTGTGCACACCACCCAAGTGACTTGCCATCATGGCGCAGACGCTGGTGGCGCCCACGGGGTTGTTTGGGAGCATGGCTGGGGGCAGGCCCTCCAGCCGGGGATCCTCCCGCCGCTGCAGCTGCTGCCCAGACGCAGCCTCCTGGACTGCGCGCCTCAGCGGTGCCACCAGAAGCTCCGCCAGCACCTGCTGCCCTGCATCCTCCGGGTGCCCACTGCAGCAGCAGGGAAGAAGGCACGGCAGGCGTCACAGTGGCCCAACCAGGGTGCGCAGACGTCCGCTTATAGAGGAGCCTTGCAGCCAGGCGTGGAATGCAGGGCTGTGCCTGCCATGCAGGCAGGCGCGCCCACAAGGCAGCCGACACCCCAGCGGGCTCACATGTCTCCATAAAAGAAGGACAAGCGCTCCTCCTTGGCTGCCTGGTCAAACGGCTTGCCGGTGCTGGGGTTCACGCTGCCGGGGCGCACCATCTTGTCCACCTGCAGCCAGGGCCAGCAGGGCAAGTGGCCAGAGCCGTTGTACAGCCGGGACATGCGCAGGGGCTCGCTGGGTGGCCCTTGGGATTTGCAGCACGGGCAGCGGTCGTGGCGGACAAGACAAACCCACGATGCATGGCCCATGGCTGTTGCATCAAATATTGTCAGAAACAAAACCTCAAGCGCTTCGTCTGTATCCAACTCAAGTCAGCAGAAAATACAAAAGGAAAGAACACTGAAAAACAAAACGTAAGTTCTCGCTCCCAGCCCTCACCCTGAAGCCGTCGATGCCGGCCTGCATGAGCCGCCAGGTGGCGGCCCGCACCGATACCGAGGGCAGGTCGTAATAGTGGGCCAGCAGCGTGTGCTGCCCCTCGGGCTCCCGGTAAAACAGGCCGCCCCTGCCGTCGTCGTGGGTGGCCATCCACCAGGCGTAGTGGTGCAGCAGCAGGACGGCGGGCCGGCCCGGCAGCGCCAGCAGGCGGCGGATCAGCTGCTCGTATGCCTTGCGCTGCGGCGAGGCCCAGGGCGCGTCCGCCTTGTCGTTGATGGCAAACTCGAGAGTGACTGCACGCGATGCGGGCACAAGGGAAGGGGAGTTCGGGAAAACTTAGGGCTTCCCAGTCAGGAGGAGGCTCCAGGCAGCGCGCCTCTGGCGCAAGCGAGCAGCGGCCGGCCGCACGCACTGCGCGAACTTTGGGGCATGCCACCAGACTGCGTCCCCCTGCAGGCTCCTGGCCAGCTCACCAAGGTCGACACCCTGCGGGGCAGAGGCCGAGGGAGGGGTGCTGCTGCATCAGCGAAGCCAGCATGTCAGCGCGGGCGCACAGAAGGCGGGGCAGTGCAAGCCACAGTGGGCCGGGACGGCCATTCAGGTGGCCAAACTCACCTCCGGCACCAGCCGCTCCACGCAGGGCGCAAAGAAGCCACTGGAGGAGCCCGGCATGCCGCCATTGTGGAACACATGGTCGCTGCACGGCACAGCGGTCGGGATGGGGTCACGTGTGTCGTGCTATGCAGGCATGCAGAGGCAGCCTGACAGCACGGCTCAGGCGGAGACGCTTGCTGCCAGGCGAACCAGAGCATGCAACCCGTTGAGCGTTCGACGCGGCTCAAGCTCCACTGCAGCGAGAAATCTTCAGGCAGAAGGTCCTTGCACCAGTGCCCGTAGGCCTGCCTGTGTGGGAAGCTTTCGTTGATGAAGCGGAAAAGCAGCGCAGCGTAGCTCTTGCCCTGGCGGTGCAGGAAGCCCGCCACAGTGACGCTGCCGCCCAGCGTGGCCACTTTTATGGGTTGGCCAGCGAGCAGCTTGGACGCCACTTTCCGCAGCCGGTTCCCGCTGCCGTAATAAGTGATGCCTCGCTGCTGCTCCTCGGCTGTCGTCAGCGCCCGCCAGGGTAATGGCAGCGGTACCTGCGCCCCGGGTGGAAAGTAACAGCACGGGCGGCGGGCACCATTGGAATGATTGATCTCGATGTGGTTGGCATTTGCAATGGTGCGCGCTGCCAGGGGCCGACTGCTAGATGCCCCAAGGCTCGGCAGCTAAGCTGCTGCTAGCTTACCCGACTACGTGCTGACGCTGGCGGTACGCCGGTCGATCGGCCAGAGAGCAGCAAGGAGGACGCTGCACACAGAAGACAGACGAGGTGTGACATAAGAAAATTCCAAAGGTGCCGGCTCCAAATGATGCCAAGACAAAGGGCGAAATGTAGCTCGGGATGCAGCAACGGCGGCAGCCGCCGGTAATGCAGCAGCTGCTGCAATTTAGTACTAAGCTCTTCAACCACCGGAAGCCGCTAACCCACCATCGATGCGTGTTCCTTTCTGCACATTGTAGAGGGCTGCAAGGAGGAGCAAGGTGCTGCCGGCCACGAGAAGCAGTGTTGAACTCCTCTGACGCCGCTCCACACCCAACAGCGCGGCGAGCTCTCCAGAGCTCGAAGGTGATTCACATGCCACCATGTCGCCGTAAGCAGAGGGCGCGGCGCCCAACGGCAGAAGCAGACGACTTTTGCGCTAGCACTGGAGAAATGCTTCCATTGTCGGCGCCCACAGCAGGAATAACTAAGAGCGAGCGATCCGCGAAACGTCCTGTTGTGCGTGGCGACAGCAGCCTGGTTCAAGCAGTGGCGCCATGCTGGCACGACCGTGCAAATTTGCGGCAGCTGCCTTCATGGCACCCTCTGCTGCCATGCTCTCAACAGCAGGGTTTGAGCTTACGACATCTTGTATCGCATGTGTCGGCCCTGCTTGCATGCCTATGGGTGCCACACACCCGCCCGCATGTTGCCACATAGCCGTGCCACCGTGGTCACCGGTGGCCAGTCTGGGACAAAGTTTGCGTATTCTGCAAAGTACACGCACACTCCACCGGCCAGGCCCTGCAGTCCACAGCGTGCCATGACGCAGGCCAGACACTGGTCAGGGCTGCATGGACATGCCATCAAAGTGCCCGCGCGTTCCCACTCGTCCTGCGTCATTCTGCGCACCGACACCCCGGGCAGGGCAACCCTTCTGCATGGGGCAGTGCGGCAGCATGCACACCCATGGCCGGCCCACGCAGCAGCAGGCGTCTTGGCATGCAGGCCCCACCCCCCCCCCCCCCCCTCTGTGGCTCACCAGCTCGCACATGTCCTTAAACTGGCACGTGTTGGTGCGGAGGTACTCCAGATAATGGTTGGGCTTGGGCCTGGCACACCGGCGGGGAAGCATGGGCAGTGGGTGAGCCACAGGCGCAGAGCCCCAAACCGCCTCGCGCATGCTGCCCACGCCGCTGTGCGGGCAAGCAAACTTGTGGCGAGGCACACCCGCGTTGTTGCATAATGCCCGCCGGGATGCCACCTGTGGCAGATGCTGCCTGGTTGCTGGGCGCAGCAGGCACACAGGCGCGCGCTCACCCGTGCAGGTGCACGATGTGTGCCTCCGGCCGGAAGTTGTGGTACACCATGGCATTGAAGTTCTGCATGGGTGAAGGGGTAGGGGGGTGGGGTCCGGGAACTTGTGCGGTGGAGTGGCGATCAGTTTGGCAGCCGGGGCGGGTTGAAGGACAGCGGGGGGGAATGAGAAGACCGCTGACAGCAAGGTCAGGACGGAAGGCAGCGAGCACGCAGGCAGCAAGGCACCCGCGGGCTGTCAGGCAGCTGCGCTCCGGCTTCCTGAGCAGCCCACCTTGCTGATGGGCTTGCCGCGAACCTCCTTCTCATAGTACTGGTTGAAGGCGCCCTGGTCCACTGGGCCGTAGCCTGCGGGGCCGCAGGGCGGGCAAAAGATGCGTGTGAATCATAGGGGAGATAGGGCAGGAACATGAGCACTGCAAAGGGCACGCAGGCGGCATACATTGTTGAGGAACGACACAGGGATAACCGGGACGCGTGCTGGAACACATCAGTGGGCATGCCCCTTCACATGGGGCACCAGGTCGCAGCCGGGCGCGCTCACCGGGAAAGTACATGCCGTTCTTGTTCGACAGCAGCCAGGAGGTGAAGGCCTTGTTGGTCTTCACCATGTAGGGCATGTTCCACAGCATGACGCCGTCGTTGTACGGAAACAGGTCGTACCGCTCGTACCTGCACACCGGCATGGCGCGGTGTCGGGGCAGGTCAAAGTGGCGGCACGACGGGGTGTCAGGGTGGGTCGGAGTGGCGGGCACGAGCAGGCAGGATGGCGACAGTGTGATGCCAGGTGGGTTGGACTAGCAGAGGCTGCGAGAGGGCCCCTGCCGGGACTGGCACACTGGCAACAGCGCGCGGGAGCAGCACCAGTGGCGAAAGGGCACTGCCAGCCACCAGTCATGCCGCCGGCGCTCACCCCATCCCGAGCGCCTGGGGAAGCGGCACCCCCCAGTCTATGAGCTTCATCTGCCGTCTAAAGAATACGTCGCAATCTGCAGCTCGAAGGGTCATGACTTGGCGCGCAGCAATGCACCACAGACAGAAGCGCCAAGGCCTCGCTGTTCGAGCAACTCGCGCCCTACGCTGCAACCCGGCCAGCAGAGCAGCACACCGCCTGCGACAGGCGGAGGCAGGCGTCACCCCACCTGTAAAGAGAACGTAGTTGTACTGGTCAAACTCTCGCAGAATAGGGATGTCAATGCGCTGGAAGGCGCCCAGGATGGAGCCGTCGGATTTGTACAGGTGCGATACAATCTGCACCAGCAGGAAGGCCGTGTGCGTAACAGGAGGGAAGCTGGCAGGCAGCAGGGATGGGAGCCATGGAGCACAAGCTGTCCCTGATGTGTGCCCGTGCAAGATGAGCAGGCCACAGCCAGCCAGGCTTGCTCAGCAGGGCCGTCAGTGGGTTGCGCACAGCCTGCGCATTGAGCGGTGCTAACCCTGGTGTACAGCTCACGGTGCCGTCGCCCCTCCTTGATGAGCGCATCCTTCCAAGCAGGGTCGTGCTGCGCAGGCAGGCAGGGAAGAAAGGAGGCCAGAAGCCCATTGAAGATGCCAGCATGGGACCTGCAGTTGCGGGCTGAGCGCGCAGGGGCTATACACAGCACAGAACGGAGCAAAGCGTGAAATCGCTGCACCTGTGAACCGCCTTCATCCCTGCCCCCGCCCGGACGCGCTTCTCACCCTGATTATTCGCACGCCCTTGCCAACCAGCCACTGGAACATCTCAGATGACTGGCTGCCGCTGAACATGCAGAAGGGCTTCATGCGTGCCGCCTCGATTGCCGACGTTACGGCGCCCTTCACCATCTGGTCGTACTCGGTGCCCGATGACCAGTCGTTGTAGGTGAACACCCAGGGCATGCTGCACGGGTGGAAGTTGGAGGGCAGAGAGGAACATCAATTGAGGAACATCATGTGCAGTGATGCAGCCGTGCATAGAACACAGCGCCAGGCTGGGGGGTTGCAATTCGAAACACGGGTGCTGCGACGGCAGACTGCAGACACTGGTGGCTGCAGACTGACACAGAGGGCATGCAAACCAGCAGCAGGCAGCAGGGGTGGGCAGCGGCAGGATCAATCAGCCCCCCGCACGCCCGCCCACACACCCACCCCACAAGACACAACACCACACACACACACCACTAGCACCATCACCACACGCACAGCGCCCAAGGCAAGAGCAGGTCCAGCGCATGCTCACGGGAACAGCGGCAGGAAGGCCTCCAGCGGGATGTTGCCGCCGTTGTAGTAGGTGGCATATCGCTCGGCATGCCAGCGCTCCATGATGAGCAACGCCGAGGAGGTGGACACGCTGTTGCCAATAAACTGCCCGCAGCGCAGCGCGACGTAGTAATCCACCTGCAGCAGCAGACGGCGGGGCCAGCACGGGACCATCGGGTGTCGCGCAGTGCGGGACCCACCTGCGCCGGCTCTGCAGCTCAACCGGCATCACCGGCTGGCAGCACCCCCGACCACCTCCTCTCGAACTGCACACTCCTACCCCACCACCCGGGCTTGGCAGCTGCATGTTCCATGGATGCGCAGGCTGCCAAGATGATGTGCTGATGATGCCAGCGTACGGTACCCTTACACAGCAGCCACTCTCACCAGGGCGGCCTCTTCCCGGCCCAGGGTCGACAACTCTGGCACCTCTTTAGCAATATCCTCTTTCAGAATGGTCTTGAACCTGCAGTACTGGGCCGCATGCAGCATCAAAATCTGCAGGCGCATGCACGGTGGACAGGTGCGAGTGCGCCCCCCAACAGCCTGCAAATGTGGTGCAGCAGATGCGCCCAGTCCACGTGCCGCACCCGCCCGCAGCCCCTCACCCGTGCTTTGACAGGCTCTCCAGCGCTGCCTGCACCGTCGTGTCGTTGCGGCGGCTTCCAATGGCCGCCACAAGCAGAGGCACCTGCACCAGTCAGGCAGCAGGGCGGGGCACCTGAGCGAACGGCAGCGCAGGGTGCATCGAGGCAGAAAGGTCCAACTCGAGCCACGCTTGTGCTGTGTGGAACCAGGGTGCCTGAGGCTAGCGCCTGGGCCTGCACATGCCAAGGCTCGGGGCAGGCAAGCAGTTCCAGGCATGTGCCCGCTGGGCAATCCCGTCCTCGCTCACGTCGCTGCCGACTCTGTGCAGCGCCAGAGCATCCCCGGGCGTGTCGGTGTTGTTGCTGCAGTTGTCGGAGGCCAGTCCTGCACAGGCAGTAAAAGTGTGTGTGTGTGTGTGTGAGAGAGAGAGTGTGTGTGTGTGAGAGAGAGAGAGGGGGGGGGGAGGCCAGCCGGGAGCCGACCGAACAAGGTGCTGGACAGCTTTAAACACACTGTGTGGATGTGCCCGCGCTGGCAGGGCGCCAGGGGCCAGTCACGTGAATGCAGCAGTGGGTTCACCGGCGCCTGGGCCAGACCGTTTCACACTCAGCCGTGCTGACCCATCTGCAGGGGCCCCCAGGGTGAGTTCCTGTGCTGCCTGCGCCCCGACGCACGCAGGCCCCCGCCACGCACCGTTGGTGCGGCGGTTCCACCGCTCGCAATGCTCCGGCCAACTCTGCCCCGTGTTCAGGTGGAGCACATTGAAGGAGCCGCTCTGGCCGCCCTGGGCCAGCACGCTTTTGTCCACCCTGCAGGGCGTGTGGCAAGCTGCGCCTGGCCTCAGCAGCGTTGTGGCCAGATGCAGGCTGCACGGCAGCTGCAGGAAATCGGGTATGCATATACCAAGCACCCTCTTGCCAGTCTGCCCAGCCCTCCTGCCAGGCAGCCCCGGCTGGCAACTCACCGCTGCACGATGTCTGCCAGCCGCGGCACGGGTTGGAGTGCATCCAGGGCTGCAAACACGAGCTGCTCATGCTGGACCATCAGGTCGGGAGGCACCCAGAAGGTGGGACAGTCCAGCCTGCACGTGGCAGGCAGATCAACCAAGCTTGCACGGCTTTCTGCTCGCACGGGCAGGCGCAGGCCACGCGCCGATCAACACGCGCCCAGGCAGCGCGCCTCCGGATTGGGGACACCGGGGCAGTCCCGCCCTGCAGGCGCAGCCTGCTCACCTAAGGTGCTGCACCTTGCTGTAGTCTGTGGCCAGCCGGCGCATGAAGTCGTACTGCTGGCCCAGCTGCAAGGAAGTGGCAGCCCATGGTGCCTCGGACGCGACGCGCACCCCGTGCCGTTCCACCGCCTGCGCAAAGGCCGTGCGCTCAAACAGGTCCCTGCGATTTGAAGTGCGGTGGAACTCATGCCAATAAGAGCGGTGGTTGCATGCTCGACCCCCGTGTCTTACGAACTCCTCTGCAAACGCCTCTTCTGGTGGCCCCCCCGATCAACCCTGGCACGCTGCGCCAGGCAGGCAAACGTCTTTTTGCGTACCCAAAGTCCACCAGGTTCTTGCCGCTGCCTGGACGGCTGCCATCCCTCAGCAGCCGGGGTAGCACCAAGCTCCGGTTCAGCTCTGCCGCAAGCACCAGGCCTGCATCAAGGTGTGAAGGACGCAGGGCACTTGCCATGCCTGGTGGCAGCGCGGTGCAGGCGCGCAGGCAGTGCTGGGGGCCTGTGAGGGCATGTGGTGCCTGCCACTGCAAATTTTTGAAAAGCATGGCGGCGAGTGTGATGGGGCGTTCTTCATGCCAGCGCAATCATTGGCACGTGGCCTGCCCATGCTCTGCGTGTAGCAACCTGCACTGCTCACCCGACAGCAGCGCCACACGTTGGTGGGCAAAGCCGTTGCAGACGGCAAAGGACAGCGAGCGCTCTGCAGGGCTGCCAGCCTCTGACTGCGGCTGCTGGGAATGATGCGGACGCGACGCTGCTGGCAGCAGGTGGCCCGCTGCCTCGTCGCCTGCCTCCTCATCTTCTCCATCCTCTCCTCTGTCAATTCCTGCATGTACTGCAGCTTGTGGGCTTTCCGCCAGACGCCCTGCCAACGTAAACAGGCTGCCATCGCCGCCCACCAACCCAGGCGCCCGTAGCTGCCGCTGTCGCAGGCGCCGGCGCCGTAAATCCAGTGGCGCGTCCGAGGGACCAATGTGAAGGCCAATCGCCACTACTGCCGCCAGCAGCAAGGCGAGCAGAAGGGCAGCTCTCGCTTTGCCGCTGCTGCTGCCAATGGTGTTGCGCCGGCGCCGCTGCGGTGGGCTCACCTCATCGGTGGCCGGCCTGAACCGCTTGTCCAGCTGCATGGAATGTTAGGCGTGCTTCGATGTGAGCATAAAGGCCGTACTCGGAAGCGTGCGGCTCCGGGCGGGCGGGCGTGTGCAGTTGGGGCATAAAGCGAGCAAGACGAATGATATTCAGTGCCGAGTAATTTCACCTCCATCACAGCCGCCCAAGGGCGGCTGCGAACCAAAGCTGTCTATGTGCAGCTGTCCAGTCGTGCGTGAGCAGTGCTCGGAATGGGTGATGATCACTGCACTTCAGCGGGTGAAAAGTGAAAGAGGCAGATTGCGAGTGGGGCGACTTGGTCGCCATGCTGGCGAACGGCATTTGCTGATTGGAAATTGGGAGGCTTCCACAACACGACGGCACTTTCTCAGTGCTGTTGTGTACTCCTACGATTGTCTCCAATGTCTAGGGCTACAAATGCTGGGCGCAATAAGTAGCGCACGCCGCGGCGTCACCATGAGCGCCACGCACCATCGCAAAGGGTGGGGAA
>VFQP010005903.1_pt1 | contig 10372 bp, 8 predicted proteins | sample 3512351 | NCBI WGS metagenome assembly VFQP01 (sample SAMN10412372, study PRJNA504923) | tailings metagenome | isolation source: Relicate 1 Philex TSF1 revegetated site | place: Philippines: Tuba, Benguet | collected 2017-08-29
AACAAGCGTCACAACCGCTTACGTTCCAATACCAGAGCCCTCCACCTTCGCTCCTTGGCTTGGTGCCCGCTTCTGGGCCGGTTTCCGGAGGTACGGTGTGTCGGGTTTCCGGCGAGAATTTCGTTTCCGGCTCAACCGTCACTTTTGGAGGGACTGTCGCACGCAGCACCACTGTTAAGAGCTCAACTGAACTAGAAGTTATCACTCCGGCGGGTAGTGGTTTCGCACCAGTAGTCGTCCGGAATCCAGACGGGCTCTTAAGCCAGCAGTCCAGATGGTTCTCCTTCACTACTACTGGTGCTCCGACACTTGCTGCAGCTCTGTCCGGCTGTTCAATTTCCGGTGCCGTCTCGAACATTTCCAATCCGGATGACTATCGAGTAATCATTTGGGCCTTTACTCACCGCTTCTATATCCAGCCTTGTACTAATAGAAAACTGACGCCTATTGGGCCTTCGGGCGCATTCGGGCCAATCGTTTTGTATCCAGGCGCAATCACCGTGCAAGTCGTAAAATCGACGTTTGTACCTCCTGACATCGTGGACGAACTCCCGAGAGTGGATGGGGTCAACGTGTTCTCGACATCCGGAGTGATTGGAAATGTATCGGGATCTTGCCAGGGGCAATGTCAGTGAGATCTCGAACAACTTGATGACATTACATCGATATAAGGAAGAAGAGTAGGTAGGCAATCGAATCATGGTTTTTCGTTTCTTCCAAGAACACATCGCGGTACTCGCGAAGATCGTCGCTACTATTGTTCTCTTATTTGATGTTTTTCACCTCACGGTTCTCTTTCCATTCGATGGAGCGGTGTGGCAAGAGGGCTCTCAGCTAAACCCAGCGTTCATCAATTATATGATCCTGCTATGCTTGATTGATCTCGCAGTGATCATCGTCTGCGTATTCGCAATTATAGTATTTGTTAAGGCTGTCGCAGCAACGCTAAACGCGCTCCGCGATCTGTTAATACCTATCCTGCTTCAAAAGTGTAAAACCTCGAGATCAAGTCGGCAAGGCATGTTCGTAGCTGCGAGGCGAAGCTTGTTAGTGACAGGAATGCTCAAGGTCTGTTTCACAGGTTTGGTGGCTCCTATCTGTGTAAATCATGGTAATGAGGACTGGGATCCTGACGATCAGGATCTTTCCTTCTACCTATCCAGCCAAACTCTCAACGTAACGGGGTCGCCTCCCAAATCGACCGAAGCGTCGCTATTGGAGACTTCCAACCTCAGAGCCTACTTTAGGCAACTGTGGAAACTGGCAATCGTCATCCAGCATTTCCCGTCGATGTCGATACGGGGATCTCTGGCCCGGCATGTAAAAGCAGCAACCCACAAATCCTACCTTCCTCGTCGCAGGAGTGAAGACTCTTCGGCCGGTTCCGATTCTATCTCCATTAGGGACCGTGCCTTGAGGGCTATGTTGATAGCAGATGCAAGAATTCGCCAGATGGCAAACACCCAAAGCATTCTTAGCTCTACCTCTTTCGACTTTTCGAAAGAAAGCAATTCCTTTGTCAAGAGCGGCTATGCATTTGCTGAGGATCTTCTCGGTCAGCGGCCTCAGCTAAGTGATGTTGCCGAGTTAGCCACTCCTCGCGCTGTCCGAGCATTCGCTGATGAGAGTGCTTACGAATTCACGTGGGAAATTGTTTCTGCTTGGTTGGAATTAGTCCGCCGGGACGGCCGCTCTGTTCCTATTCAGTTCTCCGATCTGCAGCATGATATCCACAAGGCATTGAACTATATTCCAGAATTGCTATCATTCTGCGAGTTGTATCCCTTACGCCTGTTTTCGGGAAGCACTCAATTGGGGAGAATAGGATATTACAGCTATAACCCTTTTGAAATAACTTATGTCACCCACTTCGATGTCTCGACTCGTGGCGTTAGAAAAAGAGAGGTTGAATTAGTCGATAGAACGACTCCTAATGCGATCGGTATTGAAGTTGAGCTCTTTCGGCGAGTTGAGCTATTCCTTCCGATCTTCTTTCACGAATATCAACACTATTCCGGCATCAGTAATGAGGCGGAAGTATGGCTTCGCGAGGCGCAATTTACTCGTTCTCTTCTTAATCACTTACGACTACCCACCTCTGTTAATACCAACGTTCCCAGGTGGATGTTGGAAGATGAAATTGAATCTGACGCTTATCGCGGGAAGCTAAACGAGCTAATAGACGCGCTTTATGGTCCGCCTTTGGCAGTTGTAGAGATACAGCAGAAGACACAAGAATCCATAGAGGCAATCGACTCGATGACACGAGAGATGAATGAAAAGCAAACTTGGGGCGCAGAGGTAAAGTTTCCACTGATAAGTAGCAGTCGAGAACATCGTAGGACAATTAAGGAAATCCTTACTAAGCGATTCCTTTTGCCCAATACGCTTTCCGCCGAAGATTACAAAGGCGCATTGGCGCGCCTTAAAGCTTCTGACATTCAATACGCGTGACGGCCAGGAAGCTGATTCAGTGCGTGCCACGGTTTTTGCGTTTGACTGTGCAGTCAAGGAGTAGCTGAGATATGAAAGAAACTTTTCGTATTTCTCTGTTCGTGAGATTCTAGTTGTGAATGACGTGCTTGGTAACGAAGACAAATTCCTCTTCGTTTGCAGAAGAGAGTGTTAGGGGAGGTTGAGCAGGACAACGTGGCGTGGGGGGATTTCCTTCTGGAACAATCTGGGTGTGGCGTGTGGGTGGAAAGTACGCCCTAGGTAATATCGGATTTTTTCTTGGTCTGTAGGAATTCCATCGGCCCGGGTGTGAGTGTGACTCCCGCAGGCGTCGCCGTTCCTTGACTAGAAGAAAACAATCTCTGCGGTTGGGGAGAAAGTGATACTGAAGGGCGCTTCCTCAAGCTCTTCAGATAGTTCTCACCTTTTGCCTTCCAGAATCGCATGAAGCCTTCTTCTACTTCTTTGGAGCTGTTGTACTCCTCACATAACCTATCGAACGATTCTTTAGTAGCGTGGGTGAATTGGTACGGATCGATAACCACGGTACTTCCGTCCAGTACGAGGACCTTCCCTTCGAGATGTGCAATAACGATCCCGGGAGTAAAAAATGCTTCATGGAATAGTCCATTGCGAAGGTGATCAGTCAACAACCCACAAACGAAATTCTGGCCCGTCGGGTTCACGCTATCAAAATCCTTACGACCTTTGAGGACGTAGCGGAAGCCGTCTTCAACCTTTTCCCCGTTTTTGCTTCTACCGGAAATGATTTCTCCCATCGGTTCCACACATGACAAAGAGAGGAGCAATGCAGCGATGCCATTGTCCTGAGTCTCGGTCAATTTCAGAGCTTGCTGTAAAATCCAGCCCTTCGTCCGTTTCTCGAATACCTCGAAGGCTCGGTGTTCGGTGTACTCGTCCAGAGTGATACCGGGAGCAATGACTAATTTCATCCCTCAATTATCGAGCATCCGTCGGGCGAAATGGCCCTTGTCAAATCGCGAGTGTAAATTACTTACTGAACCGCCCAATCCGCTAAGGTCGGCGTACTTTCTTTGGGCTAGTCACCAAAGCCTCATCTCAACTGCCGTATTGCGGCCACTTAAGCGAATGCGCCGTGATCGATGCAATCAAGCACGCGCGAGATCTCTGCCTCATTGCCAGAAGCTCGCAGGTATTCCAGCGGGCTGAGGTTATTCAGATCACTGCATCCATGGCGCAACCAATTGGCTGCACTTTCGGGGGACCCGAATGTTTCGATGAGCCTCTCTACCGTATCGCGGCCCAGCAAGCCACTTTTCTGCACCCCGCGAAGAAACTCTTCGGCTGGCGCGCCTGCGTTTCCCACATGCTCGGTTCTCTCAACGAAAGCAAAGCCTCGGCTCTTGTCCTTCTGCAGAAGCATTCGACGCACTTCTTCCATCTGCAAATTCAAATTGCTGCGCGTCTCATCGAGCTTTCGAAGTTGTTCGGATACCGATCCAATGGGTGCCGAATCCATGTCTTCATCATGATGCAATTCTGAATCTGTATCTAGTTCCACTCGCGGTGACGGACCGCCGAAAGAAATAACTTCCCCCACCTCAGTCACTTCCGATCTCGACCCCGCCGAGAGCTTCATTCTATCGCTGACAATTCATCTGGGCTTATGCCCGCCAATTAGACCACTTTCGAGCACCACTCGGAGGCCAGAAACCAATGTTGTCTCTATTCAGCTACTTTTGGATGCTTTGCATCTCGTATGAAGCCCTCTGTCAAATTGCGCCAACTTTCGCATTCGCTCCTTCTTTGCCCCTCCAGGCATCGCTGTTGAGTTCTCAGGTTCCCACACAAAAAATCACAGAACGAACCCGAGAACCCCTTAACCCCTTTCCCTGCAACACCGCTTTTCTCAGGTTCCCCCCACCCGAACCCAAGCGAACCCAAGAAACCCAACGCTTATCCACAAGCAAACCCACAGCTTTTCCACAGCTAACCCTACCATCACCAAATCTTCTAATTAGCAAGATTTATGCATCTTGCCTCTTGCATTTGCGTCGCTTCTCGCCTACACTCAAGAAGTATGACGCCCCTGTTGAGCTCTGTCCGTTACCAGCGGCCACGCCCTTCACACGTCATCGCAATCTTAAACTTGCGTTTTGTACCGGTCGTAGTAGCGATTATTGTAGGGCTCGTACCTGTAGCCCTCCTGCCCGCTTGACGCCCAACAAAATCGAAAAATTCGGGCCACTGGCGGGAAACCAAAATCCGGTCAGTGGCCCACAGTATTTTAAGGCCCAGTCTTTCACAACGAGGTAACTCCACCATGGCAGCCACCATCCCATCTCCCACTTCGAGCGGCTCGCTCCTGAGCGGTTCCCAGATCCTCCTCGAATGCCTCCAACGCGAAGGCGTCGATGTAATCTTCGGCTACCCCGGCGGCGTAACTCTCCCCTTCTATGACGCGCTCTACGAGCACCCCATCAAGCACGTCCTCGTTCGCCACGAACAAAACGCCGCCTTCGCCGCCCAGGGTTACTCCCGCGCCACCGGCAAAATCGGCGTCTGCTGCGCCACCTCCGGCCCCGGCGCCATGAACCTCGTCACCGGCCTCGTCGACGCCATGATGGACTCCATCCCCGTCGTCGCCCTTACCGGCCAGGTCACCTCCAAACTCATCGGGACCGACGCCTTCCAGGAAGCCGACACCTTCGGCATCACGCGCCCCGCCACCAAGCACAACTTCATGGTCAAGCACGTCAGCGAGCTCCCGAAGATCATCCACGAAGCCTTCTACCTCGCCATCTCCGGCCGCCCCGGCCCCGTGCTCGTCGACATCCCCAAGGACGTCTTCCAGGCCTCGGCCCACTACAATGCCGTCGACTCCATCCACCTGCCCGGCTACCGCGTCTACACCGAAGGCCACACCGGCCAGATCCGCCGCGCCGCCCAGATGATCTGGGAAGCCGAAAAGCCCATGGTTTACGCCGGCGGCGGCGTCATCCACTCCGGAGCCCACGCCGAACTCAAAGAACTCGTCGAACTCGCCGACCTCCCCGCCGTCAATACCCTCATGGGCCTCGGCGCCCTCCCGGGTAACCACCGCAATTTCATCTCCATGCCCGGCATGCACGGCTCCTACGCCGCCAACCTCGGCATGTATAACACTGATCTCTTGATCGCCATCGGCGTCCGCTTTGATGACCGTGTCACCGGCCGCCTCGCCGCCTTCGCCCCCCACGCCAAGGTCATCCATATCGACATCGACCCCAGCGAGATCTCCAAGAACCGCAACGCGGACCTCCCCATCGTCGGCGACGCCAAAAAAGTCCTCTCCAAGCTCAACAAGGTCATGCGCGAACTCGAGCCCGAGATGCGCGCCACCAAGTCCGCCCAACGCGCTGAGTGGTGGGACACCATTCGCGGCTGGAAGGATGAACATCCGCTCGAGCCTTCGTTCTCCATCGACGAGATCAAGCCCCAGCACCTCATGTCCGAGATCAACCGCATCTCGAACGGCGAAGCCATCGTCTGCACCGACGTCGGCCAGCACCAGATGTGGGCCGCGCAGCTCATTCGCTACGATCACCCGCGCCTCTGGATCAACTCCGGCGGCCTCGGCTCCATGGGCTTCGGCCTCCCCGCCGCCCTCGGCGCCCAATTCGCCTGCCCGCAAAAGCTGGTCTTCGCCATCTGCGGCGACGGCGGCTTCCAAATGTCGATCCCCGAATTCGCAACAATCGCGAATCAGAATCTGCCCGTAAAAATCATCGTCATGAACAACGGCTACCTCGGCATGGTCCGCCAATGGCAAGAGCTCTTCTACAACAACCGCCTCAGCGAAGTCACGCTAGACACCTTCCCGGACGCCACCATGCTAGCCGGCGCCTACGGCTTCCCCGGCAAGACCATCGACAAGCCCGAGCAACTGAGAGAAGCATTAGAAGAAGCCGTAGCCTACCCCGGCCCCTACATGCTCAACGTCAAGGTAACCCCCTTCGAAAACGTCTACCCCATGGTCCCCGCCGGCGGCGCCATCAACGAAATGGTGTTATCCCAACCCAAACCAGTGGAGGTCGCGTGATTCTGATGACGCAACAAACTCCACTTCGGGGACATACGCGCCCCGGCCCCACTAAGGGCCGGGCGTGTGTCCCCAGCAGACAAATCTCCAACCGAGCGAACCCGGAGGTCCAGTAGCACCCATGCTCCAAACCCTAAGCCTATTAGTAGAAAACAAACCAGGCGCCCTAATGCGAGTAGTGGGAGTATTAAGCGCCCGCAACTACAACGTAGAAAGCTTGACAGTAGCCAGAACGCTAGACGAAACGCTATCGCGCATGACGATAGTAGTAGACGTAGAACACAAAGTCCGCGCCCAAGTAGTAAAGCAGCTCAACAAGCTAATCAACGTCCTCCAGGCCCAGGACCTCACGGAAGAAAAAGCCGTAGCCAGAGAAATGATCCTGGTACGGGTGCGCGCCGAAATGGCCAACCGCACAGCAATTTTAAAAGAAGCCGAAATATTCCAGGCGCGAGTAGTAGATTCGAGCGTCGAAGGCTTCGCCATCGAGTGCACCGGCGACCCCGAGAAGCTCGACGAATTTATCGATTTAATGCGCAGCTACGGGGAAATTGAAGTCACCCGCAGCGGTCTGGTTGCCGTCTCGCTGGAACCGAAGAAGCTGCGTCTCGCCTCGCCCATCCCTCTCGGGGCGTCGGAAGAAGAAGAGGAAGAAGAAAGGATTCTTACTAAGTAAATGCCCAATCGCTACTACGAAAAAGACGGCGACCTCGGTCTCCTCAAAGGCAAAACCATCGGTGTCGTCGGCTACGGAAGCCAAGGCCACGCCCATTCGCTGAACCTCCGCGACTCCGGTCAGGACGTCGTCATCGGCCTCTACCCCGGCTCCAAGTCCTGGGCCAAGGCCGAAGCCGCCGGTCTCAAGGTGATGAACGTCGCCGACATGACCAAGGCCGCCGACTTCATCATGATCCTCGTCTCGGACCATATCCAAGCCGACATCTTTGAAGCCGAGATCAAGCCCAACCTGAAGCCCGGCAAGACCATCATGTTCGCCCACGGCTTCAACATCCACTTCGGCTTCATCAAGCCGCCTGAAGGTGTTGACGTCTCCATGGTCGCCCCCAAGGCCCCCGGCCACCGCGTCCGCGAACTCTTCACCGAAGGCGTCGGCGTCCCCGCTCTTGTGGCCATCGCACAGGACGCGAGCGGCAACGCACTCAAGAACGCTCTCGCCTACGCGAGCGGCATCGGCAGCCTCAAGGCCGGCGTTATCGAAACCAGCTTCCGCGAAGAAACCGAATCCGATCTCTTCGGCGAACAAGCCGTCCTCTGCGGCGGCGTCAGCGAACTCATCAACGCTGGCTTCGAAACTCTCACCGCCGCAGGCTACGCCCCGGAAATCGCTTATTTTGAATGCCTTCACGAGCTAAAGCTCATCGTGGACTTGATCTACGAAGGCGGCCTAGGCTACATGCGCTACTCGGTTTCCGACACCGCCGAATACGGCGACTACGTCACCGGCCCCCGCATCATCACCGCCGAGACCCGCAAGGAAATGAAGAAGGTTTTGGAAGAAATCCAAAGCGGCCACTTCGCCCGCACCTGGATGAACGAAAACAAAACCGGCCGCCACAACTTCTTAGCCATGCGCAAAAAAGGCCACGACCTGCCGATCGAAAAGGTAGGCAAAGAACTCCGCGAAATGATGACCTTCCTCAAAAAGAAAAAGGAAGTCGGCATCCCGCAAGAATAGTGATGAAAACGCCGCGCAAGCATCGACCCAAACAACTCCCGGTCGTAGTGTGCGCGGCCAACCCAAATTCAATCCGCCGAGCGGCCAGCCAACCAGGCTGGCCGTTTGGCCTATAGGAGCCCATCAATGAGAATCTTTACCTTTGACACCACCCTTCGCGACGGGACGCAAGGCGAGAACGTCAGCTATTCCGTCGACGACAAACTCGCCATTGCCATGAAGCTGGATGAGCTGGGTATTGACTACATTGAGGGCGGCTGGCCCGGTTCCAATCCCAAGGACAAAGAATTCTTCGCGCGCGCCAAGGGCTTGAAGCTCCACCATGCTCGCCTGACGGCCTTCGGTTCCACGCGCTTGGCCAAGAACCCCGTCGAGAAAGACGCGAGCGTCAACGCCCTCGTCGAGGCCGAAACGCCCGCCGTCGCCATCTTCGGCAAGTCCTGGGATCTTCATGTCCACCGCGCCCTCGGCATCAGTGAAGACGAGAACCTGAAGCTCATCTCCGACACGGTCGGCTACCTAAAGAAACACGGCCGCGAAGTCATCTACGACGCCGAGCACTTCTTCGATGGCTACAAGTCGAAGCCCGAATACGCTCTGCAAACACTCGAAGCCGCCGCCAACGCCGGCGCGGATGCCTTGGTCCTCTGCGACACCAACGGCGGCACCTTGCCCGGCCAACTCGCCGAGATCGTTTCCGTAGTCCGCGCCCGTTTCGACAAGATCATCGGCATCCATTGCCACAACGACTCCGACGTCGCCGTTGCCAACACGCTCGCCGCCGTCGAGTGCGGCGCCACGCACGTCCAAGGCTGCATGAACGGCTATGGCGAACGCTGCGGCAACGCGAACCTCTCGAGCGTCATCGCGAACCTCGAATTGAAGCTAGGCCACACCACCATTGGCCCTGAGAAGCTCGCGCATCTGACCCAAGTCTGCCGTTTCATCGCCGAGCTGGCTAATTTGCCGCTCGCCAACAATCAAGCCTATGTCGGCAAGAGCGCTTTCGCCCACAAGGGCGGCGTTCACGTCAGCGCGATTCTGAAAGACTCGACCACCTACGAACACATCGAGCCCAAGAAGACCGGCAACCGCCAGCGCGTTCTCTTGAGCGATCTCTCCGGTCGCGGCAACATCCTCTACAAGCTCGAAGAGCGTGGTCTCGCCGACCGCCTCTCGCCGGAAGCCCGCCGCGAATTGCTCGATCGTGTGAAAGACCTCGAATACGAGGGCTATGACCTTGAAGCCGCCGAAGGCACCTTCGAGTTGTTGGTTCGGGAAGCCCTGCATCCCGGCGCCCACTTCTTCGATGTCGTGAACTACGAAGTCACCACCCGCTCCAGCGCAGCTGCCCAAGGCCGCTCAACCACGACGGCGAGCGTCATCCTTCGCCTGCAGGACGGCTCCACGCTGTCGGCTTCCGCGCTCGGCGACGGTCCGGTGAACTCGCTCGATATCTGCTTGCGCCAATGTCTCGGCCAGCGCTATCCGGAGCTTTCGGAAGTCCGCCTGACCGACTACAAGGTCCGCGTCCTCGACGCCAAACCCGGCACCGCCGCGAAGGTTCGCGTATTGGTGGAATGGAGCGACTTCAAGCGCTCCTGGGCCACGGTCGGGGTGAGCGAGAACATTATCGAGGCCTCCTGGCGGGCGCTCTGTGACGCGCTTCGCCTCGAGCTGATGAGGCTTCACGATTCGACCGCGGAATTGGACGCGGCGCTGAAAGACTATAGCTGGGGCGTCTGAAGCCCCCAAGGTAGCCCTGACCACAACAGGGCGTTCGCGCCAAGCAATTGGCGCAAGTGGTGCTCCATATGAGCGACATAATCTAAGATCAACTGCTCCAGGGAAATCGGCGCATCGTTACCCACGCTAATCGGTGTGCTCAGCTTCCCGCTCAGGTTCCCTTCAAGAACCCAAGCAAGATGCGTGTTGTAGTTCGACCAAAGGGTGATCAAGACTTCGGCCGGTGCTTCGGCGTAACGTTGGACTTGAACCAGTGCCTCCTGGTCGTAGCCAGGGAAGAACACTTCCTTCTGGCTCAACCCACGGACAATTCGTTGGTGGTTATTCGAGCAGGAATCGATCAAGTGCCCCAGTATCTGCTTGCGCGTCCATTTGCCCGGCGCATAGGGCTCTTCCAGGTTCCGGGCGCCGTT
>VFQP010005905.1_pt1 | contig 10370 bp, 9 predicted proteins | sample 3512351 | NCBI WGS metagenome assembly VFQP01 (sample SAMN10412372, study PRJNA504923) | tailings metagenome | isolation source: Relicate 1 Philex TSF1 revegetated site | place: Philippines: Tuba, Benguet | collected 2017-08-29
TGGCCGCTGAGTGCTGCAGGGCCGGGCCGTCGATGCTGCGGAAGTAGCTCAAGTTGCGCGAGGCGACGCCTTCGGTCCACGTGGGCCGGTAGAAGTCCTCGTCCTGCATGCCGAAGCGGACGACTTTCATCTCGCCGGTCGAGCGGTCCGAGAAAAAGGCGAGGTCGGCCGTGCCTGGAAAACCGATTGCGATTACGCGCGTGGTGGCTTTTGTCTCGTAGCCGGCCAGAGGGAGCGCCTTGCCGGGCAGGTCGCTCACGGCTTCCAGTACGGCGAGGTCCTTGTCCGGTGACCGGCGCAGCAGCTTGGCCTCGATGGTCAGCGGTTTGCCGTTGTTGAGCATGGCAAGGTGAAAGCTCACGCCACCTTCGACCACGTGATTGTTCGTTACGACGATGCGGCGGCCATGGACGATCCAGCCCGTTCCCATGCTGAATTGATCTGGGTCGCTTTGAGGAGCGATGACGCGGACAACGCTCGCTTCGATGGACGATGTATCGAAAGCCTCGTCAGCGGCTGCGGGCCCGCGGATCGTGCTCGATCCGGTCAGGACGAATGCCGCTAGAAAGACGAAGCACGCACGCTTCGAAGCGGCCGGCGCGGCCATTTTCTGCCCCCAGGTCGAGGTCGACTGAGGACTGAGTATAAGTGAAAAATTGTCTACGCGGCTAGAGGGTTGCGGTCATGGTTCACGCAGATCGCGGCTTCGTTCGATGCCGGATCGTCGTGGTGCGTCCGGTTTCTCAGTTGAAGGCGACCAGCTTGGCCTTGTCCGTCAACACGAACATCTTCCCCTGGGCGACGATGGGGGGAATGTAAACCGGATCACCGATGCTCATCTGGCCCGTCACGCGGCCCGTGGTGGCTTCGACGCCGGTCAACTGCCCCTCCTTAGAGGCCAACCAGAGGATGCCGTTGGCGAGCACCGGGCCGGTCCACGTGTTGGAACCGGGAAGCTTCGTGGTCCACTGGACCTTGCCGTCGCGCTTATGGAGGGCCATGAGCTGGCCCGATGTGTCGACAACGAAGACGCTGTCGCCGGCCACGTAGGGCGGCTGCGTGCCGGGGATGCTCAACGACCACAGGCGCTCGCCCGTCGTCGCGACGGTTGCGACCATGCGCCCGCCGTGTCCGACGGCGAATACAGTCCCGTTCTCGACGGCGGGGCGTGCTGCGTCGCTCATAGATGCGAGCTGGGAGGTGGTGCGCGAACGCGACAGGCTTTCCGACCACAGGCCGCTTCCGTCGGCGAGGCGCAAGGCTACGAGATCGCCGCTCGCATAGGGTACGACGACAACGTCGCCATCTACGGCGGGGCTGGCGTTGAGGCCCAGGCTGGCGGCCTGCGGAAGTCCGCGCACGACCCAGAGCTCGGTGCCGTCGACCGCCGAGAGGCAATAGAGTTTGCCTTCGATCGTCAGAACGAAAACACGCTCGCGCGTGACGGTGGGGGCAGCGCGGATCGGCACGCCAATCGCCTTTTCCCAGATCCTGTTGCCGTTCGCGGGGTCAAGCGCGATCACCGTGCCAAAGCCGCTGGCGGCGAATACGCGGCCGTTGTCCGCCGCCACGCCGCCGCCGTAGCCACCGCCGTCCTCGGCGGTCAGGTTCATGATGTTCTCGGTGATGGCCTTGAAGCCCGGGCCCGTCTTGTCGGTCGTCGGCGCGAGCGACGCGCGCCAGAGCGAGGATCCGCCGGACATCGAGAAAGCGCTCACGACGCCTTCGGAATCGAGTGCGAAGACGCGGCCATCATAAACGATTGGACTTGCCGATACGCGGCCCACCTTGCTCGTCCCGCGGCCGGCGCTCGCGCTCCAGGCCTGGGTCAGGTTGTTGCCGGTGAGCGCAAGATTGCCGGGGGCGTTGTTCGGTTCGCCGCCGGGCTGCGCCCAGGCTTCGTTTAGGCGTGGGGCCGGGAGTGTGATCGGGGCACCCGCTTCGGCAAGCTCGCCGACGCTCTTCTCCTGGGCCGGAAGGACAGGAATGCGCTTGCCGGGAAGCGGGGGCACCGTTTCCTTGAACGGATTGAGTTCGCTCACCTTGGGAAGGCTCGGCAAGCTGTCGGAGCAGCCGCCTAGAAAAACGGCCGCCGTCATTGCGATCAACCCGAAGGTTGCGGTCCTGCCTACGCAATCGAGCGCCATGTCGGGCCTCCGGTATCGGCCGTTAAGGTGCCGATGCGGGTTTCTCTGCTTCTCCGACAGGGGCTGGGACCTGGCCCGACGCGGAGCTGGGAGTATTGGACAATTCGGCAGTGGCGATCTGAGCCATCAGCCGGTTGATGCGCTCCGAAGCCGTCCGCGAAACACCGGGGTCGGCGAGGAGAGGTGCCAGTGTCATGCGCGCTTCGTCCAGCTTGCCGGCTTTCAGCGCAGCGGTGCCGAGCATCTCGCGGGCATTGAAGCGCCAGGGGCTGTCGTCCGCCGTCAAAGGCTTGAGCCGATTCTGTATCTCGGTAAAGTCCGCCTCCCCGAGGCGGAGGCCGGCAGCCTGCAGGCGGGCGAAATTCGAGATCATGGGATCGGTCGAGCCGTCGGAGGCAAGCTTGTCGAAAACAGCAAGGGCTTCCGCGCGCTTATCCATTTTGAGATAGGCGCCAGCCTGTGAAAGGGCGGCGAGATTGCCGTAGCCGCGGGGGCCGCTCGAAGCAAGTGCCTCATAGGCCTTGGCGGCTTCCTCCGTCTTGCCGGAATTCAAAAGGGCGGTTGCCGCCTCGAATTCAGCGCCGGCGGCGTTGGCGTTGGCGATGCGCTGGGTTTCCCACAGCTTGGCACCAGCAACGAGCGCGATGAGGGCCACCGCAAGAAGGATCAGATAGGTTCCGTAGCGCTCCCAGAGCTTTTTGAATTGCTCGCGGCGCAGTTCCTCATCAATTTCGCGGAACAGCGAGTCGTTCTTGTCGACCATAAAACCGTGCCTCAATCTTATTGTCCGGGCGACCTATTTTGCACGGCCAGCCCTGCTGCCAGAGCGTGTGTGATAGCCCGTCAGCCCCAATGAGAGCAAATGTTGTGAGGGTGGCTCCCGACCTTCCTCAATGGATATGGCTAAGTGCCCAGCTTTTTCGGCTTTTTCGTGACTTGGGGAGCGTCCGGGGTGGGGTGTTCGCTCTCGTCCTTCATGGTGTACGAGTGCTCGTCGGCGGGAAAGCGCCGCTCGCTCACGTCTTCGGCGTAGGACCGTATGGCGTCCTCGATTGCGGTGGCGACGGCGCCGAATTTTTTTACGAACTTCGGCACGCGTGGCGATAGGCCCAGCATATCCTCCATGACCAGGATCTGGCCATCGCAGGCAGAGGATGCCCCGATACCGATGGTGGGGACCGGAATGGCGTCGGTAATGCGAGCTGCCAGCGGAACGGCCATGGCCTCCAGGACGATGGCGAACGCACCAGCGTCGGCGAGGGCCCGCGCGTCCTCCTCAATGGCCGCCCATTCCTCGCGCGTGCGTCCCTGGGTCTTGAAGCCGCCGATGACGTTGATCGACTGTGGCGTGAGGCCGATATGGCCCATGACGGGAATACCGCGATCTACGAGATAACGGGTCGTTTCGGCCATGCGTCGGCCGCCCTCGAGTTTGACGGCGCCGCAGTCGGTTTCCTTCATCACGCGCGCGGCGTTGCGGAACGCTACGGAGGGACTTTCCTCGTAGGACCCGAATGGCATGTCGACGGCGACCAGCGCGCGTTTGGCGCCGCGCACCACTGCTCGGCCGTGCACAATCATCATGTCGAGCGTAACCGGCACGGTGGTCTCGAAGCCGTGCATCACCATGCCGAGGCTGTCGCCTACGAGAAGAAAGTCGCAGTATTTATCGGCGATTGCGGCCGTGTGCGCGTGATACGAGGTGAGCGCGATGATCGGCTTCACCCGTTTCATGGCGGTGATATCGGGCGCCATCAGCCGGCGGGTGAGCGGGTGGAGCGACATGATCTGAGGGGCATCTCCTTGGAGCCGTTCCAAAGACCCTACCCCCCGGCGGCCATGGAAGCCACCCGTGCTTTGACCCAGCGTCAACGGGTCCGGCCGTTGAGATTGAGACACACCGCGCGGTCGGATCGTCCGCGAACGGCCGCTTTCTTTTGGAGTGGATAAAACTCGTCTGATATTCTTAGAGGCCTGCTAACCATGCGTTAGGCGAACGTCGCTAATCCTTGTCGTTATTCGCTTTTTTGCTGATTCGACCGCAAGGGATGGTTGTATCGTGCTCTATTTTTCCGGAAAGCCATATTTTTCGCTCACTCCTCCCAGCAGGAGACTTTTCTCGAGTGCGCTCGCGTTGGCGGTCGTTGCGGCGGCGGTGACGTTGTCTGCTCCAGGTGCCGAAGCGCAGGGCGTCTTCTGGGACGGGCCGGCGCCCGTCAAAGTGAAAAAGGTCAAACGTCTGCCGTCCGCCGTCTCGCAAGAGGCGGAGCCCTCGAAGGTTTCCGGCAAGAAGTCGAAGGATAAGGACGTCGCGGATCGGGCCGCCGTGAAGGGTCCGCTGGTCATCAACGTTTCGCTCAGCCGCCAGCGCCTGACGGTCTACTCCGAGAACGGGCCGATTGCGGAGTCGCCTATTTCCTCGGGCCGGGTCGGTTATTCCACCCCGACCGGCGTGTTCACGGTGCTCGAAAAAAAGCGCATGCACCATTCCAATCTGTACGCTGGCGCGCCCATGCCGAACATGCAGCGGCTGACGTGGTCCGGCATTGCGCTGCATGCGGGCGCGCTTCCGGGCTATCCCGCCTCGCACGGCTGCATCCGGCTTCCGCAGGGGTTCTCAAGCAAGCTCTACGGCATGACCAAGAGCGGCACGCGCGTGATCGTCACGCGTGAGCCGGTTTCGCCCGTGGCGATCGCGCATGATCGCTTGTTCACGGCGTTTCCGCCGGACAGCGAACTCGTGACCGGCAGCACCGACACCAAGGAGACCCGCGTCGCCGATGCGTCCCTCTCTGGCGCTGGATCCGGCGAGGGCGTCGCTGACGTCCTCGGCGTTTCGACGGCCGCAGCCGCGGAGAGCGCGACGCCGCCGTCGTTGGCCGAGCCGCGCCTCAGCTATCGCGAGCGCCGCCGTCTCGAAGCGGAAAAGCTCAATCTCGAAATTCGCACCGCCGGCTATCAGAAAGCCGAGAAGGCCATTCTGCTTGCGCAGGCTCAAAAGCTCGCGGCAGCGGCGCGCGAACCCTTCCTCGCAGCCCGCTCGGACGCGGAGCGGCTCTCGGGCGATCTCGCGGAGCTCGAGCAGGTGCTCGCGAACGCCGAAAAGGAGCTGGCTGAGCTGAAAGCGCCGGCGCCCGTCGCCGAGGAGGCGGCCGGCAAGCGCAAGCGCAAGTCGGCAAAGGTCGTCAAGAAGCCGATGGACGAGTCCAAGCGGATTGCAAAGATCGCGACGCTTGAAGCCAAGATTGCTCGTCTTCCTTCCGAGATCGACGCGACGCGTGCGGCTTCCGAACAAGCCGATGCCGTGTTCAAGGCCGCAGAAGTCGTCGCACTCGAAGCGGAAGGCAAGCGGCGCGCAGCGATGAACGACCTCGCCGATGTTCAGGCCGCGCTTTCGCGGGCGCTCGCCAAGGAACTTGCGGCCAAGAAGCTCGAAGCCAAGCGCAGCCTGCCTGTCTCCGTGTTCGTAAGCCGTGCCAAGCAGCGTCTCTATATCCGTCAGGGCTACGACGACATTCTCGATGTCGCTGTCACTTTCGACCGTCCGGATGAGCCGGTCGGCACGCACGTCTTTACCGCGCTCGACTTCACAGAGCAGAAGACGACGATGAGGTGGAGCGTCGTTTCGATCTCTCACGACCCTTCGCGCAGCACGTCGAAGAAGAAGGACAAGTCCAAGCAGCCGGAGACCGCCTCCAAGGTCAAGAACAGCGAGCAGACCGCTGCTGCGGCGCTCAACCGGATCACCATTCCGGACGACGTGCGCGAGCAGATCGCGGATGTCATGAAGCCCGGTTCATCGCTGGTGATCTCTGATCTCAGCATCGGCAACGAGACCGGCGAATACACCGACTTCATCGTTCCAATCCGCTGATCGGGGCAACAGTGATTGCAAAGGCCCGCTTCGTACGGGCCTTTGTCGTTCAGGGCAGCCGGGGCATCCGCTCCGGGGGAGAGCTTATGACCTCAACTGCGTCGCCAACCGCGACAGTGCCGCCCTCCAGGACTTGGCAGGTGATGCCGCCGCGCCAATCCGGATGAAGGGCTTTGAGGAGTCCGTCGTAGGCTTCATCCATCCGCTTGCAGGGTTGGGTGGGATAGGTCACCTCGAGCTTCACGGGGCCGACGCGAACGATCGCGCCTCGGGCCCTCGGTAGGCGAACGCCTTCGACCAGGAGATTTGCGCGGCGCACCGTCCAGGGCAGGTCGACGGGGGGGCCGTCGTCGCGGCGCAAAGCGTCCAAAGCCTCCTCCCAAGACTCGAGAGCCAGTACGCTAATGCGCCGGCGCGGAAACTTCGGACCTTTATGGTCGCCCTCCAGTCCGCCATCGACTGAAATCCGGCCCGAACCGATTTCCTCCATCGGCGCGCGCACGGCCGAGCGACGTGCGATGCTGATGAGCTTTCCGGGTTCGGGCGCGGTGATCACGGGGCGAAACTGAAGCTTACGATCGGAACGCCGATCAGCGCGCCATGGCCCCAGAACATCATGAAGGCGTAGAGGGCGAGGCCTCCTGCCACGACGAGGACATCGTTGAGCGCGCCGGGTGGGTTCGGCGGCGGGCCGGCGCCCGGGCGACGCTTCACCGAAATGCGGTCGTAGACGGCGAAGGCCAGAAAGCTTCCGAACAATACGAGCGAGCCGAGGTCGCCGTTTACGAGCAGGTGCGCCAGGGCCCAAAACTTGATGGCCGCGAGCATCGGATGTTTTGCTGCAGTGCGAATACGCGAGGGAACGAACGCCGCGACGAGCAAGATCATCGCCGGCAGCATCAGCAGGAACGCGATGTGACGCGTCCACGACGGCGGATCCCACAGCACCGGGTTCTTTCCGGGCATCACCTGGAGCTTGTGATAGCCGAACACTATCAATGCGAAAGCGACGAACGACAGGACCGAGAATGCGATCTTGTAGGCGGGCTCGCCGAAGCGTTCGGCCAAGCCATGGCGCAGGCTGGGGGAGGTCGGCAGGAGGTGAACGGCAAAGAAGAGAAGCAGGCCGAGAATTAACGGAAGCATGAAAGTATTCCCCCAAAGTGACGGCGCGGGACGAACCCTGGCCGGGTTCACGAGTTTTGTGCAGCGAGATTGACCCGATGCCTCGGTTATTAGCATAATTGCAATCGGGCGGAACGTGTGCGTGAGTGAGGCCTCCCATGGCAGTCACTGAAGGTTGGTCGGAAAGGACTTGGCGCTCTTCCAGCGATGGCCGGTTGCGGCCACGAAGCGCTTCCCGCTCGTTGCAGGATGCTCTTTCCGAGGCGGGCCTCGGGGATGCGGCGCCGGATCAGAATTCCGCTGAAACTCCGTCGGCACAACATTATCGACCGCCTCCGGCCCCTGCTCCCGATGTCGAAGCGGAACGCCCACCTCTCTCTTCGCCGCGCGTGGCCTATTTCGCCGAGCAGGTGAAGGCGAGTGCCGCCGTGAAGCCTATAAGTGGCGTCGTTTCTCCGCCACCGTGGCTCAGAGCGGCTCGGCGCGGCCGTTTGCACACGCTTATGCTCAACACGTTCGGTTGGGCGATGGCCATCATCGTTGCGGGTTCCATCGTCGGCGTTGCCGGCCGCTACTTGGCCGTGACGCCGTCGGGCCTCGAGACCATGCAGACGGCGCGCCAGTAAGCGGTTCGCGTCACGCCCACCAAATCCCTCTCAGCCTGTCGCCGCCAAGCCGCGGGTAAAGCGTCACGAATCAGGTATTCGGTGCCTCCTCTGAGATTTTCGCAGGGTGGCGCGCACCGATGCTTTCTGCTGCCGACACCGCAAGGCCGGAACGCTCGGGAGTCGTGTTGGCTCCTGGTGGCCGGGAGACACAAGAGCGCGCGCGATTGTCCGTCGTGCCGCCGGATACGCGCGCAGCGGATCAGCTCGTGCAGACGATGCGGTTGGTCAAGGCGGCCCGCTTCAACGCCGCGGCCCGGCTCGAGACGAAGCAGGCCGTCTCGCTCTTCACGCAATCGATGGTGGCGCTCTACTTTGTAGGGTTGGCCGTCTGGCAGGCCGTCTACGTCGGCCAAATCGACGATGCGACCAACCGGCTCATGACGTTCGTGCAGCTCGTGTCATCCGTGTTCACGCTGATGCTCGGTCTGCTCGAAGCGATGAACGACTACAAGATGAAGGCGCACCACCTGCAGAATTGCGCGCTCACCGTTTCGGAGCTGGCGCAGGAGCTGCGCATCGCCCGGCCAACCGACGTGCAGGAGGTGCAAGCGTTCCGCCGACGCTACAACGAAGCCCTCCGCGCCTGCCCGGTGAATCACGACCGCGTCGATTTTCTGTTCGCGAAGCTCGACGAAACTGCAGCGGATCGCGCATCGCGCGTCGTTCTCTCGATCCGCTACGCTCTGGATGTCTATGGGGTCTACGCGCTATTTCTCGCAGTACCGCCGCTTATTTGGTGGGTGCATCAGTAGCCCGAGCAGGCGGCGGCTCAGCGGCCACCGGTGTCGGCGACACAGAAGGCGTTGAAGCCACGGGTGGCGCTGCCGGTGTCGGTTGCGGCGGCGGAGCCGAAGGCAAGGCACCCTTGATGCAGGCATCGCGAATGCGCGTTTCCGCCAGCGCCTTTGTTTCCGCGAACTCGCCACTGAGTGGGATGAACGTCAGCCGCGTCAGCTTATAGAGCTCGTTGGTAAAGGTGGCGCCGCAGTCGAGCACGTACTGGTGCAGCTCGGCCATGCGGCAGGTCTCCAGAACGGCCTTTCCATCCTCATTCGCAACGCGCGCGTCGTAGGCCTTCGTTACGCAGCGGTCGACGTCGGCCATCGATGCGATCAGGTGATCCTCAAACACCGGCTCGAGCGCGGAGAATTTGAGATCGCCCGCCGCCTCGCGAATGGCGAACAAGTTCAACATGACGTTCTTGTTCCAGTCGACGTAGGCTTCGTCGTAGGCCTGCTTGCGGTGGCGCACCTCCTCGATATCGGCATTGCGGCGAATGGCGGACGCGACCATGCCCGCCCGCGTTCGGCGCTCATAGACGAGGTTGGCGATCGTTTCGATGGCCTGGCGGCGGCTCTGGTATGACGAATAGGTCTGGGCCAGCCACGCGCCGACCGAAGCAGTGATCACGCCGTTGATCGCGGCGGAAGCGAGGGCGAACGTGATGAGCTGACGGCGCGACAAGCGGGCGTGACGCAGAAGACCTCTCGACATGCCCCCTCCCCCGGTTGCCGTCTCTCTTCTGTCAGCCTCCGGTCACACTCATGTGACGCGCGACTGCCGGCTTCTGCTGGCGCCGGTCTATGACGAAATCATGCCCCTTGGGCTTTCGGGCGATGGCTGCGTCGATGGCTTCGAACAGCACACCGTTGTCCGGGCTCGATCTCAGGGGCGCGCGGAGGTCGGCGGCATCTTCCTGGCCGAGGCACATATACAATGTGCCCGTGCAGGTGACGCGCACGCGATTGCAGCTTTCGCAGAAATTGTGCGTCATCGGCGTGATGAAGCCGAGGCGGCCGCCGGTCTCCTTCACGCGCACATAGCGGGCGGGGCCGCCGGTGCGGAAGGGAATGTCTTCCAGCGTCCAGCGGTCGAGCAGGCGGGCGCGAACGATCGAAAGCGGCAGGTACTGATCCGTGCGATCGCCTTCGATGTCGCCCAGTGGCATGGTTTCGATCAGGGTCAGATCATGGCCTTCGCCGTGGGCGAAGCGGATCAGGTCGTCGATTTCGTCTTCGTTGACGCCCTTGAGTGCCACAGCGTTGAGCTTGACCGAAATGCCGGCGCGCTTCGCGGCTTGGACGCCCTTCAGGACGGTGGCGAGATCACCCCAGCGGGTGATGGCCTTGAACTTTTCCGGGTCCAGCGTGTCGATCGACACATTGATGCGTTCGACGCCGGACGCCTTGAGGTCTCCCGCATATTTTTCAAGCTGGCTGCCGTTGGTGGTTAACGTCAGCTCCTCCAGCCGTCCGGTTTCGCGATGACGCGACAGCGACTTGAATAGCGAGATGATGTTCTTGCGCACGAGGGGCTCGCCCCCGGTTATGCGCAACTTCTTGACGCCCTTGGCAACGAAAGCAGAGCAGAGGCGGTCGAGCTCCTCCAGGGTGAGCAAATCCTTCTTCGGCAAGAAGGACATGTGTTCGCTCATGCAGTAGACGCAGCGCAGGTCGCAGCGATCGGTGACCGAGACACGCAAATAGCTAACGTGCCGACCGAAAGGGTCGACAAGGGTAGGCGCGGGGGCAGGGTGGTCTTCGCCAAAGCCTGTCG
>VFQP010005906.1_pt1 | contig 10368 bp, 7 predicted proteins | sample 3512351 | NCBI WGS metagenome assembly VFQP01 (sample SAMN10412372, study PRJNA504923) | tailings metagenome | isolation source: Relicate 1 Philex TSF1 revegetated site | place: Philippines: Tuba, Benguet | collected 2017-08-29
TGCTCCTCAGAAAGTAACCAAAGAAGAGGGCACCCAGCCATCACTACATCTAAAGAATAACCTTCCCCAACCATCAAATAAAAAACCAGGCGCACCTCTCAGCACGCCTGGTTTTAAGCTAACCTGCAAGTAAATAGAGATTAAACGTGCTTCCGCGCCAATCTCCCCACACCGCGCAACCAGCCCAACAAGTCATCCACATAGGTATACAACACTGGAATCACCACCAGGCTGAGCAAGGTTGAAGTAATCAACCCACCAATCACCGTAATCGCCATCGGCGAGCGGAAACTGGGGTCGGCACTCCAGCCAAGAGCAATCGGCATCATGCCGGCCGCCATGGCGATGGTGGTCATGATAATTGGCCGGGCGCGTTTGTGGCAGCCGTCGATAATGGCGTCAAATCGGCTTAACTGCCGCTCTTTTCGCGCCATAATGGTGTATTCAACCAGCAAAATGGAGTTCTTGGTCACCACGCCCATGAGCATCAAGAGGCCAATCACACTTGGCATGGAGAAACTGTTATGCGTCACCAGCAAGGCGAAGAAAGCGCCACCTAATGACAAAGGCAACGCGCCCAGAATCGTCACTGGCTGCAAGAAGTCGCCAAACAGTAATACCAGCACGACATAGATGCACATGACGCCGATAATCATCGCGCCGCCAAAGCTGCTGAACAATTCGTTCATACGTTTGGCGTCACCTGCCTCAAGCTGCTTCACGCTAGGCGGCAGATTTTGCATGGCAGGCAGTTGCTGCACTTCGCGCATGACTTCGCCAATCTGACGCTTGTTGAGCTCAATATCAAAGGTGACGTTACGCATGCGGTCCATGCGGTCGATTTGCTGCGGACCGCTGCCCATACGCACAGTGGCGACGGTTTCCAGACTGACGCTACCGTTGCGTGAAGGCACGCGCAATTGCGCAATCTCCTGCAGGCTGGTACGCACACTAGGGCCCAGACGCACACGAATCGGCACCTGGCGCTGCGGCAAGTTTAATTTGGGCATGGTGTTGGTAAAGTCGCCCGACGTCGCCACACGGATCACTTGCGCAATGGACTCCACCGTCACGCCAAGTTCAGCAGCTTTGTCGACATCAGGAATAATCTGTACCTCCGGCCGTTGCAAGCTGGCACTGGAAGTAATATTGCCGACGCCCTTCAGGGTGCGCAATTGCTGTTGCAACTGCTGGCTGGCACTGGTTAAGGCATTGGCATCATCACTGGCCAAGGTGATTTGCAGCTTCTCGCCGGATTCGCCGATACCGACGGTCACGCGCGCACCGGGCAGGTTTTTCAGTCGTTCACGCAAGTCCGCTTCAATCTCGGATTGCTTTTGTTTGCGCTCGCTACGGTCTGTCAGGCTAATCACCAAACTGCCTTTACGCACATCAGTCGTGTTTTGTGACGCATTTGGCCCGCCGCCGCCCGTGCTGGCAGAGCCTGCCGCGCTGAATACCGCTTTTACTTCAGGATGTTGCTTGACGATCTGTTCGGCCATCTGCACCACATGCCGCGTTTGCGCCAGCGGCGTGCCTGGTTGTAACTCAATATTGACCTTGGTCTGGCTACTGTCAGAAGAGGGCACAAAGCCTTTAGGCAACAGCGGCATCAGGCTCAACGAACCAATAATAAACAAGATGAATCCTGCTACCACGGTTTTTCGGTGTTGCAAGCACCAGCCTACCCAGCGCAAATAGACACGCATGGAAGAGGAATCCTCTTCCTCTTGAGCCGCATGCGGTTTGAGCAGGTAAGCCGACATCATGGGCGTTAACAAGCGCGCCACCACTAATGAGCCCAGAATAGCGATGGCTGCCGTGATGCCAAACTGTTTGAAAAATTTGCCCGGAATGCCGCCCATAAAGGCGGTCGGCAAAAAGATCGCGACCAGGGTAAACGTGGTTGCAATCACGGCAAACCCGATTTCATCAGCAGCCTCCATGGCCGCCTGATACGGCGTTTTGCCCATGCGCAAATGGCGCACAATATTTTCAATCTCCACAATGGCATCATCGACCAGAATACCGACCACCAAGGCCATGGCCAGCAAAGTCAGTACATTGAGTGAAAAACCAAAGTACTGCATAAAGGCAAAGGTAGGAATCATGGACAATGGCAAGGCCACCGCAGCAATAATGGTGGCACGCCAGTCGCGCAAGAACCACCACACCACCAGAATCGCCAGCAGTGCGCCTTCATACAACAGGTGCATGGAGCCTTCGTAGTTATCTTCTACCGGCTTGACCATGTTAAACGCTTCGACAATGTTGACCTGCGGATGTAATTGTTCAAACTTTTGCAATGCCTCACGCACATCTTTAGCCACGGTGACTTCGCTGGTGCCTTTGCTGCGCGTGATTTCAAAACGGATCACCGGCTTGCCATCATAGCTGGCATAGGTGGTGCGCTCGGCATAGGTATCCAGCACCTCGGCCACTTGTGACAACTTGATATGGCGGCCATCGCCGAGCGGAATATCGAGATTGCGCACTTCGTCTGCACTGTGCAAGGCCCCCAAGGTACGTACAGACTGGATATTGTCGCCAATATCGCCACGGCCACCAGAGGCATCTTGCTGCACGCGCTTGAGCTGTGCCGACACATCACTGACATCCACATCCAGCCCAGCCATCAAGGTCGGATCGAGGTTCACCTGCACTTCGCGGTCTACCCCGCCAGTACGCGTGATTTTGCCGACCCCATTGACCGCCAGCATGGCTTTGCTGACTTCGTTATCCACAAACCAGGACAGTTCGCCCTCGTCCATATTATCGGCCGAGGCGACAAAGGTGAGAATGGCGTTGCCTGAGGTCGTGACTTTGGACACAGTGGGCGTTGTGACGGCGGCGGGCAACTCGGAACGTGCGCTATCCACTGCATTACGCACCAGGTTGAGTGCCTCTTCACTTTTGGTATCAATGGTGAACTGCACGGCGATGCTGACACTACCATCAGTGATGGTGGTGGTCATATGCTCAATGCCACCGATAGTCGCAATTTTGTCTTCAATCTTGCGCGCCACTTCGGTTTCCAGCTGCGGCGGCGCCGCACCTTCCAGCGCAGCGCTCACGGTGATGACTGGCAATTCAATATCAGGAAAGTTTTGTTTGCCTAACTGGTTGAGCGATTTCAGGCCGAGAAAACTCAGCACCACAAACAGCAAAATCGCCGGAACCGGGTTACGGATAGACCAGGCCGAAAAATTCATACTTAAGCCCCGCTACGCTTGCTCAGGGTGACCACTTGCACAGTGTCGCCATCGTTTAAAAATGCGCCACCGCTCAGCACCAATTGGGCGTTTGCATTCAGGTTGCCCAGTAACTCAATTTGTTCCCCTCGCGTACGGCCGGTTTGTACCTTGCGCTGAATCACTTTGTGCAAACCTTGGGCATCTGCTGCCGTCAACTCAAACACATAGGCAAAGCCATCTCGATAAGTCACGGCACTTAATGGCACGGCCAAGCCTTGTTGCTGACCAATATCCACTTGCCCCTGCACATACATGCCAGGCTTGGCGCTGTCTTTAGGAATATCCACATAGACCAGCGCATTGCGCGTATTGTTATCCACCGTCGGCGAAATCAGGCGCACCTTGCCGGTCACCGCGTTGCCACCAGACAAGGTTAAACGCACCGACTGTCCAGCACGTAACGCCGTTTGCTGATCGGCATTCACCTCTCCGCGCCATTCAATCCGGCCCTGACGCACCAGCCGGAACAACTCGGTACCAGAAGACACCACATTGCCCAGGTTGGCCGAGCGTGACGAAATCACCCCATCATCAGGCGCGACTACTTTGGTCTGGCGCAAACGGATTCTCTGGTTTTCCAGCTCAGCCTCGGACAATGCCAGGTTTGCTTTCGCGGTTTGCTCGGCAATCAGGTATTCATTAATTTTTTGGGCCGACAAGGCGCCGCTGTCTTTAATTTCACGTGCACGGTCTGCATTGCTTTTCGCCTCTGCCAGTGCCGCTTTGTCTTTTTCAACAGTCGCCAACTGTTTTTGCAAATCGGCTTTGACTGTTTCATCGGCCAGCATGACCAAGGCCTGGCCTTTGCTCACTTGCGCACCCACATCGGACAACACTTGCTGAATACGCAAACCAGAGATTTCTGCACTCACCAGCGCTTCTTGCCAAGGATAAATGCTGCCGTTGAGCACCAGCGTCATTGGCCATTGCACCACCGCGGGCTGTGTCACCTCCACACTCAAAGCAGCTTTAGAGGCCGGCGCCTGTGTGGCTGGGCTAGCCGTCGGTGTGGCAGCCGTTTGGCGGTTACCACGTTTTTCTGCCAGCTCGGCCTGGTGTAAAGGGTGTTGCCAGAACCACACGCTCACCCCCACCAGTAACGCAGAAATAATGAGAAATGTTGTTTTTTTTGTCAGTTTTTTTGCCATCATGCTTACCTTTTTTCCATGGGCTTCAGAGGTTTGCCAGTCTGCTGTGTGCCCTGCTGCGTTTCTAGCCAGTCGCCACCAAATGCTTTATACAAGGCGATCCACTGTAATACTCGGTTCTTTTGCTGCGTAATCACATTGAGTTCAGCGTTGATTTTCTGACGACGCGCATCTTCCAGCGACAGCAAATCCAGACCGCCGGATTTCCAGTTAATTTCAGCCGCTTTAAAATATTGCTGGTATTGCTGCGCACTGGCCTGCTCAGATTGTGCACGGCGCGTGGCGCTGTCCAGGTTAACCAGTGCCTGCTCGACTTCTTTGACGGCAGTTCGCACGTCTTGTTTGTAAGTCGCGAGCAAGCTGTCAAAGTTAGCCCGCGCCTCGGCGAGATCTGCACGTAAGGTGCCACCATCAAAAATAGGCAACTTGAGCGATGGGCCATAAGACCAGGAATCTGTACGCGTCACCATGCCGTTAAAATTGGTACGGCGGTAGCCAATCGAACCGGTCAACGTCAAGCTAGGGTACATTTGTGCTTTAGAGACACCAATATTGGCACTGGCTTCGGCCAAGTTGCGTTCATCTACCGCCAGGTCCGGGCGACGGGTCAGCAAGTTTGCAGGCAGCGCACTGACATCAAACATCGCTGGTTCCGGCATGCCTTTGCCTTTGGCCAAAGCATCGCGTAACGCAGGTTCGGGCAGATTAGTCAGCTCAACCAATGCCTTGATTAAACCATCACATTCCGCCTGCTGGCCATCCAGCGTCGACTCACTGGCGCGCGTTGCCGCCTCTGCCAGCGCCAGGTCAGATGGGGCAGAGAAACCAGCCTTGGCTGAAATGCCTGTCAAACGAGCAGTCTCGGCACGCGAATCGTAAGCCTGCTGCAATGCCTGCACCGAGGCCTGGCAAGCACGATAATTCACATAGTTATTGGCCACTTCTGCCGCCAGCGTCAGGCGCGCGTCATGCCAGGCAATCTTTTTCGACTCAAGCTGGGCCTTGGCTGCCTGCTTGGCCGCTTTCACCTTGCCAAACAGGTCGACTTCCCAGCTGGCATCCAGCGACACAGAGTCAATTTCTATGGTGCTGGATGGAAAAGCCGCGTTACCGCCGCCGCCTTTGCTCTTGGTGACACTGCCGGTGCTGGTTAAATCAGGAATGCCTTGCGCACGCGCCGACAATACATTGGCACGCGCCACACGGATATTAGCCAATGCAATTTCCAGCGAAGGGCTTTCTTTTTGCGACTCAGCCAACAACTGGTCGAGCACCGGATCCTTGAATTGTGCCCACCAGTCTTTTAATGAGACTACACTACCGCTATGTGGCAAAGGCGCCTGCCATTGCTCGGCAATCACAGGTTTGGGACGAATATATTCATCAATCACTGAACAGCTTGCCAGTGGCAAACACAGTAATAGCCAGGCCCAGTGTTTATGACGCTGCATGAACTGGCTCCATTCCTTCTAATCCACGTAAAAACAAACTCACCACAAATGCCACATGCGCCTCGGCATCCCAGTCCGGCTCGAGCACCCCAAACAGTGCCTTGGTCCGTGGGGTCGCAATCAGCAACTCACAATACGACTCAGCCGCCCGCATAAAGTCTTGTGTTGGCAACACTCCCTGCGCCGCATAAAAGCGGAAAATATCGGCCAGCATCTGGTGGATACGCTGCGGGCCGACGGTTTTCATTGCACGTGACAGCTCGGGGATATGTGACGCCTCAGCAATGCCGATACGGAAAAAAGACAGCATGCGTGGCTCCATCACGCGATTGAGCGCGAAGCGGCCAATATCGGTCAGCACCTGCTGCAATGACTTGTTGTGCAAATCTTCTACCTTAAACATGGCAGACACATCCTGCTCCACCATGTGCCGCATGGCTGCAATCAGCAACTCATATTTATTGCTAAAGCGCTCATAAATGGTCCGCGTAGACACGCCGCACACAGAGGCAATATGCGCCACACTGGTTTGCGCCACGCCCTCAGTCATAAACAGCTCCAGCGCCTGCTCCAGCAACAATACATGGCGCTCTTGCTCAGTCCCTGACTTGGGGCGGCCGACTTTGGTTTTCACTTGTATAGGTTCCAGCATAAAATAAAAATAAAACGTTTCATTTTTATTTTACCTGCCACTTTGTCAAACTAGCAAGCGATTTGTTGTAACCTGGCAGATACATGCACGCTACGCGCCATGTTCGTGCACAGGTTTGTTATACTCGCAGCACTTTTAATTCAGACTGCACTGCACAGGCATGGCCCTTAAATCCACCATTTATAAGATAGACGTCAATATTGCCGACATGGATCGACATTATTACCAGCAACACCACCTTACACTGGCCAAACACCCGTCAGAGACAGATGAGCGCCTGATGGTGCGCCTGCTGGCCTTTGCGCTATATGCCGATGAGTCGCTGCTGTTTGGCAAGGGCTTGAGCGAAGACGACGAACCCGACCTCTGGCAAAAAGACCTGACCGGTGCGATTGAGCGCTGGATTTGTGTAGGCCTGCCAGATGAACGCGACATCCGCAAAGCCTGTGGCCGCTCGGCGCAGGTAGTACAAGTGCTTTATGGCGGCAGGACGGCGGACATGTGGTGGGAGCAGAACCATAAAGCGCTACTCAAGCTCGATAATGTCACGGTGATTAACCTGCCCGAGACTGAGCAATTAGCTGCCGCCGCTGCACGCGGGCTCAGCATCAGTTTCACCATTCAGGATAGGCAAATCCTGGTCAGTTATGAGGGCGGTAGTTTTGAAATCAGCCCGGTATGGTTAAAAGAAGCCAGCTAAACAAAAAGCCAGCATTGCTGGCTTTTTTCATATGAGGTCAGTTAAGGAAAGAGCCGGTGTTCTGCTGGCCAGACACCACTATACATAGCCTCCGGGTGATGTCGCATCAGCCGTTGACGCACCTCACTCAATCTGCGCAAAGGCACAGACACAATCATCAAGATATTGCCCTGCTCAATTTGGGCAGAATATGATTTGATCCGGTAACTGGGCGCGGCTGTCGCCACCGTCGCTGCCCATGCTGCACATGAAAGCGCACCCAACACCATGCAATACGGGATCACCATGAGCGTGACCTCACCAAACCACCAGGGCACCAAATAAGCCAGCATGCCGCCGAACAAGCCGAACACGGCCCCAAACACAAAGCCCGCCAGTGCGCTGTAAATCACATCAGACTTTTCTACCGCGTTGGCTTTTGGCAAGTTACCCAGTGCCTGCTCATTTTTTGCATGAAAGTGAATGTGATCTTCATCAATTCTCTCCAGCAGCAACTCATTCATCATGGCTTGCGCACTTCTAATATTGGGTAAAACAAAATAGAGCCTGCGTCTCATGTCGTTCTCCTATCAATATTGCCAGTCGTTTGCTGGTAGAGTTTTGATAGTGTTTAAACGCAAAGATTCACTTTTTAACACCTGTAGTGCTGGGCGGCCTTGCCACCAATAACGCAAGATTTATCTGTCATCTAGCTTACCAACCCAGACACTGCGCAACTTGGCCAGTTTATAGCGCAAACCAGCGCCCTCGTTGGAAAGTGCATCCAGAAACAATGACAGCCGCCTGGATTTAATGACCGTGTAAAACGTGAGCAAGCTGACCGGGATAAACACGACTGAGAAATAAGCCAGTTTCTCCAGCGTGCTGGCTTGCGTGAGGTCAATCAGGTTCATACCCAGCAAGCCTGTTGTCATGGTGCCGATCAGGCCTAAAATGGTCACCACTGTGAGGCGGACAACCGTATCCGCCTGGCGCTTGATTTCTTCGCCTTCCAAATACTCGGCCATGTCCATAATACGGCGACGGGTTTTTTCAAACAGGCTGACGGAATCCAGTTGTTTCAGCATCAGTGTAAACAGGTCTTTGGCCACGGCCTGATCAGATACATTTTCAAACCAGTAGCGATGGGTAAAGCGTAAAAACACAGCAGTAGCATTGCGGATACGGTTACGGAAATTTTTAACCGAGTCTTCGCTTTGGATATCCAGGCGACTGATGGCCTGCACCATGCGGTCTGACAACATGAGCAAAGCCGCTTTCTGGAAATGTGCAATTAAAAACAACAGGAAATACTGGTTCTGATAATGACGCTTGATGCCTGTGCGCTCATTGGTAAACACGCGATGCTGGTGGCTGCCAACGACGACAAAATTCTGCCCGGTACACATGATGCGGGTGGTGCTCCAGGGGTCTTGCCGGGCTTCGTCCCAATAGCGGTCATAGCAGTTATTTTTTTCAAACTCCTGCAAGAAGTGTTCGGTAAACGGCAGGGTTTCCGAATGCCAGGGCTGGCAGACCAGGCCTAGCCGGATCAGGTCGCCACGACTCAGCTGGCTCACATCGTCAAACGACAAATAAGCCATCAGCGGCATGCGCTGGTATTCAATTTCACGGTAGCGTAACTCGCCCTGCTGGCCGGAGTAATGCGGCACCAGCGGATGCAACAACGCCAACCAGTGCAACGACACGCAAGGCACATGGTTTTCTTTCACATAAGCCAGGTAGCGCGCCTTGTCTTCATAATCCGAGCGCGCAATTACTTGTTCTTGCTGATCCAGCCACTCAATCAATTGTGCGCAGTGCCCACCCTCGCCAGTATCATCCCAGTAATTAGGATAGGTGCGGCCCAGGCGGTACATTACCTCCATGGCCGACTTGAGTGGCAGGTCTTTGCCCGTCACTTCAAACGCCAGCATGGCCACATCAATATCAAAAAAGAAGTACAACTCGACATGGGAGACGCGCAAGATGAGCGGCTCCGCCTCGCCATGCAGCGTGATGCGCACCTGGCTAATATCACTGCGGGTAAAAATATGAATGGGCGATTCACCATAGCCGCCAGACTCGCGGCCATGCTTGCCTTCGCCATATAAAAAACGCTGAGCAAACGGTAAAAAGGTGACGAACTCCTGATATCTGGTTTCACTCAGATGCGGGGAATCCTGCAAAAACTCGTCTTGTATCTCGACCCAGGGCGAATCAGGCGCGGCTTTGAGTAGCTGCCAGGGACGATGCACGGCGCCCGCACTGTGATCGGTCATCAACTGTATCGGCCACAACAGTGTTTGCCGAAAATCTCGTACGATACTGCTTTGCAGGTTGTCCGCCATAATGGGTGCCCTTTAGCCGCTTGAGTAGATGGTGGACTATAACGCGGGTTGCTATGACAGAATCAGAGAATAAGCGCCGCAAATACCCGCCAAATAATTTAGCCGCAATGTCGATACAAGTCCATCATGGTACGCCCCGCATTCACCAGTTCGTACACCAGCGTGCCCGCACCGGTGAATACAACCAGCAATACCGTCGCCAATATCAGCTTGCCAGTACTGAGTGCATGGCCTTTGAGATACATCGCCCATAACCGGGCTGACCAGATCAGCAGAATCAGCCCTGCCAGTAACTGCAGGCCTGCGGCCAACTTAAATAATGGCCTGTCGGTTGCCTGCATGTAAATCGCCTGCAAGGCTGTCAATTGTGTTTGCAACTGTGCGCCCAAGGCTGCGTTTGGCCGCACTTCACCACTGCTGGCATCGGTTGCGCAAAGCACGTTTTGCTCAATCAGCGGTTTGAGCGTCGCCATGCCTTTTTCCAACTGTATCCATGCTTTTGCTGTGACCGGGTCAGCCAGGCTGATATTGGTGAGCGAAGCGGCAAACACCTGTATCACCAACATGGCGCCACAAGCCGTGCATATCAGGCCAAAAAAGCGCTGAAATCCGCTTTTGACGCCTGCCACTTTGGCCGCCAGGTAAGCCAGTGCCGACAAGCCCAACAACTCAAACAACAACCGTATGGCGGCAAATGCATGGGCAGCCATGCCTGCATCATCACTCGCCAGTTGCACCGGGTTAGTCATTTCAGGAAACACCACGGCCAGCACCAGCGCAATGGTGAAAGACAGTAATAAAAATGCGATGGACTGCTCCAGTTTGGCACGACT
>VFQP010005907.1_pt1 | contig 10367 bp, 13 predicted proteins | sample 3512351 | NCBI WGS metagenome assembly VFQP01 (sample SAMN10412372, study PRJNA504923) | tailings metagenome | isolation source: Relicate 1 Philex TSF1 revegetated site | place: Philippines: Tuba, Benguet | collected 2017-08-29
GAGCGCGCCAACACGGCGGCGCAGCAGCAGGGCGGCACCAGTGTCGACGTCGTCGCGCTTGGCGGCTTCTTCCACGCGGGCGCAGGGGGCGCGAGCCGCGACGGCACCGGCCCACGGTAGGCGGGGCTGGCCAGAAGCCGCATTCTTCATGCCGCTCACGTAAATCCACGAGGGCGGCGGCGTCCAGGCTGTGGCTTCGATCGAGGCTGGTGCTCTTGTGGTGTCGTGCAGGGGATACCAGACCTTTGACGTGGGCGGCGCGCCGGGCGTCGCGTACGGCCCAGGGACGCTGCCGCTGCCAGCCGCACAGGACCCCACCCAGGCGGACCCGCTCAGCGGCCTGCTAGGCGCAGGCGCCACCCTCAAGTGCGTCCACATGGCTCGGAAGCAGTGTGTCGAGCTTTGCCTCTGGGCCACATCTCTGGCGCAGCAACAGGTCAAGGGGTCGGCGCTGAGCCCCCACACTCACTCACCTACCACCGCAGGCGGCAGTATGGCGAGGAGCCCGACGGCGCCTACATCGACAAGGATGGCTACCGGTGCTACACGTACAGCGGCCGCGTGGCCAACCTCATGGCGCGGGACGCGAAGAAGCTCTTCCTGGCCATGGCCATCATCCTGGCGGTCGGCATCATCATCGCCGTGCCCGTGGCCATCACCACCAGCGACCACTACGTGCAGCTCCACGAGCCGCCGCCCCCGCCGCCCTCGCCGCCCGCCCCGCCCTCCCCGCCGCCGCCCTCGCCGCAGCCGCCGCCCCCGGCGCCCCCGCCGCCGCAGCCCGCCGGCCTCCGCACCTTCTGCAGCTGGCAGTCGCCCGAGCCGCCGGCGGGCGTGCTGAGGCCCAGCGGCTACGCGTGGAGCCCGCAGCTGGTGGCGCAGCACTTCTCCAGCAACGCCAGCGCCGCGCTGGCGACCTTCAGCGCCTCGTCCACGCTGGTTGGCACGGTGCTGCAGGTGAGCCGCCGCCCTCCTTGTGCAGCGGAATGCAAGGTTGATCCGCAGGTGACCCGCAGCAAGGCAATGCGCCCTACATGGCGGTGGCCCGCGCCCCGCAGGACACGGCGTGCCTGGTGGTGGGCGCGGCGCCCACGCTCAACGTCACGGCGGCCAGCGTATCCATCAACGGCGGCGCGGCGCTGCAGCTGCCCGCCAGCGCCCTGGTGGTGCCGCCGGCGAACGGCTCCTCCGTTGCCGCCCCGGGCGTGCTGGTGCTGGACCTGGGGCCGCTGGGCGCCTACGTGCCCGCCAACGCCTCGGTGCTGCTCGCCTTCAACTACACGGCGGCGCTCGGCGGCGGGGGCGGCGTCGCCGGCAAGGTGCGCCTTTTTCTTGCTACAGGGGCACCCTGAGCCCTCCCTCGCGTCCGCTGAGCAGGCCGGCTGGGGCACGATGGATTGCAGCTGTGTGTGCGGCGCCTGCGTACCTGGGCGCAGGTGGGCCTGTGGCGGTCGGACCCGTACGAACTGCAGGACGGCACCAACGCCACGCAGGTGCGCACGCCCCCCTCCTTGGATCCACCTGTACCTTCGTCACCCAAGCGCTCTGCAGCTTGCTGACCCCGATCCCCACAGACTGGGGTCAGCGACGGGGAGCCCCCCTCCCCCCCAGTCCACACGCGTGCGTGGGGCGCGTGTTGATCGCAGGTGCTGCTGACGCTGGACCTGCTTGCCGCCAAGCGCCTGCCCCGCACCGTGCTGCCCTGCCTAGACGACCCCGCGCTCAAGGCCACCTTCAACGTCACAGTCACGGCGCCCCAGGGCCTCACCCTCCTGGCCAACACGCCCGCCGCCGGCGCCGCTACCGCGGCGGTGGGCGCCGACGGGCTGAACGCCACCGTGGTGGCGTTCCAGCCGTCGCCAGTCATGAGCGCGTACCAGCTGGCGCTGGCGGTGGGCTACTTGGTCGCCACCAATGCCACCAGCAGCAGCAGGTGAGGGGGGCAGCAGCAGCGCCGCGCTTGGTGGAGAGACAGGGTCAGGCGGGAAGTCCTGCGGCCGGGCAGGAGGGATGGCAGGGTGGGCGTGCTGGGAAGCCCAGCCATGTGCGCTCGCGACTGCTGAGTCTCCTGCTGTGGCGCGGCGCCCCTGGTGGCTCGGCAGGAGCTACAACGTGAGCGTGTGGACCGTGCCGGGCAACCAGACGTGGACGGTGCGCCAGCCGGCCTTCAACGTGAGCGCGCCGCTGGCCACGCAGCCGGCCGCCTACGCCGCCGCCGCGCTGGACTTTTACACGGCCTACTTTGGCAACGTGACGCAGCCGCTGAGCGCCTTCAACCTCGTGGCGGTGCCCGGCAAAGTGAGCCTGCTCTGCTGGTCATGAGGAGGCTCTTGCCGCAGAGTCACGTCATGCGCTCCGCTGGCACCAGAGGAGTGCGAGCGGCGAGCGCGCGCAGGCGACGCGCACGCCTGGCACAGAGCTGCAGCGCTCGACGTTGTTGCACCACGATGCGTGGGCGCGCTTGCGCCCCCTGCGCCGCCGCGCTGCGCAGACGTACGCCACCGAGGCGTGGGGCCTGCTCATGTTCGACAGCCAGCGGCTGCTGTTCAACGGCGAGCGCGAGGGCGCCTACGGGCGCTTCCGCTGCGCCGACGTGGTGTGCCACGAGCTGGCGCACCAGTGGTGGGGCAACCTCGTCACCATGACCACCTACGTGAGCCTTGCACAGGCGCACGCCACGCCTCTCTCTACCTCCCCCCCATCCCAAGCCTGCCCCCAACGGCCCATCGCCAGTTGTCGTCGTGCACCCCGCACTTGTCGCGTCCGTCGCCCACCTTGTGCCACGCGCTGCGTGTGCGTGCTTGCGCTGTGCAGCTGGACCTGCCCATGCAGGAGGGCATGGCGTCGTGGCTCGAGTACAAGTGCGTGCAGGCGGTAGAGCCAACCATCTCAGGTGCGCCCAGCCGCCGGCCCAGCCGCCTGTTATGTGGGCTCTTCTTCTCTCGTGCCCTTGCACCTGCCTGTCCACCAGGTGCCACTTCCGCCGAGTTGCGCCCCTTGTCTTGCCTAGGGGACGAGACTGCTGCTGTTGCCTCACCATGCGCTCACCGTGGCGCAACCACCACTGCACACTGATTGGGCGCAGGCCTGGCGCTGTCCACCCGCCTGACCACGCCCATGGGCCAGCCGCTCTCGGCGCACGACGGCATCCGCATGCGCGCCGACCAGGGCCTCGACTCGCCGGCGGCGCCGCCCATCGCCCTCGCTGACGGGCTGGCCGGCACGGCCGTGTCGAGCGTGGTCATTTACGCCGGCATGGCGCAGGTGGTGGGCTTCCTAGAGTCAGTGGCCGAGCGCGCCGGGACCGGGCTCTTCCAGGTGATTTGTTTGGTCCTGGAAGGCAGCTCTGACGTCGCTGTCTGCGCATAGTGCGCAGAGTATATCTTGCCAGACACTGACGCCGTGCGCTGGGGTCGCTGCCACGGTGCGCTCCTCCGCAGGCGTTCCTCCGCAGCACGCTGGTGGCCAACAGCTACGGCAGCCTGAGCCTGCAGGGGCTGGTGCAGGCCTGGGCCGGCACGCTGGCCGCCTCCAACTCCACCTCGCTGCTCGCCACCCCGGCGCAGCTGGCCGCCAGCGCCTCGCTGCTCATCAACCAAACCGGCCACCCGGCGCTCACCGCACTCGACGTCAGCAGCACCCCTCCGCCGCCGGGCGTCTACCTCGCCCCGCCCTACCCCCCGCCCCCGCCCTCGCAGCTGCCCACGCTCCGGCGCCTGAGGCTGCTGCAGGCACAGGACGCACAGCCGCCCTACCCGCCGCCGCCGCCGCCCTCGTACCCTCCCTCCCCGCTCGACGACGCGCCGCCACCCGCCGCCGACGCACAGCCGCCCTACCCGCCCTCGCCAGAGGTCTACCCGCCTGCGTACCCCCCACCGTACCCGCCTGCGTCGTACCCTCCCTCTGCCTATCCCCCGCCCTACCCGCCGCCGCCCTACCCGCCGCCGCCGTCGCCGCCGCCGCCGGTGGCGCTCACGACGCAGCTGGGCGTGTCGCAGCAGCGCTTCTGCTCGTGGGGCGTGCCCGCCAGCGGGGCCGCCAACAGCAGCAGCAACACCGTCACGTGCCCCAACACCACCTCGCTGGCGTGGAGCGCCACGGCACTGGTGGGCGCCTTCCCCACCACGGCGGCGTCCTACTCGGCGCCGGGCCGGGCGCAGTGGGCGACGGGCAGCAGCACGGCGGCGCTGCTGGCGGCGCAGCAGGCGCAGCAGGTGCGCGGCCGGCGTTCGAAGCAGCGCGCCGTCCTCCTCGCGGTGTTTGTCACCGCTCGACGGTGACTTCACAGCGTTGCTGCATCTGTACGTGCGTGCGCGTGTGCAGGGCGTGGCCGTGTCCCCGCCGCTACCCTCAGGCACCTGGCTGGCGCAGGCGGGCGACTTCATGGAGGTGAGGCCGCTGAGGGCTGGAGCGGGCTCAAGCGGCCAGGCAGCAACAGCGCTCGAGAGACGCTGACGCTGCTGTTTCGTGATTGCGATTGCTGCGTGGTTGCGCAGGCCCAGCGCGTGCAGTACTCAGAGCCGGTGGCACGCGGCGCGCTGGCCAGCATTGCGCAGCTCAACCTGACGGCCTCCATCGTGGCGGCCAACGCCTCGGCCGCGGCAAACAGCACCTTCAACATCACAGGTGCGCCCTCTCCCTCCCCCCCGCGTGCACAGGCAGCATGCCCACAGCTGGAACCCAGGCGCCACACCCAGGTTTGTGCGGCGTGCGGGTGTTGCTGACGTGTTCGTGTGCGTGTGCGCGCGCATGCGCAGACGCGTGGGCGTGGCGTGAGCAGGTGCTGGTGGAGGCGTGGTCGGCGCTGTCGGACGTGGTGGCGCTCGAGACGTCGCCCTTCACGGCGCCGCTCGCCTCCTCGGGCAACGGCACGGCGCTGCTGCTGGCGGCGCTGCAGGCCGCGCTCACAGCGCCCGACGCGCAGACAGGTGCGCGCCCCCTCCCTCCCCTTCTCACGTCCTGCTTGACCGCGTCCTTACCACGACAGGGCCCGGAGCGATGACGACGTTGCCCCTTGCTGCGCGTGCAGGGCTAGGCCTGCACCTGCTGGCCATGCCGGCGGTGGAGGCGTACGAGCGCCTGGGCTACCTGCTTGGGCCCGCCAACACGAGCTGCGGCGCCGCGCTGCGCGGCTTTGTGCAGCCGCTGCTGCGCCCCGTGGCGCAGGCCGTGGCGCGCCGCTTCATCGCCACCAACTACAACGCCAGCGCGGGCAGCGGCAACGGCAACGTGACGGCGCCGCCCAACAACGTGGGCGCGGCGATGAACGCGTCGCTGGCGCTGGCGGGCGTGAACGTGACGGCAAACGCCGCGTCGCTGCCGCCGGCCCAGGACGGCTTCCAGGGCGCCACCAGCCCGCAGGACCCCTTCCTCTTCAACCTGACGGTGTCGCGCTTCATGTGGACGGCGGCCATGCTCGACGCACAGGTGACGAGCGAGCGGCGCGGCGTGTGGTGGCCGTGCAGGGCACCTTGGCCCGAACCACACTATGCTCCTTCGTTCCTTCGGCGAGGCGCGATGCCGCGCGCTTCGGGCAGCGCGCTGCGACTGAGGCTCGCAGAGAAAGCAGCGCCGCAGTGGTGTGTCATGCGCTGCGCGCTGCTCCTCATCGTTCTTGGGCGCAGGTGGCGGCCATGACGTGCGGGCTGCTGGACGACTTTGTCAACTTCCAACGCGGCCCCAGCTACATCCTGGACCCCAACTGGGACGCCGCGTGGGAGATCTCGGGCACCGAGAACCCGCCCGGCTGCGCCATCCCATCCATTGGCAACAGGACCCAAAGTGCGCACACATGGCTCTGCCGTAGCTGCCCACGCACATCGGCAGCAAAGCTCTCCCACGAGCCATGAGTTGAGGGGCGTGGCGTGTTGCGTGTGTGTGCGCTCGTTTGACAGGCCTGTTTGAGCTGGAGCTCTTTGTGCTCAACATGGTGTCCACCTTTGCCGACCGGGAGCGGCTGCTGTACGCCGCCGCCTACACGCGCAACGCCACGCAGCGGCAGGACATGGTCTTCCACACGCTGGCGTCGCTCAGCCGGTGAGCCCGGCCGCACCGCCTGCGCCCTCCTGTGCGGGTGGCGGCGCCGGGTCAGCGCCTGCCCAAAGGCCGCTGTGCGGCGACGACAGGCTGCTGTGGCGTGGTAGTTGACGTGCACCGTTCCGCCGCCCTGCGTTGGATTGGGTTGCTGCTTGCGCAGCAACACGTCGTCGCCGTACTGGCTGGGCGTGGCGCTGGACGTGGCGGACGCCAGCCAGGTGCTGCTGCTGCTGGCGCGCACGGCGCAGACCTGGGGCAGCGTCCCGGGCAGCAACGACGTGCTCAACCTCATTGTGGACAGCAGCAACACATCAGCCTGGGCCAGCATGGTCGCCGCCTTCAACGCAGCCAGCGGCTCTAGGTGCGCCAGACCTGCGTGCGCCTGCGCAGGTGAGCTGCAGCAGGGCAGTGGTCGGCCGGTGCGGCTGCTGACCGGGGCGGCTCGTCCCTGCTCTGTGCTGTCTGCTCGCAGCACGGGCGCGGCGGCGCTGTCGGCCCTGCTGGAGATTGTGGGCAGCAGCGTGACGGAGCAGGCGCAGTACGCGCAGCTGGCGGCCTGGCTGCAGGGTGGCGCGGTGCTGGTGCCGGGGCTGAGCGCCGCCGCGCTCGGCGACGCGGACGCCGTGACGGGCCTCTCGGCGCAGCAGCTGCTGCTGGGCCGCGCGTGGTCCAACGTGGCGTGGGTGCAGAGGGCGCGCGCGCCGCTGTGCAGCTCGCTGGCCGCGCTCGTGGGGTCGGGCTGAGCTCCCTCTGAGCACAGGAGGAGGAGGTGCACAGACTGGTGTTTGGGGGCGTTGCGCTGGCCCGTGATGATCACTTTCGGGACGATGCTGTTGATTGGACCCCGGACCCGCGCGGACCCTGGCGCGCAAGAGTTGCTATGAGTTGCTTTGCGTGACCTAATGCCATTCTTTCGATCTGCAAGTGAACACGCAGCAGGGCACAGCACGCTGCTCGAACTTGCGGTTTGACAGGTACCTGCGTGCTTTCCCCCCAAAGTTCGCACGAGCGGCCCGACAGAGTTCAGCGATGCGTGGCTTCAGTGCTGGGCTGGCCACTCGCAGCAGCAGACATGTCCGCGGTGCCGGCCTCCTCCTCTCGCTCGCACCAGTGGCTGCTCTCTGCGGCGACCAGCGCTGAGCGCAAGGACTTCAAGGGGAACAGCGCTGCTCCACCACCAGCTGCTGCTGCTGCTGCTATGGCCACCGACGCCGCAGCTGCGAAGGAGGCGCCGATGGCCGATGCGGAGCAGCGCTCTGCAGATGGGGGGGAGCCCGCGACGCTCGCCACCCTCTTCCATCAAGGCGACACGCAGATTGAGCGCAAGCGGTGAGGCGCGCTGATGACGGCAGCGTGGTGCGCGTGGCGGCGCTGCTCTTGCTGACCCGTCGTGTTCTGCTCGTTCGGCCGATGCAGCACCGACAACCTGTTCAAGCAGCTGGACGAGCGGCAGCTCACCGACGACGAGCAGCGCATCATCCAGCAGCGCGTGGAGCTGCAGCGCAAGCTCTTCCAGGAGTTCGAGAAGCGAGAGCGCAGCCGCAAGGTGTGCACAGTGCCTGGCCCCAACACGCAGCCAGTGGCACCAGCAGCAACACGCCTGCGTGCCTGCCGTGCGCCTGCAGGTCCAAGAGCTGCAGGACGTGTGCCCCGAGCTCACCACGGAGGCCGCCGAGCAGGCGCTCTCCCTCTGCGGCTGGAAGTGAGCGCCGACGTCGCCGCGGCGGCGACAGCTCGTGCTTGGCGCAGCACCAAGCGCAGCAGCCACGAGAGGGAAAGCGCAAGGCCAGCGGTCTCAACGTGCGTGTATCGCACCTGGCCGTCATCTGCGCAGGGAGGAGGAGGCAGCCGTGCGCATCACCTCGGACCCCGTGTTCCGACGCCGCGTGTTCTCCGGCGGCAGCCTCGCCAAGCAGGCGGGCGGCCGGAGCTCCGCAGGTGCGCGTGCCAGACAGCTGCCTCCCCACGCAAGACGCTGCGAGTGTGCACGTTCAGGCGCCACGCGGCGCAACGCGCCTGGCGTGATGCCCACCCGTCGTGGCGTGGCACCGCGTGCAGGTGGCCGGCAGGCACAAGTCGCGGCCCTCCAGTACGCCCTGCACAGCGCCGCGGGCCCTTCCGGCCGCCCCGCGCCCGCCCCGCCCGGCATGGGCGCGCTCATCATGGGCCGCCGCACGCGCCCCCGTCTGGTCAACACCAACGCGCTGCAGCAGGGCCACGTGTTTGTGGGCGCCTTCAGGGGGCGCCTGGGCCCCGCGCAAATGGCTCAGCAGACCCGCCGGCTCGTCAGCATGGGCCTCATCAGCAAGCGCCCCAGAGGGGGCAGGACGGCCAGCACCGGCACGCCGCCGCTGCAGCTGCCCCCCGCCCCCGCCGCCCCAGCCACGACGGCGCCCCTGCCCCCCGCAGCGGAGCCCCCGCCGCCCAGGCAGCAGCAGCAGCAGCAGCAGCAGCGCACCACCCGCACATCGGCGCGCAAGAAGGCGTCGGCCGGGAGCGGCGCAAGAGGCGCGGTCGCAGCGCAGCTAGGCGGCGACGAGGGCGCCGTGGCGGCGGGCGCGCCCGCCGCCGCGCCGCCGCCGCTGCCGGCGCTCCTGCCGCTGCACACCTTCCGCGCGGCGGCGGCGCCGCCGCCGCCGCCCGGCGTTCACGGCGGGGAGGAGGAGGAGACAGAGGCCGATGACGAGGACGCGGAGTTTGAGTGGGGCCCCACTGGCATTGTGTACAGCAGCCAGGGCGGGCAGGAGGTGGTGCGCGTGTGCATGGAGGAGGCGCAGCTGGCGGCGCTGGTGCAGCGGGCCGTGCAGGAGGTGAGCAATGGGGCGGCGGGGTGGGCGCGAGCACCAGCGCCCCGCACCAGTCCTGGTCGGCATTGTGTGCAGCAAAGCCACACACGCCATCTGCATGCATGCCGTGTTGCGTGCGTGCGTGTGTTCAGGCCGAGGAGCAGTCAGAGCCGCTGGAGGAGGAGCTGGGCCTGGACAGCAGCGACGCCGAGGGGGAGGGCGAGGAGACGCAGGACGCAGGCAGCGACGAGGGGCCGAGCGGCGACGCCCGCGTGCAGCAGCAGCAGCAGAGGCAGCAGGGCGGCGGCAGCAGCGACGGCGCCGGCAGCGGGAGCGACCCCGGCGCCGGCCCGCATAAGGGCGGCAACGCGCAGGAGGGGGCGGGCGCGGCCATCCAGCAGCACTGGCCGGCAGCGGCGGCGGCGCCCAGCGGCGGCCTGGCTGCGTGGTGCCTGGACCTTGCCCGCGCCATCCTCAAAGCGGTGCGTGGCTGAGGGCCCCTGGCCAACGCCCTCCCTGTGCTCTTCTGCAGCCACGCAGTCTTCTCCTCCACGTCCCGTCCCTGACGCGCCACTGCTTGCGCCGCTGGCCGTGTGCGCGCCCGCAGCCGGCGCGGCTGCGCGCCGCCCGCCTGCAGGCGCTGGCCCCGGAGCAACTGCCCGAAGTGGTGGCCGCCCTGCACCAACTGGACCCCGCCGCCGCCGCCAGCGCGCTCCAGGACCTCGGCTACCGCGACGCCGTGCACCAGCCCCTCAGCACCGCCGCCGCCGCCATCCCACCAGCGGCGGTGGCGCCGCGCGGCAGGCCGGAGCAGCCGCCCGGTGCGACGCCCCACCAGCAGCAGCAGCAGCAGCAGCAGGGCCTGGAGGAGGCGGTGCAGTGGCTGCAGCAGGGCGCCGGCGCCGCCCGCGGCACGGGGCTGACGCCTACCGGGGCAGGGCTGCCGGCAGGGCTGCTGGACAGCCCGGCGCTGGACCTGCCCTCGCTGCCGGCGCTCACCGCCGCCATGCCGCTGGGCAGCCTGGGCAGCGAGGGAGCGCTCCTCGCGCCCGGCACGGGGCTCCGCGACGCCGTGCTTGCGCTAGACGGCACGCCGCTGCTGGGAGGCGGCGGCGGCGGCAGCGTCATGGCGCACGGCCTGCTCAGCAGCGACCCCCTGGCGCAGGTGCTAGCGGCCGTGCACGGCGCTCCGGCGCAGCCGGCGGCCCTGGCCGCCTCTGCCGCTTCGCCCGGCGACCCCCTGGCGCAGGTGCTGGCGGCGGTGGGCGGAGGGCCCGTCGGCGGCGGCGCGCCGCCCGCGTGCGACCCTCTCGCTCAGGTGCTGGCGGCCGTGCACGGCGGCGCCGCCGCAGCGCCGCCGCTTGCGGGCTTGGCGGCGGCGGCCGCAGCTCCCATGATTGACCTGGCATGCCTGGCGCCGCTGCCGCCGCTGGCTCCTGGCGTGCTGGGCGTGGCGCCGGGGTCGCCGCTGGGGCTGCCGCCGGCCCGACTGCTGCTGCCGCTGCCGCCGCTGCAGCCCGAGGACTCGCGCACGGTGACGGCGAG
>VFQP010005908.1_pt1 | contig 10364 bp, 5 predicted proteins | sample 3512351 | NCBI WGS metagenome assembly VFQP01 (sample SAMN10412372, study PRJNA504923) | tailings metagenome | isolation source: Relicate 1 Philex TSF1 revegetated site | place: Philippines: Tuba, Benguet | collected 2017-08-29
GGGCATCAGCCAGCACACGCACGGCACCGACAACGCGCGCTGCCTGATCGCGCTCTCGCTGATCACCGGCCAGATCGGCCGCCCCGGCACCGGCCTGCATCCGCTGCGCGGGCAGAACAATGTGCAGGGTGCGAGCGACGCCGGCTTGATCCCCATGGTGCTGCCCGACTACCAGAAGGTCGGCGACCCGCGGGCGCGCGAGAAGGCCGAGACCCTCTGGAACGTCGCCCCCGGCACGCTGGGCGGCGAGGCCGGCCTGACGGTGGTGGAGATCATCGACGCGGCGCACCGGCGCGAGATCCGCGCCATGCTGATCCAGGGCGAGAACCCGGCCATGAGCGACCCCGACGCGGCCCACGCGCGCGAGGCGCTGTCGGGGCTGGACCACCTGGTGGTGCAGGACATCTTCCTCACCGAGACCGCCAGCCTGGCCGATGTGGTGCTGCCCGCCACCGCCTGGCCCGAGAAGACCGGCAGCGTCACCAACACCGACCGCTGCGTGCAGCTCGGCCGCAAGGCGGTGCCGGCGCCGGGCGAGGCGCGTGCCGACGCGTGGATCACCGAGCAGCTCGCGCGCCGCCTGGGCCTGGGCTGGGCATACGGCGTGGCGGCCGACGGCAGCGCCACCGACGACGCACACACCGGCATCGGCGCCGTGTTCGAGGAAATGCGCGCGCTCATGCCCAGCATCGCCGGCCTCTCGTGGGCCCGCTTGCGGCGCGAAGGCGCCGTGACCTACCCGGTGGCGAGCGAGGACGACCCCGGCCGACCGGTGGTGTTCAACGACGGCTTTCCCACCGACAGCGGCCGTGCTCGCCTGGTGGGTGCCGCCGTCACGCCGCCGGCCGAGGTGCCCGATGACGAGTTCCCCTTCGTGCTCATCACGGGCCGCCAGCTGGAGCACTGGCACACCGGCAGCATGACGCGGCGCAGCCACGTGCTTGACGCCCTGGAGCCGGGCCCGGTGGTCAGCCTGAACCCCGCCACCGCCTGGCGGCTCGGCCTGCAGGCCGGCGCGCTGGCGCGGGTGCGATCGCGCAGGGGCGAGGTGGCGCTGGCGGTGCGGGTCGACGAGGCCATGCCGCTGAACGCCGCCTTCATTCCCTTCGCCTATGCGGAGGCTTCCGCCAACCTGCTCACCAACCCGGCGCTGGACCCGGTGGGCAAGATCGCGGAGCTCAAGTACTGCGCCGTCGACGTTCGTGCCCATATCACCGCAACTTGATCTGGCGCAGTTTCGCCTGAACCCGGGTCGTTAAGATGGACTCGCACCGGACCGGGTGCCACATCCCGAAGACAACCAGACGCAAGGAGATACGCCATGTTCAAGAAAATCCTTCTGCCCACCGACGGCTCGGGCCTGGCCACGCAGGCCACGCGCACGGCGGTGCAACTGGCCAAAAGCCAGAACGCACAGATCGTGGGTGTCTACGTGATCGATCCGTTTCCCTACATCGGCATCGGCGACGCCTCTGCCGTGGGTCTGCAGGCCTATCTGACCGAAGCCAAGAGCGCCGCCACCCAGGCGCTGGACGCCGTGAAGCTGGCCTGCGCGGCCGACGGCGTGCCCTTCGCTGGCGACACCATCGAGCGCAACGTCGTCTACGAGGGCATCATCGAGACCGCCGAGGCCGAAGGCTGCGACCTCATCGTCATGGGCTCGCACGGCCGCCAGGGCGTCAAGGCGCTCATCCTGGGCAGTGTGGCGCAGAAGGTGCTCACGCACGCCAAGGTACCGGTGCTGATCGTCAAGTCCTGAGGCGGTCGAGGCTGAACGATGCCTGGCCCGAACCGCGCATTCATTCAACAGCTCAACAGACAACTGGCAGGCAGGGAACGCTGGACGCGCCCGCGCCTGGTGCAGCAGATCCATGGGTTCCTGCAGGCCCATGCGGCAGGCGAGGCGCCGCCTTCGCCAGCCGACGTCGCGCTCGGATTGGAGCGCGTCGAACGGGCGCTGCGCACCTCGCCCCTGCACGTCGGCTTCCCGTGCTCGGAGAAATTCTTCAACGGGCCGGGCGCTTTCTTCTCGACGGGCATCTACGCGAACGGCGTTGCGCGCCACGATGCATCCGGTGAGGGTGGCGGCGAGCGCCCCATCTACGCCGCGCTCAACGTCAGCGAGCGCGGACACAAGGGATGGGGCCGTTCGTGCCTCGTGCTGCAGCCACACCTCCTGCAGCACGCGCTGCTCAGCAGCTGTGATACGGGCGATATGTACAACCGGTATTCGGGCCAGGAGTGCACGCCCCAGCACGTGCTGCCGATCATCCAGGACTGGTTGCAGGATCCCTTTTTCCGCACCTATTGGGAAGCGCTTGCAGGCCCGGAGCGGACCCCCATCCCCTGGCACGACGTCGACATGGAGCGTCCGGTGGAGGCCAGGCTCCTCACCCCGGACGGTCGTCTGCACCCGAAGGACATCGCCATGGTCTGCGTCAACGAGCGTGAACTGAACGCTTCGACGAACGGCGATCCCGCGGAACGGCGCGAGGCGCTCCACCGCTTCGAGGCAGAGACCGGCATCCCCATCGTGGTCCGCCAGGGTCCGGAGGGCACGCCGTTCCCGGAGGATGTGCCTGGCTACCCGGCCCTGGTCAAAGCCTATGCGGCGCATGCCGCTGGCCTCGAGGGCGCGGCCGCGGCTGCCGTCGCATCGGCACCTCGTCACTACACGGAGATCCTCGCCATGCCAACAAGGATCAAGCCGAACTGGACGCCGCAGGCCCACATCTGACGTCCGGCGGCGCGGGGGCTGCCCTCAGCGGCGGAATTTCCCGCTGGCGTCGATGATCGACAGGTCCGCGAAGTCCAGGCCGGTGTGGTTGTTCGGGCCGTAGGCCACGGTGAGGCCGCCCAGGTCGTAATTGCGCATGCCTTCCAGCGCGTCGCGCAGGCTGGTGGGCGTGACGCCGGTGCCGGCGCGCCGCAGGCCCTCGGTCAGCACCTTGGCGGCAGCGTAGCCTTCCATCATGGCCGGCGACACGCCGGGCAGGCCCTTGGCCTTGGCGAACTCCTGCGCTTCCTTGATCAGCGGGTAGGCCACCGAGCGCTCGTTGGGAAAAACCTGCGTCACGATCACGCCGCGCGCATGTTCGCCCAGCAGTTTGATGAAGCCGTCGGAGGCGTTGTTCGACAGCGTGACCACCTGCGCGCGCGACCCCGCCGTGCGGATCGCCTTCACCGCGTTGGCGGTGTTGCCGGCCGAGGCGATCACCAGCACCGCCTGCGCATTGCTGGCGACCACGCGCTGGGCGAGTTCGGTGAAGTCGGGCTTGTCGCGCGGCGACTTCTCGTGCAGCACCGGCTTCTGGTTCGCCTTGGCGAAGCCCTTGAGGGCGCCGGCGGCCGAGTCGGCGCCAAAGGAATCGTCGGTCTCGATCACGGCGATGCGGGTGATGCCGATGCTGGCCAGGTGCTCCACCGCCTTGGCCGCCTCGCGCTGGTAGGTGGCGCGCACGTTGAAGACCCAGGGGTGCACCGGCTCGTGCAGCACCATGGCACCCGTGCTCGGGCCCACCAGCGGCACCTTGAGCTCGGTGAGCAGCGGCAGCAGCGCCTGGGAATGCGGCGTGCCCCGGTTCAGGAACAGCGCCAGCACGCGCTGCCGGGTGACCAGTTCGCGGGCCACCTCCACCGTCACCTTGGGGTCGAACTTGTCGTCCACCGTGATCAGCTCGATCTTCTGGCCGTTCACGCCACCGCGCGCGTTGATGGTGTCGAAATACAGCTTCGCGCCCTCGTGGTTTTCCTTCACCCCAGCCGCCACCGAGCCGCTGAAGCCCGAGGGCATGCCCACGCGCCATTGCGACCAGGCAGGGGTGGCCCATCCGATCAAGGCAGAAAGGCAGAAGAGGGACAGGGTCTTCTTGAGGTGCATATGGCTTTTTTTCATAGGGGAATGTCTCCAAGGGTGGCCAGAGTCTAGGCAGCACCCGAAGGTAAGAAATTGTGGATATGACGTACTGGGGCGCACGCTGGTCCTACCCCTCCGTAGAATGTCCGGCTCCCCTTCTGGAGCCCCTGCATGTCCGACGCCTTCCTGCCCGCTGAGTTGTCTGCGGCCGCGATTTCAACCGCTTCCCCCGCCGAAGGGGCCGAGCAATCGACGGAAGGTGGCTCCGGGCTGATCCGCATCCGCGGTGCGCGCCAGCACAACCTGAAAAACCTGGACCTGGACATCCGCACCGGTGAGCTCACGGTGGTCACGGGGCCCAGCGGTTCGGGCAAGTCCAGCCTGGTGTTCGACACCCTGTTCGCCGAGGGCCAGCGGCGCTACGTGGAAACCTTCAGCGCCTACGCGCGCCAGTTCCTGGACCGCATGGACAAGCCGGCGGTGGACCGGGTGGAGGGCGTGCCCCCGGCGATCGCCATCGACCAGACCAACCCGGTGCGCAGCTCGCGGTCGACCGTGGGGACGATGACCGAGCTCAACGACCACCTGAAGCTGCTGTTTGCGCGTGGTGCCCAGCTGTTCGACCGCGAGACCGCGGCCCTGGTGCGGCACGATTCGCCCGAGTCGATCTTTGCCGAGCTGCAGGCGCGCGCCGCTGCAGCGGGGGATCCCCGGCTGGTCGTCACCTTCCCGGTCGAGCTCCCCGCCAGCACCACGCCGGAAGAAGTCGAACAATGGCTCTCGGCCAGTGGCTACACCCGTGTGCAGGCCGAGCGCACCGTGCAGCGCGAAGTTGCCGAGGAAGCCGAGACCAAGGGAAAGAAGAAGGCCAAGCCGGCCATCGAGGCCGTGAAGCTGCTCGACGTGGTGGCGGACCGCTTCCGCATCAGCAATACCGAACCGGCGCGCGTGATGGAAGCGATCGAGGTCGGCCTGAAGCGGGGCGCAGGCAAGCTGATGGTGTACGCCATCCAGGGCGATGAAGAACCCGAGATCTGGCGTTTCTCGACCGGCCTGCACTGCCCGGAGAGCGACATCCGCTACGCCGAGCCCACGCCTTCAATGTTCTCGTTCAATTCCGCCGTCGGCGCCTGCGAGGCCTGCCGGGGCTTCGGGCGGGTGATCGGGGTGGACTACGGCCTGGTCATCCCGAACGACAAGCTCACGCTGCGGGCGGGCGCCATCAAGGTGTTCCAGACGCCCGCCTGGAAGGAATGCCAGGACGACATGATGCGGCACGCCGAGGCCGCTGGCATCCCGCGCGACACGCCCTGGGCCAAGCTCACGCCCGAGCAGCAGCACTGGGTGAAGGCCGGTTCGCCGCTGTGGAACGGCAAGTGGAACCAGCAGTGGTACGGCGTCGACCGCTTCTTCGAGTACCTCGAGAGCAAGGCCTACAAGATGCACATCCGGGTGCTGCTGTCCAAGTACCGCAGCTACACCGAATGCCCGAGCTGCCACGGTGCCCGCCTGAAGACCGACAGCCTGCTCTGGCGCATCGGCACGAAGGCGCAGGCCGACGCCGTGTTGCCTGCCGCAAAGCGCTACATGCCGCAGGGCGTGAAGTGGAGCCGCGCGCAGCTGGAAGCGCTGCCCGGCCTGTGCCTGCACGACCTGATGCTGATGCCGCTCGAGAAGCTGCGCGCGTTCTTCGGTTCGCTGGGCGACACGCTGGTGCCCGCCGGCTCGGACGCGGCCGGTGCCGGCCAGGCGCAGGCGCTGCGCCTGCTGTTCGAGGAGATCAACACCCGCATCCGCTACCTGTGCGAGGTCGGCATCGGCTACCTCACGCTGGACCGCCAGAGCCGCACGCTCAGCGGCGGCGAGGTGCAGCGCATCAACCTCACCACCGCGCTCGGCACCTCGCTGGTGAACACGCTGTTCGTGCTGGACGAGCCCAGCATCGGCCTGCACCCGCGCGACATGGCGCGCATCGTCGACGCCATGCTGCGCCTGCGCGATGCCGGCAACACGCTGGTGGTGGTGGAACACGACCCGGCGGTCATGCTGGCGGCCGACCGCCTGATCGACATGGGCCCCGGCCCCGGCGAGCGGGGCGGCGAGATCGTGTTCGACGGCACGCCCGAGGCGATCCGCTCGGCCGACACGCTCACCGGGGCCTACCTCGGCGCCCGCAAGACCGTGGGCATGGGCTTCAAGCGCATGGTGACCGACAACACGCCGCGCCTCATCCTCGAAGGCGCGCGCGAACACAACCTGAAGGACGTGTCGGTCGAATTCCCGCTGCAGCGCCTGGTGGTGGTCACCGGCGTCTCGGGTTCGGGCAAGTCGAGCCTGATCCAGGACGTGCTCGCGCCTGCCTTGCTGCGCCACTTCGGCAAGTCGACCGACAGCCCCGGCGCCCACGACCGCCTGCTCGGTGCCGACCACCTGAGCGAGGTGGTGTTCGTCGACCAGTCGCCGATCGGCAAGACCGCGCGCTCCAACCCGGTGAGCTACGTCGGCGCCTGGGACGCGATCCGCAGCCTGTTCGCCGAGGCCCCGCTCGCGCGCCAGCGCAGCTACACCCCCGCCAAGTTCAGCTTCAACAGCGGCGACGGGCGCTGCCCCACCTGCGGGGGCTCGGGCTTCGAGCACGTGGAGATGCAGTTCCTGAGCGACGTCTACCTGCGCTGCCCGGATTGCGACGGCAAGCGCTACCGGCCCGAGATCCTGGAAGTGAAGATCGAACGCGGTGGCCGCCATTTCAATGTGGCCGATGTGCTGGACCTCACCGTGAGCGAGGCGGCCGATCTGTTCCGGGGCGACCGTGAGGTCATCCGTGCGTTGCAACCGATCGTGGACGTCGGCCTGGAGTACGTGAAGCTGGGCCAGCCCGTCCCCACGCTCTCGGGCGGCGAGGCGCAGCGCCTGAAGCTCGCGGGCTTCCTGGCCGAAGCCGCAAAATCGGCCAGCGCCAGCCGCCAGCCGGTGGCGCGCAAGGGCACGCTGTTCCTGTTCGACGAGCCCACCACCGGCCTGCATTTCGACGACATCGCCAAGCTCATGCGCTCGCTGCGCAAGCTGCTCGATGCCGGCCACTCGCTGGTGGTGATCGAGCACAACCTCGACGTGATCCGCGCCGCCGACTGGCTGATCGACCTCGGCCCCGAGGGCGGTGACGCGGGTGGTCTGGTGGTGGCCGAAGGGCCGCCCGAGACGGTGCGCGAGCACGCCACCAGCCACACCGCGAAGGCGCTGCGCGACTACGCGCTCTCCATGGGCGAGGTGCATGAGGTGAACGAGGCCGGCGCCGCGCACCGGTACCGCGCCGCCGTTCGCCCGCACCGCAAGGCCCGCCATTCGAATGCGATCCAGATCGTCAACGCCAAGGAGCACAACCTCAAGAACCTGAGCGTGGACATCCCGCGCGGCCGCTTCAACGTGATCTCGGGCGTTTCCGGCTCGGGCAAGAGCACGCTGGCCTTCGACATCCTGTTCAACGAAGGCCAGCGGCGTTACCTGGAAAGCCTCAACGCCTACGCGCGCAGCATCGTGCAGCCGGCCGGCCGCCCCGAGGTGGACGCGGTCTATGGCATCCCGCCCACGGTGGCGATCGAGCAGCGGCTCTCGCGCGGCGGGCGCAAGAGCACCGTGGGCACCACCACCGAGGTCTGGCATTTCCTGCGCCTGCTCTACGTCAAGCTCGGCACGCAGCATTGCGTGCACGACGGCGCGGCGGTGATGCCGCAAAGCGTCGACAGCATTGCCGCTGCCATCCTCTCGCGCTACAAGGGACAGCACATCGGCTTGCTCGCGCCGCTGGTGGTCAACCGCAAGGGCGTCTACACCGAGCTGGCCGACTGGGCCCGCCCGCGCGGCCACAGCCACCTGCGCGTGGATGGCGAATTCCTGCCGACCACCGGTTTTCCGCGCATCGACCGCTTCAAGGAACACACCATCGAGCTCCCGGTGGCCGATTTCGTGGTCAGCGCCGACCACGAGGCCGCGCTGCGCCAGCAGCTCAACAAGGCGCTGGAGATCGGCAAGGGCGTGGTGCACGTGCTCACGCCGCTCGATGGCCTGGCCCATGCGCTGGCCGAGGGCGTGTCCACGCGCGAGCTCGGGACGCTGGAGGTGTTCTCCACCACACGCGCCTGCCCGATCTGCGCCACCAGTTATCCCGAACTCGACCCGCGCCTGTTCTCCTACAACAGCAAGCACGGCTGGTGCCCCGACTGCGTGGGCACCGGCGTGAAGCTCTCGCGCGACCAGCGCAAGGTGCTCGACGATTCGGTGCGCGACGACAACGAGAAAGGCCGCGAGCAGAGTTTTGCCGAGCCCGAGGTGGAGGACATCGCGGACGAGGTCTGCCCCACCTGCGAAGGCACGCGCCTGAACGCGCAGGCGCGTGCGGTGCGCTTCTCTGGCGTGGGCATCACCGATGTGGCACGGCTGTCGGTGCGCGAAGTGCGGGCCTGGGTTCAAGGCTTGATGAAGGACCTGGTACTCACCGCGCGCGAGGCCGACATCGCGCGCGACCTGCTGCCGGAAATTGAAAGCCGCCTGGCTTTCCTGGAAGAGGTGGGCCTGAACTACCTCACGCTGGACCGCGGCGCGCCCACGCTCAGCGGCGGCGAGGCGCAGCGCATCCGCCTGGCGGCGCAACTCGGCAGCAACCTGCAGGGCGTGTGCTACGTGCTCGACGAGCCCACCATCGGCCTGCACGCGCGCGACAACGCGATCCTGCTCAACGCGCTGCACAAGCTCGGCGACCAGGGCAACACCCTGGTGGTGGTCGAGCACGACGAGGACACCATCCGCCGCGCCGACCACATCATTGACATCGGTCCCAGCGCGGGCAAACGCGGCGGGCGCGTGGTGGCGCAGGGCTCGGTGGCCGACCTGTCGGCAAACGCGGAGTCGGTGACCGGCCGCTACCTGCTTCACGCCATGAAGCACCCGCTGCAGGCGCGCCGCGCGGTGGACGGTGCGCCCTTGCTCCAGGTGCGCGGCGCGAAGCTGCACAACCTGGACCAGCTGGACGCCACGGTGCCGCTGCAGCGGCTGGTCGTCATCACCGGTGTGTCCGGCTCCGGCAAGTCCACGCTGGCGCGCGACGTGCTGCTGGCCAACGCCGCCACCGCTGTCAGTCAGCGCAGCACCCAGGCCGGCCGCACGGCCTGGGACAAGGGACAGCGCCCGGCCTGGGTCGGTTGCGAGAAGCTGCTGGGTTCGGAGGTGGTGGACCGCGTGCTTGAGGTCGACCAGACCCCCATCGGCAAGACGCCGCGCAGTTGCCCGGCCACCTACATCGGTTTCTGGGACACGGTGCGCAAGTTGTTCGCCGACACGCTGGAAGCCAAGGCAAGAGGCTACGCGCCGGGGCGTTTCAGCTTCAACACCGGCGAAGGCCGATGCCCCGGTTGCGAAGGGCAGGGCATGCGCACCATCGAGATGAGCTTCCTGCCCGACGTGAAGGTGCCCTGCGAGGTCTGCCACGGCGCGCGCTTCAACCCCGAAACGCTGGCCGTCACCTGGAAGGGCAAGAGCATCGGCGACGTGCTGCGCATGGAGGTGGACGAGGCGGTCGAATTCTTCGCCTCCATGCCCCACATCGCCCACCCGTTGCAGTTGCTCAAGGACGTGGGGCTGGGTTACCTCACGCTGGGCCAGCCCAGCCCCACGCTGTCCGGCGGCGAGGCGCAGCGCATCAAGCTGGTGACCGAACTCAGCAAGGTGCGCGACGACGTGACGCGGCGCGGGCAGAAGGCCCCGCACACGCTCTACGTGCTCGATGAGCCCACGGTGGGCCTGCACATGGCCGACGTGGAGAAGCTCATCCGCGTGCTGCACCGCCTGGTGGATGGCGGCCACAGCGTGGTGGTGATCGAGCACGACCTCGATGTCATGGCCGAAGCCGACTGGATCATCGATCTGGGCCCGGAAGGCGGCGCGGGTGGCGGCCGCATCGTGGCCGCGGCCACGCCGGACGAGGTGGTGCGGCTGGATACGCACACCGGGCGCGTGCTGGGGCCGGTGCTGGCGCGGACCTGACCGGATGGCTTCGCACCAGGTCATCCACATCCACGCCGATGCGCCGGCCAAGCCCGAACTGGGTGCGCCGTGCAACGGCTGTGGCGTGTGCTGCCTGGCCGAGCCCTGTCCGCTGGGTCGGGTGATCTCGCGCAAGAGGCGGGGCGCCTGCGATGCACTGCGGTGGGACGAGGCCCGTGCGATCTACCGCTGTGGCGCCATCACGGACACCGAAGCGGTGCTGGGCCCGCGCTGGCACTGGGCGGCGCCCCTGGTGCGCCGCTTGGCGCACCGCTGGATCGCGGCGGGTGTGGGGTGTGACGCCGCGATGGAAACGGCGCGAACCTAGCGCAGCAGCGCCCAGGTCACCCCCACGGCGAGTGCGGCCGCCACCCACAGCAGGATGCGCGTGCGCTTGCGCAGCACGTCCACTGCACTCACCAGCCGCGCGTTCTGCTCGGCCAGTTCCGCCAGGGTCTGGGCCATCTGTTCC
>VFQP010005912.1_pt1 | contig 10359 bp, 4 predicted proteins | sample 3512351 | NCBI WGS metagenome assembly VFQP01 (sample SAMN10412372, study PRJNA504923) | tailings metagenome | isolation source: Relicate 1 Philex TSF1 revegetated site | place: Philippines: Tuba, Benguet | collected 2017-08-29
GGCCTGATCGAGCTCATGGACCGCAGCGGCCTGCCGCCGCACCAGCAGGAGCTGCTGCACTCGGCGCGCGAATCGGCCCACACCCTGCTGGGCCTGATCGACGACATCCTCGACTTCTCCAAGATCGAGTCGGGCCGGCTCGACCTGGAAGACAAGCCCTTCGAGCTGCGCCGCCTGATCGAAAGCACGGCCGACGCCTGGCTCGGCACCGCTGCGCAGCAGCAGGTGGCGCTGCACGTGTTCGTGCAGCCCGAGCTGCCGCGCGCGCTCATGGGCGACGCCGTGCGGCTGCGCCAGGTGGTGGCCAACCTGCTGGGCAACGCCATCAAGTTCAGCGGCAGCAAGACCAGTGTCGGCGGCCAGGTGGCGCTGCGCGCCTTCGAGCACGAAGGCCGGCTCGCCATCGAGGTGCGCGACAACGGCGTGGGCATGACGCCCGACGCACTGGCGCGCCTGTTCCGTCCCTTCGAGCAGGCCGATGCCCGCACCACGCGCCGCTTCGGCGGCACCGGTCTGGGGCTGGCGATCTCGCAGCGCCTGGTCAAGGGCATGGGCGGCCACATCGCGGTCGAGTCCCGGCCCGGCGCGGGCGCGCGCTTCACCGTGCACCTGCCGCTGCGCAGCGCCCGCGCGGCGCAGCCGCTGGCGGCCGACGCCGAGGCCGCGGCGCCGCTGGCCGGCGTGCGCTGCACCTGGCACGGCCGCCGCCCCGACGGCCTCGGCGACTGGGGCCACTACCTCGAACATGCGGGTGCCACGGTGGTGCTGAGCGATCCCGCCGAACCCGCGGAGCCCGGCACGCTGGGCCACTGGCTGGTCGAGCGCGAAGGCCTGCGGGGCCGGGTGGCGCTGCGTCCCGGCCCGCAACGTGGCGCGCGCCCCGACAGCGGCGGCTGGCTCTGGCTCGACGCCGACGCCCTGCACCGCCGCGCGCTGCTGCAGGCGGTGCAGCGGGCCATCGAACCCGAGTTGCGCATGCCCGCCGACACCGGTGAGTCCGAACCGAGCTGCGACCTGCCCGGCGGCTGCCTGCCGGTGCTGGTGGCCGAAGACAACCCGGTGAACCGGCTGGTGATCGGCCGCCAGCTGCAGCGGCTGGGGGTGCCCGCGGTGATGGTCCACGACGGCGATCAGGCGCTCGCGCGCTGGCGCGCCGAGGGCGGCCGCTTCAGTGTGCTGCTGACCGATCTGCACATGCCGGGGCTGGACGGCGATGCCCTGTGCGCCGCCATCCGCGCCGAAGAGACCGCGGGCCGCCGCCTGCCCATCGTCGCGCTCACCGCCAACGCGGTGCGCGGCGAGGCCGAGCGCGCCATTGCCTGTGGCATGGACGACTACCTCACCAAGCCCGTGCCGCTGGAGCGCCTGGCCGCCGCACTGCGCCGCTGGTTGCCCCCGGGGGGGCCCGAGACGGTGGAGGAAGGCGGTCCCTCGATCGCGGGCCGGCCCGACTTCGACCCCGAGGCCCTGACGCGCGCGATCGGCCCCGACCCCGACGCGCAGAACGAGATGCGCCAGATCTACCTGAGCACCCTGAGCCGCGCCGAGGGCGAGCTGCGCGAGGCCCTGCGCGCGGGCGACTGGCACCGCGCCGGACTCACGGCGCACCGCATCAAGTCCTCGTCGCACGCGGTGGGTGCGTACCGCCTGGGCCACCTGTTCGACGCTTTCGAAAGCGCCGCGCGCGCGGGTCAGACCGATCGCCTGACCGCCCTGGTCCATCGCATCGCCGAGGCGGCGGCCCCGGTGCGCCAGGCCTTTGCGGCGGCTTGAGTCAGGGGCTGGGCGCAGCATGAACCGGCCTTCGCGCTACGCCAACGCCATCTGGGTCGTGTGCACGCTGGCCCTGGGCGCCTTGCTGACCACGCTGATGGTGCTGCGCCAGGAACGCAGCAACGCCGCCTTCGTCGACGAGCGCTTCGCCGTCGAGTCGCGCGAGCTGGCCGACGCCATCCACGCGCGGTTCGCGCTCTACGAATACGGGTTGCGCGGCGCGCGCGGCCTGATACAGAAGGCGGGCGAGCACGGCATCACGGCGGCCGACTTCCGCTACTACATGGCCTCGCGCGACATGGAGCGCGAGTTTCCCGGCGCGCGCGGCTTCGGCTTCGTGCACCGCGTGCCCGCGGATGAATTGCGCGAGCACGCACGCCACCATGCCGTGCCGCCGCCGACCCACGGCGCCGCGCACGCGCCGCACGCGGGCGACCACTTCATCATCGAACTGGTCGAGCCGCTCGAACGCAACCGCGAGGCCGTCGGGCTGGACATCGCGAGCGAGCCCCGGCGCCGCCTGGCGGCGCAGACCGCCATGCGCAGCGGCCGCGCGACGCTGAGCGCGCCGATCACGCTGGTGCAGGCGACCGAGGCCGAGGACCGGGCCTTCCTGCTGCTGCTGCCGATCTACCGGCCTGGCCTGCCCCTGGACTCGCCCGAGCGCCGCGAAGCCGCGGCCTTCGGCTGGGCCTACGCCCCGCTGCTGGTGGACGATGTGCTGGCGGGTCTGCCGCTGCACACCGCTCACATCGCGCTGTCGCTCACCGACATCACCGATGTCGAGCACGCGACCGTGTTTTTCAACACCGTGGCGCAAGGCGCATCGCCGGCAGCCGGCGCGGGCAGCGTGTCGCTGCTGCGGGTGCCCTATGGCCGCTCCTGGATGGTTCGCACCGAGATGCGCCCGTCGTACGCGGCGCAGTTCGGTTTGCTGTCGCCTGCGCTGGTGGCCTGGGTGGGCGCGCTGGTGACCCTGCTGGTGGCGGCCTTGCAATGGGTGCTGCTGGTGTTGCGCCAGCAGCATGAGCAGCACCTGCTCGACATCAACGCCAGTCTCGAGGCGCGTGTGGTCGAGCGCACCCGATCGCTCGAAGACGTGCAGCGTTTCCTGCGCACCGTGCTCGACGCCATGCCGTCCATGATCAGCTACTGGGACCGCGATCAGGTCAACCGCGAGGCCAACCGGGCCAACCTCGAGTGGCGCCGGCCGCACGGCGGTGACATCCGCGGCCAGCGCGCGCACGAGGTGGTCGGCGATGCCGTCTACGCCACCCTGCAACCGCACATCGCGGCGGTGCTGCGCGGCGAGCCGCAGTCCTTCGAGCTCTCGATGGCCAGCCCGCTCACCGGCGAACTGCGCGAGATGCACATGCGCTACCTGCCCGACCTGCGCGACGGCGGCGTGCAGGGCTGGTACGCGGTGATCGACGACGTCACCGAACGCAACCGCAACCGCCGCGCGCTCGAGGCCGCGCTCGCGCAGCAGGCCACCGAGCGCATGCGGCTGCAAAGCATCCTGCAGGGCACCCACGTGGGCACCTGGGAATGGAATGTGCAGACCGGCGAGTGCCGCTACAACGAGCGCTGGGCCCAGATGCTGGGCCACGACTACGACGAGCTGCGCCCGAGCGACCAGCAGGCCTGGCTCGACCACGTGCACCCCGACGACGTGCCGCGCGCGCAGCGTGCGCTGCGGCGCCACTTCGCGGGCGAGCACGCGTTCTACGCCAGCGAGGTGCGCATGCGCCATGCCGAGGGCCACTGGATCTGGGTGCTCAACCGCGGTCAGGTGCGCAGCTGGACCCCCGGGGGCGAGCCCGAATGGATGTACGGCACCCAGCTCGACATCAGCGCCAGCAAGGCGATCGAGCAGGACCTGCGCGAGGCCAAGCGCGCGGCCGAGGCCGCCAGCGCCAGCAAGAGCGCCTTCCTCGCCAACATGAGTCACGAGATCCGCACGCCGCTCAACGCCGTGCTCGGGGTGACCCACCTGCTGGCCGACAGTCCGCTCGACGGCGACCAGCGCGCGCTGCTGGCCAAGGCGCAGACCGCGGGACGCGCGCTGCTGGGCATCGTCAATGACGTGCTCGACCTGGCCAAGATCGAGGCCGGCGAGATGCGGCTCGAACGCGAGCCCTTCTCGCTGTGCGAGCTGCTGCGCGAGGTCGAGTCGGTGTATGGGGTGCAGGCGCAGCACAAGGGCCTTGCGCTCACGCTGGAGCGCGGCCCCGCACTGCCCGAGGCGCTGATCGGCGACGCGGGCCGGCTGCGCCAGGTGCTGGTCAACCTGGTGGGCAACGCCATCAAGTTCACCGCCCGCGGCGGCGTGGTGATCGCGGCGGCGCGCGACGAGGCCGGCGGCGCGCCGCGCCTGCGCCTGAGCGTGCGCGACAGCGGCATCGGCATCACGCCCGAGCAGCAGGCGCGCCTGTTCCAGCCCTTCACCCAGGCCGACGAAACCACCACGCGCCGCTTCGGCGGCACGGGCCTGGGCCTGTCCATCGTGCGCCGCCTGGTCGGGCTCATGCAGGGTGAGGTGGGCCTGTCGAGCACACCGGGGCAGGGCAGCGAGTTCTGGGTCAGCGTGCCGCTGCACGAGGCCGCGCTCAGCGCGCTGCGGCCGGCGCCGGCGGCGGCCCCCGCAAACGGCCTGAACGGCCTGCGCGTGCTGCTGGTCGACGACAGCGAGGTCAACCTCGACATCGCGCGGCGCATGCTCGAACGCGAAGGCGCTCGCGTGCACACCTGCGGCGACGGCGCGCAGGCCCTGGCCTGGCTGCAGGCCCAGGCCGGCGCGGTGGACGCGGTGCTCATGGACGTGCAGATGCCCGTGATGGACGGCCTGGAGGCCACGCGCCACATCCGTGCCGACACCACGTTCACCGGCCTGCCCGTGATCGCGCTCACCGCGGGCGCCCTGGCCGACGAGCGCCAGCGTGCGCTCGACGCCGGCTTCAGCGACTTCGTGGCCAAGCCGCTCGAGCCCGCGCTGCTGCTGGCCGCGCTGCGGCGCGCCTGCCCCGGCGCGGGCGCGGCCGTGGCGGTCACGCCTGCGCCGCTCGCCGTGCCCGCGGCCGCGCCGCCGGCCGGCTGGCCCCGGGTGGAGGGGGTGGACGCGCTCAGCGCGCACCGCACGCTCGGCGGCGATGAGCAGCTGTTCCAGCGCGTGCTCACGCGGCTGCTGGCCGAACAGCACGAATGGGCCGCGCTGCCCGCCGACGGCCCGCTCGCCTGGGACGCCGCGCAGCAGGACCACTGGCGTGTGCGCGCGCACCGGCTGCGCGGCAGCGCGGGCATGATCGGCGCGCTCGACCTGGCGCGCGCCGCCACCGGCCTGGAAGCCGCGCTCGACGCACACGCCCTGGCCGACGCCGCGGCCACGCTGGCCGAGCTGCAGCGCCGCTTCGCCCAGCTGAAACAGGGCGCCGCGGTCTACACCGACCGTGCCCCCGGCACGGCAGACGAACCCACCGACGACGCGGCCGCCGCCGCGCCGCTCGACGAGGCGCAATGGCAGGCGCGGCTGCAGGCGCTGTTGTCCCAGCTCGAATCGAACGACCTCGATGCCGGGACGAGCTTCGCGCACCTGCGCGCGGCGATCGCCCAGCGCCTGGGCGCGGCCGTGGCGCAGGCCGTGTCGGTGGCGATCGACGATCTGTGTTTCGACGCCGCGGCCGAGCAGCTGCAGGCCGCGGCGCTCACGGCCGAAGACGGGCCAGCGGCCTAGTCGTCGGCCAGCGCGCCCGCGCCGATCGCCTGCAGGGCCTCGGCCTCGGTGCGGTACAGGTGCAAGCGCGCGCTCTCGCCCAGCAGGCCCGCAGCGCGCAGCACGTTCTCCACCGGCAGCTTGATGCCCACCAGGTGCAGGTGCACGCCGCGCTGCTCGAGCTGCTCGTGCACGCGGCCGAAGGCCTCGGCGCCGGTGGCGTCGATCCAGTTGATGGGGTGCGCGATCAGCATCACGTGGCGCGTGTCGGGCTGCACCTGCAGGTGCTCGCCGACCGCGCGCTCGAAGCCGGCGGCGGTGGCGAAGTCGAGCGCGGCGTCCATGCGCAGCGCATACAGCCGCGGCGCGAGCGGCGGCAGCTGCCACAGGTGGCGGTCGCGCAGGCTGCCGTCGCTGTGCAGGCCCACCTCGATGATGCGCGGGTGCAGCCGCAGGTACAGGAAGTGCGTCAGTGCCATCACCACGCCCGCGAGCACGCCCCAGTACAGGCGCGGCGCGGCCAGCAGCGTGATGGCGGCCGTGGCGAGCGCGATCGTGGCCTCCACGCGCGAGACGCGCCACAGGCGGGTGAAGGCGCGCGGCTGGATCAGCCCCCACACCGGCAACACCACGATGGCCGCGAGCACGGCCAGCGGCACGTGGTGCAGCAGCGGCATGGCCAGCAGCAGCGCCAGCAGCACCACGCCCACCGAGAACACCGTGGCCCAACCGGTCTGGGCGCCCGCGTAGAGGTTGAGCGCCGAGCGCGAGAACGACGAGCTCGTGGGCATGGCGCCCGTGAGGCCCGAGGCGATCTTGGCCAGGCCCTGGCCGATCAGGTCCTGGTCCTGGTCCCAGCGCGCACCGCGGCGGCCGTTGTCCACCTTGGCGCTGCTCGCGGTTTCCAGAAAGCTCACCAGCGTGATCACCAGCACCGGCAGCAACAGCGTGCCCAGCATGTCCCAGCCCGGCCAGGCCGGCAGCGCGAGCGCGGGCAGGCCCTGCGGCAGCGCGCCGATGACCGCCCCCCCCGCGGCCTCGAAGCCGGTGGCGCGCGCGATGCCCGCGCTCACCAGCACCAGTGCGAGCACCGATGGAAAGCCCGGCCGCAGACGCCGCGCGGCCACCAGCGCCAGCAGCGCGCCCGCGCCGAAGGCCAGGGAAACGGGCTGCCAGCCGTGCAGTGCGAGCAGCGCCGCGCCGTCGGCAAAGCCCAGCAACGCAGGCAATTGCGAGGCGATGATCAGCACCGCCGCCGCCTGCGTGAAGGCCATGAGCACGGGCGAATTCACCAGGTTGAGCAGCCAGCCGAAGCGCGCCGCGCCCAGCACCACCTGCAGCAGGCCCGTGAGCAGCGCCAGCCACACCGCAAGCTGCACCCATTGCGCACTGCCCGGCGCGGCCAGTGGCGCGAGCGAGCTGCCCACCAGCAGGCAGGTGAGCGCGGTGGGCCCCACCGACAGCCGCGGCGAGGCCGAGAAAAGCACCGCGATCAGCGCAGGCAGCAGCGCCGCGTAGATGCCGGTCACCAGCGGCATGCCCGCGATGGCCGCGTAGGCCACGCCCTGCGGGATCACCATCAGGCCCACGGTGAGGCCCGCCAGGGCCTCGCCGCGCCACAGCGCCGCATCGGGCCGCGGCCATTGCAGGAAAGGGAACAGGCGGTGCCAGCGGCTCATGGGTCGATCGTAGCCGCGCGCCCGCGCGGCGGGCGCGGGTTCAGCGCTGCGGCATGTCCTTGGCGCCGTAGCCCAGGCTCACCGTGGCGTCCTCGGGGATCGGCGGCATGGTGGCGTTCCAGGCCTCCCAGGCCTCGCGCATCGTGGCCAGGCGCTCGGGTTCGTGCGCGGCGCGGTTGGCGCGCTCGCGCGCGTCCTGCGCGATGTTGAACAGGTAGTCGTGGCCGTCCACGCGCAGGTATTTCCAGTCGCCGTCGCGCAGCGCGCGCTGGCCGCGGTGGTTCATGCGCCAGTGCATGGGGCGGTGCAGCCGCTTGGCGGGCTCGCGCCACACCGGCAGCAGCGAGACGCCGTCGGGCGCGTGCGAGTCGGCCGGCGCCACGCCGGCGGCGTCGAGCAGGGTGCGCGAGAAGTCCATGCTCATGCCGTGCTGCGCGGTGGTGGTGCCGGCCGGCACCTGCGCGGGCCAGTGCACGATCCAGGGCACGCGGATGCCGCCTTCGGTGAGGTCCATCTTGCCGCCCACGAGCGGCCAGTTGTCCGAGAAGCGCTCGCCGCCGTTGTCGCTCGTGAAGACCACGATGGTGTTGTCGGCCAGGCCGTGCTGGCGCAGCGCGTCCATCAGCCAGCCGATGCCTTCGTCCATGTGGTGGATCATGCGGCGGTAGCTCTCGATGTTGCCGCCGTGCAGGTGGAACAGGTTCTTCGCCACCTCTGGCGCCACGTGCGCGTCGTCGCGCGTTTCCCAGGGCCAGTGCGGCGCGGTGTAGTGCAGGCTGAGCATGAAGGGCGTGCCGGCCTTCGCGCCCTCGGCCATGCGGTGCACGTAGTCCACGGCGCGGCGGCTCAGCAGGTCGGTGAGGTAGCCGACCTCGGGGTGCTCGTTCTCGCCGAACCACAGGTCGTGGTCGCCGGTGCTCGCGCAGTGGGTGAAGTAGTCCACGCCGCCGGCCATGGGGCCGAAGAATTCCTCGTAGCCCGAGCGCAGCGGGCCGAAGGCCGGCGGGTAGCCCAGGTGCCACTTGCCGATCAGCGCCGTGCGGTAGCCCGCGCCACGCAGCAGCGAGGGCAGGGTGGGGTGCTCGGGCGGCAGGCCCAGGGTCTGGCTCTTGCGCGCCTTGCTGTTGATGGGCTCTTCGGCCGCGCCGCGCAGCCGGTACTGGTAGCGCAGGGTCATGAGCGCGAAGCGCGTGGGCGAGCACACCGGCGAGTTCGAATAGCCCTCGGTGAACTTCAGCCCGCCCGCGGCCAGCGCGTCGATGTGCGGCGAGACGCGGCCGAAGCCGGCCTCGCGGCCGCCGTAGCAGCCCAGGTCGGCGTAGCCGAGGTCGTCGCAGACGATGTAGACGATGTTGGGTCGGCTCACGGCGTGTTCACTCCACCTTCATGCCGGTGGCCTTCACGAGCGCGCCGTAGCGCGCGTTCAGTTCGGCCAGGCGCCTGGCCGCGGCCGCGCCCTGCAGGCCCTCGGGGAACAGGTCGAGGTTGAGCATTCGGGCCTGCACGTCGGGGCGCTGCAGCGCGTCGGCGATCGCCTTGCCCATGGCCTGCACCAGGGCGTCGGGCGTGCTGGCCGGCGCCATCACGAGGTAGAACACCTCCTGTTCGAGCGCCTTGAGGCCGAGCTCGCCCACGGTGGGGATGTCGGGCGCGAGCTTGGAGCGCTGGCGGCTGGTGACGGCCAGCGCGGTGATCTTGCCGCTCTTGACGTGCGGCAGCATGCCCGGCGTGGCCAGGGTGCCGCCGTCCACCTCGCCCGCGAGCACGGCCGTCACGGCCGGCGTGTTGCCGCGGTAGGGGATGTGGTTGAGCTTGTGCTTCGTGGCCTCGGCGAACACCTCGACCGCGAGGTGGCCGGGGCTGCCGCTGCCGGCCGAGCTGAAGTTGAAGGCCTTGGTTTTGCTCTGCTCCACCAGCTGCGGCAGGCTCTTGAGGCCGGTGGCGGGATTCACACCGATCAGCAGGCCCGACGAGGCCATGATGATCACGGGCTTGAGGTCGCTGCCCTTGAAGCCCTGGTTGGGGTAGAGGTGCGGGTTGATGGTGAAGGTGGTGTCGATGCCGAACAGCAGGGTGCTGCCGTCGCCCGCGGCCTTGGCCACGTCGGCCGCGCCGATGTTGCCGGCCGCACCGGGCTTGTTGTCGACCACCACGCTCTGCTTGAACTGCTCCTGCAGCACCTGGCCGACCGAGCGCGCCAGGATGTCCGACGGCCCGCCCGCGGGGAAGTTGTTGACGAAGCGGACGGTCTGCGTGGGCCAGGCGGTCTGGGCGGTGGCCGTGGACATCACGCTGGCGGCCAGGCACAGGCCCAGCAGGGTGCGACGAAAGATCATGACAAAGGGTCTCCGGGGTTCAATCGAGCTGGATGCCGGTGGCCTTGATCGGGGCCTCCCAGCGCTTGAGGTCGTTGGCCTGCGCGGTGGCGAGTTCGGCGGGCGTGGAGCCCACGGGCTCGTAGCCCAGGCCGATCAGGCGCTCGCGCAATGCAGGCGTCTTCACCGCCGCGGCGACCGCGCGCGAGAGGCGATCGCGCACCGCGGGGTTGAGTTGGGCGGGGCCGTACATGGCGAACCAGGCGCCGGCCACCATGTCGATGCCGCTCTCCTTGAGCGTGGGCACCTCGGGCACCTGCGGGTCGCGCTGCGCGCCGGTGACGGCGATGATGCGGACCTTGTTGCTGCGGTGCAGTTCGGCGGTCTCGGAGACGACGTCGAACTTGTAGTCGATGTGGCCGCCGATGAGGGCCGTGTTGGCCGGGCCGCCGCCCTGGAAGGGCACGTGGTTCAGCTTCGCGCCCACCTGCTGCTCGAACAACACCCCCATGAAGTGCGGCAGCGTGCCCAGGCCCGGCGTGCCGTACGACATCACGCCCGGCTGCGCCTTGGCCGCGGCCACCATCTCGCCCACGGTCTTCACCTTGCTCGCGGGGCCCGCGACCACGCCGAACTGGAAGTTGGCGATCAGCGAGACCGGGGTGAAGTCTTTCACCGGGTCGTAGTCGAGCTTCTTGTAGACGTGCGGGAACAGCACCATGGGCCCGCTGGGCAGCACGATCACGGTGTGGCCGTCGGGCTCGGCGCGCTTGACCTGCTGCAGCGCGATGCGCCCGCCCGCGCCGGGCTTGTTCTCGACCACGATGGGGCCGTACTGGTCGCGCAGGTTCTCGGCGATCAGGCGCGCCAGCGTGTCGGCCGA
>VFQP010005913.1_pt1 | contig 10359 bp, 7 predicted proteins | sample 3512351 | NCBI WGS metagenome assembly VFQP01 (sample SAMN10412372, study PRJNA504923) | tailings metagenome | isolation source: Relicate 1 Philex TSF1 revegetated site | place: Philippines: Tuba, Benguet | collected 2017-08-29
GGCGGCGGCGCCGCCGCCGGGGTCGGCGCGGCCTGCCGCGCCAGCGCGGGGGAGGGGAAGGGCGCCGCGTGGGGTGGCGGGGGGGTGAGAGCGGCGAGGGCGCTGATGGGGGCGGTGGGGGATCGGCGGGAGGCAGCGGGGGGTGCGAGCGGCGCCGCGGCGGGGGGCGGTGGGGAGGGGCCGGCGGAGCCCTGTCGGTGAAGGGGGGTGGGGGCGTTGTTGGCGGGGCGTGGGGCGGATGGGGGTTGGAAGGGGGAGGGCGACGGGGTGGCGTCGGCGCGGGCGGACGTGCCGGGTGTGACGTGTTGGGTGGGGGAGCGGCCTGGGGGGAGGCTGGGGGACGGGCTGCGCGCGCGCTGCTGCTGCTGCCGCGCGGCGTTGGCGGCGCTCCTGCGCTGCTTGGACTGCTTGTATTGCGAGTAGGTGTACTTGTACTTCGTGAGGTCGGTCCGAATGTACCACTGCGCGAGATCGAGGTCCCAACGCGTCGAGGAGCAAGAAGTCGCAGTGAGGCGCGAGGCGAAAGCAGTGGTCGCGTGTGGTGCCGATCGTGTGAGCAGCACGGAAAGCGCTCCTCACCTCGACCTCGCCGTCCGAGACGTCCTCGAGCAGGTCCTCGGCCTCCTGCGTGCCGTCGCTCGCCTGCGTGACGCTGGGCTGCGTGCCGGACGCCGTGGTCGCCGTCGAGGGCGTCGCTGCGCCCGCCAGGCTCAAGATGACCTGCGCGCCACGGCGCTCGAGGCAGGCGCTCGTCATCCTTCTCGCCGCGTGTCAGTCTGCGGAGCTCTCCTGGCGTCGCCCGCAAAGGTCGCGGCGGAGGTGCGCACCTTGCCGGCGTCGTAGCGGAGGCGGCCCTTGACGCCGCCCAGAACGCCGACCCTGCCGTCGCCCTCCGCGCTGCCCGCACCGCCGCCCGCGGCGTTGTCGCCACCCTGCGCGGCGGCGTGCTGCTGCTGCGCGTGGGATGCGGGCCGGCCCGGCGCGAAGGCGTCCTCGAACGTCAGGCCCAGCGCCATCCGCGCGCGCAAGTCCACCTTCTGCGCGCTGCGGAACACCTCGTTGGCCGCCTGCGCGCGCGCACAAATCGCGCGCGCACACTTCCTCAGCACAAGCGGCGAGGCTGCTGAGCCTCTCGCTCCCTCCTGCGCGAAGCTCGAGTGCTCCTGCGCCCCAACAACAGTCGCACCGGGGACTTGTCGGTGGGGTTGTACTCGAGAGCAAACTTGACGACGGCCTTGGCCGAGTCCACCAGCACCGCGTTCAAGAGCACCGCCGGCTCGCTCGCCAGCATGAAGCCTGCAAGACGAGCGAGCACCCACAGCACCTCGAACTCGGCTGTCGTTCGCCATCGCCGGCGCCCTTGTCGTCACGAGGGCAGCGAGTGGGGCAACACAGGACTGTACATCCGCGCTCACCTGTGCCGCACTCCTCCAGCTGCACCTCCAAAAGCTCCCACTCGGTCATGTGGCGCTGCTGCGGCCCCTCCGGCTGCTGCGCCGCCGCACCACCTGCTGAGTCTGGCACCAGCGGCGGCTCGAGGGAGGCAGGCGGGAGCGATGCGGCGCCGGAGGGCGGGCGGGCGAGCGGCGGGGGCGCGGGTGGCTGCGCGGCCGCCGCTGCGGGCTCCTCTGGCGCGCCATGGCCGTCAGGTGCAGGCAGCGGCGCCAGCTGGAACGGCGCGTGCGGCGGGGGCAGGGCTGCCACCGCCGGGGCTTGGAGGTCGAGCGCGCTGGGGCCCTGGGGCGCGGGCTCCGGCATCAGCACAGGCGGAGCGGCCTGGGGCTGCGAGGGCTGCTGCTGCTGTAGTGGTTGAGGCTCCGTGGGCTGCGCCGCCTCCACGTCCTGCATGGCCACGTCGCCAGGCGCTGCCGGGCTGTCCGTCCTTGCCGCCGCGCCGTCGGACGCGTCGCTCGGTGCGGCCACGGCCGCAGGGCCCTCGACGTCCATGGGCGCCGGGGCGGCGGCAGCGGCGTCAGGCGCGGCGTGCGCCTCCGGCTGCGAGGCCGGGAGGGCGGGGGCGGGGGGCTGCGAGCCCTGGGAAGCAGGCTGGACGGGTGCGGGAGACGCCTGGACGCCCTGAGACGCCGGCTGCGCGGTTGCGAAAGGCGCCTGGATGCCCTGCGACGCCGGCTGCGCGGGCGCAGGAGGCGCCTGGCCCTGAGACGCCGCCGGCTGCGCCGCTGCAGGCGGCACACCCGCCTCCTCGTCCACTGGTGCGGCCGGCAGCGGCGCGGCAGGCTCCAAACCGACGGGCTCCGCCGCAGCCTCAGCCGGCAGCGGCGCCGCCGCCGGCGCCCCCGCAGATGCCGTGCGCGCGGGCGCCGTCTCTGACGGCGGCGAGGGCGCCGGCGCCGCCGCCACCACCGCCGCCGCGCCGCCAGCGCCCGCAGGCGCCTGCTGCTGCGGCAGCAGCGGCTGCGGCGCCGGCGCCGCCGGCAGCAGAGGCAAGGGCTCGAGCTGCTGCTGGTGGTGGAACTGCTCGGCGCCGGCGTCAGCGTGCCCCGCCCCAGAGAGCAAGGAAGCCACCAGGGGCGCCAGCGCGCCGGCGATGCGGCTCTCCTCAAACGACGGCGGCGCCCGCCCGGCCTTGCTGGCGCTGGGAGGACCCCCGCCGTTCGCTGCCGCCGCCGCCGCAGCAGCGGCGGCAGCAGCGGCAGCCGCGGCGCCGTGCTGGTCCTTGCTGCCCTGGCTGCTGTGGAGGCCGCCGCTGCCGGAGCGTGACTGCCGCGGCTGGTCGCTGCTGCCGGTCCGGGCGGCCGAGGGCGGCGCGGCGGCGCCCGCGAGCGCGCCGTCGCCGCCGCCAGGCGCGGCGGGAGGCGCCTGCAAGGCGGCGGGCGGCGCCGGCTGTGGCGGCGCGGGGGCCGGGGCGGGCGGCGGCCCCGCGGGCGCCATAGGCGGAGGTGGAGGCGCGCCGCCATCGGCGGGTGGCGGCAGGGCTGCCGGGCCTGCGCTGGGCCCCGGTGGCGCTGCTGCTGCGGCGTCAGGCGTGCCGCCGTCGCGCTGCTGCGGCGGCTGCTGCGGCGGGGCGTGGGTGAGCTCCGCTGCAGCCTCGCGAGCGCTGCCGCCGCCGCCAGACGCGGCGCTGGCCGCTGCTGCAGCGACGGCTGGCGGGGCGCCGACCGCAGGCGGCTGCTCTCCGGCGCTCCCGGGTGCACCAGCGCCGTCCTCTGCCATGCCGCCAGCCGACACGCCGCCTCCGTCTCCCGCCGCGCCCTCCTGAAGCGGAACCTCTGCCGCACCGGGTGGCTGCTGTTGTGAAGCTGCGCGCTGCGACGCCCCGGCCACGGGGGGCGCCGCACCGCCCTGCGCCGCTGCGGACGCTGCCCTGGCCTGCTCCTCCTTGTCCGCCTCCTCCTCGTCCTCCTCGTCACTAGGCAGGCTCGGCAGCGAGTCGTCGACCCGCGCCGCCGCCCCCGCCTCCTCCAGCGCGCTGCCGCGCCCGCCACCGGCGTCCATGTCCATCGCAGCGGCGCGGAGTGAGCCGCCGCTTAGCAGCCCTCCCGCGCCGCCGCTGCTGCCGCTGCCGCCCGCGGCGGTCGCCTGAACGGCGCTCCCGCCAAGGTGAGGCGCAGCGCTGCCGCCGGAGACGCCCGCCGCCGCCGCCGCCGCCTGCGCGCCGCCATTGTGGCTCGGCGCGCTGCCGGGCGCACCGCCAGCGCTGCCGCCGCCCTGGACAGGCACAGGGGGCGCCTCCTCCACCTCCATGGGCTGCGGCGCCGCCGCCTCGCCCTCACCGCCATTCGCGGCGACCGCCAGCGCACCAGCTGCTGCAGCTGCTGCGCCAGCGCTGCCGCCGTCGCCGCCCGCCACCTCCACGCCGCCCTCACCCGTCCCCCCCGCCGACGCTTCGGGTAGCTCGCCCGCCGCAGCAGCGGACCCCGGCGCCACACACCCGTCGATGTGGGCGGCGTGGCTGCCGCCGCCTCCCCACGCGCCGGCGTCCAGCGCGGCGGTGCCGGCGAGCGGCACGACGGGCGCCAGCAGCAGGCGGCCCGCCGCGCTGCCCTCCTGCTGCCGGTGCAGCTTGAGCGGCGGCTCCTCCTCGTCGCTGTCGCTTGGGAGGGAAGGCAGCTCCGACTCAGAGTCCGAGGCGGGGTGCCGCGGGCCCCGAAGCGTCCGGAGGATGTCGAACTGGTCGCGGAGGCGCGGGGCGGGCAGCAGCGGCGCCGTCGCCGGCAGCGCGGGGATGGCGGGCGCGGTGGCTGGGTGGGCGACGGGCGGCAGAGCGGCCGTCTCTGGCAGGGTGGGCGCGGCCGTGCCCTGCAGCTGCGCCGCCGTCTCTGGCAGAGCGGCGGTGGCGGGGAGGGCCACGGCCGTGCCCTGCAGCTGCGCCGCTGTCTCTGGCAGGGCGGCGGTGGCGGGGAGGGCCGCCGCCGTGCCCTGGAGCTGCGCCCCTGTCTCCGGCAGGGCGGCGGTGGCGGGGAGGGCCGCCGCCGTGCCGTGCAGCTGCGCCGCCGTCTCTGGCAGGGCGGCGGTGGCGGGGAGGGCCGCCGCCGTGCCCTGCAGCTGCGCCGCCGTCTCTGGCAGGGCGGCGGTGGCGGGGAGGACCGCAGGCTCAGTGCCCACCCCACCCGAAAACCCAGGCCCCCCGCGGGCCGCTGCCTGCGCTGCTGCGCCTGCGGCCGAGCCGTCACGCGCTGCTGCGTCGCCAGGGTTGCTGCCGCTGCCGCCGCCGCCCAGCAGGAGCAGCGCCTCGGCGGCAGGGCCCGACGACCCCACGCGCAGCTCCTCCGCCAGGAGGAGAGGCAGAGCCGCCGGCGCCGGCGCCGCTTGGCGCACGCCATCCCCCGCCGGCGCCGACTGCTCCGCGCTGCCGAGGTCGGCGCCGTCGGGCTGCGCCGTGAGAGCGACGGCGGGCGCCGCTGCGACGTCGTCCTGCTGCTGCTGCTGCGGCGGCGGCGGCGGCGGTGGTGGTGGCAGGAGCGGCGGCACCGGGGCGCGGGGCGAGGGCGAGGCCCCGGCGCCATGGCGTGGCGTGGGGCAGGGGTCCAGCAGCTGCGTGGCCTGCAGGACGAAGGGCAGCGACGCCGAGGGCGGCGTGGCCGTGCCCGGGGCGTGGGGCGGCGTGGGCGCGGTGTTGGGCGCGGTGGCGGGTATGCTGGCCTCGGCGGCGAGGGCTGGGGCGGGCTCGTGGGGGGGCGAGTGCGGCGGGGAGGGGCACAGGAAGGAGGCGACCAGGGCGTTGGTGCGCAGGCGCTCGTCGTGGCTGCCGCCGGCCTCCACTTGCGCCGCGTGAGGGGCGGCCTTGGGTGGCGCTGCAGCTGTGGCGCCGCCGCCCAAAGGTGCCGCTGTCTGGTCTGCCGCTGCCTCGCCTGCGCCGCAGAGGTTCAAACGCACGCGCTCGGCGCCGGAGGAGGACCCCGGCCGCAGGTTCACGCGGACCAGGACCAGGCTCTGCTCCAGTTCCGCTGCTGCTGCGTCCTCCTGACCTGGTTGTGCGGCTGGGGCCGCGGCAGCGTCCCCCCCAGCAGCGGGGGGCGCCAGGGCCTGTGCCTCCTCCGCCTGCTGCAGGGGCCGCTGCTGAGCGTCCTGCTGGCTGTCACGCTGCTGCTGCCATCCGCCTTTGCCTGCGCTGCCAGGTCCCGCGGCCTGCGTGCCCGGCGCCAGCGCCTGCGTGGCCGGCAGGTGCTCCTGCGCACCGGAGCGATGGCAGAAGGGCATCCCGTCAGGTCACCAAACGACGGCAGCGCGCTCCTGGGCAGCGAGTTGCTGGTTGTCCGAGGTGGGGGTCGCAGCACGCCGGGAGCAGGCTGCGCACCATCAACGCCCTGAGAAGCCCCTGCTGCGATGGCAACATGCGCCCAGTGGTCGTCTCGCTGCTGCGCGCAACGCTACGGGCTGCGATGCACCATAGCGCCGCGACCGAACTTGGTCCTCGCCGGGTCAGCGAGAAGGGCCGCGCGCCGGGGCACAGCGCTGGAGCAAGTGTTGAAGGTGTTGAGGAGACCACGCTGAACACCGCGCTGGAGCGGGCTCGCTGACTGGCGTGTGGTGATGGAGAAGGTGTGGAAGTCAGGGAGCCGCAGCGCGCTGCACGCTCGCAGAGCACCGTGAGAGAAACAACAACACGCCTGCACGCCCTGCACGCTGGCTCACGGTGTGTGTGCTGCTCCAAGCGAGGGGGCGGGCACGCCACGCACATTATGAGCGAGGGCGCGCTGGGCCCGAAAAGGTCAGCACCTCAGCGAGCAACAAGCAGTCGTCGGGCTCATCGTCATCATCATCAAGCTCCCCGTGGAGGGCCCTGGGGTCCGCTTCCGCCCCCTGGCCCTCCTCCTCCTCGCTGCTGGCCACGCTGCGCCACCCTCGACCGTCACCGTCGGCAGCCCACACCCGCTGCGTGAGGCAGCGCGCCGTGTGCAGGCCGCTGACGCACCCGTGCACGCTCAAACGGTTGGCCACCTCCTCCAGGTCGCCGGACGGCGACGAGGCCTGCGCGCTGTCCTGCTGGTGCCGCTCCGAGCGCCACGCCCGCGCTGCGTCCCGCCGCTGCTCGTGGTGCATGAGGCCGGTGGGCGAGCCCGGAGAGAGGCACGTCCCCAGCGCCCGCATCACCTTGCACCTGCCTCCGCCGTTGGCGGGTGTGCCTCCCACACCGTCGGCCGCAGGGGCCGGAGGGGGGGCGCACCCAAAGCACCGGGCCGCCGCCGCCTCACTGCCCTCAGCGCTCCGCCACTCCACGCTCTTGCTGGACAGCGCCAGCATGGACAGGGCGCCGCGACCGGGGATGAGGCTGACGGAAGGGAGCGAGTGCCCGCCCGGCGGAGCCCAGCCCAAGCAGCGCGGCCATCCGCCCTGCCCCAGAGCGGGGGCCACCCACGACGGCACCTGCAAAAGCATACAACACGTCTCGCACGTCTGGCACAGCTGGGCCGCGCCTCGAGGTGGCCAAGCAGCAAACCACCCCGCACACACGCGAAACTCACGTCCTCGAGTGCCTCCCACCAGCCCAGGCCGCGCCCGTCCGCCCAGCCCAGCACCGCCGCCAGGTCCCAGACCCACGTGCAGCCGTTGTCCGAGCGCCCCACCAGCACGTCGTCAGAGGCGGCCAGCCACAGCCCCTGGTGCTCGTGGGCCTGGTGGTGGTGCTGCTGCTGCGCCGCGTGCTGCGCCGAGCAGCCGAGCGGCCCCTGCGAAAGAGCGCGCGCACCGCGGGTCTGCAGCTCCGCTACCGCCGAAATGGCCGCCATCAACGCGCCACGACACCAACGCTCAAGGGATGCCTCACCCTGCAGGAGCGGTCCAGCTCTGCATGCTCAAATACAGGTACGCTCATGGCCCGGACGTCCCAAATCACCAGCGGGCGGCTGGCGTGCGACGTGAGGATGTACCGCTGGCGGGCGCACTGCATCCGAGGGTAGAGGCTCCGGTGGTGCTGCTGGAAGCGCGCCGCCAGGCCCGAGGGCACGCGCGCGTCCACCATGCACAGCGCCGCCGACCGCACCTGCAGCAGCGACAGCGCGCCACTCGCCACCCCGGATGATTGACCAGCGACTGCTCCTTGTTCCGCACGACACTGCTGTCCTCCTCCCACAAGCCGCTCACTCACGTGCGGCTTGTGGTAGCAGAGGTGCGGCAGCGCGGCGTTCCAGCAATTGCTGCAGGGCGGCCCCGCCACGCTGCCCACCACCAGCGCCTGCTCGGCGGCGGCGCCGGGGTCCAGCGGCGCCATGGTGATGAGCTGCCACCCCTCCATCACGTCGTGCACGGGCGCCGCCGTCAGCGGCTGCAGCGTCTCGGCCGCCAGCAGGCGCAGGCCGTTGCGCTGCCCGTTGGCGTTGTTGGCCGGCGGCGCGCCAGCGGCAGGCCCGTGCTCCGACATGCACGACATCCACTGGTCCGCCAGCACGGCCAGCTTGTCCGGCGGCCCGCCAGCGCCGCCCGAGCGCAGCCACAGCAGCTCTGTGAGCGGAATGGTGCTGTGCTGCGCGCTGGCGTGGGGCCGCAGCGGCGCCACGGTTGGGGCGGGGGTGGCTCCAGCGCTGTCTGGCAGGTGGTAGACGTGGAGGGCGCCGCGCTGCGTTCCGACGGCGAGCAGGTGGGGTTGGCCGTCGCCGCCGCCGGGGCACAGCGCCGCGGCGCTGGACTCATGCTGCGGCCCCAGGGGCCCCACGCCCCGCGGCAGGGCCACGCGCAGGTGCCAGGACGGCCGCAGCGGGGCGGCGTGGGTCGCGGGCGTCCAGGGAGCGCCCTCCTGGTGGTTGGCACTGCTGGTGCTGGTGCTGCCGGCGGGCGCGGCGTCGGCGCGCTGCCTGCTGGGGGAGGAGGGCGCTGGGGCCAGGCCCATGACGTGCACGTGGTCGCCCGCTGGTGACGCCACCAGCACCTGAGCAGCGGGGTCCTGCTGGCCGCTGCCAACGCCGGCGACGACCACCACGCTGGGCGCGGCGCGCACGCGGTCGCCCGGCGCCATGCTGATGACGTCCACCTCCAGCGGGGTGTCCAGCAGGCCGTTGCTGGTGGCGAACAGGCGGCGGGCGTCGTGCGGGTGGGCGCGCCTGTGCGGCTCGCGCCACTTGCGCTCGCACAGGCGCTGCCAGAGCGTGGGGTCCAAAGCCGCCGCGCGCAGGCTGTGGCAGGTGAGCGCGACCGCGCACAGGTCCTGCGGGCTCTGCAGCCAGCGCAGCACCTGGTGCAGCGCGTCAGCCTGAAGGTGCTGCATGCGCAGCTGCGGCTTGGTCGCTGACGCGCTTGCGTCGTCCGGCCGGGGCTCCACCTCATGCTGGTGCTGCTGCTCCTGCTGCTGCTGTGGGTCCTCCATGGTGCAGCACACACAGGAGCTGGCTTCTGCGCGCTGGGAGCTCCTCTCTGGTCGTGCATGGCGCACGAACACCCCCCTCGCAGCTGTCGCGCGCGGCGCCGATATTGATGATGGCGCCCGCAGGCGCGAGCAGCGCGCGCCAGGTCGTCATCGCGCTGGGCACCAACGTGGTGCGTGCGTCGCGCTGGCCGGACACCTTGCCGATCTGCAGGGAGTGCCGTGCGAGATGGCCATCACGCTCGCCCCTCCGCCATCCGCAGGGCGACAGGGGGCGCAACGTGTGGTGGGCAGTGCAGCAGCTCCTGCAGCATGGCATCCAGGTGCGTGCCTGGCCTGGGACGATGGCACCAGAGGTAGGACGCGCCGCCCCAGCCGCCGCCCCCAACATCGCGCACCGCCGCAGGTGCAGCGCTGCTCCGCGCTCTACGAGACGGCGGCCGCCTACGTCGAGGACCAGCCCCCGTTCCTCAACGCGGCCGTGCTGGCCAGCACGGACCTGCCGCCACGCCCGCTGCTCGACACGCTCAAGCGCATCGAGGCGGCGGCAGGCAGGGACGTGCAGGGAGGGCCTCGCTGGGGACCCAGGCCTCTCGACCTCGACATCATCTTCATGTCTGGGTGCCAGGCGTACCAGGACGAGCGCCTGGCCATCCCCCATCCCAGGTGCGCCTCCCCATCGTGCGTTGAACTTGCCACTCAGCTGCGGCCGCAGCGCGGAGGCAGGCCACCTCCAGAAAGAGGCGAGTCGGGGGCGCATCGCGTTTTGCGCTGCAGGTGGAGGGAGAGGGAGTTTGTACTGCGGCCGGTTAGCGACCTGTGGTACGCGCGGTACGACGCCCCCACCTCCGCCGCATCCACCAGCAGCAGCGAACAGGCCTCGGCCACGCTTCCACCACCGCCAGAGCCGCCAGCGCAGCAGCAGCTACTGCATCCAGACCTGCGGCAGCAGCTCCAGGAGGCCCGGGACGTGCTCCACCGCCAGCAGCAACAGCAGCAACAGCAGCAGCAGGAGGCCAGCAGCGGGACTGCAGCACCTGCCGCGGGGGCAACGGCGCCGTCAGCGGCCGGGTCTGTCATGCGCCGCGTGACGCCGGTGGGCAGGGGGCGCCGACTCATCACCTGGGGCCAGCGCACCTTGCTCATGGGCATCCTCAACGTCACGCCCGACAGCTTCAGCGACGGCGGCAGCTGGATGGCGCCGGGGCAGCCAGCGGCAGCGCTGATCGCATCTCAGCAGCAGCACGTGGACGTGGAGCGGGTGGTGCAGGCGGCCAAGGCGATGGCCGCTGAGGGCGCAGACGTGCTGGACGTGGGCGGGCAGAGCACGCGGCCGGGCGCCACCTGGCTCACTGCGGAGCAGGAGCTGCAGCGCGTCATGCCCGTCGTCAGGTGAGGGGCTGCTTTTCGTTGCACGGGCCTTGGCACTGTACCTTGGCATCTTGGCGCGCTGCGAGGCGCGCATGTCTCGTCGCACTGCCTTGGCCAGGGCGCTGCGGGCGTGCCGGGAGCTGGATGGGACGCTCGTGTCGGTGGACACGTTCCACTCAGAGGTGGCGCGGCAGTCGGTGCAGGCGGGCGCCGACATTGTCAACGACGTC
>VFQP010005914.1_pt1 | contig 10356 bp, 8 predicted proteins | sample 3512351 | NCBI WGS metagenome assembly VFQP01 (sample SAMN10412372, study PRJNA504923) | tailings metagenome | isolation source: Relicate 1 Philex TSF1 revegetated site | place: Philippines: Tuba, Benguet | collected 2017-08-29
TGTACCACGGCAAGCTCTTCCACATCGACCTCAACGGCCAGCGCGGCATCAAGTACGACCAGGACCTCGTGTTCGGGCACGGCGACCTGCACAACGCGTTCGCGCTCATCGACCTGCTCGAGAACGGCCCCGGCGGTGCGCCCGCCTACGACGGGCCGCGCCACTTCGACTACAAGCCGAGCCGCACCGAAGACGAAACCGGTGTGTGGGACTCGGCCGCGGCGAACATGCGCACCTACCTCCTGCTCAAGGAGCGCGCGAAGGCGTTCCGCGCCGACCCCGAGGTGCAGGAGGCGCTCGCTGCCGCGCGCGTGCCCGAGCTCTCCGAGCCGACCGCACCCGACGGCTACGAGGCGCTGCTCCAGGACCGCTCCGCGTGGGAGGACTTCGACGCATCCGCCTACTTCGGCGGCAAGGGCTTCGGTTTCGTGCGGCTCCAGCAGCTGGCGACCGAACACCTCATGGGCGCACGCTGACCGCTTGTCCGTTGACTTTCGCTTCTCCGGAGGCATGCCCGCCGAACCCCTGTTGGGCGGGCATCCGGAGGCGGAATCACCCTGAACCTCCGGAGAGACGGATATGACACTCGTGGCAGGGGTCGACTCGTCGACCCAGTCGTGCAAGGTCGTCATCGTGGATGCGCAGACCGGCGAGATCGTCCGGCGCGGGCGCGCGGCGCATCCCGACGGCACGGAGGTCGACCCCGAAGCATGGTGGGTCGCGCTGCAGGCGGCGATCGCGGACGCCGGCGGGCTCGGCGACGTCGCCGCGATCTCGATCGGCGGTCAGCAGCACGGCATGGTCGTGCTCGACGCCGGCGGGCGAGTGATCCGTCCCGCCCTGTTGTGGAACGACACCCGATCGGCCGCCGCCGCCCGCACCCTTGCCGAGGAGATCCCCGACATCGTCGAGCGCACCGGCTCCGTGCCGGTCGCAAGCTTCACCTCCACCAAGCTGCGCTGGCTCACCGACACGGAACCCGACCACGCGGCACGCGTGGCCGCGGTCGCGCTGCCTCACGACTGGCTGACCTGGCGCCTGCGCGGCTTCGGGCCGGAGCACCCGAGGCTCGACGCGCTGCGGACCGACCGCTCGGACGCGAGCGGCACCGGGTACTGGAACCCCGCGACGGGGGACTACGACCGCGACGTTCTCGCGCACTGCCTTCCGGACGCCGCCGTGCAGCTGCCCGTGGTTCTCGAGCCGCACGCCTCCGCCGGGCGCGCGCCCGAATCGGGATCGCTCGGCATTGGGCCGGACGGGGTGCTCGTCGGACCCGGCGCGGGCGACAACGCGGGAGCCGCGCTCGGTCTCGGCGCCGTCGCGGGTGACGTGGTGGTCTCGATCGGCACGAGCGGCACCGTGTTCGCGGTCACCGAGCAGCCCACGGCCGATCCGACGGGCACGGTCGCTGGATTCGCGGATGCGAGCGGGGCATTCCTCCCGCTCGTCGCCACCCTCAACGCCGCGCGCGTGCTCGACAGCATCGCCGCCCTGCTCGGCATCGACCACGACGAACTCGGCCGGCTGGCGCTCGCCGCGGAGCCCGGCGCGCGCGGCCTCGTGCTGCAGCCCTACTTCGAGGGCGAGCGCACGCCCAACCTGCCCGATGCGACGGCGACCCTGTTCGGCATGACGATCGCCTCGACCACGCGCGAGGATCTCGCGCGTGCGGCGATCGAGGGTCTGCTCTGCGGCCTCGCCGACGGCCTCGACGCGCTGCGACGGTGCGGGGTGACGGCCCGTCGCATCCTGCTCGTCGGCGGCGCCGCGCAGAACCCGGCGGTCGCGGCGACCGCCGCCCAGGTGTTCGACGTGCCGGTCGTCGTGCCGGAGCCGGGCGAGTACGTCGCGATCGGCGCCGCGGTACAGGCCGCCTGGGCTCTGACGGGCGCGCGGCCGACCTGGGAGGTGCCGGTGTCGGCGACGCCGGCGGTCGACCACCGGCCCGTCATCCGCGAACAGTACCTCGCGCGCGCGGTCCCGACGACCTGATCCTGCCGCCCCCGCCTCCCTCTCTTGCCCAGATGCAGGAGCACGCTGCCCAACTGCAGGAGGCGCAGTCGCAACATCCGCGGATTCCTGGGCCTCCTGACGTCAAGCCGCGGAGACGATCCTGCATTTCGGCAGCCGCCTCCTGCATTTGGGCAGTAGGCGCCGCCCACCGGCCGCACACGACGATGCCCCGCCGGCGAGGGACCAGCGGGGCATCTCCCGGTCGCCGGCGAACAGTGCACGCGGCGTCCGGGTCGTCGGTCAACGCAGGATGGTGCCCCCCGCACGCTTGCGAGAGACTGCGTCGACCGTCGCGGCAAGGATGAGCACGCCACCGGTGACGAGGAAGTTGACCCCCGCCGGCAGGCCGAGCAGGCCGAGACCGTTGGAGATCACGGCGATCACGAGCGCGCCGATCGCGGCGTGCACGAGTCGTCCGCGTCCGCCGAACAGGCTCACGCCGCCGACGACCGCGGCGGCGACGCCGCTCAGCACGATCTGCCCACCGGATGCCGCCGTGACGACACCGATGCGGCTCGCGTCGAACAGCCCCGCGACGACCGCGAGGGTCGAGCAGATCATGAACGCCGACATCCGGATCATCGACACCTTGATGCCCGCACGACGAGCCGCTTCCGCGTTGCCGCCCACGGCGTACAGGTGACGGCCGTAACGGGTACGGTCGAGCACGAACGTGCCGATCCACAGCAGCGCGACGGCGATCGGAACGACGATCGGCACACCCTCGATCGCGTCGGTCTCGATGGCGACGCCGTTGAGGCTGCCGCGGTTCGGTGCCCGGTTGATGCTCATGAGGGCGACGAAGACGGCACCCGCGATCGCGATCGCGATGAGCCGACCCCAGACGAGCGACAGCGGCCGGTTGGCCACGCCCGCGCGCGCCCGGCGGGCACGATCCCAGAAGGCGATGCCGATCGCGATGGCGACGGCGACGGCGTAGAGCGTCCACCCGAGCCAGATCGGCAGGTTGTTGTTCATGATCGCCGCGATCTGAGGCGTCTGGATGCGATACGCGCCACCCGTGCCGATGATGAGCAGCTGCAGTCCCTGGAAGCCGAGGAACAGACCCAGCGTGACGACGAACGAGGGAATGCCGACTCGCGCGACGAAGAAGCCGATGAAGGTTCCGATCGCAAGCCCCACGAGGAAGGCGATGCCGAGCGCGACGAGCCAGTTCGTGCCGTTGAAGACGAGTACGACGAACACCGCCGCCGTCACGCCCGACGTGACACCGGCCGACAGGTCGATCTCACCGAGCAGGATGACGAAGACCAGCGCCATCGCGAGCGTCATGAGCGTCGCGGACTGGGTGAGCAGGTTCGCGAGGTTCAGCGGCGTCAGGAACGACGAGCTGAGAATCGAGAACAGCACGACGAGCACCACGAACCCGCCGATGGCCGGCAGGGCTCCCATCTCGCCCTGACGCACGGTCTGGAAGTAGTCGCGGATCTGGTCGCGCGCTCCGCCCTGGAAGCCACTGCTGATGAGCGTCGGCTCCTGCCTGAGCGCCGGTTCGACCTTGGTCGTCTCGCTCATGAGGCCGCCCCTTCGTAGGTCTTGCTACCGGTGATGTAGCCGACGACGTCGTCGTTGTTGGTGTCGGCGGTGTCGAGGGACGCGACCATCTGCCCGAGGTAGAGCACGCTGATGTGGTCGGCCACCGAGAACACGTCGGCGAGGTTGTGGCTGATGATGATGACCGCGACACCGGAGTCCGCGAGCCGCCGAACCAGGTGCAGCACCTGTTCCGTCTGCGCCACACCGAGAGCCGCAGTCGGCTCGTCGAGGATCACGAGCCGCGCCTGCTTGAGCACGGACCGCGCGATCGCGACCGTCTGGCGCTGACCACCCGAGAGAGAGGAGACCTTCTGCCGGATCGACTTGACGGTGCGCACGGAGAGCGACTGGAGAGTTTCGGCGGCCTGGCGCTCCATGATGCCCTCGTCGAGCGTGCCGCCGGTGGTCTCCTCGCGACCGAGGAACATGTTCTGAACGATGTCGAGGTTCTCGCACAGGGCGAGGTCCTGGTACACCACTTCGATGCCGAGGGCCGACGCTTCGCGGGGCGTGTGCAGCGCAACCTCCTCGCCCTGGAATCGGACGACTCCCGCGTCGTAGGGCTGAACCCCCGCGAGCCCCTTGACGAGAGTCGACTTGCCGGCGCCGTTGTCGCCGACCAGGGCGGTCACCTTTCCGGCGTACGCCTTGAGGTTCACCCCTTTGAGCACTTCCACGGGGCCGAACCGCTTCTCGACCCCGACCAATTCGATGACAGGCACATCCATGCCGAATCCTCCGATCACGACGGGCGACGCTGCCCGTGCGGTCAACTGTGGCACCCAGCGTGGCCGAGTGGCAGGGGGCGAGGGGCCCCGCTCCGAACTCGCGTCGGTGCGGAACCCCTCGCCGATGTGGTGGTTACTTGATGCCGTATTCCTCGCACTTGGCGGCAACGTCGCCCGTGCAGATCTCGGCGGCCGACGCGTCACCGGCGTCGATGACGACCTGCACCTGGTCGGGTCCGACCAGCTGCGGCTCGACCGCGAGGAACGGGGTGCCGTCGTCGAGGGTCTTGTTGACCGACGGCGTCTCACCCTTGAGGATGGCGATCGCGAGACCCGATGCGGCCTCGGCCTCGACCGAGAACGGCTTGTACACCGTGGCGGTCTGCTTGCCGAGGAGCACGTTCTGCAGACCGGCGACCGAGGCGTCCTGACCGGAGACGGGAACCGTCTTGCCGTTCTTGTCGAGGACCGCGATCACCGCAGCGGCGTTGGAGTCGTTAGCGACCCAGACCGCGTCGATGTTGCCGCCGAGGGCGGTGTAGGCCTGCTCGAACCCGGTGCCCGCCGTGGCCGGGTCCCAGGTTCCGGGGGTCTCGAAGGCGGGAACGATGCCGGCGGCCTCCATGACGCTCGTCGCGCCCTCGGAGAACATGGCGGCGTTGCCGTCCTTCGGGTCACCGGGCACGTACACGACCGACGCGGTGGCCGGGTCCTTGCCGACGGCCGCAAGACCGTCGAGGATCGACTGGCCCTCGAGCTCGCCGACCTTCACGTTGTCGAACGAGACGTAGTAGTCGGCTCCCGCGATGGGGCGGTCGTAGGCGATGACCGGGATGCCCTGCGCCTGCGCCTTCTCGGTGACCTGCACGCCCGCGCTGTTGTAGTCGACGAGGATCATCACGCCGCAGCCTTCGCTGAGCTGCTGCTCGGCGATGGTCGCGTACTTGGACTCGTCGCCCTGCGCGTTCTGGATGTCGGACTCGAAGCCCGCAGCCGTGAACGCCGCCTCGAGCGCGGGACGGTCGCCCGACTCCCAGCGCGGCGACGACGCGGTGTCGGGAAGGATGATGCACGCACGAGCAGCGGTGGTGTCGCCGCCGCCCGAAGCCGCACAGCCCGTCAGCGCCAGCGCTGAAACCGAGGCCGCCACGGCGATTGAGATCAATGACGTCTTCTTCACGTCACTCCCTTTCTGTGGTGGTGTGGGGCGAACCCCCGCCACGGCCGTCCTTGGTCGTGGCAGTGATGATTGTCCATGAGTTCAATGCTTGAAGATAGTCCCGAACCCGATGTGTTGGTAACGAATTGGTAACTGACCAGCAATCATGCGGATTCCGATAGTTTCGGAGGAGCCGCTCTCCCTGCGGTCGTGAAGGCTAGTCACCCGCTTAACTTCACTTCATGAAGTTAATGCGGCAGTCCCCACGGGCCTCGACCGCCCTCCCGCGCGAACGGCGGTGTAATCTGACCCCGTGACGAGCCGCAATCCGACCCCGGGCTCGCAGACTTCACTGCGCGAAGCCAACCGCGCGCGCATCGTCGAATCGCTCAAGCTTCACGGACACCTGACCCAGGTCGAACTCGCCGGATCCACCGGCCTCTCCCCCGCGACCGTCTCCAACATCGTCAAAGAACTCGCCGCATCCGGCGTGCTCCACACCTCCGTCACCTCACGGTCGGGTCGCCGGGCCACCGAAGTCACGCTCGCCCGCACCCTCGGCCTCGTCGCCGGCCTGCACTTCTCCAGCCGCCACCTGCGTGTGGCGATCGCCGATGTCGCCCGCACCGTCATCGCCGAGAACCACGTGCCGCTCGCCCTCGACCATCGGCACGATCGAGAACTCGACCGCGCCACCCTCCTCATCAGCGACATGCTCGACTCCGTCGACGCGGGCTTCGGCGACTTGCTCGCCGTCGGTGTGGGGCTACCCGCGCCCATCGACCCGCGCACCGGCATGGTCGCCACGCGCGGCCTGCTGCGCGGCTGGGAAGGCGTGGATGTCGCCAGCGCCCTCACCCAGCGGGTCGGAGTCCCCGTCGTCGTCGACCACGAAGCCAACCTGGGCGCGATGGCCGAGTCGCGCAGCGGCGCCGCGCGCGGCGCGAGCGAAGCCGCCTACCTGCAGGTCGGCCACACGATCAGCGCCGGGCTCATCGTCGGCGGGTCGATCTACCACGGGGTGGGCGGCAAGGCCGGTCAGATCGGTCACGTCACCATCGACGAGAACGGACCCATCTGCCGCTGCGGCAGTCGCGGCTGCCTCGACACGCTCGCCGGCGGCCCCGCGCTGCTCGAACTGTTCCGCGACGACCCATCCATGCAGCGCTTGCGCGACCTGCTCACCCGTGCCGAATCGGGCGACGCGAGTTCGCGTCGCGTCATCGCCGATGCGGGTCGCCACATCGGCATCGCGGCGGCAAGCCTCTGCAACCTCGTCGACCCGCAACTGCTCGTCATCGGCGGCGAACTCGCGCGCGCGGGGGAGACGCTGCTTGCTCCCCTGCGGCACGCTCTCGAACGCTCGGCGTTGTCCGGCTCGAACGGCATCCCCGACGTCGTGCAAGGCGAGCTCGGGGACCGCGCCGAACTCATGGGATGCCTGGCACTGGCCATCGACAGCGTCGCGTTCGACGCCGAGGTGCGGGCGCTGAGAACCTGACCGACCGCACCCTTTCAACCGCTCGACACCAACGGAGGTGAGACGCTCGTGGCCCGGAGCACCCGCACCCGGCCCGCCTGGGCCGCCCTGCTCGGCGTGCTCGCGCTCGCCCTCGTCAGCCTGGGGGCGTGCGCGCCGCAGGAGACCGGCGTGACCGTCGCGCTGCTGCTGCCCGAATCGAAGACGGCCCGCTACGAAGCCCTCGACCGGCCGTTCTTCACCGAACGGCTTGCCGAGCTCGGCGACTACCGCGTGCTCTACTCGAACGCCGACCAGGATGCCGCCAAACAGCAGGCGCAAGCGGAGGCGGCCCTCGCCTCGGGCGTCGCCGTGCTCGTGCTCGACCCTGTGGACTCCGCGGCGGCGGTCAGCATCGTCATCGCCGCCAACGCCGCCGGCGTGCCGGTGATCGCCTACGACCGTTTCATCGAGGGTGGCGAGATCGCCTACTACGTCTCCTTCGACAACGAAGCCATCGGACGACTGCAGGGCACCGCGCTGGTGGAGAGACTCGCGGAAGACGGCGCGCCCGGCGGCATTCTCATGGTCAACGGCTCGCCCACCGACAGCAATGCGCTCGAGTTCAAACGCGGCGCCAATCAGGCGGTCGCCGCCGGCGACCTCACCGTGCTCGCCGAGTTCGACACCCCCGACTGGAGCCCCAACCAGGCCCAGGACTGGGTCGCCGCCCAGATCACCCAGTTCGGCGAGCGCATCATCGGCGTCTACGCGGCCAATGACGGCACCGCCGGCGGCGCCATCGCCGCCCTCAAGGCAGCCGGTGCCGACCCGTTCCCCGTCGTCACCGGACAGGATGCCGAGCTCGCCGCCATCCAGCGCATCATCTCCGGCGACCAGTACATGACGATCTACAAAGACATCCGCGCGGAGGCGACGCTCGCTGCGGAGGTCGCCGTCGCCCTCATCGAGGGACGCCCGATCGTCAGCGACCTGACGATCTCGGGCGTGCCCGCGACCCTGCTGACCGCCCAGGTCGTCACGGTCGACACGGTGCTGTCGACCGTGATCGCCGACGGCATCTACACGATCGACCAGATCTGCACCCCCGAGTACGCGGCCGCCTGTGCGGCCGCGGGAATCCGGTGACCTCATGAGTTACGCCCCCGTCGACGCCCCGCGCACGGTGCCCCCGCTGCTGTCGCTGCGCGGCATCAGCAAACGGTTCGGCGCGGTGCGGGCGCTCACCGAGGTGGACCTCGACGTGCACGGCGGCGAAGTCGTCGCCATCGTCGGCGACAACGGCGCCGGCAAGTCGACCCTCGTCAAGATCCTCTCCGGTGTGCACCCGCTCGACTCGGGCGAGGTCGTCTTCGAAGGCTCCCCCGTCTCGATCGACAGCCCCACCGACGCACGCGAACTCGGCATCGAGACGATCTACCAGGACCTGTCGCTGTGCGACAACCTCGACGTGGTCAGCAACCTGTGGCTGGGTCGCGAGCTGAAGTCCGGTGGCCGGCTCGACGAAGTGGGTATGGAGCAGGAGAGCTGGACGCTGCTGCGCGAACTCAACGCGCGCATCCCGTCGGTGCGCGTGCCCGTCGCCGCCCTCTCCGGCGGTCAGCGCCAGGTGGTCGCCATCGCGCGCTCGCTCATCGGCAGCCCCCGCATCGTCATCCTCGACGAACCGACCGCCGCGCTCGGTGTCACCCAGAGCGCCGAAGTGCTCAACCTCATCGAACGGTTGCGGGAGCGCATGCTCGGCGTGATCCTCATCAGCCACAACATCGCCGACGTGCTCGCCGTCGCCGACCGCATCCTCGTGCTGCGATTGGGACGCAAGGCGGGCGACCTGCGCGCGGCGGATGTGACGAGCGATACGATCATCGCCGCCATGACGGGCGCAAGCGACCCGGCCGCCCTGCGCGGGCACGAACGAGCCGGGTACACGTCATGACGCCGGTCGAACCCGCCGCGCCCCGCGCGAGCGTCGGCGCGCGCGTGCGCGCCCCGTTCGACGAGCTCGTCGCCCGCGCACGCGGCGGCGACTTCGGATCGTTCCCCGTCATCCTCGGCCTCGCCATCATCTGGATCGTGTTCCAGAGCCTCAACCCGACGTTCCTGTCGAGCGCCAACCTCGTCAACCTCACGATGCAGTCCGCGGCCGTCGGCACCATCGCGATCGGCGTCGTGCTCGTGCTGCTGCTCGGCGAGATCGACCTCTCGGTCGGCTCGGTGAGTGGACTGTCGTCGGCGATCGTCGCCGTCGGTTTCGTGCAGTGGCAGGCGCCGCTGGCGCTTGCGATCGTCGCGGCCGTGCTCGCCGGCAGCATCGTCGGCCTCGTCTACGGGTGGATCCGCACCCGCTTCGGCGTGCCGAGCTTCGTCATCACCCTCGCGGGGCTCCTCGCCGTGCTCGGCATCCAGCTGTACGTGCTCGGCAAGAACGGGTCGATCAACATTCCGTTCGACTCGTGGCTCGTGCAGTTCGGCACCCAGTGGTTCCTTCCGGCCCCCGTGTCGTACGCGGTCGTCGTCGTCGCGGTCGGAGCGTACGCGGCCACCCAGATCTCGACGGCGCGACGCCGCGAACGGGCCCAGCTGAGCGCCGTCTCGGTGCGCAGCATCCTCGTCAAGAGCGCCGTCATGCTCGTGCTGCTCGGCGGCGCGACGTTCTACCTCAACCTCACCCGCGGCGTCGGAGCCATGTTCGCCGTCTTCCTGCTGCTGGCGACCGCTATGCACCTCGCCCTCACCCGCACCCAGTGGGGCCGGTCGGTCTACGCGGTCGGCGGCAACGCGGAGGCGGCACGGCGCGCCGGCATCCGGGTGAACCGCATCTACGTCTCCGTGTTCGTGCTGTGCTCGACGTTCGCGGCGATCGGCGGCGTGCTCGCGGCGGCCCGGCTCGCGGCCGCCAACCAGTCCAGCGGCGGGGGCGACACCAACCTCAACGCGATCGCCGCGGCCGTGATCGGCGGGACGAGCCTGTTCGGCGGGCGCGGCTCGGCATTCTCGGCAGTACTCGGGGTGTTCGTGATCATGTCGATCACGTCGGGTCTCGCGCTCATCAACCCCGACTCGAGCATCCGCTATGTCATCACCGGTCTCGTGCTGCTGTTCGCGGTGATCATCGACTCGATCTCGCGCCGCTCCCGCGCGCAGTCCGGCCGCGCCTGACGGGAAGAGGTCTCGATACGCCGCCTGCGGCGGCTACTCGACCGGCGGAAGGACGCCGCCTGCGGCGGCTACTCGACCGGCGGACGGGGCCGCGCCGCCTGCCCCACACCCGTCGGTCGAGTAGCGGGCGCACGCCCGCGTATCGAGACCACCCACGCTCGCACGGCCCGCATCCCGTCGGTCGAGGAGCGGGCGCAGTGACCCGCCGCCCGGGACGGGCGTCGGCGCTGGCGTCGCGGCGAAGGCGAGAAATCGCC
>VFQP010005915.1_pt1 | contig 10353 bp, 9 predicted proteins | sample 3512351 | NCBI WGS metagenome assembly VFQP01 (sample SAMN10412372, study PRJNA504923) | tailings metagenome | isolation source: Relicate 1 Philex TSF1 revegetated site | place: Philippines: Tuba, Benguet | collected 2017-08-29
GAGTTGGGCAGTTTAGAGAATTTTAAAGTCACTTTTCAATAATGCCCATCCCTCAATTATTTAGATTTTCACTTATTCATTTAGGCAGTATCTCACTAGAGAACTGCCTTTTTTTATGATTATAAAACTGACTTCCTAGAAATATACTACATTTTATACGCATTCGCGGCAATTTATAATAATCCAACTTTTGCTTAGTTCACTATTCATAACTAGTTTTACTATTATTTTTAATATTACTTTCTCCATATTTTACCTTTTTAATCCAAAAGCTCACAAATTTCAATACATCTTGAATTAGTACAAAAAATTATCATATTTATATAATAAACAGCCAATTTGTTGTATAAAAAATGGTTAATGTTAAAAAATATAAAATTTTATTTGGTGATTCCATAAAAAGACCTTAATTTTGAATCCGTAAAAAGTACAACAACTACAAAAGATTTATTCAACCACCTAAAATTATACTGTCAATGGCAAAGGCTAAATTGGAATACATCTGGTTAGACGGCTACAAGCCCACCCAAAGTTTGCGTAGTAAGACCAAAATTGAGAACAACTTCTCTGGGAAATTGGAAGATTGCGACATGTGGTCATTTGATGGTTCATCAACTGAGCAAGCACCAGGCGGGTCTTCAGACTGTTTATTGAAACCAGTATATATCGTTTCAGATCCAGAGCGTTCTAAATTGGGAACTCCTGCTTACTTGGTGATGTGCGAAGTCTTAAATTCAGATGGTACTCCTCATGAGTCTAATGGCCGTGCTACTATTGATGATGATGACAATGATTTTTGGTTTGGTTTTGAACAAGAATACTTCTTGTGGAACCTTGAAACTAATAAACCCCTTGGCTTCCCTGCCAATGGCTACCCTGCTCCTCAAGGTCCATATTACTGCTCAGTAGGTGCAAAAAATGCCTTTGGACGTGACATTATCGAAGAACACCTTGAGTATTGTCTACAAGCTGGCCTTAACGTAGAAGGTATCAATGCTGAGGTAGCTGCAGGTCAGTGGGAATTCCAAATTTTTGCCAAAGGTGCCCAAGAAGCCGGCGACCAAATCTGGATTGCTCGTTATTTGTTGGAGCGCATCGGCGAAAAATACGGCGTAGGTATCAACTGGCATTGTAAGCCTCTTGGAGCTACCGACTGGAATGGCTCAGGTATGCACGCCAACTTCTCAAATACTGTACTTCGCACAGCTGGTAACAAAGAAGCTTACGACAAAATTTGTCAAGCTTTTGCCCCAGTGGTAGCTGAACACATCGCAGTATATGGCGCTGACAACCACCTCCGTTTGACCGGAAAACACGAAACACAATCTATCGACCAGTTCTCATATGGAGTTTCTGACCGTGGAGCATCTATCCGCATTCCTATTGCAGCCGTACAAAAGGGCTGGAAAGGATGGTTAGAAGACCGCCGTCCAAACTCAGCGGCTGATCCTTACAAAGTGGCAGCTCGCATCATTAAGACTGTCAAAGCTGTTAAAATCTGATTTTTGGAATACATAGCACTAAAAAACCCCGTTTCTGACGGGGTTTTTTGTTTTATTACACTTTGGTTTTATAATAAACTCTATTACTTTTCGTTTAAGCTTTTCAAAAAAAAGGCATACAGAACGGGTTTTTTGAAAAAAATACGTTTATTTACGGTCAAAAGCCTAACAGCACCTTTAATTCCGTTTCTTTACCCCGTATGCCCCACTTAATTGAACTCAACACCTACGGCTCCAGCGAAGGAAAACTTACCGTATTTGAAAAAATCTTACCCGGCGATATTAAGCGTGCTTTTTACATCTATGGTGTTCCGCCAGAGCAAGAACGCGCCAAGCATGGTCACTTTACTACTTGGAATGCCCTTATTCCTGTTTCGGGAAGTTGCCGCATTACAGTTACAACTACTGATAAGACCGAACATACATTTTTGCTGAATCAACCTACTCAATGCTTGATTTTACAACCCGGTGATTGGCATATCATGGATCAGTTTTCAAAAGATGCCATTTTACTAGTGCTCTCAAACCAGTATTATGATAAAAACGATTACATCACCGAAAAACCATGATACCACATCTAGATCTTCAACGTGTAAATCAACCTTATCAAGCACAAATTGAGGAGGCTATTCAGAGAGTGGCTAGATCAGGGTGGTATGTGCTGGGAAAAGAGGTCGCTACTTTTGAGCAAAACTGGGCCGCTTACTGTGGCGTAAATCACTGTGTAGGGGTCGCCAATGGTCTTAATGCTTTAGAACTGATTTTCAAAGCGTTTGATTTCCCTAAAAATAGTGAGGTAATAGTCCCTGCCAATACTTATATAGCCTCTATTTTGTCAGTAACTAGCTTGGGACTTAAACCTATCTGGATAGAGCCCAATCCTGATACCCTCAATATTGACCCTAACGAAATAGAAAAAAAAATCACGCCTCGTACCAAAGCTATCATGGCCGTACACTTATATGGCAAATGCTGTGATATGATGCCAATCTGGGAAATCGCGCAAAAATACAACCTCAAAGTAGTAGAAGATGCCGCCCAAGCACATGGTGCCACCTATCAAGGTCGAAAAGCAGGCGCCCTTTCGGATGCCGCTGCTTTTAGTTTTTATCCTACCAAAAACTTAGGTGCCCTCGGCGATGCAGGTGCTATCACTACCAATGACCCTATACTTGCCCGCAAGCTTTGTAGCTTACGAAACTACGGCTCTACTATTAAATACTACAACGACGATATCGGTACCAATAGCCGCCTTGATGAAATACAAGCCGCAGTGTTGAATGTAAAAATCAAATACTTAGATACAGAAAATAAACGCCGCCGCGAATTGGCACGGGTCTTTGTCAAGGGGATTCAAAATCATTCAATTACTCTACCAAATATTGATACCCTCTCCGAAGACGCTTGGCATTTGTTTGTGATACGTCACCCTAAAAGAGAACAGTTCATAGATTTTCTGATGGACAATGGTATTCAGGCGACGGTTCATTATCCTGTACCTCCTCACAAACAAAAAGCCTACGAAGCCTACAATCATCTATCGTTGCCTCTGACGGAGAAAATTCATAATGAAGTGGTAAGTCTCCCTCTAAATCCCTCTCTAAGCAACGACGAAGCTGCCTATATAGTCAAAACCGTTAACCAATCTGTGTCTCAAATCTATGCGCCTGTCGATTATTATTCCAGTATATAATAGCGAACAAACAATCGGCAGTTTGGTTGAGCACGTACTACAGACTTTAGAAGAAAGCGATTTAGAAATTATTTTGGTCAACGACGGAAGTAGAGACCAATCTGAAAGTGTATGTAATGAGCTTGCACAACGATTTGCCAATGTCAAATTCATCACCCTCCGTCGCAATTTTGGTGAGTTCAACGCCGTCATGTGCGGCCTCAATCACGCCGAAGGAGACTATGCTGTCATGATTGATGATGATTTTCAAAATCCTCCTTCCGAAATTCTGAAACTGGTACAAACCGCTCAAGAAGGCAATTTCGATGTTGTGTATTCTTATTATCCCCAAAAAAAACATTCTCCTTTTAGAAATTTTGGCAGCTGGCTCGTCAATCGGATCACTACATGGTTATTAGAAAAACCTTCCGATTTGTATCTATCAAGTTTTAAGCTTATTTCCAAGCCCGTTGTCAAAGAAATCATCAAATACAAAGGGCCTTATCCTTATATCGATGGTTTGATATTTAGGGTCACTCGGCACATAGGACGCGTAGAAGTATTTCATAACAAACGCCAAGAGGGAGAGTCGGGATACACACTTCGCAAACTTACCTCTTTGTTTATGACTATCTTGTTTGGCTACTCCCTCAAACCTTTGCGTATTCTGACGGGCGTGGGTTTGTTTTCTATAGGACTTTCGGTATTGATTAGTTTGATAGATATCGCCTTTTTTGCGATTCACTCCAAATTCTTTTTTCTTAATTCAAACCTCATTATACTGATTTTTTTCGGCGGAGCTATTCTGACAAGCTTAGGGATAGTAGGCGAATATATCGGACGTATTTTTATGGTACAGAGCGGCTTACCCCAATACATCGAAAAATTTGAGGTTTCAAAGACCAAACGCTAAAGTGTCGTTTATTACTCTTCATCAACTTTATTTTAAAGGCTTTATTTTTACTGATTATGATAGGCAAATACGACGAATACGAAAGAATGTTTAATGCCGAGCGGCAACTTTGGTGGTATCGTATTTTGCACCAAAAAGTGGGCCGCATTATCAACAATCATTTCCCTAATCAGAAAAATATCGACATTTTGGATGCTGGCTGCGGCACGGGCGGAATGCTTGCCCACCTCAAAGACAAAGGTTTCACCCACATCGAAGGTTTTGATTTTTCTGAAGATGGCGTGCAATTTTCGCAGTCGAGGGGCTTAAAAGTGGTGCATTTTGACCTTACCAAAGTAGCTGATTATCAACCTGCCAAAAAGTTTGATGTCATTGTCTGCAACGATGTATTTACGTATTTTGACGATGCCACTATCATCAGTATCCTCAGTTCTTTTAAAGAAAAACTTAAGCCGGGAGGTATTTTTATTACCAACAACAACGCTCACCAAGCTTTTGCAGGCATCCACGACGTAGTAGTAGGTGGACAAAAAAGGTTTGTAAAAGAAGATATGGAGCGTCTCGCCCAAAAAGCACAGTTGCAGCTGAAATACGCTACCTATTGGAGCTTTGCCTTAGCACCTCTTATCATGACCGTGCGAGCTTGGCAGCGTTATCAAATCAAACAAGGAAAAGTTGATTTTTCCAAACAATCGTCTGATGTAGCTGTACCGCCCGCTTTTATTAACGAACCGCTTTATTGGTTGGTCAAGCTAGAAGAAAAGATTTTGGGCCGTGGGCCTTTTGGCAGTTCTATTTTTACGGTAATGTCTTCCCAATAATCATGGTTAGCTCCACAACAACTGATACTCGTTGGAATTGGGCTTTTATAGGTTCACTTTTTATGATGATTGGGGTCAGGTGGTACTTTCAAGTCCCGACGGAGTTGGACGTAGATACAAGTACCTGGATAAGCTCGGCTATCAGCACGGCACAATCCCCTCGCCCTTGGTGGACAATTCTCAACTTTTGCGACAGTCGTCCGCTGACTGTACTGCCTTTGGCATTAGTAGAAATGCTCGGCATTAGGGTCACATGGGCCATAGCCGACGGCATCGGGGTTTTGCTATGGCTAGGTACTTTGATTTTTGTTTTTTTAACTTTTCGGCATTGGTTTTCTGCGGCCAAATCTTTTCTTTTTACGGCTCCTTTGGTCATCTTCCAAGCTACCCACTTATGGTTAGGATTCATGACTTACAACTCCGAACATATATGCATTTTGATGCTTGCCGTAGGTTTTTGGGCGGTGGTCAAACTCCAAAACAAAACCTCCCATAGCTGGCTTTTTCTTGTTTTTGGACTATGGCTTGGCTGGATGCCCTTTGCCAAAATCCAAATCGTGCCGATGGGGCTTATTCTAGCGGCTTACGCGGCTTGGGAGCTGATTCTAAAATCCCAATGGCGGAGTTTGTTAGCTCTTATCGTAGGGGGGATTTTGCCTTTGGTGATTGTCAATGGCATTTACTATCATTATGACCACATCGAAACTTTCTGGAACGATTATTTTTGGAATTACTACTATTATTCTTTTTCAACCGTCCACTCTGATTTAGAAATTAGTACACGTTTTAGTCCTCTTACCATTGGAAAAGCCATCTTTCGTCCTGCTTCTACCCGAATTTTTTGGGGAGTGCAGCTATTAATTATTTTGATAGGGGGAATCCCGTTTTTACGTTCATTCAAAAAAACCGCTTCACCTGTTCCCCCTTCAGTTGTATGGTTATCTGTGGTATTAGCAGCGGTCACTCTATATGCAGTACTGCAAGCTGGCAATCCTTTCGACCATTATTTGTTGCTTTTGTACGTTCCCTCTGTCATAGCGGCCTCCTTCCTCTCTTTGTATCTATCCGCCAACACCTTTCGTAAAGCTTACATCACAGGCATTTTATTGATATGTCTTGAAGCAACAAAAAACATTCTTTTCTTTCCCCAAACCCCTATCCCGACCTTACCTCCTACCGATGCGGCTATTGCAAAAGCAATAGAAACTTTATGCCCCCAAAACGAAAAAATGACGATTTGGGGATATGCCGACCGTTTTTTTGTATATACACACAAAGCCGCTGGCAATCGCCTTTCACACGCGTATTGGGTTTATACTGAAAGTCCTTTACAAACTTATCGCCAGCAGCAGTTTATTAAAGACTTGGCAGAAAACCGCCCTATTTTGTTTTTGGATGCTATGGTAGGCGCGGCTACTACTGCGTATTTGCCCCAAAATGGCAAAGCACGCTATACTCACTTTCCGCTCATTCGAGCCTATATCAATCAACACTACACCTTCGTCAAAGAAGTAGAAGGAGTCTGGTTTTTTCAAAGAAAAAATCAATAGAAATACCACAAAATTCGTCATTGATAAACAGGTTTCGGGTTGATTGCTAACTTTGCGTTATCATTAAAGTGAGTATTTTACCGACAACCAATAAAGCATTAGGAATTTATGTCAGACAAGAGCAACGAATTTTTGTACACCTATCTCAACAATGCCTCCCCTACTGGTTTTGAAGCTTCTGGTCAGCAAATTTGGCTAGATTACTTAAAACCCTACATCGACGATTATTTTGTGGATACCTACGGCACGGCTGTGGGAGTTATTAATGAAGGCAAACCTTATAAAGTAGTGATTGAAGCCCACTCCGACGAAATTTCGTGGTTTGTCAACTACATTTCAGACGATGGCTATATCTATGTGATTCGTAACGGTGGCTCTGATGCGGTCATTGCACCATCAATGCGAGCCAATCTCCATACCAAAAAAGGCGTAGTCAAAGGCGTATTTGGATGGCCGGCGATTCACGTTCGCGAGCTAGCCAAAGATACTTCTCCCAAAGTTCAAGATTTGACCATAGACGTAGGCGCAAGCAATAAACAAGAGGTGATCGAAATGGGCATTCATGTGGGGACAGTAGTCACTTTTGTGGATGGGCTTTTTGAAATGAACAACCGCTACTACGTAGGACGCGCCCTCGACAATCGCATGGGTGGATACATGATAGCCGAAGTAGCACGCCGTTTGGACGAAAACGGCATCAATCTTCCCTTTACTCTTTACATTGTCAACTCGGTGCAAGAAGAAATCGGTCTTCGAGGAGCAGAGATGATAGTGCGGCGTTTGAAGCCCGATTTGGCGATTTGTACGGATGTAACACACGACACCCAATCGCCTCTCTACAAAAAGAAAGAACAAGGTGACTTAAAATGCGGTCACGGCCCAGTGCTATGCTATGGCCCAGCGGTGCAAAACAACGTCTTGGATATGATTATCGGGATAGCCGAAGAGAAAAAGATTCCATTTCAACGCCAAGCTGTAAGTCGCTCCACTGGAACCGACACCGATGCTTTTGCGTATGCCACCGAGGGGGTAGCCTCGGCGTTGATTTCACTGCCTCTCAAATACATGCACACTACCGTCGAAACCGTTCACAAAGATGATGTGCAAAACGTAATCAATCTCATGTACGAAGTACTCATTCAACTCAAAGGAGATGAGGATTTTAGATATATTAAATAAGTTTTCTACACTGTCACCCAGTTTTGACTGGGGACAGTGTTTTTATTGTTGACATAGCAATGCCAGCCAAAGATATTTATCATAATAGTGTCAAAGAAGCCCTTGAAAAAGAAGGGTGGGTCATTACTCATGACCCTTATTTTATACGTCTAGGCAAACGGAGAGGATTTATAGATTTGGGGGCAGAAATGATAGGTGCAGAACGAGGTAGCGAAAAAATAGCCGTAGAAATAAAAAGCTTTTTGGGTACTTCTGATGTGGACGAATTTAGAGATGCTTTAGGGCAGTTTTTACTTTACCAAGAAGCATTGAATGAAAAAGAAATCGATAGAACACTTTTTTTAGCAATGCCCGATGCTTTCTACAATTCATTATTTGATGATTTGTTTTTTCTAAAAATCTTGCATAAATTCAATCTTAAAATTTTGATTTATAGTCCTATATCTAATAGCGTCGAGAGATGGATAAGCTGATGTTTAATAAAAGTGCGGTTAAAGAAATAGTTGAATACATTGCGTCTATTTCTCCCTCCGACTCCCAAGTTGAGACTCAATTGATAGAAGATGAGATACGGGGGCATTATCTTCTTTACTCTGTAGGGTGGGAAAACAACCAACACCGCGAATACACTGCCTTCGTTCATATTGATGTAAAACCCAATGGCAAGGTCTATATTCAACATGATGGTACAGATCTAAATATTGCTTATATGTTGGTTGAAAAGGGAGTTCCTAAATCCGACATTGTCTTAGCATTTAAAGCTCCTTTTTACCGTAAGCATATTAGAGATTTTGCCGAAGCATAGGTACTCTTCAAACCTATATTCGGGGGCAATCCTTCACAACCTCTCCAAGTCACTCCGCTCTACTTGAAGCAAATCTCAGAAAATATTCTTTTTAACTGATAAAAAGGGAGTTGGGTTTTTATTCCAAAATACACTACTATAAAGAATTTTGGTCTAAATTCACAGATTCATTCACAAACTCCCCTTTTCCATGCTTCAAATCAAACATCTGTTGTTGGGTGTGTCACTGTTGAGTAGCTCAGTCACACTAGCCCAGCCCGCTCCCATTAATTCGCTCTATCGACAAACCAGCGATGTGCATCATCTGATGACCAACTACGCCGCCGACCGTGGCAGTTTGACGCGTTTTTATGTAGTTGAAAATTCGCCAGAACGTCGCCAACGATTAGAGCAACTTAGCAATGATTATCTACAACAATTACAGAAAATGGATTTCGACAAAATGCCCGTCGATAGCCAAGTAGATTATGTATTGTTTCAGCGTAATTTGAAGGTGGATTTGGAAGAACTTGCCACTGAAGCCAAAGAAGTATCCCAAACCCAAGCTTGGTTTCCATTTGCCAATCAAATCTATGCGCTCGAAAAAACCAGACGTAGAGGAGCTTCGGTGAGCGGCGAACAAATAGCTAGTGAGCTCAATGCACTCAGTAAAGAGATTTTGGAAGCACGCAAAGTGGTCGAAAAACTAGACAAAATTGAGCCTGCTCTGGCCGAAAGAGCCGCCGGTACCGCTACAGGTCTCAAATCTGCCCTTAGAAGTGTGTTTGAATTTTATAACTCTTATGACCCCAACTTTACATGGTGGGTACCAGAGCCTTACAAAAAAGTAGATACGTTGCTCGCTTCTTACGCTAGTCTTTTTACTAAAAAAGCCAAAGTGGCTGCTCCCAAAAAAGACGACGGTAGTGGCATCGACGGAGTGGCCGTAGGGCGAGCGGAGCTCATTCGTCAATTGGAATTTGAGTTTATTTCTTATACCCCCGAACAACTCATCGAAATCGCCAACAAAGAATTTGCCTGGTGTGACCGCGAGCTACTAAAGGCTTCGCGCGAAATGGGATTTGGCGATGATTGGAAAAAAGCCCAAGAAAAGGTCAAAAATTCGATGGTGCCAGTCGGCAAGCAACCCGAAATGATTTTGAGGCTTTATAATGAATCGGTATCTTTTTTGAAACAAAAAGATTTAATCACCATACCGCCGATTGCCGAAGAGACTTGGCGCATGGCCATGATGTCGGCTGAGCGTCAGAAATTTAGCCCTTTCTTTTTGGGAGGAGAAACTATCTTGATTTCATATCCTACCGAGGCCATGTCGCACGAAGACAAATTGATGAGTATGCGCGGTAACAACCCTCATTTTTCGCGCGCTACGGTGCATCATGAACTCATTGCAGGGCATCATCTCCAAGGATTTATGAACAACCGCTACAAAACCTATCGCCGCTTTCGTACACCATTTTGGACCGAAGGCTGGGCATTGTATTGGGAGATGATTTTGTGGGATATGAACTTTCCCCAATCGCCCGAAGACCGCGTGGGGATGTTGTTTTGGCGTATGCACCGCTGCGCTCGTATTATATTTTCGCTCAACTACCACCTAGGCCAATGGACACCTCAGCAATGCATCGACTTTTTGGTAGATCGCGTAGGCCATGAGCGCGCCAATGCCGAAGGAGAAGTACGGCGGTCTTTTGTGGGCGGCTATCCACCGCTTTATCAGCTTGCGTATATGACAGGTGCGTTCCAATTTTATGCCCTCAAAAAGGAATTAGTGGACACTAAAAAAATGACCTATAAGCAGTTTCATGATGCCATCATGCAGCAAAACTCCATGCCCGTGGATATGGTGCGGGCGATTATGACCAACAAGAAACTGAGTCGTGATTATAAATCAGATTGGAAGTTTTATGT
>VFQP010005916.1_pt1 | contig 10353 bp, 10 predicted proteins | sample 3512351 | NCBI WGS metagenome assembly VFQP01 (sample SAMN10412372, study PRJNA504923) | tailings metagenome | isolation source: Relicate 1 Philex TSF1 revegetated site | place: Philippines: Tuba, Benguet | collected 2017-08-29
ACTTGGCTGGTTGGAAAACAGCAAGCTTAAAGCCATCATTTGAAGCTTTTCAAATCTCTTGTCGAACCTTCTTGCACGACAATCCAGATCATCTCGTTGGCAGCCCGATACTGCCATTAAAAGTAAAAGATTGGTACCCAGTTTGCCAGGCTGCAGGTCGGATGAAAGTTAAATCAGAGCATGCCATACGTCAATTTTTTGAAACTTGGTTCACACCGATTCAATTTAGCCGCTCCAAGCCTGTACAAGGTTTATTTACAGGCTATTATGTTCCATTGATCCAAGCTAGTTTGAAGCGCTCTGGAGAATATTCTGTTCCCATTTATGCAGAACCATCTAACCTGATCACGGCTAACTTATCTTCTTTTTCTCAATCTTTGCCACAGAAAAGGATCCGCGGTTATATTTCTAAACGCAATATGGTGCCATTTTATTCCCGAGCAGAAATCAATCGAGGTGCTATTGCTGATTCTGCAAAAGTATTAGCCTGGGTTAAAAACGAAATTGATAGACTGATCCTTGAAACAGAGGGGTCTGGTATTGTCGAGTTGAAAGAAGGAAAACAAATGGCACTTGGATATGCTTCAGATAATGGTGCACGTTATCGTTCTCTGGCAAGTCTTGCCATTGAAAAAGGATATATGAGCAAAAATACGGCATCTATGCCCCATATTCGTGCTTATTTCGAACAACACCCTAGCCAATTAAAGCCTTTAATTGAACAAAATCAGTCATTTGTTTTTTTTAGAAAACTTCCTAAAAATAAAATATTTGGTAGTCAAGGTGTGCCATTAAGCCCGGGATATTCGATGGCTGTTGACCGTCGATGGATTCCAATGGGTACACCATTATGGCTATCAACAGAACTACCGACCAAAGACTCTAATCAACCAGTGCCTTTTAACCGCCTCTTTATTGCGCAAGATGTTGGTGGTTCTATTCGTGGTATGGTTCGCGGTGATATATACTGGGGGGCTGGTGAAGAGGCAACTCATATGGGAAATCATGTTCAAGGATATGGTTCATATTGCTTATTAGTTCCGAGTAAGAAACCTACAGAATATGTTCGTGCAATGACATCATCCAAAGATAAAATTGGTTAGTCTCCTGTACTGTGCCGTAATCATCGTTTAAAAGATTATATTCCAAACGACTCGTCAGTCGCTTCATTTATCACGGATACAGATATTTTATCTCCTGGCGATGTCGTTCGTTTTAAAAGGGCATAATGCATGACTTCTCGATCGAGAAGTTTATTTTTTGCTACTGCAAGAAAATATTGGCTTTTTAATGTCATTTGTTTATCTGGAATATTGAATTTATCTAATAATGGTTTCAGTTCAGAGAAATCTTTTATTTCTTTTTTGTTGCGAAAAGTTATGATTTCTTCTGCATCATGTTCTGATAGACCATCACCCAATGCTCGCAACAATGGTAATGGCGCAGTATTTAAGTTAATTGGTGTAACCTCTGGTAAAGCTATCGTATAAGGCTGTAAAGCTCGGTATATGTCAGGTGTTACTCCGATAATCAAGCGTAATTCGGATGCATGTTGCATCGGTTGATAACTAGGTAGATACACAGGTCTTTGTTTTAAATATTGATCTAACCACTGATCATGGCCTATTTGCGACTCAGAAGGGCCTCGAATCCAATTGATGGTGGCATCAATCAGTTGCATGCGAGTTTGTGAGTCTTTGTTTGGTATAACTTGTTCTAACAAGCCCAGATACATGGATAAAAATGTGCTATCTGATACATTATTTAAATTAAATCGCGCTTGTAAATCATAAATTGCCCCCCTGGTGATGACCTCTGGATAAATACCTGAAAGCTTGGCTGGAAACTCCAGCACTTTGCCTGATTCATTTAGCCTGACTAAAGGTTGTTTGGGATCGCTTAGTCGATCGATTGCCCAAAATGTAATAACCTGTGAGGCGAGATAAAGTTTATCGGTAGATTTAACCAAGTTTGTTCTATAAATGTCTAGATGTAATCTGGCGCTCATGGCTGTTGCAATAATAGCAATCAATGTTACCAAAAAGAGTGCTGTAACCATGGCACTACCGCGTTGTTTAACCATATAGAGCTCCTGGCATTGCAAATGATAATGCGATCGGTTGGTTTTGATCGAACGCTATTGTGATTTTTATGGCTTTAGGCAAAAACACAGGTTTAGGCCTATGCGGCTGTGGTGGCTCTTGATACCAGGAAGATACTAAATTATTGTGCAAGCCCAGATACTCAATAGAGCAATTTTTGAGGTTCTTTAACAAAATTGCATCATGATAATGTGATCGATCTGGCGTATCGAGTTGCTGCCAAATTCGGCGAATTAATTGATGTTGTTCACATACATAGGCGACACGTATCAAGCTGCTTTTTTTCTCAATACCCATCGGATTGGTAGCACCGCCACGAGTGAACTCAAAATATTTAGCTTGGCCAATGATAGGTGGAAATAAATGCATTTCATTACCACGAACAGCCCGTGGAATAAGTTGTACAATGTCTTGCTGAAGCAAGGCAATAGCAAGATCAATCTGACTCAAACGCTCACTGTGAGCGGACACCCGTTCTTGGAGATGAACGCTTTGCACCAGCAACGAAGAGGTTATGGTGGCAATGATGGCAAAAATCGCCAACGCGATGATGATTTCAATCAGCGTAAATCCACGGTTATTCATGTTTAAAACCTACCAGTGGATCTGTAAACGGTCCTGATTGATGCTCACTAACAGTGATTGTAATTTGATTCATTGTTTTAATAAATGTAGGGTTACTTTGCGCTTTCCAATACCAGGTTTTACCAAGCACACTGGTCGTGTGCACACCATTATCTTCAGGTTGCAGTGCAATGATCTTGAGTTGGATAGCCGCTATTGTTTGCATCGCTACCCAATGTTTGTTATTTTTTTCTTCTAGTTGAGCCGTAGTACGAATGATGCCAGCAGAATTTTGTAACAATGCCGATAATGCGATGGCGAGAATTGCTAAAGCAACAAGCACCTCAATTAGCGTAAAACCTTGCGATGGCCTCATGGGGTTTTCACCGAAATAAAACCATCTTCTTGTGCGGAAATGGTTATCATATTTGGTTCACCAATGGTACCGAATGTTGCCTCAAAAGGGGTAATTTGTCCGGAGGGAGAGATCACAATAATAGACTGTTTCTGAGATATATTTAAATGAATGTTTAATTTGTTTCGAAATGCATGGTGTCGAAATAAGGCGGATTTCATCGGCTGCCAACGATTCGGTTCTTGAAATCGAAAAACCTCATAACCATTAGCGTTGATGCGAATACCTAATGTTTCTGCGTCTAAAATAGCCTCTTGCCTAACCAATCCAACATAATGAATAAAATATTGTCCCTCGGCAACCACGGCACGCTTTGTACCAACATCGCCGAAAGAGGTCATCGCAAAAGTCATCACAATACTGATAATAATTAAAACAACTAAAATTTCAATTAAGGTAAAACCAGAAATTTTATCCCGCATTCCAATTACCGATTTCAGCATTTTGATCTGATCCGCCAGGTTGTCCTGTTGGTCCATATGTAAAAATATCTACATCACTATGTTGACCTGGATTTAAATAGTTGTATTCATGTCCCCATGGATCTTTTGGAAATGATTTTAAATAGGCTTTCCAATTATTGGGGATTGGGCTAGAGGTTGGTTTTTCAACCAAAGCCATGATGCCTTGATCCGTTGAGGGATAAAAACCATTATCTAACTTATACAATTCTAAGGCATTTTGAATCGCCAAAACATCTTGCTTGGCTTTTACAATGCGAGCCTCTTCTGGTCGGCTAACAATTTTAGGCACAACCAGTGCAGCTAATATACCCAAAATGACAACGACCACCATAATTTCAATTAAAGAAAAACCCCGTTGATTCATTGTAATGCTCCATTAAAATTTTTGTGATTATTCGGTACGGTAGAATATTTTTGCTATATCGTCAATTTCTATTTTATTAATCAATTATTATAAAATATACTGCTATATTATTCTCTGAAATCTCAACCTAAAGAATCCATGAAAAAAATTATCATCGTCATGAGTATGTGTAGCATGATAAGTGTTTCATATGCTCAAAGTGAATTTGATGCATTGTTTGACTCATTAACCCCTGATATCGTCTTTGCTGGTGGAGAAGGGGCTTATAATTGGATTCAGACGGATTCATTCTTTTTTAATGATCAACGTATTAAACAAGCTGAACAGAACTGGGGCGGCCGCGCAAGTGCTGGTTTACTTTATTTTCCTACAGATAAATTCGGTATTGGACTTGAAATGGGCTGGGGGTATTATGGTCGTGTAAGCGTCAGTTCAAATATTGATCGTTGGAGCGCTAGTAAACATATCCAGGGTTATGATGTATTGTTCGATATGCAATACACAATCAACAAAATCGATCTTCTGGGTAATGTCGGATTTATGATTCAAAAACAAAATTTTAACTTGAATACATATAATAACGACAGCAATTTTCGAACCAATTTAGATGCGGCACTCGTTAATTTTTACGATAAGACTGAAATTTTACCAGAAGTGAAATTAGGCGGCGTGTATCATTTAACGAACAACATTGGTATATCATTGGCTTACATGTATGTGTTTGGCTCTGAGTATCAAAATTCAGATTCCGGTGATGATGATAGTGGTGATGGTGACGGCTCCAAAAATCCAAGCTTGGGAACATTAATGCTAGGTGTTCGCTACAGCTTCGAACCCTAATTCAACTATCCAGGTATGATACTTGTTGGCTTTGGTGTTTGAGGCCAATTTGAGGATGAAATCTATTGAACCAGTTGTTCCATTGAAAAAATAGGCAGTAACGTTGATAGCACGATGAATAAGACCATCCCACCCATCAATAAAATGATGAAAGGTTCCAAAAGAGTCAGGGCTGTGTCAATTAAGCGTTTCACTTCATTATCTAAATGTGCGCCGGCTCGTTCCATCATAACCGCAAGTTGCCCGCTTTTTTCTCCACTTGAGATTAAATGTGTAGCCATTGGCTTTAAAAAGCCTGTTTGACGCAATGATGAGTGAATTGCAGCACCTTCTTTAACCTGAATCGCGGCCTTGTCGAAAGCTTGTCTCATCACGCAGTTGTTAATGACGCTTGCTGAAACCCTCATGGTTTCCAATACACTGACGCCTGCCTCAAATAAAATGCTGAAAGTATGAATGTATCTAGCAACGTTAGTCGATTTAACCAAGTACGCAATAAGCGGTAATTTTAATTGTATTAGATGGTATTGAAAGCGGACTCGTTCATTTTTTAAACTTTTTTTAAAGCCGTAAGCCAAACTGACTAATGATATAAATACATATAAACCATAAGCCTTAATAAAACCACTCAAACTAATTAAAATCTTGGTCATCAGCGGTAAGCTCTGTCCACTACTGGTAAATACCTCGATGATCTTGGGCACGACAAAAGAGAGCAAAAAACCAATAATTAATGTTGAAATGATTAACATTAAAGTTGGATAAATCAACGCTTGTTGAATTTTTTGACGAATTTTTTGTTGATTTTCTGTATAGTCAGCAAGTTTTTCTAAAACGCGGTCAAGATGCCCCGTTTGCTCTCCTGCAGCAAGTGTGGAGCGATATAGCTCTGGAAATGCATGAGGAAACTCTCCCATTGCTTGGGCTAAACCATATCCTTCAAGCACTTTTGAGCGAACTGCAGTAACCAACTGACGTGTTACATCATGCTCTGTCTGATCTGCAACACCTTTTAATGATTCATCTATTGGAATCCCTGCTGCGAGAAGTGTGGCGAGTTGGCGTGTTAAAAGTGCCAGGTCTTGGAAACGAAGTTTATCCTTTCCTTTAGGGCGAGAGGATTTTTTAAAGATGGATATTTGAATGGGCATTAAACCTTGTTGGCGTAAACGCTCTCTAGCTTGGCGTTCCGAATCGGCTTCAATCACACCTTTAGTTGTTTCACCAGATTTTTTTAGAGCCTGATATTGGTATGCGCCCATAATAAAGAATGTCATCAAAATTATTGTCAAATCACAGTTTATTCTATTGGGAAACAGAAGTCACTTGGTGTAAACTAGCATGCATAAAAGGGGGCTCTGGTTTAAGTAAAGTTAAAAACAGTCGTCTCGTATTGTATTATGGTGGAGATAGGGTATGCATAAAAATGAATTGTTCTCGCTCATTCAAGAGCACGATGCCAAGTTTGTCGATTTGCGTTTTACAGATACGCGAGGCAAAGAGCAGCATATCACTATCCATGCTTCTGCGGTCGACGATGATTTCATTCAACATGGTAAGATGATCGACGGCTCATCGATCAAAGGTTGGCAAAAAATTCACAAATCTGATTTGGCCTTGGTGCCAGATCTAAGTACCGCATTACTGGATCCGTTTTATCAAGATAATACAGTTGTTGTGCGTTGTAATGTCATGGATCCTTCCACAAATGCTCTATATGATAGAGATCCACGCTCTATCGCACAACGCGCAGAAGATTACTTAAAATCTACGGGTATTGCAGATCAAGCTTTTTTTGGTCCTGAACCAGAATTTTTTATTTTTGATGATGTTCGTTGGCAAACCAACATGAATGGTTCGTTTTACAAAATTAATTCGGAAGAAGGGCATTGGAATTCTGGTACTGAATATGACAGTGGCAATATCGGTCACAGACCCCCTGTTAAAGGCGGTTATTTCCCTGTGCCACCAGTTGATTCATCGCAAGATATTCGTTCTGCGATTTGCTCAACATTAGAGATGATGGGTATTGTTGTTGAAGCACATCATCACGAAGTTGCGACAGCTAATCAATGCGAAGTGGCAACACGTTTTAATACCTTAGTTAAAAAAGCTGATGAAATACAAATTTTAAAATATGTGGTTCACAATGTTGCGCATAATTATGGCAAAACAGCAACCTTTATGCCAAAGCCACTAGTTGGCGATAATGGAAGCGGTATGCATTGTCATCAGTCTTTGATTAAAGACGGCGTCAACTTATTTAGTGGCAATGCTTATGCTGGTTTATCTGAAACAGCTTTGTACTATATTGGTGGGATCATCAAACACGCTCGCGCTTTAAATGTCTTCACCAATCCAGGCACAAACAGCTATAAACGCTTGGTACCTGGATATGAAGCGCCAGTACTTTTGGCTTATTCTGAGCGTAATCGTTCTGCAGCTATCCGTATTCCTTATACTGTTCAACCAAAAGCCAGACGCATTGAAGTACGTTTCCCAGATCCATTGGCTAATCCATATCTCGCTTTTGCTGCCATGATGTTAGCAGGCTTAGACGGCATTCAGAAAAAAATTCACCCTGGTGAACCAGTGGATAAAGATTTATATGAATTACCTGCCCATGAACTGATAGATATTCCGACGATCGCTACTTCTTTGGATGATGCAATTAATCATCTGGAGAGAGATCACGAGTTTTTAACGATGGGAAATGTTTTCAGTAAAGACTTCATTCAAAGTTGTATCGAACTACGCCGAGAAGATATAGCAAAAATTCAAAATCTGGTTCATCCTTTTGAATTTGAAATGTATTATAGCAGTTAACGATGTTTGCAAAAGCCATCTTTTTTCCCAAGAGATGGCTTTAACGCTGAGCAAAATAAGTACCTCCTTATAACAATTTCAAAAAATTCATGTCCCTATGACTGATTTAATTCATCAGCGAATGCTTTTAAATGTGGCTTGTTATCTTCACCTAACAAATACTCTTTTAATCTTGTTAACTGCGTATGATATTGATCAGCGCTGAGATTGCCGCGCATGAGTTCGAAGCGCAAATATACACAATAGGTATTCAAAACATCTGTTTCACAGTAATCTCGGATCGCTTTCAACTGACCCGCTTGATAAGCTGGTAACACTTTATCCCCACTCATTCCCATTTTGCCAGGAAATCCAAGCATTGTAGAAATTTCGTCTAATGGCGCGAAAGCTTTATTTTGGTATAAAGCCAAAATGTCCATGATATCTAAATGGCGATAATGAAAGCGATTAAGGTAATTATTCCAGCGAAAAGCCTGTTGCTGTTCACCGACTTCCCAGTAAAGAGGTGCTGATATTTGATGTAGTAATGCACGATAATGAAGTACAGGCAAATCAAATCCAGAACCATTCCAGCTGACCAAGGTTGGCATATGCTTATCGATACCTTTAAAAAATCGCTGTATCAGATCGGCTTCAGAAGATTGCTCGTCGCCTAATGACCAAACTTTTAATTGATGCGTGTTTGCTAAGACCAATGAGATGGCAACAATTTTTTGCAAATGGTGCGGCATAAACTCATTCCCCGTTTTGATACGTCTCAGCGCCAACATCGCGCTCAAAGCATCTTCATCAGATAGCGCTTGTAAATTATATACTTTCTTTCCGGTATCAATGTCGGGAATGGTTTCAATGTCGAATACTAAAATATTCACACTCGTTCCTTTTAGAAGTAAATGCCTGTCCATATAAAATAAGTTCTAGTTAACGCGGCTCGTTAAAATGCTAACTTAAACTGCTGCCAATATTGATTATAAAGTTCGATGGTTTTCTCGCTTACATCACGTTGAAAATAGCCAGATTTTAATACTTCACGAGATGGAAAAATGGTTTTATTTTCCTGTAAAGATTTAGGCAAAAGCTTTTTGCCTGCTCTATTTGGAATAGCGTAGCCAAACTGCAGCGTCATTTGCGTGCTATTTTTGGCGTCCAGTAAATAATTTATGAATTGGTAAGCTTCTTTCACGTGCGGCGCATTTTGCGGAATAGATAAACAGTCTACCCATATCATAAAACCCTCTTTAGGAAGAAAATACTGAATATTAGGATTTTCAGCTTGAGCTTTGTAAGCATCACCGCTCCAGCTCATCCCCACATTCACATCTTCATCGATCATGAGTGCACTGATGGCATCACTTCCAAACAATTTAACACTTGGTACGAGTTTCAATAGCCTTTGATAGGCTGTTTCAATATGTTCTGGATTTGTATCTCCGGGTTTGTATCCCAAACTTATTAATGCCATTGAAAAAACTTCACGAATGTCGTCTAAAAGAAGCAACTGATCTTTCATGGTTTGCTGCCAAAAATCTTTCCAATTCTCCGGTGGGGTTTTATTCCAGTGCCTGTTATAGAATATGCCGGTTGTACCCCAAACTAGCGGAACGCTGAACTGGTTTCCTGGATCATATTGATTCTTTGTGAATAAAGCATCTAAGTTTTTTAAGTTAGTTAATTGTGACAAATCCAGTTTGGTCAAAAGTCCTTGATTTCGCATGCGCTCTACATAATAGGCTGAAGGACAAATCACATCATACATATTATGTTGATTTGCCCGAATTTTAGCATATAGAGTTTCGTTGCTATCATAAGTGGAAAAATTAACATGAATACCCGTTTCCTTTTCAAATTTTTGTACCAAGCTATTTGGAATTTCACCTGCCCAGGCATAAACGTTTAATATTTTTTCGGCAGATGCGTTTATTGAAACAGGCAGCAAGCATACTATTGATAGAATTTTTATTAAAAATGTCAGTGATCTTTTTTGCATGCTTATTTCCTGGATAATTGATATGAAATAAAGACTGATATCAAAGACAAGCCAAAAGTAATGGTTCCCAATGCATTTAATTCAGGTGTGACACCAGAGCGTACCAAAGAATAAATTCCTAAAGGTAATATATTAAAATCAGGCCCTGAGACAAAATAACTGATGACGACATCATCAAAAGATAACGTAAAACTTAATAAAAACGCACTCAGAACAGATGGAAATAAAAGTGGTAATAAAACCTTAAAAAAAGTGCGAGTGCGGCTTGCTCCCAAATCCATTGCACTTAAATATAGATTTCTGTCTAAAGTATGGATACGGCTATTGATGGTTAAAACCACGTAAGGCAAACAAAATGTGATGTGAGCTATGAGTAAACTTGGAAACCCCAGTGGAATAAAAGCAAAATTAAATAAAATTAATAATGCCACGCCTAAAACCAAATCTGGAATCGTTATTAGAATCAGTAAAAGTGACAACAGTTTGGTGTGCTGATGATTAGACTGCTGATTGAAGTACAAATATACACAAGCACTTAGTCCTGTTGCTGTTGCAACTAATGATGCAGCACAACCAAGGATAACCGAATTGGTGAAAGCAGACCATATCTCTCTATCAGCCATGAGTTGTTGATACCAATAAGTGGTAAAACCATGCCAAGTTAGTGAATATCGAGCATCGTTAAAAGAATAAATTATTAGAACAAGCAGCGGGGCATAAAGCAAAAAATAGATGAGTCCTAAATATAGTTTTTTTATGTTTTTTAGTAAATGCACCTTAGTTATCATGAG
>VFQP010005918.1_pt1 | contig 10350 bp, 10 predicted proteins | sample 3512351 | NCBI WGS metagenome assembly VFQP01 (sample SAMN10412372, study PRJNA504923) | tailings metagenome | isolation source: Relicate 1 Philex TSF1 revegetated site | place: Philippines: Tuba, Benguet | collected 2017-08-29
ACCCGCAGAAGCTCAACTGGAAGACCTCCATCGTCGACCTGCTCAAGCTGCTCGACCTGGACAGCAGCCTCGACGCCCGCAAGCAACTCGCCAAGGAGCTCTATTGCCCCGACGAGCTCATGAACGACTCGGCCAAGATGAACATGTGGCTGCACAAGAACGTGCTGGCCCACATCGCCGCCAACGGGGGCAACGTGCCCAAGGAACTGTTCAACTGATACTTTCGTCTGCCTTGACGCCGCATGGGGCGTGGCCTTCAATGGCTGTGTTCATTGATGGAGATTCCCCATGCGCAAACTGGTTCTTTCTTCGTTGGTTCTTGCCGCGCTGCTCCCTGTGGCGTCGTTCGCCGAACCCACCAGCACCTGCACGGCGTCCGCTGCCGAGAAAAAGCTGGCCGGTGCCGCCAAGACCTCGTTCATGAAGAAGTGCGAGAAGGACGCAGTGGCCTTCTGCGACACCGCGGCAGCCGAGAAAAACATCCATGGCGCCGCCAAGACCAGCTTCACCAAGAAATGCGTGAAGGACGCGGTGGGCGCCCCCGCCGCCGGCTGAGCCAACGCCGTTACCGCACCATCGCCACGCCCTTGATCTGGGCGTAGACCGGCAAGCCCGGCGCAATGCCCAGGCGGCGCGCCGAGAGCGCGCTGATGCGCGAGAGCATGCGCACCGAGCGCGCGCCTTCGCCCACGCTCAAGCCCACCAGCACCTGGCCCGGCGTGTCGTCGGCCACGTCCACCACTGTGGCCGGCAGGATGTTGAGCACGCTGGTCTGCTCCGGCTTCAGCAGCGACAGGCTCACGTCGCGCGCCTGCACGCGGATGCGCACCGAGGTGCCCGCGGGCAACGCGGCGCCCGCCGCCTGCGGCAACAGCAGGCGCCCGCCCTCGAAATCCAGCACGCTCAGGCTGTCGGCCGGCGAATGGCCGACCGCGCGCGCGTCGATCAGCGAAGCCGCCGCGTCGCCATGCGCCAGCGGCAGGTCCAGCCGCGTCATGAGCGATTCCACCGGGCCTTGCGCGCGCACGCGGCCGGTCTCCAGCAGCACCAGGTGGTCGCCCAGGCGCGCCATCTCGTCGGGCGAGTGCGTCACGTACACCACCGGGATGTCCAGCCGCTCGTGCAACTGCTCCAGCCACGGCAGGATTTCCGATTTGCGCGACGCGTCCAGCGACGCCAGCGGTTCGTCCATCAACAGCACGCGCGGGCTCGCGGCCAGCGCGCGCGCCATCGCCACGCGCTGGCGCTCGCCGCCCGAAAGCTCATGCGGCATGCGTTGCAGCAAATGCGCAATGCCCAGCAGCTCCAGGCCATGGTCCCAGCCGTGGCGGCGTTCGGCGGCCGGCGTGCGCTTGAAGCCGAACATCAGGTTGCCCTGCACGGTCAGGTGATCGAACAGGCTGGCCTCCTGGAACACATAGCCCAGCGCGCGCCGCTGTACCGGGCGCATGATGCGCTGCGCGCTGTCCTGCCACACGTCCGAGCCCACGCGCACGACGCCGGTGGCCTGCGGCTCCAGGCCGGCCAGCACGCGCAGGCAGGTGGTCTTGCCCGAACCCGATGGGCCAAACAGCACGCTCACGCCACGACCGGGCAGGGTCAGGTCTACATCCAGCAGGAAGCCGCTGCGCTGCAGGCGCGCGGTGAGCTGCAAGGTGTCGTCGTCGTCGCTCATGCCGCGCGCGCACGCTGGCGCCGGTTGTAGAGCTGCAGCGTGAGCAGCACGAGGAAGGCAAAGCCCAGCATGATGCCGGCGAGGCGGTGCGCGTCGGCATATTCCAGCGCCTCCACGTGGTCGTAGATCTGCACGGATATCACGCGCGTCACGCCCGGGATGTTGCCGCCCACCATGAGCACCACGCCGAACTCGCCCACGGTGTGCGCGAAGCTCATGATGATGCCGGTGACGATGCCCGGCTTGCACAGCGGCAGCACCACGTTGAAAAACGTGTCCAGCTTCGAGGCCCGCAGGCTGGCCGCTGCTTCCAGCGGGCGGGTGCCCAGCGACTGCATGGCGTTCTGCACCGGCTGCACCATGAACGGCAGCGAATAGAACACCGAGGCGATCACCAGCCCGGGGAAGCTGAAGGTGAGCACACCCAGCCCGATCGATTGCGTGAACTGGCCCACGGGCCCGTTCGGCCCCATCAGCACCAGCAGGTAGAACCCCAGCACCGAAGGCGGCAACACCAGCGGCATGGACACCAGCGCGCCCACCGGGCGGCTCCAGGCCGAGGTGCTGCGCGCCAGCCACCACGCCAGCGGCACACCCAGAACCAGCAGGATCAGCGTGGTGAGGGTGGCAACTTTCAGTGTGAGGCCAATGGCCTGGAGGTCGGACGGGGTGAGCAGCACGGGATCAGATGTCGTATCCGTAGGAGCGGATCAGGTCCTTGATGTTCGGGCTCTTGAGCAACTTCAGCAAGGCCAACGCCGCTTCGTTGTTGGCCGCGCGCTTGAGCAGCACCGCGTCCTGCTGGATCGCGCCATACAGGTTCTGCGGCACCACCCACATCGAACCGCCCTTGAGCCGGCCGCCTTCGAGCACCTGCGACATGGCCACGAAGCCGATCTCGGCGTTGCCGGTGTGCACGAAGTTGTAGGTCTGGCCGATGCTCTCGCCCGTCACCAGCTTCGGCGTGAGCGCGGCCGACAGGCCGAGCTTGTCCATCGCTTCCACGGCGGCTGCGCCATAGGGCGCGGTCTTGGGGTTGGCAATGGCGATCTTGCGGAAGCCCTCGCCCTTGAGCACGTTGCCCTGCGCGTCCACCTTGGCCGCATCGGCCGACCACAACACCAGCTTGCCGGTGGCGTAGGTGAAGCGGCTGCCCGGCTGCGCCAGGCCATCGGTCTCCAGCTGGGCGGGCGTCTTCGTGTCGGCCGAGAGCATCACGTCGAACGGCGCGCCGTTCTTGATCTGCGCATACAGGCCACCGGTGGCACCGATGCTGACCTTCAGCGTGTGGCCGGTGGTCTTTTCCAGCACCGAGGCAATGGCCTTGATCGGCTCTGCAAAGTTGGCGGCCACCGCGACATTGGCTTCGGCCGCGTGCAGGGTGCCGGCAACAGCGGCCAGGGCCAGCAGGGGCCAGCGCAGAAGAGAACGTGCGAACATCGGGGCGCTCCTTTTATCGGTGAGACTCAGTGAGATTTCGCTATTCCAATCCGGAATAGCGGTGAGAGTATAGGCCCTTGAGGAAAACCCATGGCTTCCAGAAAACCCTCAACCCGAAGTGCGACCCGAAGTGCGGCTCAACTGCCCCAGGCCCTGGTCGACAGCAGCGCCGACAAACGCCTGGACGTGCTGCGCCAGATCGCCGCCGGCCACTCCATCTCGCAGGCCGCGCGCGAAGTCGGCATCAGCTACAAGGCCGCCTGGCAGGCCATCGACACGCTGTCCAACCTCAGCGGCCAGCCGCTGGTGGAACGCACCGTGGGCGGTGTGGGTGGCGGCGGCGCACAGATCACGCCCCATGGCGAACAACTGCTCTCACTCGCCGACGCACTGGCCCAGGCGCGTCAACAGGTGCTGTCGCGCTTCTCGCAGGGATCACAAATGGCCAGCGGCTTCGGCCTGCGCACCAGCATGCGCAACCAGTTGCCCTGCCGCGTCGTGCAATGCGAACCCGCCTCGCCCGACGACCCCATGGTGTGGGTACAACTGAGCACACCCGGCGGTGCGAGGCTCACGGCCAGCGTCACAAGCGAAAGCGCCGACCTGCTGGGCCTGGCGCCGGGGCTGGAGGTGTTGACCCTGTGCAAGGCCACGGCGGTGAGCGTGCTGAGCGCGGCGCAGGCCGCGACGGCTGTGAAGGGCGATGCCGCTGCGCAGCGGTGTTCGCTGGAAGGGCGCGTCGAGCGCGTGTCAAAAGGCGCCGACCGTGATGAGGTGGTGCTGGCGCTGGAAGGCGGGGGGCATTGGGTGGGGTTTGCAGTGCATCCGTTCACGGCGCGTGTGGGTGCGCGTGCGGTGGCGACGATGCCTTATGCGGCGTTGGTGGTGGGTTTGGCGGGTTGACATAGCACTGCATTCGGTTTTTGCGGTATGCAGCGAATGTCGCGGGTGATGTGATCGCTCTTATCGTCCATGGTCGTCAAGGATTTACTGTCTTCCGTCCAAAGTGACACGGGGTAGTTTCAGCGGCTCCTATCACGTAAGGGTCTATGAGTATCAGGCGCACGCATTAATCATGAGCACTAGAGCCTCCGCTCAGCGAAGGCGTCTCGTCTGGCTACGTCGCTGTGACCTCCGCGGGCTACTATCTCAGGCGAAACACTTAGGAGGATCAAGATGGGCGAAGCTAAAAGGAGAAAGATTGCGGCGGCAAAGGGCAATCCGGCAAACGTCGCGACACTATCGGACGGTTGGCCGTTGACCAACGAACAGGCCTTTAATGAGGTTTCGGCGTTCTTGCAAAGTCGTGGCATTGATGGCAGCCGGCCAGGCTTTCATGATAGCGCGGCGTTCCTGCTGGCCGAGCGGTCAAACCCCGCCGTTATTGATACGGTCGCTCGGATAGTTGAAGCCCGCCCATACAGCGAGGCAGCACTTAAGGATGCAGAAGTGGCGATCCGGGTAGCAGCAGAGGCCGTGCGGGCAGCAGTGGAAGCCGACGGCCGCCCCGGCCGATGCGTTATCGCCTCGAGCGTTCTATCCCGATTTTTGGATGAGCTTGGCATCTGGAATTACTGCGCCAAGGCTACCTTGACAGTAACCTTTCCGCCTGATGTTTCGCGTTCAAGCCGGCATTTCTATGCCTTTGATCAAGGACAGTTTGAAGCCCCACATGCGGTAGTGGTAGCACCGCCGTTCACAATCATTGACCTGACGGCCCGACATCAAGCCTATGACACTCGCGGAATGGCCGAGGCCCTGCCGAGCGCGGTGATGAGCAAGGCTTTCGACCCATATCAGTGGACAGTCAGTGATATCGTTGCACCTGCATATCCGGAGTTGCGCGCTGGGGGCCGAACTGGACTCGAACGGTTTATGAAGGCTCGCAAGCCACAAATGCTGCGGATGATGAATGCTTTGCCCGGACGACAGGTGACCTACGAAGGCGGTGTGTTGCGCTACGTGATTACGGGCGTCGGTGGCTACGCGGAGCGGCTCGCAGATTTGACGGCCGGCGCGAATATCAACGATCGTTCCCCACTTAGCATCTACTCTGAAGACGTGTTACCGCGCCTGACGGAATGGCCGGCGCTGACCGAGCGTGAACGCTAAACTTGGCCAATACATAGGGAGGAACCAATGCACAGAATCGTCAAAGCACACTTGGAAAGCTTCGTTGCAAGCTTTTCACTCGAAGCTGACCATGAACCCAAACAATTCGAGAAATTTGCGACTTACTCGGTAATCTCGAATCGGTTCAGTGGAACCTTCGACCTCGACGATGTGGTAACCGGTGACGGTGACGACGGTATCGACGGTATCGCCATTGTTATTGATGAGATCGTCACGGCGTCGGTAGAAGACGCGCAAGCCGTGTTCATGTCGCCAAGACGCAATCATGACGTTGACATGGTGTTCATCCAAGCGAAGCGGTCTGAAGGTTTCGACCTGGGTGATTTCCTCAAGTTCAAGGAAGGTGTGCTTCGGTTCGCAACCGCCAACCCTTTTCTAACCGCTGATGATGTGCTGCTTGAGTCGCGCGGCATTTTCGACGTGGTCTTGGAACAAGTGCCGAAGCTAAGAAATGGGCGACCGTCGCTTATTGCCCGCTTCGTAGCCACAGGTATTTATCAACGTCCTGAGGCGTTGGAAGGTGCGTTGGCAGACTTCCACCGACAAGTGGAAGCTCTCGGCATTTTTCACGAGATCGATATCAAGTTTGTTGACCGCGACGAGCTTACCCGGCTATGGGTTGGGACTTATTCAGGTGTTAACGCGAGCTTGCCGACATTCAGCACTGCGGCGCTCCCGAATATCGCTGGCATTGACGAAGCGTATCTTGCAGTGGTCAAGGCCAGCGACTTCGTATCTAACTTGCTGACTACTCAAGACGGAAACTTGCGAACCCAGGTCTTTGAAGAGAACGTTAGATCGTTCCTTGGGCTCGACAATGCAGTCAATCAGTCCATCGCCGCTACGCTGGCCTCTGAAGCTGCGAGTCGGTTTCCCGTGCTGAACAATGGCATCACCATCGTCAGTCCCGATGTCCAATTGCAAGGCAACACCTTGCACCTCACCAACTTCCAGATCGTCAATGGCTGTCAAACATCGAACGTCCTGTTCGAAAACAGGACCACCCTTGGCGATGTGATGGTAAACATCAAGGTGGTCGAGACACAGCTTGAGGACGTTTTTTCAGAGTTGGTGCGGGCGACGAACAGTCAGACGAAAGTAGAGGATACGCAGTTTTTGTCCCTGCGGCCCATCGTCCGAAAGGTAGAGCAATACTTCAATACTTACGATGGTGTGGAAGGGCGCTTGTATTTGGAGCGACGTGATCGACAGTACGTTGGTCAGGATATACCTAACACTCGCATTTTCTCCCTGCATAACGCCGCAAAATGTGTGGCTGCGATGGTGTGCAATAGGCCGGAGTTGGCATCACGCTATCCAAAAACAATGTATGAAGAATTGACCGGGGTCATCTTTGCCGACGACACAAAGGAAGTCGTTTTCTATGCCGCCTGCTTGACCATGTACAGATTCACACTGCTGGTGTCGAACAGCACCATACCGCAGAACCTGAAGCGGTTTAAGTGGCACATGCTTCCCGTGATTTGGGCCATCATCAATGGTAAGAACCCCCCGCGTCTGAATTCTCGGGCCGTCGAGCGCGAAGCCCAGGAAGTCATAAAGGTGATGGGCCAGCATGGCGCTGCCGCGAACGACATCTTTAACCGCGTTGCCGGAATCTGCACCGGCCTCGGCGAGGTGACGTCCGATCGACTCAAGCGTCAAGCGATCTTGCAAGAAATGATGAACTTGGTCTGATGATCCCTGGTCCGTTACAAGGATCTTTCATGCGATCGATGTGAGTGCTTTCGTCGTATTGAGTTAAAGTCACCCCCGCTCACGAAAAAGGTGAGTCGGGCTTGAGAACCCGGAGTTTCTTTGCGGCTTGAGGGCCGCTGTACACCGCTGCTGGTACAGCGGCCTTCATCATTCACGCTTGCTTTTTGGCGGCCTGAATGGGAGGTCGCAAGACCTGCCGGTTTTCGCAAGGAAACTCCCGGTTCTCAACCCGTTCGGGCCGCCGCCACTCTGCACACTCTGCCTGCCGTGGCGGCGGCTGTTCAACACAACGAACAGGCAAGAAGAAGAGGGGAGTGGCCGCATGACGACCAAGCAACAGAAGCTCGCCGTGTTGATCGACGCGGAGAACGTTTCCCACACGCTGATCCGTTCCATCCTGCTTCGCGCCGCCTGTTATGGCTCGCTCATTGTCAAGCGGGCGTTTGCCGATTGGTCGCGGCCCGGCATGCGGCGCTTCAAGACCGTGCTGCACCACCACGCCATCGAGCCGGTGCATCTCTTCTCTTACACCCCTGGCAAGAACGCGGCCGACATCACGCTGTGCCTGAACGCGATGGACCTGGTGAACACCGGGCAGTTCGATGGCGTGTGCCTGGTGTCGTCCGACAGCGACCTCACGCCGCTGGCGTTCTGCCTGCGGCGCGAGGGGGTGCGGGTGTATGGCTTTGGCGCGCGGCAGACGCCGCGGGCGTTTGTGGCGGCTTGCAACAGCTTCATCTACACGGAATCGATCGAACCCGCTGCATGAAGCGGCTCGGTGCAGAAGCTTGAGGCTTGGCTAGGCGGCGCGTTCCGGGTCTTCGCCTTCGGCAGGCTCGTCCGCCTCATCCTCCAGCGGGTCGCCAGCCTCAGCCTCGTCAACGAAGGCCAGGTCAGGGTCTTCGTCGACATCGGCATCTGCCTCCCCGGGCGTGAACACGCGGTCCACGCCGATGTCCCAGCCGTCCTGCTTGCCGCTGTCGCCACCCGCGCTGCGGCTTTCGCCGGTGCCGGTGGCATCGCTTGCAGACGTCAAGGCGTCGGGCGGCAACAGGCTGGCGCCGCCCAGTTCGTCCCGCGTCGCCACGTCGGTCGCCAGGCCGGGGTCGCCCCCTTCGCTGTCTTCGATGCCCATCATGTCGCTGCCGCTGTCGGAGTTGTCACCGGGGCCCAGGGACGCGGTATCGCGGCCGGCGGGTTCGGCGGGTGCTGGGCTCACGCCCTGAATGCTGCTGCGTGCCATGGTGACTGTGACTAAGCGTCACCCTCGCGCACCTTGCGATCCACATCCGGAATCGGCCTCTCCCCCGGCTTGCCATCGGCAGGGCTGGTTTGAGGTGCGCGATCAGGATGGGTCGGGTTGACACCTGGAGCTCGGCCGTCGCCGGGCGGCGGTTGATTGACAGGCTTGCCAGGCGTCTGGCCGGGTTGATTTGTCATCATGGTGTGCTCCTTGGGCATGCAGGGAAAAGCCCCCGCCACCGTCTGGCAATGCACATGCCCACAGGGGCGGCGCTCGAAGGTGCCGCAGCGTGCGAGGCCGGGAGCGCCGATTGCTGCACGGTTTACCTCACCAGTTCGGCGCCGGTCATGTCGGGCAGGAGGACGGCGTTTAATCACGGATCACGACGGAGACGCTGACATGAAGCCCATTGATCCCCCACCACCACGCCGCTTCTCGATGATCCGCGGCTTCCATCTGGCCGACTTCATCACCCTGGGCAATGCCGCCTGCGGCGTGTTGTCGGTGTTCCTGGCAATGATGTACATGGCCAGCGGCTCGCTCACGCACTTTTTGTTGTCGGCCGCAATGACACCGCTGGCCTTCGTCTTCGACGTGTTTGACGGCAAGGTGGCGCGCTGGCGCCACCAGCATTCGCCGCTGGGCCGCGAACTCGATTCGCTGGCCGACGTCATCTCCTTCGGCGTCGGCCCGGCAGCGCTGGGATTTGCCGCGGGGTTGCAGAGCGGTTGGGACATCGTCATCCTGTGCTACTTCGTCTGCTGCGGCGTCAGCCGGTTGGCGCGCTTCAACGTCACCGCCGAACAACTGACCACCGACACGGGCAAGGTGGCCTACTTTGAAGGCACGCCGATCCCCACCAGCGTGATCCTCACGGCGGTGCTTTCGTGGGCCGCCTGGCAGGGTGTGCTGGGTGCGCAACTGTGGGGCGGGGTGTGGCAACTCGGGCCCTGGCAGCTGCATCCCATGAGCCTGCTGTTCGCGCTGTCGGGTACGGCCATGATCAGCAAGACCCTGCGCATCCCCAAGTTCTGAAGGAGGCGGGATGAACCTCCAGCGCGTCGCCGGCTTCGGCCTCGTCGATCTGGCGCTATTTCCCGGCTCTGGCGCCGGCCTCCTGGATCGCCGCCGCACACTCGGCAACCAGCTTGGCGGTGGAGTAAGGCTTCAGCACCCATCGGGAGCCTGGGGGCAGCCTGCTTTGCTCCGGTGGATGCGCGCCACTGGCAAACACCACGCCCAGGCCTGGCCTGACCAGCAGCGCGGTGCGTGCCAGTTCGGCGCCGTTCATGTCGGGCAGGCCCAGGTCCACCACCAGGGCGTCGAAATGGTCGTGTCCATCGAGTGCGCGCAACGCGTCTGCGGCGGTGCCGGCCTCCACCACCTCATGCCCCACGGCACGGAAGTGCTCGGCGGCCACGGAACGGATGGCCTCGTCGTCCTCCACCATGAGAACCTTGAAGCGTGTCGGTGCAACCACGCCCGCTGAGACCGCCGGCGTCGCCGATGTCTGCGAGCGTTGCGCGGCGTTGCGCAGCAGGTGGCGGATGCGGCGCGCCAGCGCTTCCCGCGAGTACGGTTTGGAGAGCAGGTCAACGCCTTCGTCCAGCCGGCCGCCATGCACGATGGAGTTCTCGGTGTAGCCGGAGGTGAAGAGCACGGCGATGCCGGGCAGGCGTTGCTTGGCGATGCGCGCCAGTTCCGGGCTGCGCAGGCGGCCGGGCATCATCACGTCGGTGAAAAGCACATCGATGGACACGCCGCTTTCAATGACCGTGAGCGCGCTGTCCGCATTCCGGGCGCGCAGCACCCGGTAGCCCAGATCGGTCAATATGGCCACCGCCGTTTCGCGCACGTCCTCGTCGTCTTCCACCACCAGCACCGTCTCGGAACCACCGACGACCTGACCCTCCGAAGCCACGGGCGTGGTCGCGTTCTCCACCTGCAGCGATCGCGGGAGGTACAGCTTGACGGTGGTGCCTTCCCCCAACTCGCTGTACACGACCACATGGCCCCCCGACTGCTTCACGAAGCCATACACCATGGACAGGCCGAGCCCCGTGCCCTTGCCTTCGGGTTTGGTGGTGAAGAAGGGCTCGAAAGCCCGTTCGAGCACCTCGGTCGGCATGCCTGAGCCGGT
>VFQP010005921.1_pt1 | contig 10347 bp, 5 predicted proteins | sample 3512351 | NCBI WGS metagenome assembly VFQP01 (sample SAMN10412372, study PRJNA504923) | tailings metagenome | isolation source: Relicate 1 Philex TSF1 revegetated site | place: Philippines: Tuba, Benguet | collected 2017-08-29
TCACCTCTTAGCTTTTTGGGGTGCGGCGACCGTCCGCACGATTCCCCCGCATACGCCACTACTCCATTCGCGATCTCCATGCGCGCCTCCATATTCGCCGTTCGTTTTCGTCGTTTGCTTGTGCCTGCCGCAGCTGCATTCCTACTGACCGCCTGCGGTCAGAGCGACGATGTGGTGCTGGCTGATAGCGCGGCGCTGGCCACCCCTGGCAGCCTCAACAAGGCGCCCGAGGGCGTGGCCGTGACCAATGCCGCGGATGCAGCCCCCAAGTCCGAACTGCCTGGCGCCGTCGTACAGAAGGCCAAGGACAACCAGACCCCGGAATTCCTTTCGCTTTTTGAAGCGCCATCGCAGACGGTCGTGCTCTCCAAGGTTGGATCGGTGCGTCTCATCGACCTGGTCGGTACTGCCGCCAATGCGCCGGGCAATCCCAAGGCGGACCTTGAACCCGGCATGACCAGTTGGTCACAGGTTGAGGGTCCGAAGACGCTCATCACCGACGCCGATTCTCCAAACGCAACGGCCACCATCGGTCAGGAGGCTTGGGACCAGGATCTTGTCTATCGGGTGAGCATCCGCAATGCATCTGGCGGTCGTTCACTTGATGTCAAGCTTCGCGTCACTGCACGCTGAGTGCTGATGGCCGGCAGGCACACCGCAAACCATCGCGGCGTGACCTGCGAGGCCGTTCGGATTGTTTTTCATCAGTCCGCCTCAGGCGCCGTGACATTGCTCACCTTTTTCCACGAACCCAATGCTTGGTACTCCCTCTCGAACCCGTCACCTGACCCGCGCGGCCGCACTCACACTGGCCACGACGGTCCTGGCATCGGTGCCGCTCGCGGCGCAGACCGGCGCCACCGCGACGCGCCCGGCGCCTTCGCGGCAGAGCGCCGCACGCCCCGCGGCGGCCCAGGACTCCTTCGCGCTCACGACGCGCCTGCCCATGGACCCGGCCGTGCGCCGCGGCACACTGCCCAACGGGCTGACGTACTACATCCGGCGCAACGCGAAACCCGAGAAGCGCGTGGAACTGCGTCTGGTGGTGAACGCGGGCTCCATTCTCGAGGATGCCGATCAACTGGGGCTCGCCCACTTCCTCGAGCACATGGCCTTCAACGGCACCACCAACTTCGCGAAGAACGACATCGTGAAGTATCTCGAGTCCATTGGTGTGCGTTTCGGGGCCGACCTCAATGCCATGACCGGCTTCGACGAAACCATCTACATCCTGCCGGTCCCCACCGACAGCGCCGGCATTCTCGAGCGCAGCTTTGCGTTCCTGGGTGACGTGGCCAGCGGCATCAAGTTCGATTCGCTCGAGGTGGTGAACGAGCGCGGCGTGGTGCTGAGCGAGTGGCGCAACGGCCTCGGGGCCGGTGAACGTCTGCGTGACAAGCAGTTCCCCGTGCTGTTCCGTGGCTCGCGCTATGCCGATCGCCTGCCCATCGGCAAGCCGGAGATCATCGAGAACGCCAACCCGGCGCCGCTGCGCCGCTTCTGGCGCGACTGGTACCGGCCTGACCTCATGGCGGTGGTGGCCGTGGGGGACGTGGATCCGGCCGTGCTGGAGCAGCACATCCGGCGCACCTTTGGCCGCCTGGCGGCGCGGCCCAACGGCCGCGCCCGTACGATGGCGGCGGTGCCCACACACGACTCCACGCTCGTATCCATTGCCACCGACAAGGAACTCACCACCTCATCGGTTGAAGTGCTCTGGAAGCGTCCGCCCAAGGCCCTGCGCACCGTGGGTGACCTGCGCGCGTCGCTGCTCGAGCGCCTCTACAACACCATGATCAACCAGCGCTTCAGTGAGCTGGCCCTCAAGCCCGATGCGCCCTTCACCGGCGCGGGTGCGAGCAGCGGCGGCTTCGTGCGCGGCAGCGAGTACAACGCGCTTGGCGCCGGCGCCAAGGAAGGCAAGCTGCTGGAAACGCTGCAGGCCTTGCTCACCGAAGCGGAGCGCGTGCAGCAGCATGGATTCCTCGCGGCTGAGCTCGACCGCGCCCGAACCAACCTGCTGCGTGCCTACGAGCGCACGTATGAGGAGCGCGAGAAAACGGAAAGCGGAGCCTATGTGGCCGAGTACATCGACCACTATCTCGAAGGCAACGCCTCGCCGGGCATTGCGTACGAGTACCGCGCCGTGCAGCGCCTGCTGCCCGCCATCACACTGGCCGATCTGAATGCGCTGGCCAACAGCCGCGGCGGCGCCGCGAATCGCGTGGTGCTGGTCACGCTGCCCGAGAAGGAGGGCCTGGCCGTACCCACGGAGGCCGACATTCGCGGCGTGTTCGGTCGTGTGGTGGCCAGTGCGGTGACGCCGTGGACGGAAGCGGCCACCGCCAACGCGCTGGTGGCCTCGGCCCCTGCCCCCGGGCGTGTGACGCAGGAACGCACGATTGCCGCGCATGGCATTACCGAGTGGACGCTGTCCAACGGTGCGCGGGTGTTCGTCAAGCCGACGGACTTCCAGGCCGATCAGGTGCAGATGGTGGCCTTCAGTCCCGGTGGCGCGAGCCTGGTGAGTGACGCCGATGTGTTCAAGACCTCGCTGACCCCGCCCATCATTGCATCGGGCGGCGTGGGGGAGTTCTCACCGGTTGATCTGCGCAAGGTGCTCACCGGCAAGGCGGCCAGCGTGCAGCCCAGCATCACCGACTTGAGCGAAGGCATGAGTGGCGGCGCGTCCACGCGCGATCTCGAAACGCTGCTGCAGCTGACCTGGCTGCGCTTCACCGCGCCGCGCGCAGACTCCATGATCTTCAAGGCCAACATGCAGGCCATCGAGACGCAGCTGCGCAACAAGGACGCCAATCCCGGCCTGGTGTTCAACGACACCATTCAGATGACGCTGGCCAATGGGCATCCGCGCGCGCGGCCGCTCAGCGCCAGCATGCTGAACGAACTGGTGCTCGATGAGATGATGACCATCTACAAGGACCGCTTCGGCGACGGCGGCAACTTCACCTTCGTGTTCGTGGGCAACGTGGACCTGGCCGTGCTCAAGCCGCTGGTGGAGCAGTGGATTGGATCGCTGCCCAGCTCCGATCGCCGTGAAGTGGCGCGCGATGTGGGGCCGCCGCAGTTCACGGGCCAGATCGACAAGGTGGTGCGCAAGGGCATCGCGCCGCAGAGCCAGACCGCATTCCTGCTGGCCGGCAAGGCCGCATGGTCGCGCGAAGAATCGTATGTGCTGTCCTCGCTGGGTGACCTGCTCGAGCAGCGCCTGCTGGACCGCCTGCGCGAGGCGCTCGGCGGCACCTACTCGGTGTCGGTGAACACCGGCTTCTCGCGTCGTCCGCGTCAGGAGTGGCAGGTGGTCATCAGCTACGGCTCGGCGCCGGACAAGGCCGACTCGCTGTATGCGGCCGTGCGTCAGGAGCTCGACTCGCTGCGTCGTGTGCCGCCCAGCCAGGAAGAGGTGGACCGGGTGCGCGAAAAGCAGCGCCGCGCGCTCGAGGTGCAGCGCAAGCAGAACGGCTACTGGGTGAGCGCCATTCGTGGCCGCGTGGAAAATGGGGACCCGCTGGAGGAGCTGGCCACCGAGGAGCAGCTCTATGCCGGGCTGACGGTGGAGAAGCTGGCGGCAGCGGCGAAGAAGTTCCTCGATGAGGGGAACAGGGCGCGGTTTGTCTTGTTGCCCGAGACGTCTCGCTAGTCCGCCGCATCGTTGAACAGAAGGTGTGAGGATCGGAGGATCTGGGGATTAGAGAGGCGGGCGACGGAGGACTCCCGTGTTCAGAGTCCTCCGTCGCCCGCCCCTTCAATCCTCGGATCCTCTTTTCCTCACACCTTCTGTTCAACGGTCTGGCCGCTCAACGAGTCTCCGCCGCCGCAATCACCCGACGGATGGCCTCCCTCAAATCCCCACCCGCCGCCACGTACACCGAGTCGAAGTAATCCAATCGCTCGGCATACACCCGCCGCGACATCAGCACCGCGTTGTTGAGCGGCACCCGCTCCACCCAGCCGGCCGGATAGCCGCGCAGCTGCGGCCCAATGGAATCCACCAAACGTTTGCGCGCCGCCGCGTACACCGTATCACGCGCGGCAATGCGGGCACTGCGCGCCGAGTCGGGCAACTGCGCGAACACACTGTCGATCTCACGCGCGGTGCGCTCCCAGAATGCACCCAGCAGGAGATCGTCGTGCCAATCGTTTTCGGCGCGGCGCAGCAGCAGCGTGTCGCCCGCCGCGCGGAAGAAGTGTTCCGCGCCACGACCGCCGACAAAGGTGGCGAATGATTCATTGAAGCTCACCCGCCCCTTGGCGAAATAGGTCGTGTGCAGCAGTTCATGCAGCACGGTGTTGACCAGTGTGACCGAATCCGCCTTGACCGTGGTGCTCACCAGCGGGTCGTTGAACCAGCCCAGAGTACTGAAGGCGCTGGAGGGGCCCACCACCACGTCGTAGCCCTCGTCACGCAGCTGCTGCGCCGTTTCCTGCGCCTTGCCGAAGTCGAAGAATCCCTTGTACGGAAAGCGGCCCACCACCGGGAACCACCAGGTCTTGCGCTCGAGGCGGTCGGGAAAGGCGGCGGACACCACCAGTACCAGCGTGTCGCGATCGAGCTGCGAGAAGGTGGTAAAGCTCTCCTCGGCCTTGAGTCCCATGGAGTCCATGGCGAAGCGCCGCGCCGCCAGCACCAGCTGCAGCTTGGCGCGCAGCGCCGGGTCGGTGCTTTCACGCACCACCAGGCGCTCGATGGGCTGACGCTTGGCGAGGATGCGCGCTTCTTCATACGCGGCGCGCGACAGGTAGCAGCCCATGGGCGTGAGCGCAAGGAACAGCACGACGAGCGTGCCGAGCAGGGCACTTCCTCGCTTGAGCAGCTGCCGAGCGGAGAGGGTTTGCTGTATCATTCAGGGTTATGTCGTTCGTTCACCTGCACTGCCACTCCGAGTATTCGCTCCTCGACGGCGCGAATCGCATCGATGACCTGATCAAGCGCGCGCAGCACTTCGAGATGCCCGCGCTGGCCATCACCGATCACGGTAACATGCACGCCGCCTGGGAGTTCCAGGAGAAGGCGCGCAAGGCGGGGGTGAAGCCCATCCTGGGCATGGAAGCCTACGTGGCGCCGGGTGACCGGCGCACGCGCGGCCGTCCGGCGCCCGGCGTGAAGCCCTACTACCACCTGGTGCTGCTGGCCCGCGACATCACGGGCTACCGCAATCTGGTCAAGCTCACCTCGCTGGGGTACACCGAAGGCTTCTACACCAAGCCCCGCATCGACCGCGAGCTGCTGGCCCAGTACAGTGAGGGGCTGATCGTGAGCTCGGCCTGCCTGGCGGGCGAGGTGGCCAGCCACCTGATGGACGACCGGCTGGAGCAGGCGCGCGAGGCGGCGGCGTGGTATGCGGAGCTGTTCAAGGACCGCTACTACCTCGAGGTGCAGGCGCACACCAGTGAGGGCCAGGCGGCGCTCAATGCCAAGGTGCTGGGCCTCGCGGACGACCTGGGCCTGCCCGTGGTGGCCACCAACGATGCGCACTTCCTCAAGCACGAGGATCACGACGCGCACGACGTGCTGCTGTGCATCGGCCTGGGCAAGGATCGCAACGACCGCGATCGCATGAAGTACGACGACGGCCTGTACTTCAAGTCGGCCGACGAGATCCGTCCGTTCTTCCCCGGCCGGGACGACGTGCTCACGAACACGCTGGCCATTGCCGACAGCGTGGACGTGCAGTTCGCCAAGAAGTACTACGTGCCCTCGTTCCCGCTGCCGCCGGGCGTGGACACCGAGAACGACCTGCTGGTGCAGTTGGCCACCGATGGCGCGAAGGCACGCTACGGCGATCCGTTGCCCGCGCAGGTGCAGGAGCGACTCGACTACGAGCTGGGTGTCATCACCAAGACGGGGTACGCGGGCTACTTCCTGATCACGGCGGACTTCATCAAGGCCGCACGTGATCTGGGCATTCCCGTGGGCCCCGGGCGCGGTTCGGCTGCCGGCTCGCTGGTGGCCTATGCCACGCGCATCACGGACGTGTGTCCGCTCGAGTTCGATCTGCTCTTCGAGCGCTTCCTGAATCCGGAGCGCGTGTCCATGCCCGACGTGGACGTGGACTTCTGCTTCGAGCGGCGCGGCGAAGTCATCGAATACGTGCGGCAGAAGTACGGCAAGGACAGCGTCGGCCAGATCGTCACCTTCGGGACCATGAAGTCCCGCGCGGCCATCAAGGACGTTGGGCGCACGCTGGGCTTCACGCCGGGGGAAACCGACGCCCTGGCCAAGCTGATTCCCAACGCGCCCAACAACTCGCTCACGGTGGCCGAGGCCGTTGAACAGGTGCCGGAGGTCAAGCAGTTCTATCAGACCGATCCGCGCTACCGACAGCTGCTCGACTTCGCCATCAAGCTCGAAGGGCTCTCACGCCATACGGGCGTGCACGCGGCCGGTGTGGTCATCGCGCCCGGTCCGCTGGACGAGTTCGTGCCCATCTGCACGCAGGCCAGCAAGGGCGCTGGCGGCGACGGCGACGAACGCGTCATCGTGACGCAGTACGACATGACGGCGCTCGAAAAGGCCGGCATGCTCAAGATGGACTTCCTCGGCCTCACCACGCTCACCGTCATCACCGACACGCTCAAGAACATCAAGGAGCGGTCGGGCAAGGAGGTGGTGCTGGAGGAACGCGGCTTCAGCGACGCGGAGACGTATCGCGTGCTGCGCGCGGGCCGCACGGGCGGCGTGTTCCAGTTCGAAAGCCCGCTGGCCACCGACGTGCTCAAGCGCATGCGCTGTGACCGCTTCGACGACCTCGTGGCGTCGAACGCGCTGCTGCGTCCGGGCCCGCTCGATGCGGGCATGCACAACGTGTACATCCGGCGCAAGCGCGGCGAAGAACCCACGGTGTATGCGCTGCCGGAGCTCGAGCCGATTCTGTCCAACACCTACGGCGTCATCACCTATCAGGAACAGGTGATGCGTATCGCACAGGTGCTGGCCGGCATCTCGCTGGCCGAAGCCGACGTGCTGCGCAAGGCGGTGGGCAAGAAGGACGCGGAGCTCATCAAGAAGGAGCTCGGCAAGTTCACCGAGAAGTCCATCGCGCGCGGCTACGACCCGAAGATCATCGAGGAGCTGGCCGGCCAGATCGAGACGTTCGGTCGCTACGGCTTCAACAAGTCACACAGCGTCGCGTACTCCGTCGTCGCCTATCACACCGCCTATCTCAAGACGCACTACCCGGCCGAGTTCATGGCCGCGCTGTTGTCGTCGAACATCGGGAAGACGGAAGAAGTCATCAAGTACATCGCCGAAGCCCGCGAAATGGGGCTCGAGGTGCTGGCGCCCGATGTGAACGAGTCGGGCTGGCGCTTCACGGTGGTGGGCGACACGCGCATTCGCTTTGGCCTCGGCGCCATTCGCAACGTGGGACGCGGCGCCATCGACTCGCTGCTCGAAGCGCGCGCCGACGGGCCGTTCACTTCGCTGTTCGATCTCTGCGCGCGGGTGGACCTGCGTGTGTTCAACAAGCGCGTGTTTGAAGCGCTGATTGCCGCCGGCGCCTGCGACGGCCTGGGCGGCCATCGCGCGCAGCTTCTGGCCGCGCTGGACACCGCCATCAGTGAAGCGGCGCTGCAGCAGGAGGAGGCGGAGAAGGGTCAGGGCTCGCTCTTCGGCGACCTGCTGGGCGGGCCGGTGGACACGGCCGACAGCGGCAAGAAGACGACGGCGCCGTCACTTCCCAACACGCCGGCATGGAGTGAAAGCGAGCGGCTGCAGCGCGAGAAGGAGCTGCTGGGCTTCTACATTTCCGGTCACCCGCTCGAGAAATACCGAACGGAATGCGAACTCTTTGCCACCCACACGGTGTCGCAGCTGGGGACCTGGGTGTCGGAGCCGGTAACCATCGGCGTGGTGGTCACGGCCATCAAGCGCCAGTTCTCCAAGAAGTCGGGGAACGAGTTCGCCCGGTTGACAGTCGAGGATTTTTCCGGATCTTCCGAGGTGCTGGTGTTTCCGGAAGCCTGGGGGGTGATTGCGGAGCGTGTCCGCCCCGACGTCCCCCTGCTGCTCAAGGGCAGCTACTCCCGGCGAGATCAGGGTGTGGAGAACGCCACGTTCATCGTGAACGAGGTGCAGCGCTTCGAGGAAGTGCGCGCCAGCGGTGATCTGGCAGTGGCAATCGACCTGTCCTCCGGGCTCGACTTGCCAGCCGCAATCATGTCGGACGTGCGAGCGACGGTGGAGGCCCACGAAGGGTCCGCACCGCTCGAACTCCGGTGGCGGGACGGGAACGGACAGCCGGTGCGCTTCCGCTCCCGCACGCTCCGGGTCACGGCGTCCGCCGCCATTCTTTCAGACCTGCGCGCGATGCTTGGCGCTGACCGGGTGCGACTCATTCGCGCCGGCAGCTGACGAGCACGCGTCGCCATATCAGGATTCGTCATGGCTGCTGCCCCGGTTCTCGAGTTCGAGCGTCCCATAGCGGAGCTCGAAAAGCAGATCGAGGAGCTCAAGCGTCTCGCCGCCGATCGCTCGCTCGATGTCAGCGACGAGCTGGCTCCCCTGCAGAAGAAGCTCGGCGACCTGCGGGTCGAGGTGTACCGCAACCTCACGCCGCTGCAGCGGGTGCAGGTGGCGCGCATGGCGCGTCGGCCGTTCACTTCGGACTACCTCAAGCACGCCTTCACCGACTTCATCGAACTGCACGGCGACCGGGCGTTTCGTGAAGATGCCGCCATCATGGGAGGCTGGGCGCGTCTTGAAGGTGAGACCGTGATGCTCATCGGACACGAGCGCGGTCGCGACACGAAGGAGAATCTCAAGCGCAACTTCGGCATGCCGCACCCCGAGGGCTACCGCAAGGCGCTGCGGCTCATGAAGCTGGCCGAGAAGTTCCAGGTGCCGGTCATCACCTTCATCGACACGCCGGGTGCCTGGCCGGGTCTGGGTGCCGAAGAGCGTGGGCAGAGCGAAGCCATTGCGCGCAATCTGCTCGAGATGAGTCAGCTGCAAGTGCCCATCATCGCCACCGTCATTGGTGAAGGTGGTTCGGGCGGCGCGCTGGCGCTTGGCGTGGCCGACCGTGTGCTCATGCTCGAGAACTCGGTGTACTCCACCATCTCGGTGGAAGGCTGCGCCGCCATTCTCTGGAAGGACGGCAAGAGCCCCGAAATGCGCGAGAAGGCCGCGCGGTCGCTGCGCCTGACGGCCGCCGATCTCGTGGAGCTGCGCGTGGTGGACGAGGTGGTGCCAGAGCCGCCCGGCGGCGCGCACTCCGATCACGCGGCCACAGCGGCCGCGTTGCGCGAAACGCTGGTGCGCAATCTCGAGGAGCTGCGCCGACTCAAGCCCGACAAACTGGTCAGACGCCGGCGCGAGAAGTATTTGCGCATGGGTCAGTTCACCGAGTAGGGCGAACGGCCGTGGCGCACCTCATCGAAGTCGCGTTCCGCGGCAACCGCAAGGAGTTCTTTTCGTGGGACGGCGAGACGCCGCCCCCGCTCAAGGCGGGGGTCATCGTCGAGGCCGATCGTGGCGAGGACTTCGGGCGGGTGCACAGCACCGGCGAACTCGCCGCGGTGCGCTGCAATGGCTGTGCGCACGGTTGCGGCAGCGAGCCGCCCGCGCGCAAGGCGCTGCGCCTGGCCACACCGGCCGAGGTGTTGTCCGACCGCGCGCTCGATGAGGAGAACGAGCGGGCGCGTCGTCAGGCCATGGAACGCGTGAAGGCGCATGACCTCGTCATGAAGCTCACCGACGCGGAATGGCAGTGGGATCGGCGCAAGCTCACGATCTTTTTCACTGCCGAGAAGCGGGTGGACTTCCGCACGCTGGTGCGTGATCTCGCGGCGCTGTTCAAGACACGCATTGAGCTCAAGCAGATCGGAGTGCGCGACGAGGCCAAGCGTCTGGGCGGGGTGGGACGCTGCGGCCGTGAGTACTGCTCGTCATCGTGGCTGCCGGACCTGCGGCCGGTGAATCTCGGCGTGGCCAAGGATCAGCGACTCTCGCTCAACCCGCAGCAGATTTCCGGGGCCTGCGGGCGGCTCATGTGCTGTCTGCGTTACGAGCACGAGTTCTATGTGCAGAGCCGTCGCAAGTTCCCCAAGGAGGGGAAGATCCTTGCGACGTCGCGCGGCGAAGAGAAGGTGGTGAGCTGCGACATCTTCAACGAGAGGGTGACGCTGCGCACGGCCGACGGCGACACACGGGTGTTGGGGCTGCTCGAGCTGCGTGAAGAGGTCGAACGGCACGACGCGGTGGCGATGCTGGATCCGGGGGTGACGGCGGAGATGCCGATCATGCTCGACGCATCGCAGGCGTCGATGTTGGATACGGCGGAATACGAGGTGGTGGCGCTTCGCGACGCGAACTTGCCGCCGAGG
>VFQP010005922.1_pt1 | contig 10347 bp, 11 predicted proteins | sample 3512351 | NCBI WGS metagenome assembly VFQP01 (sample SAMN10412372, study PRJNA504923) | tailings metagenome | isolation source: Relicate 1 Philex TSF1 revegetated site | place: Philippines: Tuba, Benguet | collected 2017-08-29
ATCAGCGCGGTGTTGGCGACGGCGAAGATGGTGATGAAGGTGAAGCCGATGGCCGGGAACCAGGGCGCGGCGCGGGCGACCACCTCGGTCAGCGGGCCGGCCGCCGCCGCGAGTTCGCGCCACGGCACGACGGACACGGCGGTGATGGCGACCGCCATGTAGATGGCGGTGGCGATCAGCATGGCTGAAATCATTCCCAGAGGCATGTTGCGGCGCGGATTCTTCACTTCCTCGGACACGTTGAGCATGTCCTCGAAGCCGATGAACGAAAAGAAGGTCAGCACCGCGCCCTGCATGATGATCAGCGCCGTGGCGCCGTCATGCGGCGGAATGTCGAGCAGGCTGACGCTGCCCCAGTGGTCGAGGCCGACCGCGATCACCAGCAGCAGCCCGGCCGCCTCGACGCCGGTACACACCAGATTGAACCACAGGGATTCGCGGATGCCCCGCACCAGGATCCCGGCCACCAGCAGCAGGAAACCAAGGGCCAGCACTTCGATGGGGACGGTGTCCCAGCCGAACAGCGCCTTGACGTTGGCGGCGACCACGTTGGACTGGGTCGCGATGGAGGTGAGGCCGGAGCAGACCACGGCCAGCCCCACAAGGTAGCTCAGCAGCGGCTTGCCGTAGGCGCGGTGCGTGACATAGGCCGCGCCGCCGGCCTTGGGATAGCGCGAGGCGATGGAGGCGTAGGAAAGGCCGGTCAGGAGCGCGGCCACCATGGAGACGAGGAACGCCATCCAGACGGCGCTGCCCAGCTGGCCCGCTGCCTTGCCGACGAGGCCGTAGATGCCGGCGCCCAGCATGCTGCCCAGCCCGTACAGCATCAGCTGGAACGGCCCTATGGTGCGCAGAAGGGTGGGTTGGTCGGTTTCGGATGAAGCCATGACCGGCTCACCTTAGCGGAGCGATCCCGGTCCTGCCAGTGCGGCCTGCTTCAGCGCGCGGCCGGTCTCCGGCGACATGCGGCCAAGCAGCAGGGTGAGGATTCCCGAGAGCATGACGAACGCGCCGACGGCGACGATTCCCATGCCGTAATCGCCGGTGCGGTCCTTGACCGCGCCGATCATGTAGGGACCGAGGAAGCCGCCCAGATTGCCGACCGAGTTTATCAGCGCGATCCCGGCCGCCGCCGCCGGGCCGCGCAACACGGCCATGGGCACCGTCCAGAATACCGGGAATGCGGCGAAGGCAGCGAGGAAGCCGGCGCAGAACAGCACGTAGGACAGCAGCGGACGGTCGGCGACGCGGCCGCTGACCGCGAACAGGATGCCGCCGACCAGCGCCGGCCACGCCAGGTTGCGGATGCGCTCGCCGGACACGTCGGACCGGCGGCCCCACACGATCAGCACCGCCGCGGCCAGAAGGTTGGGAACGACGGTGATCATGATCGCTTCGGTGGTGCCGAGATCGCCCAGCCCCTTGGTGATCTGCGGCACCCAGAACGTGAAGCCGTAAAGGCCGACCACGATGCCCATATAGATGAGCGACAGCACCCACACCTTAGGCACCGTCAGTGCCTGGGCGATCGACCCGTGCGACGTGGCTGCGGCGGCGGCTTCCGCCTCGGCGAGCTTGGCGCGGAGCCAGGTCTTCTCGTCCTCGGCAAGCCATTTCGCCTCGCCGGGGCGGTTTGGCAGCACCAGCAGCACGACGACGCCCATCAGCACCGTCGGCACGCCCTCCATGACGAACAGCCATTGCCAGCCCGAAAGGCCGGCGTGGTCCATGCCGAGGAACATCGCCGACACGGGCGCGCCGAGGATGCTGGACAGGGGCAGGGCGATCAGGAACGAGCCTATGATCCGCGCCCGCCATGCCGCCGGAAACCAGACAGACAGGTAGTAGACGATGCCCGGGAAGAACCCGGCTTCCGCGAAGCCCAGCAGGAAGCGCAGCACGTAGAAGCTGGTTTCGCCCTGGACCAGCGCCATGCAGGCCGAGATGATTCCCCAGCTGATCATGATCCGCGCGATCCAGACACGGGGGCCGAACCGGCGCAGCAGGATGTTGCTGGGCACTTCGAACACCAGGTAGCCGATGAAGAAGATACCCGCGCCAAGGCCATAAGCGGCGGCGCTCAAGCCGAGGTCGGCGTTCATGGTGAGCGCCGCGTAGCTGATGTTCACCCGGTCGAGGAACGAGAGGAAATAGCACACCACCAGCAGCGGCAGCAGCCGCCATGCCACCTTGCGGCAGATCCGATCGCCCATTTTCCGCCCCTCTCCGTTCAGCGGTGGGCACAATGCCATGGAACGGCGGCTCGCCGGAAGGCATTGCGGCATGCCGACCTCGGCCGTGCTGCACCGGCCAACGCCAACGCGACGTTTTACCCGCATGTCGCGTCCTGACCTGTATAAGGGCGTGAATTCTCCTAAATTATGCGAGGAGATATGAGGCGCCCGCTCCCCGATTCATCGGTCGTTTCCGTGACGGCAAAGGGCGGTGCCGAGAACTGGAGTGCCGGGTGCTATCCATCGTCAATCTGCTGCGCCGCCAGTCGGCGTACAGCGCGGCCCTCGGGTCGCCGCTGACCACCACGCTGCTTGATGGTGTGGCCGCGGATGTGGAGCGAAAGGGTCCTTGCCGAGATCTGTTGGTCTCTTTCGCCGACCAACCGTCGGGCCGCGGCATGCTCGGCTTCCGGATCGCCGGCGCGCTGCATTCCCTCGTGCTCGGCGGGCTGGCGCCGGATCTGGCGGCGTTCTATCCGACGGCGGGAGGTGTGTTCGACGAATCCGGGTTCTGGTCCCAGGCGCTCGGCGCCATGCTGGCCCATCCCGCCGTCGTCAACGCGTTCATCCAGCGTCCGCCTCAGACCAACGAGATCGGCCGTGCCGGCTCACTCCTCGCGGGCTTTCTGAAGCTCGCGCGCGACACCCGCCTGCCGCTACGTTGTCTGGAAGCAGGCGCCAGCGCCGGGCTGTTGTTGCACTGGGACAAGTATCAATACCGCCTTGGAGGTCGGCGGTGGGGCGATCCGGACAGTCCGGCGGTGATCCGGAACCGCTGGATCGGCGGCCCCAATGACCTGCCACCGCACGAGGATGTGGTCGTGGCGGAACGGCGCGGCTGCGATATCAGTCCGGTCGACGTGACCCGGGACGACGCACGGCTTCACCTGAGGTCGTTCATCTGGGGTGATCATCCCGACCGGCTGGCACGGCTGGATGCGGCCATGGCGCTTGCCTCCACCACTCCCGCGGCGATCGATCGCTGCGACGCCGCGGCATGGGTCGAGGCGCACTTGGCCGAGTCGAGACCGGGCACGGCGACGGTGCTGTATACGTCCTTCGCCGCACTCTATTTCGACGAGGCCACGCGCCTCCGTATCGACGCAGCCGTCATGCGGGCCGCCGCTCAGTCGACAGCCGATGCCCCGCTGGCGGTGATGCGGCTGGAGGGGAACGGTCCCAGCAAACCGCCGCAGCTTGAGCTCTACCAGTGGCCACAGCAACGCCACCGGGTTCTCGCCACGGCCGACATCCTGGGACGCTCGACGACCTGGCTTTGATCGCGGCCGCGGCTGTTGTCCCTTCCTATCGCGCCGAGTCGACGACGTCGGTATCCGGCCGATCATCGCCCGGGGCGGTCTCCTCGTGCCAGACGCCCCGCTCATCCTCATATTCGATGTCGGTGGTCTCGCCCGGAAGCTCCTGGCGGGCGGCGGCGGATCGGGCCGCGGCCAGCGCCTCGTCATGGCTCGGGAAGGTTTCCGACAGGACGTCGCCGACCTTGTAGGCCCAGCCGCCGTCATGCTCGACGATCTCGTAGTGAATCTCGGTCATGGCACGCTCCGTTTCCATCCCGTCACCAACGGGCCGGCGTTGGAGCGGTTCCGCCTCAACGCAGCGTCAGCAGCCAGTCAGCCAGTTCGTCCGGCATGTCGATCATGATGTCGTGGCCGCAGGGCATGGTTCGGGTGATCCAGCTTCGGTCGGCCGCGAGCCTGTCGTGAAGCGCCTCGAGCGGGTTCGGCTCCCAGCCGTTGCAATAGACATAGGCCTTGGTGGGCACCATCTTCCACGCGCCGGTCAGCGAGATCCGTTGCAGGAACGCGGCGAAGGGGTGCGGCGTGCATTTGGAGTCGACCCAGTCCTGGTCCGCCCGGTTGACGCTGAATCCCTCGGCCCGGATCGGCGGCGAAACCAGCCCGGCGCCGCGTGAGGCGCCGTCGGTGAGGAACTGGCGAAAGCCTTCCGTGGTCAAACTCATCAGCGAGTCGCCGTCCTCGGGCACGAATGCGTCGAGATAGACCAGCGCGTCGATACGCGAGGCCAGGCGGTCGGCCACGCCCGTGATCACCATGCCGCCGAATGAATGACCCACCAGCACGACCCGGCTGAGGTCCTCGAATTCGATGACGTTGGCCACGTCCATGATCTGGGTGTCGAGATTGACGCTGGCATTCAGCAGGTGAGACCGTTCTCCCAGACCCGTCAGCGTCGGCGTGAACACGTCATGCCCGCGGCCCCGCAGGTGCTTCGCCACCCTGCGCCAGCACCATCCACCGTGCCAGCCCCCATGCACGAGAACGAAATCTGTCATGGACCTCGCATTGGTTTGGCGGCGCCCGCAGGCGGCGGCCCGGTCTCGTCTTCGGTGGCGTTCGACGGCTTCGGCTTCGGCTTGCCGTCCTCGGATTTCTCGGTCTCGGTCTTGACCTTCTTGACGCCCGCCGGCCCGGCGGGAGCGGGCGCGTCGCCGTCTTCCTGCGTCCCGGTGGCCGGTGGCCTCGGCTTGTCGGGCTGCGCCATGACGGGCGTCGCCCCGCCCCAGGCCGCGATCGACAGCGTGAGGGCGGCGAGGCGGAAGGCAGATCTCAGCATGTATTGCGGCAAGGAACCTGCTCCCGGCGGGTCACCTGGCCCGTGTAGGTGTCCACATATTCGTCAAAGCACGTGCCGGCCGTGTTGACGTGGCGCTTGATGGTGCGGCCGTCCGGCATGAAGGCCTGACAGATCACCTGGGCGTTCTGCGCTACCTGATAGCTGCCCTCGGTCTTCCAGGAGACATCCTCGCCCGCATAGGCGCTGGAGACCAGCGACGGCAGCGAGGCGGTCTTCTTCTCCTTGACGATCTGGTTCAGCAGCACCCACTGGTAGAAATTGCCCTGCCGCGGCGTGGTCACGCGCACGAAGATGTCGCCTGAATTGCAGATGGTGGCGTCGACCTTCAGGTTATCGGGCGTCGAGTACCAGTCGAACGGCGCCGCCGAGCAGGTCAGGTTGGCGCGCCAGGCTTCCTGCTGCTGCTTCGCCTCTTCCCAGCCCCTGTCCTCGACGCCGTTGAACAGCGCTTGCCCCTTGTCGACCCATTGCGGCGCCGCCGACAGGATGGAGATGGCCAATGTGGGATAGATGATCACCCACTGCCACCATTTCGTCGGTCCTCCCTTGGCCCCGTCCGCCTCGGAACTGCTCGACTTTGGCATCGTCCTGGCCCAGATGTAAGAATGCCCTTGCGACCGTTATGGTACCGCAATCGCTGACGGAAATGAAGCCGGGCGCTACTCGCCGTGCAACGCCTGGAACGAGCGGCGCTGGAACAGCCAGCGGCCATCCCGCTTTACCACCACGTCGTCATATTGGCCGCGCGGGCGCAGCTCGGTGCCGTCCTGCATGATCGCGACCTCGGAGGTGTAGGACCGGACCTGCGCCGTGTCGCCGTCGACCCGGATGGCGCCGGGCATCGCCATCATGTTGACGAAGGGGAACAGCTTCATGGACTCGACCCAGGCGGCGACGATCGCGGCCTTGCCTTTCACGGCTTCCATGCCGGGCACCACCGGCAAATTCCACTCGCTGTCCTCGGTCCAGTTGGCGCCCCACAGGTCGGCGTCACGCTGGTTCACCGCGTTGCAGTAGTCCTCGATCAGCTCGCGGATGGCGAGCCGGTCCTCGGTCGGTCCGATATTCATCACGCATCTCCCCGATGGCCGCGGCGGCTTCCTTGACCGCCCCGTCAGTGTGCGGAATGACGGCGCGCGACACAATGTGGTTCGGCGTCTCACGGGAGCGGGTCGGGCCGAGGTCGCGGCCTTGTGGCGCGGCTCCGCATCCGATAGCCTCCGGCGCGACAAACGGGGTCAACAAGCACGGAGACCGGCCTTGAGGCGTTGGACGCACCGGATCACGCTGGCGGCGATCGCCGGAATCGCACTCTCGGGCACCATGGCCGCGGGCAACATGGCGGCCCTTGCGGCGACCGAGGCGCCGAACTCGACCCCGGCACTGGCGGCGGCGAGCGCCAGCCGGACCGAGCCGCGCCAGGACCCAGCTCGTCCCGTGACCCAGCCGGCCTATCCGTCTGACGCCTTCCAGAAAGGCGAGCAGGGCGCGGTCGTGCTCAAATTCGTCGTCCGTGCCGACGGCACCGTCGATCCCGCGACCGTCAAGGTCGAGCAGGGCAGCGGCTCTGCCTCGCTCGACAAGGCTGCGATCGAAGAGGCGCGCAGCAAATGGCGGTTCATTCCCGCGACCGAGGCGGGCCGGCCGGTCTCCGCTACCCACATGTTCCGGGTGGTCTTCGAGATCGAGGAGGCGCCGGACCAGGCGAAGGGCACCACCATCGCCCGCGTGCCCGGCATGATCGACGTGAAGAAGAAATTCGTCGCCGACGCCACCAACGGCACCGACAAGGAGACGAAGCGCGCCTACCAGCAGGGCAAGACGGACGGCGTCTACTACCGGTTTTATGACGACGGTTCCGCCACCTTCCAGACCAGCGCTCCAGGGACCGATCCGGTCGGCACCTGGAACCTGACCTGCGGCACCGCCCAGAACCTCAAACTTTGCGTCGCGCGCTACTACAAGCTCGAGACCGTGCTGGTGAAGGACAAAGGCTGGCTGGTATCGCTCGTCGGCCAGCGTAAGAGCGCCTGCCCGATCGCCTTCATCCCCAAGGACAAGTCGAAGGAAGTGCAGGCGGTGACCATGCAGGGCGAGGTGTCTGGTCCCGCGCAATTCGCCGGCGCGGACGCCAACAGTCTCGTCGCGGCGATGATGGAGATGGAGTCGTTCGTCGCACCCTGCGGCGACGAGGTGATCGCCGATCCCGACATGGCGATGACGCCCGCGCCGTTTCCGGTCGTGCGCCGCTACATGGAATGGATCCTGAACGGCCAGCCGGCGAGCTAGACTGCCGCCAGTGCAGGGGAGAAAGTCATGGGAAAAGCCAAGCATGTGGGCCTGTCGGGCAAGCGCCTCGACCGCATCAACGAGATGCTGGACCGGAAATATGTGGCGCCCGGGCATATCCCCGGCAGCCTGATCCAGGTCTGGCGGCGCGGCGAGCTGGCCTATAACGGCCTGCTCGGCTCTATGGATCTGGAGCGCGGCAAGCCCATGCGGGAAGACGCCATCTTCCGCATCTACTCCATGACCAAGCCGATCACCTCGGTGGCGCTGATGATGCTGGTCGAGGAGGGGTTGATCGGGCTCGACGACGAGGTGGCGACCCACATCCCGTCGTGGAAGAACCTCGCCGTGTTCGCCGGCGGCGTGCCCGGCGCGTTCATCACCACGGCGCCGAAGCGGCCGATGAAGGTGATCGACCTGTTCACCCATACCGCCGGCCTGACCTACGGCTTCCTCGCCCGCACCAATGTGGATGCGGCCTACCGCAAGATGAAGATCGCCGACATGCCGGGCCCGCGCGATCTGGACGGCTTCATCGAGGATCTCGGTGCGCTGCCGCTCGAGTGCTCGCCGGGTGAATCCTGGAACTACTCGGTGTCCATCGACGTGATGGGCTACCTGGTGCAGAAACTTTCGGGCGAGACATTCGGCGCGTTCCTGCGCAAGCGCCTGTTCGAGCCCCTCGGCATGAACGACACCTCGTTCCACATTCCGGCGGACAAGCTGGACCGCTTCGCGTCCTGCTATGTGGCGAAGCCGGAAGGCGGCATCAAGCTGCAGGACGACGCGCAGGCCAGCACCTATGCGGCGCCGCCGGCTTTCGAGTCGGGCGGCGGCGGGCTCGTGTCGACCGCGGGCGACTACATGCGGTTTTGCCGCATGCTGCTGAATGGCGGCGAGCTCGATGGCACGCGGATCCTCGGGGCCAAGACCGTGGCGCTGTTCAGCCTCAACCACCTGCCCGGCGGCAAGGACATGACCGAGATCGGCTTGGCGCCGGCGCTGTTCAACGAGGCGGGCTATGCAGGCGTCGGCTTCTCGCTGGGCTGCGGCGTGACCATGGACGTGGCGCGTACCCGGCTTCCCGGCACGGTTGGTGAGTTCTTCTGGGGCGGTGCGGCCTCGACGGCGTTCTGGGTCGATCCGAAGGAGGACCTGACGGTCGTGTTCATGACCCAGGTACTGCAGTCGCCGCACCACATCACCATACGGCGCGACCTGCGCACCCTGGTCTATTCGGCCATCACCGAGTCCTACGCCTAGGCGAGCGCCTTTGCCAGCTTGCCGGCCGCCTTCAACGCCGAAGCGACAGCCTGGTCCATGTTGTAGTAGCGGTACTCGGCCAGCCGGCCGACGAAGCTGACGGCCTGTTCCTTCTTCGCCAGCGCCCGGTACCGGCGATAGAGCGCCTGCGCCTCCGGGCTCGGGACGGGATAATACGGTTCGCCCTCGGGCTGGGGATATTCCCGCACGATAGACGTCCCGGTCGCCGGCTGCCCGGTGATCTTTCGGAATTCGGTGATCCGGGTGAAGTTGTGCGTGTCCGGATAGTTGACCGTCGCCACCGGCTGGAAACTCTCGGTATCCGGCAGGTGCTCGTGCTCGAAGCGCAATGAGCGGTAGGGAAGGCGGCCCAGCGCGTGATCGAACCAGGCGTCGACGGGGCCGGTGTAGATTGTATGGAGCGGCTTCACCCGCCGGCGCTCGGCGTAGAAGTCGACGCCGTATTCCACGGCGATCAGCGGGTGGTCCAGCATGCGCCGGAACAGCGCCGTATACCCGTCCGCCGGCATGGCTTGGAATAGGTCGGTGAAATAGCGGTCGTCGCGGTTGGTGCGCACCGGGATCCGGGCGGTCACGCTGGCGTCCAGTTCCGATGGATCGCGGCCCCACTGCTTGCGGGTGTAGTTGCGGAACATCGCCTCGTAGAGCGCACGCCCGACGCTGTTCAGCACGACGTCCTCGCTGGTGCGCAAGGACTCGCGTGGCTCTCGCAGAGTCGCGAGGAACGCGGGTGCGTCCGCCTCGCACAGGTCCACGCCGAAGAAGCCGTTGATCGTGTCCAGATTGACCGGCACAGGCAGCAGGCGCCCGCCCACGCTCGAGCGCACCCGATGCTCATAGCCGCGCCAGGCGGTGAATTGCCCGAGATAGTCGAAGACCCGTTTCGAATTGGTGTGGAACAGATGCGGGCCATAGCGGTGCACCAGGATGCCGTGCGCGTCTGGCTCGTCATAGGCGTTGCCACCCGGCCAGCCGCGCCGTTCGAGAATGCGCACGCGGTGGCCACAATCGGCGAGGACCCGGGCGGCTACCGCGCCGGAGAAGCCGGCGCCGACGACAATGATCTCGGCGGTCATGCTCAGAAAGGGATCGGGCGCGGGAACCTGTCGAAGATCAGGTCGCGCCAGTGGGCGAGCGGCAGGTCGGCACCGCGAAAGGGCGATTTGAAGTCCTGGTCGTAATGGGCGAATGGCTTGAGATAGCGCTCGGTCCAGTCCCGGTCCCGGTCGTTCATCAACGGCGCGCAGCGGTCCGGGTAGATGCTGTGGTAGCGGATCAGCCACGCCACATGCTCCGGAACGTGGTCGCGATAGCGGCTATAGGCGAATTCGTCGTGATTCCACTGGAAGATGCAAGTGTCGAGCCCGGTGCCGGCCGGATAGTCGCCGATCGGCTCGTTCATGCAGACGACGTTCTCGGGCGCCTCGCCGAGGGTCAGCAGCAGCTTGCCGGTGTCGTGGATCAGCGCCGCCACGATCATGTCCTCGTCGCCGACGCCATCGGCCTCCATGGCGGCGGCGACATTCAGCGTGTGGATGAGCTGGCTGGTGCTGCCGAGCTGGGTGTCGGTGGGGTCGTGAACCTCTCCCAGCCCGCGGATCAGGTCCCACACCAGCATCTCGCCCAGGATCGGCTCTGCATATCGGGCGCGCAGCGACTCGACCTCGGCAATACCCTGCCGCCGGTGCCGGTCGACTATATCGAGGGCCTTGGCCTCGAAGGCCGCGAGATGGCGCGGTGCGCGCACGATGCCGCGCCGCTTCAAGCCGCGCACTATGGCGTTTCTAAACATGTCCAGTTCATGATCCCTGCCCAACCGGAGGGTATTCTCACGGCAACCTCGCGACAAGGGTCGTACTCGAGTGTGGCTGGTTCGACGACCGTCCGGTATCGTCGTCGCGCGCGATTCCCGGAGTGCGCGAGC
>VFQP010005923.1_pt1 | contig 10346 bp, 12 predicted proteins | sample 3512351 | NCBI WGS metagenome assembly VFQP01 (sample SAMN10412372, study PRJNA504923) | tailings metagenome | isolation source: Relicate 1 Philex TSF1 revegetated site | place: Philippines: Tuba, Benguet | collected 2017-08-29
TCACCTGACTTCGGCCATCTTTTTCTCCAGCTGCGCCCGCAGCACGTGCGCCGCCTGCTGCGGCGCCTCGAGCTCGGACCGCAGCGCCGCCGCCTCGTGCTGCGCCGCCGCCAGCGCCTGCGCCTGCTGCTCCCGCTGCTGCACCGCCGGCGCGCCGCCGCCGCTGGCCGCCTGCTGCTGCCGCAGCCGTATGAGCTGCTCCTGCGCGGCGGCGGCCTCGGCCTGCTTGGCGGCCAGCGCGGCGTGCAGCTCCTCGCACTTGCGCGCCAGCGCGTCGTGCCCCGCCGTCAGCCGCCCGCTGTCCTGCTCCTGCCGCACCAGCCGCGCGCGCAGCTTGTCGTAGTCGTCCAGCTGGCGCGAGATCTCCGACTCGACGGCCGCCAGCTCGGCCTCCTGACGGCGCAGCTTGGACTGGGCGGCGGCGTGCGCCTCGCGCGCGTCGGCCAGCTCGGCCGCCTGCTCGCTCAGACGCTGCGCCTGAGACCTGCAAGGCGGCGCAACACGGCACGGTCCAGAGCTTCGTCCCACGTGACACACAAGCACGTGACACACAAGCAAGGCCACAGGCGCTGCGCGCAGGCTCTGGCCCTGAGGTCCAAATCGAGCAGCTGGCGGCGGCACGTGGGCGTGAGAGCGCGCACCTGAGCCGCGCCTCAAGCGCCGCCGTGTGCCGCTTGGCGGCGTCGGCGTCCTGCGCCGCCCGGCCCGCCCAGTGCTCCACAGCCTCCACCAGCGCGTGCGCCAGCGCCGCCGTGCTCGTGGCGGGGTCCTCGCCGGCTGCCCCGTCGCCAGAGGAGGGGCTGGCGTCCAAGCGTTCGAGCGCCGTGAGCAGATGCTGGCGCACCTGCGTTCCACGGCGCAAACGCATGCTGGGTGGATGCGGGAGTCGTCAAGCACGCACGCTGGAACAGCACAGGGACCAAGGGCCCGCCCACCTGCAAGAGTTGGTGCGCCGCCTCGCGCCGCTGGTCCTCGAGGTGCGAGCACGAGGCGCCCATCTGCTGGCTCTGGCTGACGGCGGCGTGCAGCTCGGCCATGAGCTGCTCGCACCGCGTGCGCAGCTTGTCCGCACGCGCCTGCGCCGCCGCCAGCTGCTGGCCCAGCGACTGCGCGCGCGCCTCGGCCTGCGCCGCCTGCAGCGGCACACACACACGACGTGCGGCGAGGAGGAGGCCACGCGGGCGTCGCTCCGTGGGTCGCGAGCAGTGCGGCAAATGATTGCGTTGCGTGTGACCGTGCGAGGGCCGCTCGCACCTGCTGCTGCTGAGTGCCCAGCTGCACGTGCGCTTGCGCCCGCGCGTCAGACAGCGCCTGGTCCGCCGCCCGCGCGCGCGACTCCCACGCGTCCACCTGCCAGGCACACGCAAGCAAGCACCTCAACCCTCTCCGTCTTCCTGCTTCCTGCGTGCTTCCTGCACGCCCCTAGGGCAGGCGCGGCGTCGCCCACCTGCCCCAGCGCGTCGGCCAGCTGCTGGTGCGTGTACTCGAGGTCCTGCTGCGCCACGCGCAGCGCCTGCTGCTGCTGCGTGATGGTGGCCGCCTGCGTGGCCGCCAGGCCCCGCCACGCCACCAGCACCGAGTCCAGCAGCTCCCGCGGCGGGACGCCTGATAACCGCGCGTCATCGTCCGGCCACTGCTCAACCCCTTGCTCCTGCTGCTGCGGCTCCTCGTCGTCCCCCTTTGGACGCCGCGCCGGCGACGCGCCGTGCGGGCGGCTGGGCGCAGCGCCGGCCTCGCTCAGCACCACCACCTGGTGCCGCAGCGTGCCGCACTCGCTCTCCAGCATGCGCACCTGCACCCATAAGGCAAGTCACGCAAGGCAGCGCCGCAGGGACGGCCGCAGGGAGGTGGACGTACAGTGCATGCGCACATGTCGCGGCGCAGTGTGTGTGGCGACGACGATGCTCCGCACGCTCACCTGGCGCTGCGTGGTGGCCAGCTCCTCGGCTGTGTGCGTGGCTTGCCGGGCCTCCTCGGCGCGCTTGGCGTGCGACGCGCCGAGCGCCTCGTGCAGCGCCTTGATCTGCTGCTGCTGGTGCCGCACCAGCAGCAGCACCGCCCGCGCGCTGCCCTCGTCCTCCAGGTCAATGGGCGGCAAAGCGGCGGTGGTGGCGGTGCTGGTGCTGGCGTCCTCCTGCCCAAGGTCGGGTGAAGCGGCGTCCGTGCTCCGCCGCACGCCCTGGTCACGGCTGCCCTCCACCCCCTTGTGCTCCCGCCCCTGCTCGCTGCCCTTGGCCCTGCTGCCACTGTCCTGGTGCTGCACCAGGGCGGAGAGCTGCATCGCCACTGCCTTGCGCGCCGCCGCGCGGGCGCTGTCGGCGGCGCGCAGCTGCTGCGCCAGGCTGTCAACTTGCCGCTTGGCGGCTGTGCACTGCGCCATGGCAAGCGCCGCCTCCTCCTGAGCCGCCTGCAGGGCTGCCTGCGACCACCCAGCACGTCGGCGTCGATGCGTGTGGGCCACGTCACCTCCTCCTCCGCGTGTACTCAAAGCACAGAGCAGCAATGCTGCACGTCAGTGACGCACCTGGTAGGCGCGCAGTTGCGCTGAGAGCAAGTGCTGGCTCTGCTCCGGCCCACCAGGCTGGTGCTCCTTGAGCGCGGCTTGCTCCGCGCCTGAACGACGACAACAACAAGAAAAGCAGCGCAACAACAAGCCGTTTGCTCGAGAAGCCGCAGAGCGCGCGGCTGGCCCTCCACTGCTGCATCCTCGCTGCGGAGGTCACCCGCGCTCTGCCCCACCCATCGGCAACAGCGCAGCAGCTCACCGTCGGATTGCGAACGCCCTACAGCGCCCAGCTGCACGACCTGCACGCGGAAAAGTCGTGGAGCGAACCCTTTTTCGTGTTTCGCGCACAATCGTGCTCGGCGTGCGTCGGCGAGCAAAGGCGCAGAGCTTCAAGCTGCTTCATCTGCTCACCTTGCCAGCTGCTACGACACCCTCCAGCTGCGCGATGCGCGCCTTGGCGTGCTTGAGCTTGGCGTGCGTGCGCTCCAGCCGGCTGAGCAGTGCGCGCTGGTCGCCCAGCAGCACCGCCACCTCTGTCGCCGACGCCCCTCCCGCCGTGGAGGCAGAGGCAGAGGACCCTGCAGGCCCGGCGGCTGAAGCCGCGCCCCCGGGCCGCTCTTGCGCCGCGGACAGCCCGTAGAGCAGCGTGCTGACGGACTCGAGGTCGTCATCCATGCTCCACGTGGACGCGGGAGCAGCAGGCACCAGGGAAGCCCTGCATGCATTAGCAAAGACCCATGGCAAGGACTGAGGGTAGGCCGTTGAACCGCTGCCTCCACCACCGCTGTCCTAAGCCCCTGCCTGAGGAGAGGTCTCCTCCTGTACCTGAGGTGCGCCAGCTCGCGCAGGCCCGCCAGCTCCACAGACAGCCGGTGGTTGGCTGCCTGCGCCTCGGCCAGCTGCCGCGTCACCTCGGCCAGCTCGGCGCGCGCCGCGGCCACCTCGCTGCCGTACCCGCCCTCCCGCTGCCCCGCCTGCTCCTGCTGCCCCGCCAGCCGCTCCTCCACCTCCTCCAGCCGCGCCTCCCACTCGGCCAGCTCGTCGGCGTGCTGCGCGTGCTGGGCCTCGGCCGCCCGCTGCAGCTGCTCGTGCGCGTGGCGCAGCGCCTCGTGCTCGCACTGAAGGGCCAGGTGCTCCAGCTGCAGCGCCTGCACCACGCCACCGCAACACTCGCTATCTCTCTTACTGCCGCTGCCCAGGCCCACTCGAACGCTGGCTTCGCTTCCGCTCGCACCTGCGCGTCGCTCCTCGCCGCCTCCACCTGGCCCTCCAGCTCCGCCACCAGCCGCGCCTGGAGCCCGCCCTCCTCCACCGCCATGGCGCGCCCCACCTCGGCCTGCTGCGACGCCGACGCCGCGTCCCGCAGCTGCTGCGCGTGCTCGGCCTGCAGCTCCTGCAGCCGCGCCTTCCATGCGTCGCCGCAGGCGTTGAGCTCCTGCTGCTGAGCGTGCACCTGCGCACCGGTGCGGCAACGAGCACCACCACAACTGTGTGGCAGCACCTGGTCGTAGACACTTAACTTTGCTCGCCCGTCCCACCACTGGCGCTTTAGCAATGCGGACGTGTGCGTTGACGAGGAAAGCGCTGGTGATGCTTGATCACATCAGGAGGGCTGCGCCGCACCTGGGTCTCCAGGCGGTCCACCGCCAGCTGCATCTCCGTGGCCGCCTGGTGCCACTGCTCGGCCGACCGCCGCGCGCGCGCCGCCTCCTCCTGCTGCTCCTGCACCTCGCCCTCCAGGTCAGACACCTGCTGGCACAGCGCCAGCACCTCGGCGCGCAACGCCGCCGTCGAGTCTGGCTGCTCGGCCTCCTCCCGCGCCGCAGCAGCGCCCGTCGCGCCAGCCGCCTCCTGCACAAATGCGCTCACAGCAGGCGTCCTCTCAGTCTCGCTCTCAGGCACCCGTCGGCCAAACGGTGGACAGCAACGCACCAGCGCGGTGGACGGCGGCGCCTGGTGTGTCTCCAGCTGCGCCCTCAACACCTCCAGCTCCTCCGCCTGAGCACGGCGCATGCAGCGGTGGCTCAAACATGGCGCCGTTGGAGTGCAAAGAGAGCTTGTGCTGACCTCGCGAGCCCCCTGGCACTCCAGCGCCCCAAAGCAAGCGTCACCTCGCGCCTCAGCTCACCTGCGAGTCGGCCAGCTGCTGCAGCTCGGTGCACCGGCGCGTGGCCGCCTGCAGCGACCGCTCCGTCGCCTCCAGCACCGCCTGGCTCGCCTCGCGCCGCTCCTGCGCCGTCAACGCCGCGCGCTCAGCCTCCTCCAGGCGCAGCTCCAGCTCAAGCGCCTCGGGGCCGCCGCCCTTGGCCTCCTCAGCGTCCGTTTGCACCGCCGCCTCGGCCGCCGCCTCGCCGCCCCGCCGCAGCTCCTGCTCGTCTGCGGCCCGCTGCAGCTCGGCGAACTTTGCCTCCAGGCGCCTGAGCTGCTGCTCCAGCGCCGCGCCGTGCTGCTGGGACGCCTGCTGCCCGGCCAGGGCCTGGTCGCGCGCGGCTGCGACGCACACGACACCACGACATCACTGCTCAGGCGTGCTCAGTGCTCAGAAAGCGGGCATGTGAAGCTGCGCCCCGCGCGCTTCACTCGTGCCGCGCACCTGCCAGCTCTTGAGCGCGGGCCGAGAGCTGCTGCGCCTCTGAACGCAAGGTGGCGGCCTCCTGGGTCAGCGCTGCCACCTCATCCGCCTGCGATTGCGGGACACAATCACGAGGACAGGCTCTGCCCTGACTGCATCGGGTGGCACCAAGACTGCACGCACGCAGTCAAGCCAGCTCGCGTCAATTCACCTGCTGGCGGAAGCGTGCCTGGCACGCGTCCACCAGCAGGTCCGTGACCTGCCCCCACACGCCGCCGCCGGCCCGGCCGTCGCCCGCTCCCTCCCCGCCTGCCGCGCCGCCGGGCGCCTCCTCCTGCCGCTGCAGCGCCTCCTCTGAGGCCAGCCACCCCTCCAGCGCAGCGCTGCCCAGCACGCGGTTCACGCTCTGCACCAAGTGGCGCGCCGCCGCTGCTGCGCCGCCGCCGCCGCGCCCAGGGAGCTGCGCGGCAGAAGCGGACAGCTGCTGCCGCAGCAAGGCCGCCTCCACCAGCAGCGCCGATTTCTCCGCCTGCACGTGCACCAGCGCGTCGCGCAGCTGCACGATGCGCGCCTCCTTGGCCGCCATGGCCGCCTCCACGCTGCCCAGGGGCGCCAAGGGGCCCCCGCCCGCCAGCGCCGCCGCCGCCGGGCCCGGGGCGGGCGCGGCAGGGCTGCTGCGCGAGTGCGTGGGGGTGCCGCCATCGCCGCCGCCGTCCTGCGCCCCGCCCGCGCCGGCGAGCCCGGGGGTGCGGCGCTGCGCCGCCACGGCGGCCGGGTCCTGGGCCGAGCCGGCACGCAGCGTTTGCAGCTCCTGCGCGCGACCCACGCAACGTGCCAACCTCCCAGGCTGGTGGGGGTCTCTGCGTGCAGGTCAGAGCGGCGGCGCGGGGCGTGCGAGTGTGTGAGTGCGTGGGCCCTGACCTGCAGCAGGCGCGTGGCGTTGCCCTGGGACTCGCGCAGCGCCAGCTCGGCGCCCTCGAGCGCCTCAAGCAGGGTGGCGGCGCGCGCGTCGGCCGCCTCGCAGCGCTCGGCCAGCGCCCGCGCGGCGCGCTCGTGCTCGGCGCGAGACGCCGACGCCGCCCGGCCCGCCGCCGCCGCCGCGCGCTCGGCGTCGGAGGCGCGCGCCTGGGCGGCGGCCAGCTTGTCCTGCAGCCCGCGCTTGTCCGCCTCCAGGCTCGCCCTGCAGGAGGAAACAACAGCCACCAGGGCAAGCGAGCTTGAGCCACAAGCGCCTCCTTCATCCCAGGTAGATGGCACCCGCGTGCTCCGTCATGGCCACGTTTCTTAGCATTCGAACTAGTAAGCAGAAGGGAACAAGAGAACGAGACCAAACAGTACCTGCGCTCGTCGAGCTTGAGAACCATGGCCTCTGCGCGCTTGAGCTTGGCCTGCAGGCCCTGTGCCGCCTCGCCGGCCTCGTGCGCCCGCGCCTGCTCCCGCTGCAGCGCCGTGCTGGCGCCCTGCAGCCGGCACAGCTCCCGCAGGCCCTGCCGCTGCGCGCGCCGCAGCCGCGCCACCGTGCGCCACGCCGACTGCAGACGCCGCCGCCCCACGCGGCACCTGCGTGGCACGCAGCACCCGCGCAACTCTGCCTTCATCGCGTGACCGATTCTTCGCGTAGGACGCGCAGGCAGGGTGAAAAAGGGCGGCGCACCGGAGCGCCGCCAGCTGGCTCGCGCGCTGCGCACGCTGCGCCGCGGCCCCGGCCAGCGCCGCGGCCTGCTGCTCGCGCCGCACGTGGTCCAGGGCGGCTTGCAGCTCGCGTGCCAGGTGCGCGGCCTGGCGCGACGCGGCGTCCGCCCTTGCCTCGCCGGCGGCGCGCTGGTGGTGCAGCACCACCAGCACGGCCTGCAGCGCCCGCACGTCTGCGCACCGCACGCACGCACGCATCTGTTCCCTCGGCATCCTGAGGCCCAAACACCACACCTCGGGCGGTCCCTGAGGTGCAGGACAGTGCGAGGGGCCCAAGCCGACGCACCCTTGTGTGCCGTGGCGAGCGAAGTGAGCGCGCCGCTGTGCTCCGAGGCCGCGTGCGCGTGGCGGCCCTCGAGCTCCGCCAGGCGGGACCGCGCCGCCGCCACTTGGGCCTCCAGCGCACCGCGCTCCTGCTCCAGAGCCTTCACTTGAGCCTGCACGCAAGAAATGCACACACAGCGCCGCGCTGGTGCTAGTGGGCTCACATCAGCGTCTGTGAGCAAAAACAGCGCACCATAAACGAGCAGGCACGTCGCACCTGGAGGCGCTCGATGCACTCTGCGCCCGCCCGCGCCCGTGCCTCCGCCTCCTGCCGCCGCACCACCTGGCCCCGCGCCGCCGCGCCCAGCGCCCGCAGCCGCCCCGCCAAACGCTGCGCCGCCGCGCCCACCGCCTCCACCAACGGCGCCCCCGCAGCCGCCGCGCCGCCGCGCACGCCGTTGCTGCTGCTGCTGCTCGCGCCGTCGCCCTCATCAGGCCCCCGCTCCTCCGCCAGCGCAGACGCCGCCGCGCTCGCCAGCTCCCCCGCATGCACCAACGCCGCCTGCACCCCGCCCAAGCGCTGCTCCACGCCCGCCGCGTGCCTCACGCCGCTCCCTGCCAGCCTGCCCAGCCCCGCCACGCACTCCCCCACCGCCCGCCACCCCTCCCGCAGCACGCCCTCGCCGTCGCAGCGCCGCAGCGCCACCAGCACATCGCCCAACTGCCCCACCGCACCCTCCAGCTCGCCGCCCCCGCCGTCCCGCGCCAACCGCACCACCTCCTCCACCGCGCCGCGCGCCGCGGCAAGCAGCGCGCCCAGCTGCTCGCGGCACTCCGCCAGCGCCGCCGCGCCCGCCTCCCGCTGCTCCTCCGCCCGCGCCAGCTGCGCCCGCGCCTCGCCCAGCGCCCGCGCGCCCTCCTGCTGCGCCTGCTCCAGCCGCCGCAGCGCCTGCGCCTCTGCCTCGCGCGCCGCCGCCGCCGCCGCCTCGCTGGCCTGCACCTGCGCCACCAGGCGCTCCAGCGCCGCCTGCCCCGACGACACGGCTTGCGCGTGCGCGGCGGCGGTGGAGGCGGCCTCCTCGTGCGCGCGCGCCAGCGCCTGGCGGAGCTCCACCACGCGAGCCTCCTTACTCTGCGCGTGTGCAAAGAGGAACCACGCAGCATCGGCATGCCCAGCCTTGGTGCTCCGCTCAGTGACTGCAGGCAGGGGCGAGAGTGGGCGCGGGTGCAGGCAGCGTCAGCCCCGTCCTCCCACCTCGGCGAGGCTCTGCAGGTGCTGCTCGCGTGCCGACGCCTCGTCCAGCTTGCGCTCCGCCTCCTGGGCCCGCCCTTGCCACTGCGCCACGTCGCCGGCCAGCGCAGACAGGCGCGCCGTCGCCTGCGCCCACCCGCGCCACAGCAGTCGCCAGCAGCACAGCTCTGCACACCTTTCCCCGGCCACCAGACGCTCCGCACAGCTGCGAAAGGAGTGTGAGGTTGCCGCAAAGAGAAAAGGCAGCCGCACCAAGGGGCGCACCTGCTCGAGCTCGTGCTGCAGCTGCTGCGCCCGCCGGCCGCCGCCGGCGTGCGCCGCCGCCTGCGCCGCCGCCGCGTGCGCCGCCGCCTGGCTGGCGGCCAGCTGGCCCGTGAGCTCCTCCACCTCGCCCGTCAGCTCCTCCACGCGCGCCGCCGACGTGCGCAGCGCCTGCGACAGGCCCGCCGCCTTGGACGCGTGCTCCTGCTTGCCACACAGGCACCACACTTGCGCCACATGACATCCGCGGGCACTCAGATGCGCCGCTGCCCCATCGGGAAACCAAACCAGGCACAGCGTGAGCCTCACTCACGTTGGCCTGGCGGGAGAGGTCGGCCTGCAGCTGCCGCACGTGCTGCTCCAGCTGCTGCGCGCGCTCGTCGTGCTCGGCGGCGGCGGCCGCCGCGGCGCGCTCGCCGTGCAGCCGCGCCTGCTGCACCGCCGCCACCAGCTCGCGCACGCGCCGCGCCAGCGCCGCCACGTCCTCGGCCCGCACCGCCGCGCCGCCGCCCCGCGGCCCCGCCGCGTGAGGCGCCGCCGACGCCGCCTGCGCCAGCCTCTGCACCAACCGGCCGTACTCCTCGGGCCCCATGGTGAAGGGCGCGGGCGACGGCAGGGCCAGCAGGGCAGCGCCTCCGCCCCCGCTGGCGGTGCTGCTGGTGGTGGTGGCTGGGTGCGGGAGGTGCAGGCCGGCGTGCAGCAGGTCGGGGTGCAGCGTGCGGGCCAGGCTGGCTAGCGGCGCCGCCAGGTCCGTCAGGGTGGCCTGGAGCGCGGCGGCGGCGCGGTGGCTGGCGTCCACCTCGTCGAGCAGCTGGGCGATCTGGGTCGCCTCCAGCTCCTGCGTGCACGCATGCTCACACAAGCTCTGACATGCAATGGCCGCTCGCGCCCCTTGCCAGAGGCACTCCTTACTCCCGTGCTCTCCTTACTCACTGGCTCACAAGCCAGTGAGCGTGTGCGCAGCTAAGGGCATCGACAGCACCACCGCGCTCACCTGGACGTGCTGGGTGAGCTGCCGCTCGCGCATAGCCAGGCGCCCCCTGAGCTCGCCCACCTCGGAGCGCATGCTGAGCACCTGCGCCTCGACGGCCTCCAGGTGCGCCGCCGACTCGGCGCGCGCCGCCTCGCTGCGCTGCACCTCCACCTCGAGGTGGCCCAGCGACTTGGTGGCAGAGGAGAGCTTGCGCTGCAGGCGCGTCGAGTTCTCCTGCGCACGGCATTGGCGGCGGGCGGGCGGGCGGGCGCAAGGAGGCGACGCTCGCCCTTCCATCTGGCGTGTGCAGCAGCGAGCGAGGGAGCCAGCCCCTTGGGAACAAGGAGGACGCCATCAGGAGGTTTTGCGCAGTCAGGATCCCTGAGCTGGAGTGCAGCGAGGAGCCAGGAAGCCGTGTGGCGCAGACGAGCAAGCCCGTCGCCCGTCGCCTCACCCGTTCCTGCTGCAGCTTGGCCTCCAGCACCTGGCAGCGGCTGGTGAGCGCGGTGACCTGCGCCGTGGCCTTGTCCAGATCGGCCTGCGCCTGGCGCCGCGCCTCGAGGGACCGGCGCCGCTCCGCCTCCAGCGCCTGCACCACGCCAGTCGCGCCACCCGCACCGGAACTCGCTGGATGCATGCACGAGGAGCAAGAGGCGTGGGTGGGGGTTGCCTGAGGGTTTGCCCGTTGGCGGCGGCGGCGCACCTTGCGGGCCTGCAGCGCAGCCTGTGACGCCTGCGCCTCTGCGTCCGCGGCGGCGGCGGTCCGCGCCAGCTCGGTGGCCAGCTGCGCCTGCAGCCGCGCGGCGCCGGCGCGCTCATTGCTGAG
>VFQP010005924.1_pt1 | contig 10343 bp, 6 predicted proteins | sample 3512351 | NCBI WGS metagenome assembly VFQP01 (sample SAMN10412372, study PRJNA504923) | tailings metagenome | isolation source: Relicate 1 Philex TSF1 revegetated site | place: Philippines: Tuba, Benguet | collected 2017-08-29
AGGAACATGCCGGCGCGGTAGGTTTTGTATTCGGCGATTTGGGTTAGGTTGGTGGCGTCGACTACGACGCCGAGGCCGGGGCGGTCGTTGGGCCAGAGTTTGCCGTCTTTGAAGTCGTAGACTTTCGGGAGATAGGGCCAGGTGCGTTTGCCGTCGCCTAGCATTTCCATTAGGGCGATGATCGAGGTGGCGGTTAGGCAGTGCACTAATGCCGCTTCGGCGATGGGGCCGGTGAAGTGGGGAATCATGCCGACGTAGTGGGTTTCGCAGAGCGCGACGATCTTCATGAACTCCGTGATGCCGCCGACGTTGGGCAGCGTGACGCGCGCGTAGTCGATGAGCTGCTTTTCGACGAGGGCGTTGACGTCCCATTTGTAGCCGAATTGCTCGCCGACGGCGATGGGGACTTTCGTGCGCTGCCGAACGGTTTCGTAGGACAGGACGTTCTCGCTGCGAATGAGGTCTTCGCAGAAATAGGGATGGAGGGGTTCGAGGAGAGTCGCCAGGTTGATGGCGTCGGGCAGGTCGAGTTCGGTGTGGAAGTCGATGGCCCAGCCTCCGTCGCCGGCGCCTTTGTGGAGTAATTTGCAGTCCTCGTGCATCTTGCGGACTAACTCAAAGCGGTCGACGACGCGTTGGCGAGGGTTGTCGGTGGCGTGGCGATAGGTGCGGAAGCCGGCGTCGCGGCAGGCGCGGGCGGCGTCTTCCAAGGTGCCGCCGCCGGAATAGGGGTACACAGTGGAATAGAGTTCCAGATGGTCGCGGGCTTTGCCGCCCAAGAGTTGCCAAATCGGGACGTCGAGGGCTTTGCCTTTGAGATCCCAGAGGGCGAGATCGAGGGCGCCTAGCGAATGCAGTTTTTCGCGACCGGCGGGATAGAAATAGCCGCGCATCATGCGCTGCCAATGGCTTTCGATGCGGTAGGGGTCCAGACCGATGAGCATGCTGGCGCACTCTTCCATCGTTCGGGGTTCGCCGCCTTCGCCGATGCCAATGCGGCCTTTCTCCGTTTCGATCAAGACGACGTTGGAGGACTGGTTGACCATGGGTTGGCCGCGTCGGCCGGTGGTGTCGCCGGGATTGGAGTAATAGCGGATGGCTTTGATCTTGTCTTCGGGCAAGGCGAAGGCCGAGGTGGGGCGAGTGGCTAGAATTCCGGCGCTGGTGATTCCCGCTCCAGTGGTGGCGAGAGTCCGAAGGAAATTTCGCCGGGAGGGCGGAGAGAAAGGAGCGGGGATCATATTGGTGGAGGAATTATATCCGGTCAGGAGTAATATCGGGTCTGGGTAGATTCGGAGGGGCTTTACTTCGTTGGAGGCGGGTGATACGGAATCTTGTCATGAAGCCGCTTCGCCGATCTCTGCCGCTCTCGTACGTATCTTGCTTGGTTTTTCTCTTCGCGCTCCCCTGGATGGCCCATGCCCAGGTCGAACGCGCATCTCTCGTCGGTAACATTACCGACAAGAGCGGCGCGGCGATGGCGGGAGTGGAAGTTACAGTTACCAGTGCCGCCACCAATACGGCCCAGCGTCTCATTACGGACGACTCCGGCGCCTATTCCGCGGTGAATCTCATTCCCGGCGCTTACAATGTGCAAGCTTTGAAGGCTGGTTTCCGGAATGTTGTGTTTAAGGACTACACGCTGCAAGTGAGTCAGGCAGCCCGGCTCGACATCACCATGGAAGTGGGAGATGTGAGCCAGTCCGTTGAGGTAACAGGCGCGGCACCGCTGCTGCAAACAGAGAATGCCAGCGTGGGGCAAGTGATCTCGAAAGAGGCAGTCCAATCGCTGCCTCTCAATGGCCGCAATTTCGTGCAACTGGCGATCCTGGCGCCGGGGGTGACCGGGCTCGATTACGCGCAGCCCAACACGATCAACTCCGGGCGGCGTCCCGATGAATTGCGCCCTGGCGGTACGGCCATAGCGGCCAATGGAGCGCGGAGTACTTCGAACCAGGTATTGATCGACGGGATCGACAATACCGAGATGATTTCGCAAACCTTTATCGTGCGCCCAGCGGTAGAAGGGATTCAGGAATTCAAGGTGCTCACCAACAACGCGGGCGCCGAGTATGGGCGCTCCGCGGGGGCGGTGGTGGTGATTACGTCCAAGTCGGGGTCGAACGAGTTTCATGGTTCCGTATTTGAGTTCCTGCGTAATGAGGTCTTCGACGCTCGTAACTTTTTCGCGCGGACAGACGCACCGAAGCCACCTTTCAAGCTCAATCAGTACGGCGTTGCGCTGGGCGGCCCCATCAAGCGCAACAAGACCTTCTTCTTCGCCGACTACGAAGGGTATCGTGAGGTGTTCGGGGATACGCAACTCGTGACCGTTCCCACGGCGGCGATGAAAGCCGGCGACTTCCGTGGGGTGACCGCCAACGGCATCTACGATCCCCTGACTACCACCGCTAATCCTGCTGGCGGCGCAGCTATCCGGACGCGATTCGCGAACGACATCATTCCGGCGAGCCGCTTCGACTCGATTGGCGCGGGGATGGCCCAACTCTGGCCGAATCCGCAGCGCGCGGGGCTGGTGAACAATTTTGTGGCGAACCCCGTGAAGAAATCCAGTTTGCATCGCGCAGATGGGCGCGTGGACCATGTCTTCAATTCGAACAACAACGCGTTCTTCCGATATTCGATCGATAAGAGCATCATTACGATGCCCGATACCTTCGATAAGAACATTGGCGGTAACGAGGCAAGCTTCGCGGGCGACCTGGACGCCACGGGCCGCAACATTGTGGGCGCTTACACGCGCGTGCTGTCGCCGTCGACCGTCGGCGATTTTCGTTATGGATATACGCAGTTCAATTCCGCGCTGATCCCGACACAGCTTACGAACGTCTTGTGGTCTCGCATCCCCGGACGCGACTCGGGCGATCCCCGGCAGCCTTCGGCCCCTATTGTGGGAACGGCAGGTTACGCCGGGCTGGGGAACGCCCGCTCCACACCGCTGATCCGGGATCAGAAGATGCACGAGATCATCGCCAACATCTCGACCTTGAAGGGAAAGCACAACATCAAGTACGGCATTGACCTGCGGCTGCGCACGACGGGGGAGACGGCATCGCCTCCCGGCGAATCGGCGTTTGGGCGCTGGAATTTCGACCCGGCCTATTCGCGCAACCCCGCTTCTCCCGGCGGCACGGGAGACACGGTGGCCACGATGATTCTTGGGTTTCCGCTGGCGTTACGCCGCGATGTCTTTCTCCCCGGTACGGCGACGCTGAATACCAACGAGTGGAATCTGTATATACGCGACGAATGGCGCATGACTTCCAAACTCACGCTCAATATCGGCCTGCACTATGAAGTGAATACGCCTTTTGTGGAGAAGAAGAATCAGTGGGTGAACTTCGATCCGGCGAGCGGCAAGCAGTTGGTCGCCGGTGTGGGTGGCGTATCCGATACGGGGAACATCAACACCGATTGGAAGGCTTGGGGGCCTCGCGTGAGTTTCGCGTACCAGCTTGATAAGAAGACGGTCTTCCGGGGCGGCTATGGTCTGTTCTACGAGCCGCAAGGCAACTTCAATACGTCGATACGGCAGTTCCGGCAGCCTCCTTTCGGTTTTGTGGTCAACATTCCATTCAGCGGGAACGATATTCCCACGCGCCGGGCTTCGGACGGTTTTCCGATTACTACGCAAGTTCCCGATCTCACGCGGGGACCGGCGTTCTATGCGCTGCGCGGTGTCACGCCCAACTATCGAAACGGGCAGATCCAACAGTTCAACTTCAGCGCGCAGCGCGAAATCAGCAACGACACGGTGGTCACGCTGGGGTTTGTCGGTTCCGCAGGCGCTTTGTTGAGCTGGCAACGCAACATCAACCAACCGGACCCCGGGGCCGGCGGGATCGACGCGCGCCGTCCCTACGCACAAAGTCTCCCTGGAGTTACGGGCATTGCGTGGCTGGAATCATCCGCCAACTCCGCCTACACCTCGATGCAGCTCAATGTGGAGAAGCGCTATGCGAAGGGACTGTACTTACTGAGCAATTGGACCTGGGCGCATGGGCTGGATAACGTGGGTGGCGACGGGGGCGCGAACGGACCGATTCCGCAGGATCCGCGCAACCGGCGTGCGGATTGGTCCAGTTCCAACGCCGATATCCGGCATCGGATTAACTTTGCCGCCTCTTACTTGTTGCCGTTCGGCGTTAGTCTCCAAGGCCCGGCGAAAACGATTCTTTACGGATGGGAACTCGGCGGCTTGACGGTGATTCAAAGCGGTTTGCCATTCACGGTGACCGTGCCGGGATCGCCGTCGAATACCGGTTCCGGATCCCGGGCGAATGCCGTCGCGGGCGTGAGCCCGGAGGTAGCGAACCAGAGCATTACGAGTTGGTTCAACCCGGCGGCTTACTCCGTGCCGCCCGCGTTTACTTGGGGGACGCTGGGGCGCAATACGCTGCGCGGTCCCGGGATTTGGAATCTGGATCTTTCGGCGGCGAAGAAGTTCCACTTCTCTGAGACTCGGCGGCTGGAGTTTCGCGCGGAGTTTTTCAATTCGCTCAATCATCCGCAGTTCGGTCTTCCCGGCAGCACCATTGGCGTGGGCGGCGTGGCGACGATTACTTCTACGCAGCGGGCGAATCGGCAGATTCAAATGGCGCTGCGATTTGCTTTCTGAGGGATCGTTTTGATGTCGCTTCTTCGCGCGCGAGAGGGGGTGGGATGAGTGTTCCCGGACGCTAGAGAGATGAAGGCTCTAGGCTCGATACCTCACTACAACATAAGGCAAAGCTATCTCTAAAGAAGCCGCCCAGGCGATTGTCACCTTTCTTCCGAAACTGCGTCTGCACTAGCGAAAGGAGAAAAGCCCAAAGGACAAATGTCCAGGGCATCGGCAAAGCAAAGCCGATGGCCAAATGGGGCGGCTCCTGGGTGAGGGGCGGAGAGAAAGCTGGTGCAATGTCTAAAGTTATGAATACATTCTGGGCGGCGGTCCTTGGGGTGTCCGTGCTGGGGCTGGGCGCTCCGGGGGCCGTCGCGCAGGGGCCGGGCATGATGCACGGTCGTATGATGGGGGCTCTTCCGCAGTGGATGGGAAATGCTGCGCCGTCCGAGGCAACGATTCAACTCGGCCGGATGCTTTTCTATGATGCCCGACTATCCACGGCGGGCGATGTGTCCTGTAATTCCTGTCACGATTTGCAACGATATGGCGTGGACGGATTGCCCGTTTCGCTGGGGCATAAGGGCCAGAAGGGAACGCGAAATTCTCCTAGCGTCTATAACGCGGCTGGTCACGTGGCGCAGTTCTGGGATGGCCGTACACCGAATGTAGAAGAACAGGCTAAGGGTCCGGTATTGAATCCGGTGGAAATGGCGATGGGCAGCGAAGCCGAGGTGGTGGCGAGGCTGAAAGGCGTTCCGGGCTATGCGCGGTATTTTTCCGCTGCGTTTCCCGGGGAAGCAGACCCGATCACATTCGACAATATGGCGCGTGCGATTGGCGCATTTGAACGCGGACTGGTGACGCCTTCGCGCTGGGATCGCTTCCTGAAGGGCGAGCGTAGCGCGATTACGCAACAGGAGATGCGTGGGCACCACGAGTTTATGCACAATGGCTGTGCGAGTTGCCATAACGGAGCATATGTGGGGGGTAACTCACTGCAAAGAGCAGGGAGCCAGCGCCCTTGGCCCGTGCAAGACGATGTTGGCCGCATGGCGCTGACCGGCCTGGAAACCGACCGGATGGTGTTTAAGGTGCCGAGTCTTCGGAACGTGGAAAAGACGGGGCCCTACTTTCACAACGGCAAAGTGACGAGTCTGGAAGAAGCCGTCCAACTGATGGGACGGCATCAACTGGGAATTGAATTGGAGGCGCGTCAAGCGCAAGACATCTTGAGCTGGCTCAGGTCGCTGACGGGAGTGATCCCGAAGGATTACATCGCGCGGCCGAAATTACCGTAGGTAGCCCGGAGGGGAACACCATGAGAGCACCACAAATTCTCCTGCTCTTGCTGCTGGCTTGGCAGCGGCTGCCGGGGCAAACGCTGGACGATTTCTTCGACGGGACGCAGCTTCAGGAGATTCGCCTCGAGACGGCCCCGGCCGACTGGGCCTCCATCAAAGAGAAGTATCTCGAAAACACCTACTATCGCTGCGACTTTGCGTGGAAAGGGATGAAGGTTGAAGGCATCGGGATGCGGTCCCGAGGCAGCCAGAGCCGGTCTCCGATTAAGCCCAGCATAGGGCTCGATTTTAGCCGTTACACCAGTTCGCAGCGATTTCTAGGTCTAAAGACTTTGGTGCTGCGTAACCTGAATCAGGACGCCTCAATGATGCACGAGCGGCTGGCGGAAAGCCTCTTTCGCCGCGTGGGTTTGGTGGCTTCCCGGGAGGCTCATGCGCGTCTGTATGTAAACGGCGAGTATGTTGGGGTTTATCTCTTGGTGGAACCTGCCGACGAGCACATGCTGCGCACCCGGGTCGGTGAGGACGGCGGCTACCTTTACGAGGTGAACGACACCTCACCACACTTCAAGTTCGAGTATCGGGGTCCGGATCCTGCGACGTACATCCCCTCGATTTTCGACCCCAAAACGCGGACGAGCGATCCGGAGACGCGTAGTGGGATCGTGGAAATGATTCGGCGTATCAACGAAAGTCCAGACGACAAATTCATCGAAGAGGTGGGGCAGTATGTGGATTTGCCCGCGTTTCTCATGCACGCCGCGGCGGAGCAAGTATTGGCGCAGTGGGATGGCGTGCTTGGTTCAAGCGGTTTGAATAACTTCTATTTCTACCGTTTCGCCGATGGCCGGATGGGCATGCCTATCGTGTGGGATCAGGATGGCGCCTTCTCCGATATCAACTTTTCGATTTGGCGGGAGACGGATCAGGACGTATTGTTCCGGCGCAGTTTGCGGATTCCAGAACTGCGAAAGCAGTATTTGGATGCAGTGCGGCAGTGCGCCACCGCGCTAGGCGGGGAAGGTGGTTGGATGGATCGCGAAGTAGAGCGAATCTATCAGCAAATCCGGCAGGCCGTTCAAGAGGACCCCGTGCGGCTTTGCCGAGTAGAGGAGGCACCCGGAGGGATTGGCGCCTGTACGCTGAAGATGTTTGAGGACGATGTTCTGGCGCTACGGGACTTCGCGCGCCGGCGGGCGGGGATTGTGGTGGCTGAAGTGGGAAAGGTCGAAGAAGAACTGTGGATTGACCCGGGTGGGCTTGAGGTTGGCCTGGATTCATCGGGGGTTGTGGTGCCAGGATCGATCGGCGCGATCAAGGCCAAGATGCCGTGGACGGCTGAAGTGTCGGCGCAGAGTGTGCCGCTTCCCAAGTCACTCGGGGGCGCTCAACTGCAAAGCAGCGAGGGGTTGGCCGAACTATTCCTGGCAGATCCAAAGACGCTTGTGTTCCGAGTCCCGGATCCATGGCGGATGGGCAGCCGACCGGTTTGGGTGCAGTATGAAGGTAAGAAGAGCAACGCACTTATGATTCGTGTAGGGCCAACGGCGGCAGCAGTGCTGAATATAGTACACAACGACTGGAGGGTTGTGAATCTCTCGGCTCGAGCGCGTCCCGGTGAGGCATTAGCAGCGTTTGTGTTGGCGGCATGGCCGGGCTGGCCCAATGGGCCGGCAGGTGGATTGAGCGTCCGTGTCGGTGGGGTGGAGGCGCCCGTTCTTTGGAGCGGTGGAGCACCGGGCTGGATTGGGCTGCAGCAAGTTAACTTTCAGATTCCCGCCAGTGGATTGGGGGCAGGGACTCACGGAGTACAGATCCTTTATGAAGGGGAAGCTGGCCCGGCATTCGCGATTCCCGTGGAGTAAGAGACGAGTATGAAGTTTCTCCTGTTGCCGTCCCTATTCTGCATGGCGCTTGCCGGCGCCGACGTTTGGATACAGCCGTACGTGCAGAATGTGGGCCGGGAAGCCGCGGTGGTGCGTTGGGTTACAAGTGGTAGCGCGGGGCAGGGGCAAGTTCGCTATTGGCGAGACGGAGAAGCGGTTCAGTTCGCTAGTTCGCGCGTTGAGGAGATTGGCGCCAGCCGGAGTGGACTCACGCATCCTATTTATATCCACCATGCCGAATTGCGGCCGCTGAAAGCGGACACGCTATATCAATATGAGATTCGTGTGGATGGTGCCGACCCACTAGCGGGAACCAGGCACTCTTTTCGGACGGAGGGGGCGGATAACTTTCGCTTTCTCGCATTTGGGGATAGCGGCGATGGCGGGCTTCCGCAGAGAGAGCTAGCGCACCGCATGGCCTTGGAGGATGGCGCATTCGTGGCGCATACGGGAGACATCGCATATTGGTCAGGCACTTTCGATCAATTTGAGAGCGCATTTTTCCGGGTCTATTTAGAGTTGCTCAGCCGAATGCCCTTCTTTCCGGCCCCTGGCAACCATGATTATGAGTTCTCCGATGCTTTGGGCTACCGCAGTCTTTTTCAGCCGCCCACGCAAGGCGTTCCGATACAAGGTCATGGCCGTTATTACTCATTTGATTGGGGGCCGGCGCACTTCACGGTCGTCGACACAAATACGCCACTGACGGAGGCGCTGGCCAAGCGGGATGGAATGCTGGCCTGGCTGGAGGAAGACTTGCGCCGCACGCGGCAGACCTGGCGCATTGTGATGCTGCATCATCCGCCATTTCCTACGTCGGCGGAGAAGCTCGAGGATCCAGTCTCCGCTTTAGTGAAGGAACACATCACACCTATCCTGGAGCGCAACGCGGTGCACCTTGTGCTGGCGGGGCATGAACATATTTATCAGCGGACGGACGCGCGCCGTGGCGCGGCTTTCGTTAAAGACTCAAGCGGCACGATTTATGTGACCACCGGGGGAGGGGGTTCGCAGCACTATTCGCCGGGGCAAGCGTCCTTCGTGGCTAAGTCGGCTGGCGGATCGCATTTCCTGAAGGTGGATGTGAGCCGAGAGAGGATCCGGTTGCAAGCAATCGATCTGAATGGCAACAGCCTGGATGAGGTGGCGATTCTGTCTCGCCCAGTGGTGTTTGGGCCGGCGCTGGTTGACTCGGCCACTCACGGGCGGATTCCGGCGGCGGGCGGGTTGGCGACGATATATGGTTGGAATCTGGCGCCGGGAGAGCATGTTGCTCATAGTGCCCCTGCGCCGATGGAATGGGAGGGGACGCGTCTCTTGTTGGGAGGGCGCAATCTGGGTATGCTTTACGCATCGCCGATGCAGATCAATTTAGTACTACCCGATGAGGCAACGGGAGCGCAGGTATTGCAAGTCCGTACGCGCAACGGAGAGGTTTCCATGGATGCGGAGGTTCGAGCGGTGTCTCCGACCCTTTTCGGCCGATTGGCAGGGGGTAAAGAGTGGGCTGCGGCTCTGCATGCGGATGGCACCTTGGTTGATAGTCAACGCCCCGCAGTGCCTGGAGAATGGATCAGCGTGTTTGGCACAGGACTGGGGCGCGTGCGAGGCGCGGCGCCTTACGGGCAGGTCGCTCCAGCGGCGCCGCCCGCCACGGCGATGGGTAAGGTGAGCGCCACGGTGAATGGATATGAGGCGGTGGTCTCCTTCGCGGGGCGAGCGCCGGGATTCTGGGGCTTGGACCAAATCAATCTCCAGGTTCCCGCACGGGGTGGCGCCGGGCCCTTGCGAGTTTTCGCCGATGACATAGGCAGTAATTCCGTCGAATTGCCTTGAGCCGCGAAGGTGATAGGGTAATTGCGAAATGGATGTTCGGGCCGCGAAGATTCAGTTGTTGCGCCAGATTCATGCGCTTGAGGATGAAATCGAAGCAAGTTTTGGCCCCGCGGAAGTTGGCAGTATTGAAGAGAAGCGTGGCTTGCTGTGGTATCTGCGCAATTCGCGGCTAACGGTGGTGTTGACCGTGCCGGTGATTTATGGTTGCCTGGTTCCATTTCTATTGCTCGATTTTAGTCTTCGCTTCTACGAGGCAGTTTGCTTTCCTTTGTACGGGATTCCGAAGGTGAAGCGGAGTCAGTATCTGATCTACGACCGGGGACGGCTTCCTTATCTGAACGCCATTGAGAAGATGCACTGCTACTACTGCTCGTATGTGAATGGGCTGTGCGCGTATGCGACGGAGATCGTGGCTCGCACGGAGCAGCATTGGTGTCCCGTGAAGCATGAGTTGCCCATCCGGGCGCCGCATTCGCGGTATGAGAAGTTTCTTGTTTATGGAGATGCGGCAGATTATGCCCGCCGGGTGGAAGAGGTGCGGCGGGATTTTGCGGATCTTTCGTAGGACTGTGTGGCGGCGAGAGAGCCGCCGCGTAAAGTCGAGCGTGGCACGTTGGAGGTCATGCGAAGTTGAAGCCTTGTTTGGTCATGGGCATGGTGCGGAGCCGCTCGCCGGTGGCGGCGAAGATGGCG
>VFQP010005925.1_pt1 | contig 10341 bp, 7 predicted proteins | sample 3512351 | NCBI WGS metagenome assembly VFQP01 (sample SAMN10412372, study PRJNA504923) | tailings metagenome | isolation source: Relicate 1 Philex TSF1 revegetated site | place: Philippines: Tuba, Benguet | collected 2017-08-29
CGCCAGTGGTGATGGTCGAATCCGAGGCAGGATGGTTCGAGGCAGTGGCGCCGTGCTGCGATGGCGCCCGCTACTGGTTCCGGCTCGACGACGGCGAGATCGTGCCGGATCCGGCCTCGCGGTTGCAGGCCGACGACGTGCACGGCGCCAGTGTGCTCTGCCTGCCGCAAGGCGCAGCCACGTTCGCGTGGCAGCACACCGAATGGCGCGGACGGCCATGGCACGAGGCCGTGATCTACGAACTGCACGTCGGCCTGCACGGCGGCTACGCTGGCGTGACCGCGCAGTTGCACCGGCTGGCCGCGCTCGGCTTCACCGCCATCGAGCTGATGCCGCTGTCGGAATTTCCCGGCGCCCGCAACTGGGGCTACGACGGCGTCCTGCCGTTTGCCGCCGAGCACAGCTATGGCTCGCCCGACGAACTGCGCACGCTGATCGACACCGCGCATGGCCTCGGCATGATGGTGTTGCTCGATGTCGTGTACAACCACTTTGGACCGGAAGGCAACTACCTGCATCGCTACGCCAGTGCGTTCTTCCGCGAGGATCGTCAAACCCCATGGGGACCGGCCATCGATTTCCGGCGCCCGGAAGTCCAACGCTTCTTTGGCGAGAATGCTCGCTACTGGCTCGAGGCCTTCCGCTTCGATGGCCTGCGGCTCGATGCCGTGCATGCAATCGAAGACGAAGGCTGGCTGCCCCGCCTGGCTCATGAGCTGCGCAGCTGCCTGCCGGGCCGGCATCTGCATCTGGTACTGGAAAACGACCACAACGATGTGGCATTGCTGCGGGCCGGCTACGATGCGCAATGGAATGACGATGCCCATCATGCGTTGCATGTGCTGCTGACCGGCGAGCGCGATGGCTACTACAGCGAATACCAGGTCCCGGTTCCTGGCAGCACTTCCAGCGATGCGGCCGGCACACCTGCGCTGCGGCATCTGGCCCGCGTGCTCGCCGAAGGCTTCGCCTGGCAAGGTGAAGTCTCGGCCTATCGCAGCGGCGCGGCCGACGGAGCGCTGCAAGGCCGCGAGGTACGTCGGGGACAATCCAGTGCCGCGCTAGCGCCTATGTCATTCGTGATGTTCCTGCAGAATCACGACCAGACCGGCAACCGCGCATTCGGCGAGCGCCTGGCCACGCTGGCCGATCCGGACGCGTTGCGCGCGGCCGTGGCACTGCAACTGCTTTGCCCACAGATACCGCTGGTTTTCATGGGCGAAGAGCACGGCGCCCGCACGCCGTTCCTCTATTTCACCGACCATCCACCCGAACTGGCGCAGGCGGTACGTGACGGACGCCGTCGCGAGTTCGCGGCATCGGTCGCATTCAGCGACGATGCGCATGCCGCGCGGATCGCGGACCCGAACGCGCCGGAGACTTTCGATGCGTCGCGCCCTGTCTGTGACGATACGGACGGGTATTGCCGCGCGTGGAACCATTACTACGGTGAACTGCTTTCGGTACGGCGGCATGAGATCGTGCCGCGTCTGCGCGACACCCGTACGCTTGGCGTCACCGTGCTCGCCGACATGGCGCTGGTGGCGCGGTGGCGCATGGGCGACGGCAGCGTGCTGTCGATCTGGCTGAACCTCGGCGAGGCTCCGGTGCTGGTCGATTGCGACGGCGGACGGATGCTCCATGCGAGCCAGCCCGGCACGATCGCCGCGCTCTCTGCCGGCACATTGCCCGGCTATTGCTGCATCGCCTGCCTGCAACCGGCCTGAACCTGCCATGACCGTCCCAGCCGATCCGGCCGATGCCGGCCATACCAGCCATGCCGGCGTGCCACGCGCAACCGCGCGTCTGCAACTGCATGCCGGCTTTACGTTTGCAGATGCCGCGCGGCTGGTTCCCTACTACGCCGGCCTCGGCATCAGCCACCTCTACCTGTCACCGATCACGACATCCCGGCCCGGGTCCACGCACGGCTATGATGTGACCGACTTCACGCGAGTCAACCCGGAACTTGGCGGTGAGGACGGGTTTCTTGCGCTCGCGGCATCCGCGCGCGCCGCGGGACTGGGTATCGTGCTCGATATCGTGCCGAACCACATGGCGACCGACGCGGTTCACAATGCGTGGTGGCGCGACGTGCTCGCGCACGGTGCGCAAAGCGCCTACGCCCATTACTTCGATATCGACTGGCAATCACGAGATCCGGATCTGCACGGCAAGGTGTTGTTGCCGATCCTTGGCGACCCATATTGGGACACCCTGCAAGCGGGATCGATCCGGCTCGCACACGATGGCGATGGCCGGATGGTCGTTCGTTATGGCGATCTCGAGTTGCCGTTGGCCGTGCCGGCCGAACATCGCGAGTCCTTGCACGATGTCCAGGCATTGCACGTACTCCTGGAGCGACAGCACTATCGCCTTGCGTGGTGGCGCACTGGCGCGGCGGCGCTGAACTGGCGACGATTCTTTGAAATCACGGAACTGGCCGGCATCAGGGAAGAATGCGAGGACGTGTTCGAGGCCGTGCATGCACTGGTATTCCGTCTGTATCGGGAAGGCTGGATCGACGGCCTGCGCATCGACCATGTCGACGGCCTGGCAGATCCGGCCGGGTATTGTCGACGCGTGCGCGAGCGACTCGCCACGCTGCAGCCCGGGCGTCCCGCCGAACTGTCACGTCACCACCCATGGCTGGTTGTCGAAAAGATTCTTGGCGAGCACGAACCCTTGCCGGCCGACTGGCAGGTGGATGGCACCACTGGCTACGATTTCATGGACGAAGTCAGCGCGGTGCTGCACGATCTGCGCGGCGCAGGTCCGCTCAACATGCTCTGGCTGCAGATCAGCGCCGACGACCGGCTGTTTGCGGACTACGTGCGCGCCGGCCGGCACCGTGTACTGGCACGCCACCTGATTACCGAAGTCGATGCGATCTGTGTACGGTTGCACGACATGGCGCGCGCGGCGCCCGCCACGCGCGACCTGACCGCTCATGCGCTGCGCCACGCGTTGACCGCGCTAATGACCGTCATTCCGGTTTATCGAAGCTATTACACAGGCGCTGATGACAAACGCGATGCACGGTTCGACGACAACATGCTGGCCACTGCTGCCAGTGCCGCGCGTAAACACCTGGCGCCCGACGAAGCCGCTGCGCTTGATTTCATCCTGGGCTCGCTGCAGGATTCCGCCCCCCTCGACAGCGACGCCGGAAAGCTGCGCACCAAACTGCAGCAACTGATGCCGGCATTGGCGGCCAAGTCCACCGAAGACACCGCGTTCTATCGCTATGGCCGCTTGCTGTCGCGCAATGAAGTGGGCAGTGATCCCGGTACGCTGGCCATTTCCCCGGAGCGCTTTCACGACCGCATGAAGGACCGGCAACACCACTGGCCGCATGCCATGCTGGCCGTGGCCACGCATGACCACAAGCGGGGCGAAGACGCACGCATGCGGCTGGCTGTGCTGAGCGAACTGGCCGAGCCATGGGCCGAGGCCGTGGCAACCTGGGAGGCTCGCCTGGCACCGCTGCTCACCGCATCGCCCAAAGGCCCAGATGGCGTGGACCGTCTGATGCTCTATCAGACCCTGGTAGGCGCATGGCCCGCCGATCCGCGCGCACTGCAAACCGAATCGGCCCAGCGCGACTTTGTCGAGCGCATCCTGGCATGGCAGCGCAAGGCCATTCGCGAAGCCAAGCGGCATGGCAGCTGGACGCACCCCGATATCGACTATGAAGCGGCTTGCGACGCTTTCCTGCCAGCGCTGGCCATCGGCGACACCGACAGCGTGCTTGACGACATCGGCCGCTTCGCAACACGAATCGGCACGGCAGCGGCGCTGAACAGCCTGTCCCAGACCGTGCTGCAGCTGACTGTTCCCGGCGTGCCCGACCGCTATCAAGGCAACGAGACCTGGGACCTCAGTCTCGTCGATCCGGACAACCGCCGCCAGCCCGACCATGCGCGCCTGCAAGCGCAGCTCGAATGCCGTGGCGGCTGGTCACACTGGCTCGCTCACTGGCAAGACGGGCGCATCAAGCAACAGTTGATCCGTAGTGTGCTGGCAATACGCCGCGACCAACCCGCGCTTTTCGCGCAAGGCAGCTACAACCTGCTATCCGCCAGTGGTGAGCTTGCCACCAACGTGCTGGCATTCCGACGTCAATGCGGCGATGCCGAAGCAGTGATCGCGGTGACACGGCTGGCCGCGCATTACGTGGAACCCACGCTGCCACGCATCGCACCCCAATGCTGGCGCGATACGGGACTGCATGCCGGCGACGGAAACTGGGTCGATGCACTGACAGGCCACGCGGTGGCCTCGCATGCGGGATGGCTGCGGTTGAAGGAAGTGTTTGGGATGTTGCCGGTGGCAGTGCTGGTGCGATCAGCGAGTCGATGACCGACGCCCCTCGCCCGCAACGCATGAGAGGGGCGACGACCCTACCCCGCCAACCCTGCCGCCAGCACCGCCGCGGCCTCATCGTCGGTGCGTTCGAACCGCAACGGCGTCACGGAGATGGCCCCACGCCCGGTTACCATGGCTTCGGCATCGTCTACATCGGGGCGGAGGCCGCGTGAGAACTGGAGCCAGTGGTACGGAATGCCGCGCGGATCCACATGCGCGCGGACGTCGATCGCCTTGACCAGACCCATCCCCTGTCGCGTGACAACCAGAGGTCCTGCATCTTCGGGATCGACATCGGGAAAATTCACATTGAGGCATGCCTGATCCGTCCAGCCCGCTGCCAGCAGCCGGCGGATCACGTCTGGCGCAAGCGCGCGCGATGTCTGCCATCTGACCGCATTGCGGTCGGTAAAGACCTGGCTCAATGCAATCGACCGGATGCCCAGCAGCATACCGGTCATTGCCGCGCCAACGGTACCCGAAAACACGGTTTCCAGACCCAGGTTGCCGCCGCGATTGATGCCGGACAGCACCAGGTCCGGCGGGCTGTCACGCATGATATGGCGCGCCGCCATGACCACACAGTCTCCCGGCGTGCCGCTGATGCCAAAGCGGCGTGGCCCGTGCTCGGCAATCCGCAGCGGCGCATGAAGGCTGATGGAATGCGAGGTTCCGCTCTGGTCATGCTCGGGCGCGACGACCCAAACCTCGCGCGCCAGTGTCGACGCCACCTGTTCCAGTACCGCGAGGCCCGGCGCCTCGATGCCGTCATCATTGGTCAGCAGCACACGGTCAACAACGAAATCGGACATGGCAAACACCTGTTGATTGGATGGAAAGTATCGACGAGTACTTTATCCGAATCCCCTGTCCGGACGAAAGAAAGCCCGCATCGTCGTGATGCGGGCTTTTCATTGCAGGACAGGCTTTCTGCTGGCTTACAGGTAAACGACCGAGATCGTGGCCGAGCCGTCGAGCGATACATTCGAATTCAGCGCGGGCAGGTCGCCGGTCTTGTTCAGTGCGCCAACCAGTTTCAGGACTTGCGAGACGGTCGAGGCGGTTACCGGAGCGCCGCCATCGGTCGCCGACCATGCATAAACCGTTGCAGGAGCGACGTAGTTCGAGACCGTGCCGGCACCTTGCCAGCTACTGCCGCCATCGGTCGAACGTGTACTGGCCGTTGCCGCCGCGCCGTCGAGCGTGGCATCGGTTGGCAATGCGCGAATCGCAAACGCGCCAAGGCTCTTGCCGTCGACGCTGCCCAGGCCATAGCCCATCGCATTGGCGATACTGGAATCCACGCCATTCAGGATCTGGGCCGCGCTGGTCGCACGGTTGTCGTCGATGCGATAACCAACGGCCGCCGCGGCATCGCACGTCATGGTCATGGTGATCTGGCGTTCCTGCAGCTTGGTAGCAGCCGTTGCGCTGAGGTTCCTCGCCGAGATCGTGCCGAAATCTACCGAGCCATCCCCGGACAGCGTGACCGAGCACGCAGCGGGACGGATCACGCCCTTGACGATGAGGTCTGCGGACTCCGCAGCGAAAGTCGCTGCGGATACAGTGGCGAGGAGTGTCAGCAGAAGGCCGCCACGCAGGGTACCGGTGATGTTCATGATGTCTTCCTTACAGTAATAGGGAATTTGTCTACCAGAGAGTTTTTCTGCCCGCTCTATATGTCAGCGGGACAAACCTAGTCTGGACGCCAGACATCAATCGATTAATCACCAATCGCTTAAATTTTGAAATCTACATCGTTAAAGACCTTTTCTGCGACGACTACCGCCTGATATCCCGCCGGAGCAAGGTCCAGGCGGGATCGCCGAATCCTTAATGCAAACGATGCGCGTCGGCATCGAGCGCATGCTCCGCCGCATCTCCTGCCAGGCCGCGATAGTAGAGATGCACACCAATCGCCAGAGAGTCATGGCGGATCTCATGCAACGTGCGCCATGCCTGCACCACATCATGGAATACCAGGTAATGCGCTTCACGTGCTATCAATGCCGCTACCTCATGCAGGCCATGGTTCTGCAATGCGCCGACCAGATGGTCGAGGCTGCGGTGAGTGCGCGCATCGGTGCGCGGGTAAAGCATGTGCAGTACCGCGACAGGTTGAGAAGCGGGTCGCGCCGTAAAGGCGGCAACGATGTCCTGATGATGGATTGCAGTAACGGCCGCGGCCGCGGCTGCGTCGGACTGGGTACGCAGTGCATCGAATCCGGTATCGAGGGTCGTGTGGTTCATGTCATCACCTCCTGGTCAGAATCTGAACGACAGTGGGTGAAAGATAGAGGAGTTTTGATGCATCGCAATATTCGATTCACGCAATAGTGAATTTCATCCATGCCGCGGAACAAACTGTCCAACCGCGGGTTCACGGATTCGACCGAATCCATTGAAAGCAAATTGAAAGTTAGCGGCCAGCATTCGACATATCGATACGCGTTCTTGTTAGTTTGCCGCGCGCCGTGTCCATCCTACGATCCTGCTTTTCCTCACGCGCTGACCAGGCCGCGCTGCAGGGCCGTTTTGAGCATCGAGAACACATGACGCGCAACAGGATTGACCGCATTGGGACGTGCCCACAGGTAATAGGTGACATCGGGCAGCCGCGGCAGGCCATCGTTCTCGCCCAGGATTCGCATGTCGGCCGCCAGCAGGTCGATGCTGCGCGCCGTAATGCCAAGCCCGCCGCGCAATGCCGCCTTGATGCCGATCAGGCTTGGCGCCAGGTAAGCGATGCGCCAGGGTACGCCCGCCTGGGTCAGTGCCTCCAGCGACAGCTTGCGGAACAGGCTCGGCTCGTCGGCCAGGATCAGCGGTACCGGCGTGCCTCGCTCGTAGACAAAGTCCGCCGAGCAGACCCAGATCGTGGGCGTGGTCCGCAATACGATGCCCTCCAGCGTGGGGTCCTCGCGCGTGGATACGGTCAGGTCGATTTCGCCGCGACGCAACGACTCCATCAGGAACGGGCTTCTGCCGACATGGATTTCGAGCCGCAGCGCCGGCGACGAGCGGGCGATATGCGAGAGCAGCACGGGCAGGATAGTGTCGGCCACGTCGTGCGGCGCACCAATCCGCAGCGACCCGGTCAGGTCGCCCTCACGCAACATGCGCAGCGCTTCATCATTGATCGTCAGCAGCTGACGCGCGTATTCGAGCAGCTTCTTGCCGTGGCGCGAGAGCAGCTTGCTACGGCCCTGACGCTCGAACAGCGTCAGCCCGAGCTGCTCCTCCAGGCGCTGCATCTGCTGGGTTACCGCCGATTGGGTGCGTTGCACGGCTTCCGCGGCAGCCCCGAACGTCTCATGGTCGGCAATGGCCACCAGCGTCCGCAGCAGGTCCAGGTCAAGATTACGCATTCATTAGACCTGCTAATGGATTTTCGTTGTGCATTAAGTAGTTTTCAGGGCAGGTGTTCATTACAGTGAAACACGAAACACCGTTCTACCCCCCAAAAACAGAGATTGCAAGGATTGCCAGCACCATGTCCATCGCACAACAGCGCACCGCAGCCGTCGGAGACACCATTGAATCCATTAGGAGCATCGTAGCCAACGGTGGCGTCACGCGCACCAGCCTGGCCGATGTCCTGACTCACGTGGAAGACCTGGCCGCCCATACCGAACTGTGGGGTGAAGGCGACTTTCCGCCGCCCGAGCCGGGCGAGCGCCAGGCGCGCTACCTGATCGCCGAGGACCCGGACCAGACCTACGCGCTGTATCTGAACGTGATGCGGCCCGGCAAGCGCATTCCGCCGCATAACCACACCACCTGGGCCTGCGTGGCCGGGGTCAGCGGCGTGGAATTCAACGACGTCTACACGCGCACCGACGATGGCAGCCAGCCCGGCGTGGGCACGCTTGAACATGAGCGCACCGTGGAAGTGGGCCCGCGCAACGGTATCGCACTGCTGCCTGACGACATCCATTCCGTGGAAATCCGTGGGGAAGCCATCATCCGCCACCTGCATATGTACGGTCGCTCGCTGGAAACGCTGACCGACCGCCTGACGTTCGACCTCGAGACCGGACGCTGCCAGATCATGAACGTGGGCGTACAGACCCGCCGCTGAAGCCAGCCTGACCGGGCGGCTGCGCACGCGTAAAGACCACCGCGCCGCCCGACTCCTGAGAAACAACACGCCGCATTTTTCCTCTCCGCTGGAGAGGGCGGCCCCCTTTTTGCCCAAATTTCATGAGCCAAGCTTCCTACACCGCTGTCGACGCCATCACCCTGAAGGGCTGGCTGCACGATGCCGATGAGATCGCGCTGTTCGATGTACGCGAGCACGGCCAGTATGGCGAAGGCCATCCGTTCTATGCCGTGCCGCTGCCCTACAGCCGGCTCGAACTCGACGTGGGCCGTCTTGCGCCGCGCACCGATGCGCGGATTGTGCTGGCCGATGATGGCGATGGCGTGGCGCAGGCCGCGGCAGGCACGCTGTCGCGCCTGGGCTATACCAGCCTGTTCGTGCTCGACGGTGGCATGCCGGCATGGAAGAACGCCGGCTACACGCTGTTCGCCGGTGTGAACCTGCCGTCCAAGACTTTCGGCGAGCTGGCCGAGCATCACTATCACACGCCGCGTGTATCGGCACAGGAGCTTGCCGCGATGCAGGCGGGCCCGAATGCGCCCGTGGTGCTGGACGGCCGGCCGAGCAGCGAATTCCGCAAGATGAACATCCCGGGCGCCATCTGCTGCCCCAATGGCGAACTGCCGTACCGCGTGCGCGACCTGGTGCCCGACAGCACCACGCCGATCGTGATCAACTGCGCCGGCCGCACGCGCAGCATCATCGGCGCGCAATCGCTGATCAATTTCGGCATCGCCAATCCGGTCTACGCGCTCGAGAACGGCACGCAGGGCTGGTACCTGAACGACTTCAAGCTTGAACATGGGGGCACAGCGCGCTATCCGGACAACGCATCGCCGCGCGGACTCGATGCTGCACGCGATGCCGCGCAAGCGCTGACCGCACGCTTTGCCGTGCCACACATTGCCGCATCGCAAGCCAGTGCATGGCTGGCCGATGCCTCGCGCACGACGTTCCTGTGCGATGTGCGTACCGCAGAGGAATATGCCGCGCAGACCTTGCCCGGCGCCCAGCACACGCCGGGCGGCCAGCTGATGCAGGCCACCGACCAGTATGTGGGTGTGCGTCGCGCCCGGCTGGTGCTGTTCGATGCCGAAGGCGTGCGCGCCACCGTGGTAGCCAGTTGGCTGCGCCAGATGGGCCACGATGCCGTGGTGCTCGACGGTGGGCTGCAGGCCGGTCTCGATGCAGGCATCCGCGCCACGCAGGGACCGTCGCATGAAGTCACTGCGCTCGCGGCCGTCACTGTCGCGCAACTCGCCGCGGGCATCGCGGCGCAATCGATGCTCGCGCTCGACCTGCGCGGCAGCATGAACTATCGCGCAGCTCATGTCGCGGGTAGCCGTTGGTCCACACGCGCCAGGCTGGCGCAGGACCTGCGCGGCGTGCCGCACGACACCACGCTGGTACTGATTGGCGATGCCGATGGCGAGGATCCGGCCGAACTGGCCGTAGCCGACCTCCGCGCGCTTGGCTATCACGACGTGCGTCGCCTGCAAGGCGGTTTCGCCGCGTGGCGCGATGCCGGTCATGCCATCGCAAGCGGCGCCGAAACACTGCCCGATGCGCGCTGCATCGACTACCTGTTCTTCGTGCACGACCGCCATGACGGCAACAAGGCGGCAGCACGGCAATACCTGGCGTGGGAAACCGGACTGATTGCCCAGCTCGATGCGCAAGAGCTGGCGACCTTCCACTTCCCGCCCATCGACTGATATCCCCCGAGCCAGCAAGCCCCCAAAACAACCTGCCAAGAAAGAACGAGGTCGCCCCATGTCACGTCCGATGTCATCACGCATTCCGCAGTTCCTGGTCGCAGCATTCACCATTGCCATCACCGGTGCCGCAACGGCGCAGCAACCGCTGCCACC
>VFQP010005926.1_pt1 | contig 10341 bp, 12 predicted proteins | sample 3512351 | NCBI WGS metagenome assembly VFQP01 (sample SAMN10412372, study PRJNA504923) | tailings metagenome | isolation source: Relicate 1 Philex TSF1 revegetated site | place: Philippines: Tuba, Benguet | collected 2017-08-29
TCTGTGCTTAGTCCTCCCTGCGCTGCCGGCGCGCAAAGTGCCCCTGCCCGCTCACCGATGAAGCATCGGTCCTCCGCCGACTCCCAGTTGCCGGGGATCATGGGCGCCGGCAGCACGCTGCGCGCCAGCACGCGCTGCGCCTCCTGGTCGCTCCACGGCCGCCGACGCAGCGTCTGCACGCACGGGCAGGCGGCACACGACAGCAGCAGTATCAAGACTGCTGACGCTGTTGCTGATTGCGATCGAGGCGGGGGCGATGGGACCGCAGCGCCGGACCGCACCTTGTCTCCCTGCTTGATCAGTTGCACCACCAGGTCGGCCATGGCCCTGTGCCCCGTGCGCCCGTCTGCAGCGCGCCACACACACAGGCAACGGCGCGGCAAGAACAGCACGCCTGGCGCGACGGCGCAGTGAACGCCGCTTGTCTGTTTGCCCCACCCGCCGGCGCTGCAAAGCACACCGCCCCGCCGGCAGCATCGCTCACTCGGATGCACCTGCACACACAGCGAGCAGAGAGCGGCAGCGAGCGCACCGCTCAGGGGCCTGCACCGCTCCTCACGGTTTGCTCCTAGTCCTTTTCAGCGGTGCGCTCCGCCCGCGCCTGCCCCGTGCACGCAACACGCCGAGACGCCCGCCCAAGGCCCCAGCACGCACAATGTCATGGTAGAAGACCTGGTCCCTGATGCCGGCGTCCACCTCGGGCGGCTCCAGCTTGCCGCTCGAGTTGCCACGCAGACGGTCCACCTTGAACCCGGGCACGCCTGCTTGCACCGTGACCGCGCGCGATGCCGGCAACGTGCGTCAGCAGTGGGTGCTGGGCGGTGTTGGGGCGGGGGCCTCCCAGGGCCGACGCCAGAGCACGCGCAGCACGAGGCGCCTCACCGGCGGCCATGAGGTGGTAGCAGCAGGCCTTGATGCTCAGCATGGGGATCCCGTAGTACGTCGCGAGCTCGTAGAACTCTGCACCGAGCGAGCAGCGGTGCGTGCGTAGAGAGCTTGATGTCTGGTGCAGCCCATCTCTAGCAAACCGGTGATGTGTGAGTGCGGGCGCATCAGATGAGGCTCAGCGGCGCAAGGCAAACACTGCAAGCTCGTGAGCGCGCACCTGACTCTGGCCCGCTCCAGTACTTGCCCTTGAAGGAGCCGGGGAAGGCCGGGTGCGCAAAGAACGAGTACCTGCAAGGTTCGGGCGGCGCGCTGGACCAACCGCTTCGCTGACGGTGCAATTGTTTGCGGCAAGCCACAGGAGTGCGCCTGAGCGTGCGCAAGGTTTCAGGCTTGAGGCAGAGCAAGGTGGCGCGCTTGCTCACGTGTTGAGCAGCACGATGGCTGGCTGCTTGGGGTAGCTCAGCAGCTTGCGCAGCAGCCGCTCGAACGGCCGCCTGACGTTGTTCTCAAACGGCTGCGGGTTCTCCAGGATGTTGTCGTTGCCGGCATACTCAACAATGATGATGTCCGCCTCCTGCGCAGCCGCCGCGCTCACACCAGCACACGCTGATCATGACAGCAGAGGCAGACCAAAGACTGCCCAAGGATTGCCACGGCATGTGCAATCGCTGCCCACATCCTCGTGGCACACGAGCCCCCACGCGCGCCCGGGCCGGATGCCCTCACGATGCTGGTGCCTCACCAGCGGCACGTGCTTGCCGTAGCAGACAGACATGTAGCTGGAGAGCGTGCCCGGCACGGCGCCGTTGGCCACGCGCACGCGCGGGTCGCCCACCGCCGCCTTGACGTACGTTGCGTCGCGGCTGCCGTTGTACGCCGCGCCCAGCCAGTCCTCCAGCCACTCGACCCAGCTGCGCAGCGCACAAGCAAGGTGGTGCCTCAACAAGCCATCAACGGATCCGTTCTGCACGCCGGCGTGGTGCAGCCTGCCGTGGCGGGTCGTCGCGAGCACCGCACCCGCCCACCTGTGCGAGTCGAGCGCGCCGGCGCCGGACGAGATGCTGCCCCCCACCACGGCAATCGTGAGGTTGCCCGTCTGCTGGTGCCGCGCCAGCGCCGCGCGCAGGCGGCCAAAGTCGCCGGCGTAGGCAATGCCCAGGTGGCGCTCCCGGTCGGGCACGAGGAAGCCCGGCCACCTGCGTTTGCGTGCCACCACCACCGGTCGCCCGCATGCATGCATGGCGCACGCGGTGCTGCCCGATGTGATGCGACATGCTCAAGAGCTGCGCAAGAGCACGGGCTCTCACGCGTGGGGCACGGGGTTCGCCGAGAGCAGGCGCCGCCGCTGGAACGCAGGCTCCAAAAGCGCAGCCTCGGCTGTGTCCTGGAACAGCACCTGGTGCCGCTCCCCTGCTGCCGCTGCTGCTGCTGCTGCTGTCGCTGCTGCTGGGCGTGAGAGCAGAGCGCACAGGATGCTGGTGACCACTGCTGCTACTGCTCCTCGCCGTGCGGTCCGCCCACCGGCCCGGCCATGCGACCCCACGGGACGGCGCGCCTCTGCGCATCGACCAGCCATGGGATCGCGGTGCCCAGGCGCGCTCGCCGAGCGCTCGCTGCTGGTCAAGATGGGGGTCAAGATGTGTCGTGCGCACGGCCCGCCGAGCCCGACCGTGCCTCACGCGCACACGCGACACATGTTACGCGGCACTATATATCCACTGTTCTGGTCTTGCTGAGTTGTTCGCTCCTGGGCTCCGGCTGCTCCTGTTGCCGGTTCGGTTTCTGCTGGACCCCGCTGCGATGTGGGAGCGACAGCGAAAGCTTCAAGCGCGCAGCTCAAGGAGTGAGCTGCGGTGCAGACGACGAGCCTGATCGCTGCTGGCTTGATCGCGGCCGCTGATGGTTCGGCGCCCGCCAGCGCTCCACGGACCCAGGCTTGCTTCTGCCGGCGCGCTCTTCACCCATGGGTCCACTCTCCCTCTTGCCAGCGACCGCATGCCAAGATGCGCATGTCATGATCACGCCAAGCGCCGGTCAGGAAGAATAGTGTGCCGGATGTCGAACGTGCCCGTCTGGTTGGGCATTCCGGTGGACACAAAGTCCAGCGCGGAGAACTCGGGCAGCTGCGAGGGGCCTGGCTCGTCGCTCACCATGATGCCCGTGATCTTGACCTGCACAGCGAGGCCCCAGGCACCACGCCTCTCAACTGACGTCATCTCCTCTCATCCGCCTCCCACCTCAGCCCCGCAGGCAGGACAGGGTCCTCACCTTGGTGCCGGACCCTGGCTTGCCCTCAGCCAGTCCGGGCCCCACGACCTGTACCTGGATGACGCACGCCTGGTGCTGCGTCACCATCACCTCGTGCAGCGACACGAGCGAGACCTTGTTGTCGATGCTGCAGTTCATGCGCGAGGGCTTGCACATGCACCCCGACAGGCACGTGACCTCGGCGATTCCCATGCCCTCGTACGACTTGAGGTGGGCCACCTCCACCGCGGTAAAGGCCTGCACGGGCATTCCAACGCACACGGCACCTCGCGGGGCGCCTCGCTGCCGTCGTCCCAGAGCTCAGCACGCGACAAGTGCCACTGCGGCGGCCAGAGTCTGCGAGCAAGCGGCGTCAGGCGCTGTGCCTGCAGCTCCGCCGCTTCCCCTGACCTGGCCCTACGGTGGCCAATGATGAACAACTCCGGCCCCATCGGCCACCCTGTCCTCGGCGCGCCGCGCCGCACTCTCATGCAGCTCCGCCGCCTCCACCAAGGTGGCACGGGCTCGCCCACCGACGTCACACGACTGCTGCCCACTCGTCCCCCACACACCCTCTCTGCGCCGCACCTGCAGCTCCGCCGCCTTGCCCGTCTGCGCCACGGGCGTGCCGCCGCCGCCCGGCACCGCCGTCACCTTGTCCTGGTCGTGCATCTTTGCCGGCGGCCGCGTGTCGAGCTTGAGCCGCAGCGTGTGGCCCGGCACGTCCGAGATGAAGCCGAACTTGGGCTTCTTGTGCGCCGGCACGTCGTTGGCCCACTTGAAGTCGCTAGAGGCGTCGACGATGTCGCGCAGCGACTCCCCTGCGCCGCAGCCGCGTGCACGCGCGCGTTCGCCGACCGTCGCGCCTCGACGCGCGCGGCTGGACCGGTTCACGTTTGCAGGCGTGATGGATGCAAAGTGCCGCAAGTAGGCGCGGGCGGCCCTACGGGTAGACGCCGCTGCGGAGGGAGGGCGCGTGCGATGTGAGGATGGTGCGGCCGAGGGTGGCCCGCCCGCGCGCTCACCGATGAAGCACTTGTCCGAGGGGCTCTCCCAGTTGTTGCGCAGCATGGGCGGCGGCACCTTGAGGTCGGCGAGGCGCTTGGCCTCCACGTCGGTCCATGGCCGCCGCTTGAGACGCTGCGCACGACGCGCCCGTGCCACGCGCGCGCGTGAATGCGGCTGGCGGCGTCCTCCGCTTGTGCCGGGGATGGCTGTGCCAGGCGCAAAGCTCAACACGCACGTCAGCGAGGAGACAGGTTTGGCAATGACGATGCCACCATTCCGCGCCGTTCGCAGCAAGTGCCCCACGCCTCTCCACCCGTGCACACGGCCCCAACCGGGCTGCCCATGCTGCGCCGGCACAGGAGGGGAGGTGGAGCGTGCAGCGCTGCAGTTGTTGATGGGGGGGGGGGGCCGCACCTTTTCGGCGTGGTGCAGCAGGTCGATGACCAGGTCTGCCATGGCGCGGTGGCCCGTCTCGCCGTCTGCGCACCACGCCACACGCACGCCACACGCTTGCCACCAAGGCAAAGAGGCCACCACGCCATCTGCTGGCGGCGCCTCATGCATGCTCTGCCCCAGCGTGCATCGACCCACAGCTGGCCCAGCACTCGCGACAAGGGTGGCAGCAGGAGGGCCCTAGCCCCGGCACGAGGTGCCGGACCCAGCAAGCACGCGCTCGTGTGGAAGTGAGCACTCACTTGGGTGGACCTTGTCCCAGAAGAACATGGTGTCCTTCATCGGCGCGTCCAGCGCCTCGGCCTCCTTGCGCCCCACCTTGTCGCCGCGCGTGCGGTTGACCTGGAACCCCGGCACGCCTGCGGCGGCCGCACGCGGGAGCAGAGGCGCGCGCCACACGCTGGCCAGGCACACAGCTTCCTGACGCCGCTGCTCCCGGCTGGCAGCAAACGCTGGTGGGGGTGCACGCATGGAGCCATGGCAGGGCGTCAGCTCTCAAGAGGCGATACAGGCTTTGACGGCCAGTCGGGGCGCAAGAACGCAGCCCCCCAAGGGCCCTACCCTCCCTTGCTTACCATTGAGCATGAGGTGGTAGCAGCAGGCCTTGATGCTCAGCAAGGGCAGCTGGTAGTATACGGCCAGGTCCAGGTACGAGGCGTCGCTGCCGCTGGTGAACATGCCGTTGTACCGCTTGCCGCCGCCGTCGTGCCACTGGAACCAAGTGTACCTGCGGCGGCGCCCGCAAGGCGTGCCAGCAGCAGCATCAAGGGTTTCTCTTGCGCAGCCGCACGCCGCGCCTGTGCGGAACGGGCCACCGCCGCCCGCGTGCGACATCATGCAACGGCCGCGTGCTGCGAAAGGGATTCCTGCGGCTGAGGCGCCGCCCCTGCGCTAGGGCCCGCACGCCCCAGCGTGCGTGCGGTCGCCTGCCTGCACGCGATGTTTTCCACGCCGGGGAGGCACACTCACGCGTTGAGCAGGATGACTGCTGGCTTGTTGGGGTAGCTCAGCAGCTTGCGCAGCAGCCGCTCAAAGGCGCGCTGCACGTACTCTGGCGAGGGCGCAAAGGCAATGGCGTGCTCGTCGTTGAGCGCGTACTCGACCAGCACAATGTCGGCGTCCTGAAAGGCAAGGAGAGAAAAGAAAGGAATGAAGGAAGGGAAAGAAAGAAAGAGAAGGACGGCCATTGTTGGTGCACCAACAGCCTCCTCGTGGCTTGTGCGGCCGGGTGAGGCCTCAGTGCTCCGGCTCTGCGATACTGATGAACCTGGGCGCGCCCCTGGTGTTTCCGGCCTCCCCATCAAGTAGACCTCCCCGCTCCCATCACCGGCGCCGTTACGCTAGGGCCGTGGCTCGCTGCCCCCCGCCCCGCCCGGCCTGAGGCCCGCCCGCTCACCCGGCGCGCACCTGGGGCACGTGCTTGGAGTAGCAGACCGACATGTAGGAGCTGAAGGTGCCGGGCACGGCGCCGTTGGTCACGCGCACGCGGGGGTCGCCCACGGGCGGGTTTGGCGGCAGGTGGTCGCGCGAGCCGTTGTACATGACGCCCACCCAGTCCTCCAGGTGCTCCACCCAACTGCGCAGCAGCACACGCGAGTGGGGGCGGCAGGCAGGGCGCGCTGGCCGCGTCAACGCCCACCATGTCAGCTGATCCTTGCTGCTTGACTTGCGGGCGGTGGCCCGTTCATTTGATGCGCGACGCGCACCCCCCCCCCCACAATCCCCAAGGTGCACGCCACCCCTGGCCCTGTCCTGAGACGACGTCCCGCCGCCTGACAGCTTGCCTGCCCCCGCTCCGACTCAGAGCCAGCGCCGCAGCGTCTGCGGCGGCTGGTGCGGAGGCGCCCGCGAGCGCGAGGCTCACTTGTGCGCGCTGATGGCGCCGGCGCCGGCCGAGATGGAGCCCCCGACCACGTTGATGACGAGGTCGCCGGTGGCGCGGTAGCGGGCCAGCGCGCCGCGCAGCCGGGCCCAGTCGCCGGCGTAGACCATGCCCATGTGGCGCTCCCGCTCGGGCACGATGTGCCCCATCCACCTGCAGGCGCCCACACGGCAGGCAGCGAGAGGGGTCCGTGAGGGCGGCGGTCCCAGCCAGCGCGTGTCTCGCTGGGCACGTCACTGCGTGGAGGTGCTCACGAGTGCGGGTGCAGGTTTGGGAAGAGAAGCTGTCGGCCCTGACGGACTTGCGCCTGGTACTCGGATGCTGACATGAAGGGCAGGAAGGCGTCCGGCGTGGTGGCGCCGCTGCTGGCATGCTGCTTTCCGCTGCTGGACCGCTGCTGCTTCTGCTTGAGTTTCCGGTGCCGCGCCGCCGTGGCGCCCAGCCGAAGCACCACGCCGCCTTCCTCCCCGGACGCTTGGCCACCATGCAGACCCGCTGGATGCGCTGCTGCTGCTGCTGCTCTGTGTAGCGCTGCTGCTTGCTGCGCCAGCAGGAGGCACACGGCAGCTAAAAGCGCGCATGCATGTCTGCAGCTGCCGCCCCGGCTCCTCCTCCTCCTCCTCGCGCTGCGGCATGCGCCGTGTTGCGCTGCGCAAACGCTGGCGGACATGGCCGCCGTCGGACTGGCGTCGCCGCGCTTCGGGTCGGCCTCTCGCGAGCTGCGACAGTAGGCGGGCTGCGCCGTAGATCGCACACAAGCGCGGGTGCGCGCTCGGAGCTGCGTGTCAATGCTGCTTTTTGCGCTCACTTTGTGCGCGCCAATCACGCCCGCATTCGCCATTCAACCGCTGTGCTACAGCGGGTGATCATGCGAGGGTGGTGGGCGGCCACGATGCAGTACGAAATGCAGCAGGAGTATCGTCACACGGGCAAGCGCGGCAGGGCAGGGGCCCCTCCACCACCAGCGAGCAGGCGTGGCAGCGTCAGCCCCAGCTGCTGGTCCGACTGACGGCTGGTGGCCCGCGACGCCTCCACGGCGTCCCACCCGCCGCCCTTGGCGTGCGCCGTCCCCACAATGGTGGCGGCGCCGCGGCTCCCGTGCGGCGCCACCTCCGCCACCACGTGCACGCCGAGCCGCCCGGCGGGCACGTGGCGTAGCTGCTCGCCCGCCGCTGCCGCGCCGGCCCCGAGGCCGGCGGTGATGGCGGACGGCGGCACCCACGGCGGCCGGGCGAGCGCGCCCGGCGGCGGCGAGGCGTGCGGGGCGTGCTCAACCGCCGTGGCGGCCGCCGAGACCTGGACCAGGCGGTGGCGCAGCGACTTGATCTCGGTGCTCATGGCCAAAACCTCCGCGCCATGCTGAGCCCTAACCTCTGCCAGCTTGGCGTCGAGCGAGGCGGTGGGCGCCACCGCTGCGCCGACGCCGGGGCCGCCAGGCGGCGGCTGTTGGGCGGGCGCGGCGGGCGGCGGGCGGGCGGGAGGGCTGCTGCCGTGCGGCTCGCGTCGGCGCGCCGCCTCGGCCTCACGCAGCCGCGCCAGCTCCTCCTGCAGGCTCTTGATGAGCTGCGCCTGGTGCTGGCAGGTGCGGCCCAGCGTGTCGGCGTTGTGGCTCTGCATCTGCGCACGCAAAGGCACAAACCGCATGTGTGCTTGCTCGTCGGCCACATTTGCTCCTGCCGCCGCTAGCCTGGCCGTCACACCATGACGTGCCATCATGGCTCACCTTGAGCGCCATGTGCAGGCCCTTGAGCTCGGCGGCGTGGGCGGCCGCCACCTCGGCGGCCCGCCGCTGCGCGAGCGCCAGCCGCTGCTTGAGGTGCGCCACCTCGCCCTGCGCCCACGTGCGCGCGTACCGCTCGTCCTGCGCCTGCGCACATTGGCACACGCGCAGCCCACACACATCGCCTGGCGCACAGGGCACATGGCAGGCGCCGCGTTAAGTCGCGCGACGCCAGCAGCGTCGCGAAAAAACGCCCTCACCTGGTCCCACTCGCCGACCCAGTCCTGCTCCAGAGCGCGGTCCATGAGCGCGTTGGCGCGCCGCTGCGCGTCCGGAGGGATGCGACTCAGGTCAAAGTCGCCGCCCACGGAGCTGCGCGCCGCGCCGGGCCTGCCCCTGGGCTCCAGCGCGTCGTCGGCGCTGCGGCATGGCTTGCTGCGCGCCCTGGGCGCCGCCGCGCCCGCCGACACGGACGAGGCCTCCGGGGCCAACGAGCCGGCGTCCGCGCCTCCCTTTGCCGTGGCACCTGAGGGCGGCGCGCCTGCCGCGCTGCGGCGCCGGGCCGTGGCGTCTGCAGCCGGCGGCGAGGGCGCGGCGGCGTCGCGCTGCAGCCGCCGGACGTGCGCGGTCGCAGCGCGCAGCTGCGACGTGAGCGTGATGACCTGCTGCTTGAGGGCGTCCATCGCCTGCGACTGCTCCGACGAGGTCGACTGCCACGGCGGGTTGGTGAAGGCGGGGGCGGGCGCCTGGCGCTGCTGCTGCTTGAGCTCGGCGCGCGCCGCCGCGAGCTGAGCCGTCAGGTCGGCGACTTGGCGGCGCAGCGCGTCGTGGCCTTGCTGGCTCGAGGCCAGCTCGAGCCGGTGCTTGGAGGCGGCGTCCGCACGCGCCTTCTGCGCGCCGTCCAGCTCCGCCCGCGCCGCCTGGAGTTCGGTGGTGAGCGTTGCCACCTGCTGCCGCAGAACGCCCTCGCTGCCGGCGTGCTGCTGCTGCGCCTGCCGGTCGGCGTCCAGCTGCGCCCGTGCCGCCTGCAGATCGGTGGTGAGCGTGGCTACCTGCTGCCGCAGAGCGCCCTCGCTGCCGGCGTGCTGCTGCTGCGCCTGCCGCTCCGCCTTGAGCTGCGCCCGCGCCGCCTGCAGCTCGCTCGTCAAGCGCTGGACCTCGGCCTTGAGCGCTGCGATCTCGCGCTCGTCCGCCGCCGCCCGCTCCCGCAGCCCATCGCCGCTCCGCCGCTCGTATTGCAGCAAGCTCACGGCGGACGCCACCTCCTCCTCCAGCGCCGCCACGATCTGCTGCGGCGCTGCTGGCTGCTCCTCCACCTCTCGCGCCACACCACCCGCGGCGCGGGCGTCAACGGGCGCACCAGCAGACCCACGCGTGCTTCCTCCTCCTCCTCCTCCTCCGGGCCTGTCCCCGCCGCTGCTGCCGCGCTGCAGCCGCTCCGAGCGCAGCCTCGCCGCCGCGCCCGCCACCGCCTGCCACAGCGCCCCCTCGCCCACCTGCCTCGCCTGCGCCTCCCTCCTCTCCGCCTCCAGCTGCGACCTTAGCGCCTGCAGTTCCGCCGCCAAGCCTAACGCCTCCCGCTGCAGAGCGGCGATGCGCTCCTGGCCCGCGGCCGCCTCCCCGTGCTGCTGCTGCACCGCTTCGGCGGCATGCTGCGTCTGCGCCGCCAGGAGCGCCCGTGCTGCGTCCAGGTCGCCGGACAGGCTGGCCACGCGCCGCTCCAGCGCGTCCACGGCGGCCGCGTGGCCGGCGGAGGCTTGCTGTCGCTCGGCATTGTGCTGCGCACGCTGAGCCTGCATCTCGGCCTCGTGCTGCGCGTGCTGCGCCTGCACCGCGGCGTCGTGCTGGGCGCGCAGCGCCTGCAGCTCGGCGGCGTGCTGCGCCTGCACCGCGGCGTCCTGTTGGGTGCGCAGCGCCTGCATCTCCGCCTCGTGCTGCGCGTGCTGCGCGCGCAGCGCGGTGTCCTGCTGCGCGTGCTGAGCCTGCAGCTCGGCGGCGTGCGCCCGCCGCTCCGACGCGAGGCGGGCGGCGGCCTCCATGAGGTCCGAGGCCAGGGCCCGGACCTCGGCCTTGAGCAGGCCAACGCTGTGCTGCTGCTGCTGCTGCTGCTGCTGCTGCTGCTGCTGCTGCTGCTGCTGCTGCT
>VFQP010005928.1_pt1 | contig 10339 bp, 11 predicted proteins | sample 3512351 | NCBI WGS metagenome assembly VFQP01 (sample SAMN10412372, study PRJNA504923) | tailings metagenome | isolation source: Relicate 1 Philex TSF1 revegetated site | place: Philippines: Tuba, Benguet | collected 2017-08-29
GATCGAGCGGCGGCCCGCCATTATGGCCGATGGTCGCGGCGGTCGGGGCGAGGCCCCACTTGATGATCTCCGGCGGTGGGCGTCTCAGCCCTGCCACGAAGGGTGGGCGCGGCCCCTTACCCCATCCTCTATCGTATCGATCGCCCATGTGACGGGCCCTTGATTCCAAACATTCCAGATCGAAACGGAACCATGCGGCCTCGCGTGAGGCGAGCCTGAAGTCTGGGCGACCTGCCCAAGTATCGGGCACGCCTATATTGGCAGCATGGCCGAGCGGGGAGGCCTTCAGACTGCGTTAAGTAACTGCGCCTACAATCTCTAGTTGTGTCATTGTTATTCTGCGCCACCAGCAAGGGTGCCGATGCCGGTCCTCGCGTTTCCCGCCATGTTCGTCAGCCCGCAGGTAGGGTGCCCCATCGGTGCCAGAATCCGATTTGGCGCCCCGATGGCCCGGCGTGCGCTCCGCGAGTGGAGGCCGCGCAGGGCCCGCCTGAGCTTGAGCCTCCTCACCATAAGCGGCCCCCATGAGGCGACGCTCGCAGCGGTCACGCTCTATGGCGCCACGCTTGATGCGCGGTCCCGTCTCCGCCGGCGAGAGCTTGTGGCTCTGCGGCTGCCCAGTGGCCGGCGGGTGAAGGCCCGGGTCGCCTGGCGCCTCGGCAGGCGGTGCGGTGTCACATTCCTGACGCCCGTGGCCGACTATGCACACCTTCTGCGCGAGTGCCGCTTACCCCTTCGCAGGCGCGCGCCGCGCCGGCCAGGTACTGCAACGTCGGCCACCCAGTTCATGCGCAGTCATTGGATCCGCCCGCTGATAACTATCGTGGCGAGGGCTCAGCGGATGAGCCGTCAGCTCCTACGCTGGTGCCGGACCTTGTAGTCTCCGGGGTAGTCTACTCGCGGCATCGCCTTATTTTCCTCGCGATATCCTGTTCGTGGACATAACCGCTGCTGCGCTTCCAGCTTGCGTGGCCGCGCCGGATTTTCATGTGCCCCGTTCAAGGGTGGCGCGAAGAATAGGGGATCAGTGAGCGATGATGCGCCTGCGGCTGCCGGTAAGCATTGGCCAGCTTGTGCTGGCGGTCACCATCGTGACAACGGTCTGGAGCGGCAGCTCGGCGGCGCAGATGGCCACCTATCGCTTCGACAAGGATTACACTGCGATCAACTTCTCCTGGTCCCACCTCGGGCTCTCTCGCCAGTCGGCCAGGCTCACGAACCTCGATGGACGCGTCCAGTTCGATCCCATGACGCCGGAACTGAGCACCATCGACGTCACCATGAAGGCGGCGAGCATCTGGACGGGCGTTCCAGAGTTCGACCAGATCATCAAGTCGTCCGACTACTTCAACGTCGCGCAGTTCCCGCTGATCAGCTTCCGGTCGAAGGAAGTGCGCCGCACCAGCGACAAGACGGGCCAGGTCGCGGGCGATTTGACGATCAAGGGCATTACGCGGCCCGTGACACTCAATGTCGTATGGAATTTTGCAGGCGAGCATCCGCTGGCCAAAGTCAATCCCAACTACCGGGACGTCCAAGTCGCTGGCTTCTCTGCGACGGCGGTTCTGCGTCGCTCGGACTGGGATATGTCGCTGGCCATACCACTGGTCTCCGACGAGGTCCGCCTCAGCATCGAAACCGAGCTCTTGCGCAGCGAGTAGGGCGTCTCCCGACACCTCGCGATGCATTACCTCGCGAGGGCACGATGGGCGTCGGTGCGCTCATGCCCCAATAGGCATGGCGCACCGAACATTGTCGCCTGAGCGCATTACCAGCCGAACATGCCGCCGTCACCGCCGACCTTCACGTTCAGGCGCGCGTAGACGGCGTGGATGGCGTCCACATCGACACGAGTGCGGCTGTCGAACGTGCCCGAGCCCACGCCCGTGACGTTGATCGTCGTCAAGCCTTCGTGCGTCTTGGCGCCGAGATCGATGTAGTTGTACTCGAGGCCGAAAGTCACACTCGGAGTGATCATGTACTCGAAGCCTCCGCCGACAACCCAACCATTGTGGCGGGCATCGGAGCGCGAGGAACCGCTACCGGAAGCCAGTGGCGAGCAGCCGAAGAAGCAGCCGTTCACATCGACGCCAGTCAAACTGGAATGGGACACCTTGGCGGTGGCGTAGCCGCCCTTGACGTAGCCGAACCAGCGATCCCATGCGTAGCCGACACGGCCTGTTGCCGTGAAGATTGCGCCGATCTTCGTCGAGCTGGTCGTTTCCCCGTCCCACGTCGCGCCAAACAAGGGGGGGAGCCCAAGGGCACCGTCGAATGCCGAACTCGACGAACCATCGAAACGACCACCCGTAAAGGAGGCGTCCACACCGAGCACGAGCTGTCCGAACTGCTTTTGCAGACTGATCTGGCCGCCGGCCAGTATGCCGTCGAGATCATGGCTGCTCGACCGCGGGATATTCAGCGTGTCCACGAGACCCAAGAGCCCGGGCGGGCCGGCGAGCTCGTTGTTGGCTTTCGACCAAGCACCGCCGCCGTGGATGCCGAGATAAAGCCCGGACCAGTCGACGCGGACACCAGCGGGCTCGTCCTTCAGACTGCCAGACTGCGCCGGCACTACGAGCACCAAAGCACTGATAACGGCCGCAGAGAATGCGGCCCCCACGCTACGCAACATCACACGCCCCCACGCACACTAACGACACACACTAACGACACACACTAAGGAATAGTTAACACCACATTGGCCGAACGCCACGCGGCCGCCCCAATTTGTACGTTGTTTCTCCTCGATCGTGATTTCATGGCAACGGCCGCCCACACGGCTCCAAAACTCGCCATGACCGATTTCCCGGTATATTTCCGATACTTGAGAGTTGGCGATCGGACCGGCGGCATGTTGAATTGAAGCGCCCGTCCATGTCCGATGATCGAAGCTGGCTCAGTCTATGGGGCGCGTGCACAGCGTGACAGACCGCAGCCGCCGAACTAGCCTTCGGGGCCGGTCTCCACGGTCAGCGGAGAGGCTTCATGAAATCGCGCTTCGAACAGCTCGCCGCGTACAACAAATGGGCCAATGCGCGTCTCTACGAAGCCGCGCTGGCACTTCCCGAAACCGACTATCGCCGTGACGTCGGCGCCTTCTTCAAGAGCCTGCACGGCACGCTCAATCATCTGCTCGTCGCCGATCGCATCTGGATGAAGCGCCTCACGGGCGAGGGTGAGCACCCCGATAAGCTGAATGCCATCATCCATGGGGACCGCCGCGAGCTGGCCCTGGCGCGCGCCGACGAGGACGATCGCATTGTCCGGTTTGTCGCTTCACTGGATGAAGCTGCGCTTGCCGGCACCCTGAAGTACGCAACCACGTCCGGCAAAGCGTTCGAGCAGCCGCGCGCGTATGTGCTCTCGCACTTCTTCAATCATCAGACGCATCATCGCGGCCAAGCGCATACGGTCCTGTCGATCGTAACTGGCAAGGAGCCACCGTCCCTGGATCTCCTCGCGATGCAGCGCGGCGGCGCGGCACCGGACCTGCGGGCGCTTGCCCGCGGCTGAAAGGGCAGCGTGTGGCGTCCCCGGCCCCTTCCGTACCGCGAAGTCCCTCCAAAGTCCGCTCACGCATTTGCCGCGGCCAAAACTTCCAGTCCAAAGATCGGTACATCAATGTCACCCAGCGCGCGCCGTAATGCTCTCGCCGGGTTGACAGGGCGCGCTCAGCATCGTGCAATTCAACATCGTTCACAGGTGATTCACATGGCGGCCGGGCAAGTCGCCACGCGGGGGGAAACATCGTGTCATTTAGTGCATTGAGACGACTGAGATTTGCTGCCACTGGCGCTTTGGCAGGCGCTGCACTACTCGTCGGGTCATCGGGGGCGTGGGCGCAGAGCCCGAAGGATCCGTGGTCGGGCTTCTACGCGGGGATCAACTTCGGGCACGCCTGGCATGACGGCTCCGCGCTAATGACAGGGGATAATCCCGTCGGTACGGGCGCCGGAAACCAGGCAATAAACGCGCAAAACTCGATGTTCTCAAGCGCCTATATCCCCCTGCCCCTGTCCCTCAGTCCTGAAGGTTTTATTGGCGGCGGCCAGTTGGGATACCTTTTCAGGACGGCGCCCCAAATTGTGCTCGGCATCGAGGCCGATCTTCAATTCTCCAACACTGATGAGCGGGCCTCCACATCCGGTACTGTAGCTATAGTAGGCGTCAGCCTCGGTTCGACAACACGCCAAGATTTGGAGTGGTTTGGGACATTGCGTGGAAGACTGGGCTATCTGATCAGCGATGATCTTATGATCTTCGGCAGCGGCGGTCTTGCCTTGGGAAAGTCAGCCGTGCATACAAATATTTCTCACATAAGTGGACCGACTTGGAACCACATGTCTTTTACGACCTCCTTTAGTTCGTGCGGTTCTCAGCAGGCTTGCTTTGCTGGCTCTTCCTCAGGCACATCGACCGGCTGGGCACTCGGCGGCGGCTTCGAATGGGCGCTGACCAGTGCCATCAGCCTTAAGGCTGAGTACCTGCGCCTGGATTTCGGCAACGAAACCGTACGCATGAACGTGGTGGCACCTACGACTGGAGATGCCTTCACGCAGCTCAAGGTCAAGCACGCCTACGACATCGCGCGCGTCGGGCTGAACGTGAGGTTCTGAGGCCCGGTGGTCCACGCTCAGCGCGTGGACCGCTACACGCCCAAGTCCTTCCGCACGGCGAACACTTCCATGATGCGCGCGCCCTTGTGCGGGCCATCCACGACGAACTGCCAGCGACCCTCCGAGTACGTGTCGCAGAGCTTCACGCCTTTCACGAGGACCCAGTGGCCTTCCCGGCCCTTGTGCACGGCGAGGATGTAGTGCGTCCAGGCGCTCCTCGGCTTCTGCATCCAGGTCCACAGGCTCGGACGCTCCTTGCGCTCGAGATGCATGTAGCTTTCGGCGAGATCCATGCGGTAGCCGAAGTGCGCCAATGCAGCGGCGACTTCCTCGTTGTCCGTGCCCTTGATGATCGGTTTGCGATGGGCCGGAATATTGCGGAAGGTGCGGATCTCGTCTTCCATCCGGCTGATCGGATAGCCCGTGATGGCCGCGAGCACATAGGGCCCGCAGAACGCAATGCGGCCGGTGTCGTTCGTGACCTCGTTGAGGCTCGCGGTCAGGTGCGCGCTCGTCATGGTAATCGTCCGCAGCTAGGCGGTATGGTTAACAAAATCTTTCCACGTATCGGTTAACGAAAGGTTTCCAGCGAGCGCGATTCCGTCGCGCACAAGTGATGGATTGTCGCAATCAGGAACCGGGATCACGGCGCGTCGTTGCATGGGCATGGAAACGCTCAAACGGACAACTCCCATGACGAAAAGCACATCCGTTTTCCCCGCTCTGGCAATCGCAGCGCTCATCAGCGGTATCGGCAGCGGTGCAGTGGCGGCTGCGACAGCCCATCCGACGACCCATCCGCGCCAGGAGCACACCACGCAAGGGTCCCACGCGCGGCACCCGGTCGCCCATGCGCAGCAGGCAGCACCCTGCGGGCAGTACATGTACCACCACGAGGGCAAGTGCGTTGATGCCAGGAGCAAGCCAGGCCGTTCGTGGATGGACTCGGCCTTCTAAGACCGCCGGGCCGTTGGCAGCGCCAAATCTGGCATGACGTCAGGATGGCGCGCGTGCTGACGGACCGGACTGACGACACCGCCCCAGCGCATCGATGAAGGAAATCGTTTCATCGAACGCTTGCTGACTGCTTCTCTCCGTCGCAATCTCATGCAGTCGGGCGGGAGAGCCCGATCTACACGGGCAGCGGGGCCACCACGGCCCCGCCGATGAGCAGAGGCGGGGGCATGACAAAAAAAGCGAAATCGGCCGGCGCAAACGGCGGCAAGGGCGGCGGCGGCGCGAAGACGAGCGTGCCGCAGAAGGGCTTTCTCCAGGGCCTCGCCAACTACGGCGATGCGGATTTCTCGATCTACATGCGTCGCGCCTTCGCGCGCTCGCAGGGCTTCTCGCTCGACGAACTCTCGCGCCCTGTCATCGGCATCGCCAACACCTACAGCCGCTTCAATCCCTGCCATCGCCATTTCCCCGAGCTGGTCGATGCCATCAAGCGCGGCGTCGCCTCGGCCGGCGGCCTCGCGCTCGAATTCCCGACGATCTCGCTGCATGAGTCCACCCTTACGCCGAACTCCATGAAGTTCCGCAACCTCATGGCCATGGACACCGAGGAGATGATCCGCGCGCAGCCCATGGACGCGGTCGTGCTCATGGGCGGCTGCGACAAGACGGTGCCAGCCCAGCTCATGGGGGCCGCGAGCGCGAACAAGCCCGCGATCCAGCTCATTGGCGGACCGCAGATGACGGGCCGCTGGCGTGAGCATCGCGTCGGCGCTTGCACGGATTGCCGCAAATTCTGGATGGAGTACCGCGCCGGCCGCATGGGCAAGAACGAGATCGAGGAGGCCGAGGGCCGTCTCGTCACAACCGCCGGCACCTGCGCCGTCATGGGCACGGCCTCGACGATGGCTGCGATCGCCGAAGCCCTCGGCATGACGCTGCCAGGTACGGCGGCCATCCCCGCCGTCCACGCCGATCGCATTCGCGCGGCTGAAGCCACCGGCGTGCGCGCCGTGGCACTCGCGCGCGGTGATCTGACGCCAACCAAGATCATCACGCAGAAGTCCATCGAGAATGCTGCCCGCATTCTCCTCGCCCTCGGCGGCTCGACGAACGGCGTCGTGCATCTCGCGGCAATCGCCGGCCGCGTCGGCGCGAAGCTCGATCTCGCGCGCTTCAACGAGCTTTCGGACACGACACCCGTGCTGGCTGCCGTGAAACCCGTCGGCGACGAGCACTACATGGAAGACTTCTTCGCTGCTGGCGGCATCGGAGCGATGCTGCGCGAGTTGAAGGGCCTACTCCATCTCGACTGTATGACCATTACCGGTGAGACGCTCGGCCAGCGCCTTGCTGCAGAGGAAGGTATCTGGGTCGATCGCCGCGTCATCAAATCGATCAAGGAGCCCATCGAGCCGCAAGGCGGTCTCGTCGCGCTCTTCGGCTCGCTTGCGCCGAAGGGCGCCATCATCAAGCGCTCGGCCGCGACGCCGGCACTCTTCGAGCGCACGGGCCGCGCTGTCGTGTTCTCATCGCTCGCCGATCTCTCCGATCGCATCGATGCGCCGGACCTCGATGTCACGGCGGACGACTTCCTTATTCTGCAGAACGCCGGACCAAGCTCACCTGCAGGCATGCCCGAGGCGGGCTTCCTGCCGATCCCGAAGAAGCTCCTCGCAGCGGGTGTGAAAGACATGGTGCGCATCTCGGATGCCCGCATGTCCGGCACGGCCTACGGCACGATCGTGCTGCACGTCGCGCCCGAAGCCGCCGCCGGCGGTCCGCTTGCACTCGTCCGCACGGGCGACAAGATCAAGCTCTCGGTGAAGAACCGCACCATCGATCTGCTCGTCGATGCAGCCGAGCTCGCCAAGCGCCGCAAGGCCTGGGAGCAGGAGAAGCAGCCGACCGCGCCACGCGGCTACGACCGCCTCTTCCGCGAGCGTGTGATGCAGGCACCTGAAGGCTGCGATTTTGATTTCCTAGCACCCGGCGAGTAGATCGCGCCTTCGGCGCGACGGGGGCTAGCCCCCGCACCCCCATCGGGAGGGACACCCTCCCGAACCCACCCGCCTTTACTGACTTGGTGAGTGCAGTTGGCACGGGATGCGACGGTCATGAGCGCGCGACCGCGCGCCGGCCGGTAGGCCGTACAAACAATCAAGCCGCGTCAGCGACGACGCGGTTGCGGCCTTCGCGCTTGGCTGAATAGAGGGCACGGTCGGCGCGCTTGAAGAGCGTCTCGGGCGTATCGTCGCGATACTCGAGCGTCGAGATGCCGACACTCGCAGTCACGCGCAGCTCTTTGTTGGCGGCAATGGGAAACGGATCGGCCGCGATCGTCGCGCGTAGGCGCTCGCCGACCTGAATGGCACGGGCGAGATCCGTATCGGGCATGATGATGACGAACTCTTCACCGCCGAGACGGCAGGCGAGGTCGATGCCACGCGTGTTGCGACGGAAGCGGCGCGCAAACTCGCGCAGCACGTGATCGCCCGCGTCGTGACCGTAGGTGTCGTTGACGGACTTGAAGAAGTCGATGTCGGCGACGAGCAGCGAGAGCGCGCGCCCGGATTGGACCGCCTGCGAGACGAGTGACTTCAGGTGGCCTTCCATGTAGCGGCGGTTGTGGAGGCCGGTGAGGCCGTCCGTGATGGCCATCTCCACGCTCTCTTCGAGGCGGGCCTTGAGGAGGTCGGCATGGCGCTTGCGCTTCACCTGCGTCCTCACGCGCGCCATCATCTCGTGGCGGTCGATCGGGCGCACGACGTAGTCGTTGACGCCCATGTCGAGGCCGCGCAGGAGCCGCGCCTCATCGCTCGGCTCGACGAGAATGAGGATCGGCAGGTGCCGCGTGCGATCGAGCGAGCGCACCTGCGAGCAAAGGCGCAGGCCGTCGGAATTCGCAAGGCTGAGGCTGACGACGAGAACATCCACCGGCTGCTCGGCGAGTTTCAGGAGCGCGGCCTGGGGATCGCTTTCGAGGGTGACCGAGTGCACGGTGCGCAGTGCCTCGACGAGACGCTGGGCGGACCGGCCGTGGTCCTCGACGATGAGGACGTTGCCGCTCTCGCCGGCATTCTGCCAGTCGAGGTCCGGCGCATCGCCAATACCCATCTGCTGGGTCGTCGAGGCGCGCATCAGCATCTCGTCCGAGAGGACCTTGAGGCGCGCGAGGTTCTTCACCCGCGTCACGAGCGCAATGTCATCGACAGGCTTGGTCAGGAAATCGTCGGCACCGGCTTCGAGGCCATGCACCTTGTCGGCCGGCTGGTCGAGCGCGGTGACCATGATGACGGGAATGTGCGCCGTCTTGGGGTCCTTCTTGATGTGCCGGCACGCCTCGAAACCGTCCATGCCTGGCATCATGACGTCGAGCAGCACCACGTCGATGCGTTCGCGACCGAGGATGTCCAGGCACTCCCGGCCGCTCGATGCGGTCAGGATCTCGAAATACTCGGCGGATAGCCGAGCCTCGAGCAGCTTCACGTTCGACATGATGTCGTCGACAACAAGGACGCGGGCGGTCATGGCGAGGGTCTTGCCGCTGGAATTGGTTGAGGATCAATCCGCTTCGACGAACCGGCGGACGGTGTCGATGAAAAGGCCGATCGAGATGGGCTTTGAAAGGTACGCCTCGCACCCGCCCTGGCGGATCCGCTCCTCGTCCCCCTTCATGGCGAACGCGGTCACCGCGATCACCGGAATTTCGCAAAGGTCCTCGTCATCCTTGAGCCACTTCGTGACTTCGAGACCGGAAACCTCGGGAAGCTGGATGTCCATCAGCACGAGATCGGGCCGATGGGCGCGCGCGAGATCGAGCGCGTCGTGACCGTTGCGCGCCTCGATGGTTGCATAACCATGGGCCTCGAGCAGATCGCGGAAGAGCTTCATGTTGAGCTCGTTGTCCTCGACGATGAGCACGGTCGCCCGGCCGGCGCTGGCGCGCGGGCGTCGCCCGTCGATCGCCCGCTGGCGCTCCTGGTAGCCCATCGATTTGGTCCGCTCGATTGTGGTCATCCGACATTCCGCCGAATCGCATGTTTAGTTGGGGATCACTCTGCGCCAAAAGCCTAAGGATATGTTTAAGAATGGCGGTTCAAGAAGCGTTAGAGGCACGGCACGGATGCCGAAAGACAACGATCGCCTAAGGGGCTCATCCCTTGAAACGTCTCGGCAATTGGCGCTCGACGCCCTCCTCTTTCTTGCCGGAGACACGTTAAGGATTACGAAGTTCCTCAACGCTACGGGCATGGAGGCTGCGGAGCTTAGGGAACGCGCGCGCGAGGACACGACTTTGGTCGCCGTGCTGGAGTACCTGCTGGCCGATGAATCCCTACTGCTCGTCTTTGCGGCCAATGGCGGCCATCACCCGGCAGACGTCGCGCCGGCGCTGGAGCGCCTGCAGCGCGAAGGAGATATGTCAGGGGGCGGGCGATGAGGCCGAAGGTTTCCGTGTCGGTGAGCCGCAAGCCGCACCCGCTGCGGATCGGCGTCGACCTCGGCGGCACAAAGATCGAGGGGGTGGTGCTGGACGAGACGGGCGGCGAGCGCCCGCGCCATCGCGTGCCGACCCCACGCGACGATTATGCGGCGACGCTCGATGCCATTGCAGGGCTCGTCGATGAGCTTCTCACCGAGGCCGGTGCGGCGCCGGGAGCGCCCGCGACAACTGTCGGCGTCGCAACGCCCGGCTCGGTCTCGCCGCGCACGGGCCAGATGCAGAATGCCAATTCGACCTGGCTCAATGGACGCACGCTCGGGCC
>VFQP010005929.1_pt1 | contig 10338 bp, 10 predicted proteins | sample 3512351 | NCBI WGS metagenome assembly VFQP01 (sample SAMN10412372, study PRJNA504923) | tailings metagenome | isolation source: Relicate 1 Philex TSF1 revegetated site | place: Philippines: Tuba, Benguet | collected 2017-08-29
CAATGACGTCAAGCTCCTTACCGGGCACGCGGTGTCGTTGTCGAACAGTTCACCCGGAGCTGCCCTGCTGATCCAGGACAAGGATGACGTGATCTGGGCGCTGACCTGGGGCACGGGCTTTCACTTCCTGGACTCTGAGCAGATCGACTTCGGATTCGGCTCTGGCATCGTGGCCCGCTCCGCGCTCCCTTCTGAGATCAAATCGCTGACCAAGACGATCCTCGACCATCGTGCGCGCGTGGATCGCAGCTCGATGCCTAACGGAAGTACCATCCGGGATCTCGGTGTCGATGGCTACGGCGAAGTTGTCAGCAGGATCGAATCGAAAGCGGTAATCAAGGATCTCGCGGTTGGTGAAAAGGTCATCCAGCTTCGTGCCGCCGATTCACTGAACCTTCCGCTCGCGAAGGAGCCGGGGCGCCTCATCGAGGACCTCGCGGTCCTCGACACGCTGTCCCAGCGTCCGGTGCTCGCCGGCTTGGAGAGCCTCGAACAGCTCATCGCGCTCAAACCGCGCGACAGCAGGGTTCCTGCCCTGGACGAGAAGCTCGTCGACGCGCTCCTGAGCGACGAGCCCCAGCGGCTGGGGGTCTCCTGGCCGCACGAGCGCCTCGACGCGTTCGGACCGGTGATGAGTGTCAAGGTCACCGGTCTAGGCGATCACAAGCGGCGCGTTTTCGATCAGGCTCCGGACGTGAGCGATATCACGGAATGGCTCTCCGATGTTCCTCGGGAGGAGGTCCTGGACCGGATCAAGTCGGTGAAGATCGAGCTGCACAGCGAGGCTGACCCTCAGAGGGGCACGCTCGTCTCTGCTCCGGTTCCGCTGCGCCGGTGGCTGGCCTTTGAAGTCGAAGACGACAATCAGCGGTTCTGCCTCCACGACGGCAGCTGGTACCGCATGGACGATCAGTACCTAGCCCGGATCGACGAGCGCGTGCGCGGGATCCTGGCTGAACCGCCATCGCTGCAGCTCCCGCCATGGGGCGATTCGCACGAGGACGAGTATAACAAGCACGCCGCAGAGGTGCTGTCCGGGTACTGCTTGGACCGGAAGCTCATTACGACTCCGCTGCATTCGCGGGGCGGGATCGAACCATGCGATGTGTTCGTCGCTCCCGGTGTGCTGATCCATGTCAAACGGGGACGCCGGTCATCCGACTTGAGCCATTTGCTTGCCCAGGGGCTGGTGTCCACTGATGCTCTCGCGAGGGATGAGAATGCGCGCGCGGCGTGGAAGAAGCGTGTCGCTGAGGAGAGCGGCGGAACGGTCGAGGATGCCGGGCTGAACGAGGTGATCCTGGCCATCGGGAGTGATCAGCCTGTGACCGCCGAGACTCTCTTCACCTTCACCAAAGTCAATCTCGTGAAGCAGTTCGATGCGCTGCGCTACCTCGGCGTCCAGGTGCGCGTGACCACGGCCTTGCCGCCTCGACCCGGAGACTGACCACCTGTCCGCTTCTGGACGGGCCGCGGGAGCTGACGGCCACGACTTGACTCGGGGACCAGGAGTCAAGGGGGCTACGTTCTAGAGTTGTCCCGTGAGCCTGTTCGAACTGGAGGAGCCTCCGCACGACGACGCGGTGGCCGAGGTCGCCGCGGTGCTGCGCGCCCTCGATCCGGACGGGCAGCGGATGGCGAAGGTGTTCCGCGCGACCTTCGACCAGCTCTACGACGGCCAGCACACGGGCCGATACCGGCTCGATCAACTGTTCAAGACCGAGAAGACCCACTTCGGAACGCTCGCTGAGATCAACCTCCAGCGTGAGCTGCAGCTCGATGACGGTCAGGTGCTCGACTTCTCGATCGCCGGGCACGAAGTGGACTGCAAGTACTCCCATACCGGCGCCTGGATGCTCCCGATTGAGAGCTTCGAGCAGATTGTCCTGGTCACGCGGGCCGACGACGCGAAGTCCGTGTGGAGTGCAGGCTTGGTGAGGGTGAGCGAGCAGAACCGCCGCACCAGCGAGAACCGGGATCGCAAGACCGGTCTGAATGCGTACGGCCGGTCACAGATCCTCTGGCTGCACAAGGACGCACCGATGCAGCCTAACGCCCTGCTTCAGTTGCCGCCGCAAGCTGTTGACGAGATCATGAGCGGGCGAAGCGGGCAGGCCCGGCTCAATGAGCTGTTCCGGAAGGCAACCAACCTGCGCCTGTCGCGCAACATCATCGCCACAGTCGCGCAGCAGGACGACTATATGAAGCGCGTCCGCGACAACGGCGGTTCTCGCAGTGCACTGCGCCCGGAGGGATACCTCATCCTCGGCGGGGATTACCACGTGCAGCGGGACCTCGCGACGATGCTCGGTGCTGTGACGCCTGAGCCGGGAGAGCTGGTGAGCGTGCGGGTCATCCCGGCGTCGCCGGCTGACGGGATCGAGATCGCGGGCGGCTGGTGGCGGCTGGCGACGGCTAGTGAAACTGCAAGCGTGCCTGCGCCGGTGGTGCCGCGGTGAGCGACGCAGACCTCCCCGCGCCCGATAGTGATGAACTCCGGCAGCTGCTGACCCGCGAGGATCTGCGGTCGCTCTACGCGTTCCTATATGAGCGGCGCGTGAACCCGCCGACGATGGTGGAAATCCGTGCGCACGCCGCTACGGAGAACGGCGAGTCACATTCGCAAACTGACCGGCGCGTCCGGGAGCTACGTGGGTGGTTCCGGCTGCCTGCGGTGCGTTCCGGGCGCGCGCACGTCTATCTCCTCGAAGGCCGCGCGGGCACAGTCCGGGGCGGACGGGGCGGTATCTCGCCGACAGTGCGCGGCGAGGTGCTCAGCGTGAAGCGGTGCGCGCAGTGCGGGAAGACCCCGGCTGAGGATCACGTGAAGCTGGAGGTCGATCACAAGATCCCGCATAGCTGGGGCGGCACGGACGACATCGAGAACCTCCAGCCGCTGTGTACGCAGTGCAACCATGACAAGCAGGCGTTCTATTCATCGCTGGACCCGTTCGAGGAGCAGATCCGCGCCGCCACCGCATACATGGAGCCGCACCGCCGCATCGGCGAGCTGCTGAAGGCCTTCCATGCCGCCGGTGTCGACGCACCGTCGCAGGTCGTTGGCGTCGTGGCATCGATGCACCAGTATCAGGAGGACTGGCAGAAGCGGATGCGCGAGCTGAGGGAGCTCGGCTGGGACTACGAGACCATCAAACGCAAGGAGAACGGGCGCATCCGCAGCTACTACCGGCTCACCGCGTTCACAGACTGGCCTGACGGGAACATCGCTGCGGAGATCAAGCGCCGCGAGCATGCTAAGAAACAGGCATAGGCAGAACGAACTGGGCTATCGCACTTGGTGGAACGCGACAGCAGGAGCAGTGGCCAGCTCGTCAGGGACGCCCTCGTCCTTCAGGATGAATCCGACCGCGAACACGATGAACATCGTCGCGAGCCGGTGCGCTTCCAGATCATGGTCGATGATCGGAGGCTTGCCTTCGCCGATGGTCGTCTCGCCTGCTGGGGCGTAGTAGCCGGCGAGGAATCCGGTCGCGTGAGCCCACGTTGAGTCTTCGCGCCACAGGCGGTAGACGACTCCGCTATTCAGGTCGGTCGACTTAGCTGCTTCAGTCAGGATCTTCGCCTGATTCTTCAGGTGCTTGTCATCGGAGGCGTTCAGGGCGAACTCCTCCATCGCGGCAATATCAATGAGCGATTCGAGGCCCATCTCTCGCATGTGCCTGTCGGTTGCCGTCTCCGTCGCACGATCGTTCGCGAGCATGGTGTCCGCTGCAGTCTCACGCTGCGCCTGGGGCATGTCACCCAGCCAGAGAAGACGGAGGACCAGTTCCCAGAAGGCCCGCCTGTTCGGCGCGGCCGCATGTCTCATTCCCGAGCTCGTGAGATTCGCGATGATCCGGCTCTGCTCGAAGGCGGCACGCATCCAGCCGATGGCGAACTGATTGACGTGGGACACCGGCACTTCGCTCAGGTCCACGGATAACACCGCGTCAGCCGAGCGCAGCACATACTCGGCGTTCACGATATGTGCGGGGCGTTCTCGCTGCTCTTGCCGCTTAGCCTTCGCCCGCCGTCCGCTCACAGCCTCACGCTATCCGCTTCCCCAGCCAAGGATGCCCCTCCGCAGCCAGAGGATTGATTAGCTGACGGCGCGGAGGCTGGTGCCGGTTCGCGTTGTGCGAGACACGAAGGCGCCCATCGCCTCGGCGATTGACTCTCCGATCGCCCTGGCAACAGGCGGCGGGAACGCATTTCCGATCTGGCGGTACACCGACGTCTTGCGGCCGGAGAAGTGCCACTCCGAGTCGAAGCCCTGAATGCGGGCGGCCATGTCGTTCGTCAGCCGCGGCACGTAGTCCAGCGGTGCGTCCGGTGCGGGTGCCTCGTCAGCGATGCCCTTGCCGTCGACGCCGAGCTGCAGCCATGCCTGCTTCGCCCGGGTCGGGCCGAGGTCAGCGCCGCCGTGCTTCTTGGAACCGCCGACCAGCGTAGGCGCGATATTGTTCGCGCGCTTGGCCCACTCTGCGGCGCCTTCCCAGCCGCGGGACCCCATGAGGGGGCCGAGGACTCTGCCGACGGTGGGCGGGGTGCCGAGTGCGCGGGGCCAGGTGAACTTGCGGAAGTTGCGGCGCTTCATCGCGACGAGGATGAACCGGGGCCGCAGCTGCGGGACGCCGAACTCGCTGGAGTTGAACAGCTGCCAGTCTGCGTCGTAGCCCATGTCGTCGAGCGCGTCCAGGATGGACTGCCGGTACGGAGCGAAGCGGACGGAGGCGAGGCCCTTGACGTTCTCCAGCATGACGGCGGTCGGGCGTGCTTCGCGGACGAGCCGGATGGCTTCCGGGAACAGGTCGCGCTCGTCGTCGGCACCGAGCTGCTTGCCGGCGATGGAGAACGGCGGGCAGGGCACTCCCCCGGCCAGCAGATCGACGCCTTTGTAGTCGCGGCCGTTGATGTCGCGGACGTCGCCCTCGTGCACATCCCACTCGGGCCGGTTCAGGCGGAGCGTGGCCGCTGCGTCACGGTCGATCTCAACGGCGAGCGAGTGACCGAACCCGGCCATCTCCAGGCCAGACGACTGCCCTCCGGCACCTGCGCAAATCTCCAGGACACTCAGTTCGGGCGCTCTCGTCATGCCTCTCATCCTCTCATTGAAACGGCCAGATCCCGGGACCCTCGGGCGGCGTGACGGATCATGTCACGGACCTCGGACATCCTCCGTCACCGGGCCCGGCGGGTATTACACAGCGGTCATCCGGCCCTGTCGAAGGCCCCCTCGACATGCCCAGCCGTGTCGGGTCACTGTTCTCCGGGTACGACGGACTCGACCTCGTCCAGGAGCAGGTCTCCGACGCCCCGCGCCGCATGGTCTAGCGGGGGTATACGGATCGATCAGAATCCTCCCGTTCCGCGGAGCGAGCGTGAACAAGCTGGACAAGGCTGACCGGGCCGATCCAGAGGAACTTGAAGGCATCCCAGACGAACAGCAGGACTAGCAGGTAGAGCCAGCCTGGGCCGTCGTCGTTGATGATCGTGGTGCAGATCGCGGCTGCGTAGATGTAGACACCGGCGAGCAGCGTCGCAGGGAGACCCCACTTGAGGCCGCGTCTGGTGCGGACGGCGTTGATGAGCAGGTTGGTGGGTGCGTAGCGGAGTACGCCGTAGCCTCGTGCGCTGAGCGCTACGGAAGTGCGGAGCATTGCGGGCCTCTCTCCTCGTCATAGCGCGACGGTGTTCCGTCGTGGAGGCGGCTATGAACCGAGTGCCCGCGAGGGGCCGTCCCGAAGGACCCGCGTAGTTTGCTGAACCTGCCTCGCTTCCAAGTTTACGACTGGCTCGTGACGGAGGGAACCCCAGCGTCAGATGGGCGTACCTCGTCGGTGACCTGGGAGTGAGAGGACACCGATCATGGCGACGTTGGCGGCGCAGATGCAGGGTGAGCGGATGGCGCGTGTCGCGCTGTCGATGATCGCCGAACCGAACGACCCGACCACCGGGTACGTCCTTGCCCGTCACGGCGGGGTCGAGACGCTGCGGCTGATCGAGGCGGACGACGAAGTGTCCGGCCTGGCACGCGCCGACGTGCTGATGTGGCGCGAACGGCTGACGGCGCGGGTCACACCCGGAGTGCTGGATCAGATCGCTCAGGCGGAACGGCACGGGTTCGGCACGCTCATCCCGTCCGACAGGGAGTGGCCAGCCGGGCTGAACGACCTGAGCGATCGTGCGCCGTACCTGCTGTGGACACGCGGCGCGGTCTCGTTCCTGACGACGGCGCTGAGCGATCGAGCCACGATCACCGGCTCACGCGCCGCGACCTCCTACGGCGAGCAGGTCGCGGGCGAGCTGGCGACGGGTCTGGCCGATGAGGAACGGATCGTCGTCTCCGGGGGCGCCTACGGGATCGAGGGAGCCGCGCACAAGAGCGTTCTCGCCGCGAGCGGTCAGGCGATCGCGGTCCTGGCAGGCGGGCTGGATCGTCCCTATCCGGCCGGGCACAGCGAGCTGCTGAACCGAATCGGGGATGTCGGGCTGCTGGTCAGCGAGCTGCCACCCGGAGCGACACCGACCAGGCACAGGTTCCTGGCCCGCAACCGTCTGATGGCGGCGCTCTCGAGTGCGACCGTGATCCCCGAGGCTGGTCCGCGGTCCGGGTCGATGACGACCGTTCTCGCGGCACGCGAACTCAGCCGGGGCGTTGGCGCGGTGCCTGGTCCGGTGACCAGCATCGCGAGTGCCGGGCCGAACGAACTCATCAAGCAAGGCTTCGCCTCCACCGTCACCCAGCCCAGCGACGTGATCGACCTGCTCGACGCCGACCCGAGCCCAGGGCGGGCCGCGACCCAGCCCGAAGTAGGACGCGAGTTCTGGCACCGGCGGCCGTCACCGGGCACGCAGGGACGCTCGCTCTGAGTTCGAGGCACCCGTGCCGAGAACGCCGCGCGAGTGCTCCGCTCTGCTTCTGAGATAGTCTAGGGAGTATGGGGTCACCTGAGTCAGACAGAGCAGGGCTGCCGGCACGCCGGTAGCCCTGGATGCTGACGTTCTTCCCCACCAGCCTCGTCGCACGCGCGCCCTGAGTCGTCGCGTCCGTTGAGCCTGTGCATCCGAAACACCGGCCGTGCCTTTCGCACCCGTATTCGTCTCATGTTTCGGAAAGCACTCTCAGGCCCTTCTTGCTATATCTACTTGCCCTCGCCGTCTTCGCTCAAGGAACTTCCGAGTTCGTCCTGGCTGGCCTGCTACCGGCTATCGCCACCGAGCTTGGCGTCTCACTGAGTCAGGCCGGTCTCCTGACCTCCGCGTTCGCGGTCGGAATGGTAATCGGCGCGCCGGTGATGGCCGCTAGCGGCCGGAGGCTATCGCCGCGGTGGACCATGACCGGGTTCCTCGCCGTCTTCGTGGTCGCACACGTCGTCGGTGCCGTCACTGGGTCGTTCGTCATTCTCATCCTGACCCGGTTTGTCGCTGCGTTGGCGAACGCCGGGTTCCTTGCCGTCGCATTGTCGACGGTCGGCCAGATCGTTCCCGCCCACCGGCGCGCACGCGCCCTGGCTGTGATCCTCGCTGGCACCACGCTCGCGCTGATCGCCGGTGTTCCTCTCGGGGCTCTTGTCGGTGAGGCATTGGGGTGGCGCACGACCCTGTGGGCCATCGCGATCATCTGCGTACCCGCACTTATCGCGGTGGTCGCGGCGACGCCGACCCGGCCCGACCCACCTACAGTAGCCACCGCACCGACAACGTTGGGTGCAGAGCTCTCGGTCTTGCGTCGGCGCCCGCTACAAGTCGTCGTGGTCCTGGCGATCTTGGTCAACGGAGCGACGTTCTGCACGTTCACCTACTTGGCTGTGATCGCCGCTGGACCGGGTGGCATCGGTGACCGGGCGGTGCCGGCGCTCCTGGCGTTGTTCGGCATCGGCGCCTTTGCTGGTGTCACCTTGGCCGGCCAGCTCGGAGACCGTCACTGGCGCCCGCTGATCGCGATAGCGAGTCCGCTCCTGCTTATCGGCTGGGCGACTCTCGCCCTGGCACCGACGAGCCCCGCTCTGCTGTGGGTTCTAGCCTTCACACAAGGCGCTCTGTCCTTCACCGTCGGCAGCGCGCTGATCGCCCGGATCATGGCCGAGGCGGAAACAGCCCCAACGATGTCCGGGTCGTTCTCTACTGCGGCACTCAACATCGGGGCGATCATCGGCCCCATTGCTGGCGGTCTCGCCCTCAACCTCGCCGGAACACGCGGCATCGCTCTGACCAGTGCCATATTCGTCGGCCTCGCTCTGCTTCTGTGGTGGTACCGCACGAAGGCGCATCGGGAGCGTGTCAACTAGGACGGTGGGTCGTCGGACGACACGCATCACTGGGATTCGACAGCGTGATGTCTCCCCGTCACAGTGGAGCACTCTGGTTCGAGCCGGTCATTGCTCGAACCAGAGTGCTCCGTGCTGCCGTCGTACCGTCGGCCTATGACTGTGTGACCGTAACGATCGTCCGTGACGGCGGCGCGGTCTTGGTCGGTGAGTTCGGGAAGCAACTGGTCAATGCCGGTGACGTGATCCTGCTCGGTCCGAACACGCTGTGCGGTGGTGAACCCGAAGGCCGTATCACGATGACGACAATCTATGCCGACACCGACTATGTGGTCGATCAAGTGTTCTGGCAGTACGTCGGGATGCTGCAAGATCGTCTCGATGCGCAGGTTTTTTACGCCGCCACCTATGTTGAGCCCGCCCAGATTCTTCGACTCGGCGAGGATCGGGCGGAGTCGTTAGCGCCGTGGCTGGACGAACTGGTCACGCTAAGTATCGAAGGCCGGCCAGTGGAGAACTTCTACCGAATGCAGGCGCTCTGGTTCTCGATCACGCACGTCATCGCCCCCTTCATCAAGACCTCTCCGATCCGAACATCCTCAACGCAGCGAGCGACAACGTGGCCCACGTTGCCTCGCCACCGCCGGTTCACCCCGCTGCGCGTGGAGGCGCGGAGAGCCGCGGAACTGCTGCGCGCGGACATTGAGCGCCGTTGGTCGGTCTCGGACCTTGCCGATGAAGTCCATTTGTCTAAGTCGCAGATGGGGCGGGTGTTTGTGGAAGCGTACGGCAAGTCGCCCATCGCTTACCTAACAATGCTCCGCACAGAACGGATGGCTCATCTTCTCCGCACTACCGACCGGCCACTTTCCGCTATTGCTCGCGAAGTCGGCTGGCGTGATTCAGACTTCGCTGCGCGACAGTTTCGCCGCGGTATCGGCGTCACGCCCAATCAGTACCGGAGCATCGAACATGCTAAGTCTGCTCGATTGGTAGTCGGGTGACGTGCGGCCACAGGTGCCCATTCACAGAATCGGCGTCCGCCGCCCGACAGCCACAGGCCGTATCTGCTCCGTCGTGGTGCCCTCGATCGTGGCGGCGCGGGCGCGGTTCAGGGCGGCGCGGGAGCGGATCGCGTCGATCTTCTGGCTGGTGCTCTCCGGGTCGGGGCCGAACGGGGTGCGGTCGTCGGTGATGCCGTAACGGTCTCGGTATGCGGCGATGGTGCGGGCGGCGCGCCACCATGCCGCCTGCTGCTTCTTGTCCTTCGGTGCCTGGCCGAGGCTGGCCGTCCACGGTTCCTTCTCGGTGAGCGCAGTACGGAGTATGGCGTTGGCGCGGGCCTCGATCAGCTCGCGGCGCTCGTCCAGGGCTTGGCGCATGTCCTCGGCCATCTGCCCGCCGGCGTGCGGGATGAGCCCGACGATCAACCGCGGGGGCTTGCGGGTGCGTCCCGATCCGACAGGCCGGACGGTGGCACGAGCGACGCGGGCGTGAAGGACAGAGGCGAGGTCGTCGGCATCGCCCAGGCCCCGCGCGGCCACCAGCTTGGGCAGCAGAACGTCGAGGTCGTGGTGGTTGGCCTCGGCGTGGCGCAGCTCGGCCGACAGCGCACCGTAGGCGTCGGAGGCGAGCACGTCTTCGACCTGCTCGACCGTGAGCCCGGAGGCTTGCAGGAGGGTGGCCCAGCGGTCGTGCTGCGCGGCTTGCGCGATCGTGTCGTACTCGGCTGCGAGCTGGGCGATCGAGCCCCAGCGGTCTTGCTCGGCAGTGATCGTCTCGTGCGCCGACAACTCCGCTCCGATGTGCTGCAACACGCCGTAGAGGATCGAGCGTGCCGTGACGTTCGGGTTGTCGCCGGGATGCGGCACTGCGTGCTCGGCGTCCTCACGGTCGACGGCGACGTAGGCATGGTTGCTGGTGGCGCCGCGGGTCATGGAGACGTAGAAGTTCTCCCGCGTCGTCGTGGCGGTGACGACCGCGTGCGCGGTGTCGGTGGTCACGCCTTGGGCACGGTGCGCGGTGATCGCGTAGCCGAGGTGCCCTAAACGCACTCACCTGTGATCGT
>VFQP010005930.1_pt1 | contig 10330 bp, 12 predicted proteins | sample 3512351 | NCBI WGS metagenome assembly VFQP01 (sample SAMN10412372, study PRJNA504923) | tailings metagenome | isolation source: Relicate 1 Philex TSF1 revegetated site | place: Philippines: Tuba, Benguet | collected 2017-08-29
CGGCAGCAGGCACAGCAGGTGTGGGTGAGTGGAACGGTGCCCCACGTGCCGTGGGCAGACGGGTCCAGGCGCAGCCAGGCGCAGCAGGGCGCTCCGACCTGAAGGCAGGCCAGGCGTGTGCGTGGGAGACGCGTGGCGTGCCCCACCTGCGCCTCGTCGTCCGTGACCTTGACAAAGCCAAACTTGCTGAGCCACATGCCCGCCACGCTGTTGACGGAGGGCAGCACCAGGAAGCGCACGCCCAGGCCCGACAGCAGCGCGTCCACGCCCTGCGCAGGCGCGGCGCAATGCACGGACGCGCCAGGTGGCGGGCGGTTTGTGCACTCCCGCGCTGCCACGCTGCAACGCCTGCACCAGTGCAGGTGCGCACAAAAGGAGGGAAGGGCAGGCCGCACCTTGACGAGGCGCCGGCAGTTGCCCTCGCGCCGGTAGCCCTCGCGCGTCGCCACAAACGGCATCTCGGCAAAGTGCGGCCCAAACAGCCTGCCAGCGCACGCGTGTGCCAGCGTCGCGTGGACGGCATGGCAGGCGGGCGAGCGGAGAGGCAGCGGTAAGACGCAGTGGCGGGTGTGCGCAGCAGGCGCAGCACGGTGCGGGCTCACCGGATGGTGGCGACCGTGACGACCACACCGCCCTTGCGCAGCAGCAGCACGCGGAACTCGCCTGCGCACAAGGGACGTTGGCCGCACCTCAAAGGCTCCCCCCAAAGGACCGGTGCACGCCCGCGCGACGCGTCCACGCGTGGAAGCAAGGTGCGCACCGTAGTGGTGGGACTCCTCCTCGTCGTCGCTGTCGCTGCCGCTGCCGCTGCCGTCCGCCTCCTCCTCCCCGTCGCTGCTGCTGCTGCTCTCGCTGCTGCTGCTGCTGCTGCTGGCGCTGGCGGTGCGCTTGCGGCCCGCGCCCTTTGCCCTGGCGCCGCCACCGCCGCGCTGCGCGCCGCTCCTGGCCGCCGACGGCTTGCCGTGCTGCTGCTGCTGCTGCGCCTGGGCCTTGCTGCCCCTGCCGCCGCCGCTGCTCTTGGCCGCTGGCTGCGTCTTGCCTCCAGCTTGCGTCGGCGCGGGGCTGCTGCCGGGCGGCGCGTCTGGCTCCTCGTACGCCTGGCAGACCATCTCCACCAGGTCGCGCCCGTTGCTCATCACAACCTTGCCTGCGCAGCGGTCGTGCACACATGTGCAGGATGCGGGCCCGCTGCACGCGTGTGTGTGCGCGCGCACGCCCGGCGTGGCGCCTCTTCTCGCAAGGCCCCCCCCCACTCACTGAAGCAGCTGTGGAAGATCTTGATGGCGCTGTTGATGGCGAACTCGACGCCTGCGGCACCGGCGCAGGGATGGCGCGAAGTGGCCGCTCTGTGCTGCTTCCTCGGCTGCCCCCGCGCGCAAGCAGCCCGGGCGCACCTCGGTCGCCCTCCTTGTACTTGACGACCTGCAGCGTGTACTCGGCGGGCTCTCCTGGCACTGGCTGCTGCTGCAGGCCCGTGCGCTCGGCCCAGCCGTCGTGGATCTGCGCGCGCAGCGAGGAAGCAGCGCCCCCCCTCGAGCACCTCCTTGCGGGCCGTGCGCTCGACGGCATCCCGCGCTTCTGTCGCCGCTGCTACCAATGGGGCGCTCGCCGCGCGCTCCACGCACCTTTTGGCACACCTGCGCGTGCACGCACGGGAGGGGCAGCGCACCGGCCGCGAGTCGTGAGCATCGTCCCGCAGGCCCCTGGCGGAGCCAGCGCGCACGCACGCACGCACGCACGCTCTCACGCACGCACCTCGTCGCAGCAGCAGACGGCGTCCGCTGCCAGCACGCTGTGGTCCAGCGCGCGTCCTCCCTTGGCGGCCATGCACTCGATGTGGAAGCAGCGCACGCTGCAGCAGGAGCAGGTGATGAGCGTGCGCGGCCCGAACGTGCCGACGGGGAGGAAGTCGCCCTTGCCGCAGAACATGCAGTCCTCGGGCGTGCACTCGATCGTCTCGCCCGTCGACGCTGCCGCTGCTCCTCCTGCTCCTCCTGCGCCGCCGGGCGCCGCCTGTTTCCTGCGAGGCATCCTGGCAGCGCGCCTTGTGCGAATGCGCTGCGTGTGCGTGTTTGCGAGGTGTGTGGGGCCCAGGGGAGAAGGGACAGGTGGCTGTCGCGCGCACACAAACACAAACTCCACGCTGTGCGCGCTGCGCACTCGCCGTGCGAGGAGGAGCACGCAACCAACGCGAGCGAGCTTGCAGCATCCCAAGCAGGTCAAGCCCCAGGCTCCAAGCCTGGCCCACGCGCGTCGCAAAAAGGCAGCGCACACCACCTGCTTTGTCCACGTTGTCCACGTCATGCCTGAGAACGCGCACGTCCCTCCCCAGCAGACCACGCAGCGATGAATAGCAGCAGTCGCAGTTCAGGTGTCTATGTAGGTGTGTGTGTGCAGTGATCACGGAAAGCGTGCGCCGCGCTCGCGGGGCACCGCACGCGCGCTGAACCCTGGCCCTCCCGAGAGCACACGCAGCAAAGCACTGGGATGAAGGGGGGTCTGTGCATCGAAGAGCACGTCCGCATCGCAAACAGCGCGGCGGGGTCTGACTCCGCAGGAGAAGGAAAAGACAATGGCACCAAAACGGCGCCGAGGACTAGCCACTACGCAGGAAGGAAGCGCGGATGATCTTGCCGCCACTGAGGCAGCAACAGGGGGACGGGGGGAGCGGGTGGAGGAGAGAAGTCGGGTGATGGGAGCACAACCACACCTGTAGGCCATCCTCACACGAGGCGCGCCACCCACGCTGAGCTCAAAAGACGGTGCCGCCCGTGAACGTGCCCGTGTCCTTGCCGGGCGTGCCGTGCCACTTGCCGCCGTGCCAGGGGTTGCCAAACGGCAGGTCCGCCTGCTGCTTCCACGGCGTCGTGCACGTGTACCTGCGCCGCATGCACAGCGTGGTGCAAGGCGCACACCAGCGTGCCGTTGACGCAGCCCTAGCAGCACGCTCCTCTGCTGGGCCAAAGTCCACAACAAGTGACACGAGCGTAGCCGCGCGTGCGCGCTCACTTGTTGGTCTTGGGGTCGTGCGTCATGTTGCAGCAAGCGGGCGGCACCTTGTAGCGGTGCATGGGCTGGTTGGTGGGCTGGCTGTACAGCAGCGCCCACTCAAAGCCCTTGGTGTGCAGGTCTGCGCGCACGGCGCGGCAAGCACACACTCTCTGCCCTGCCTCTGCCCGTCTCAGCCGCATCGCCGCTGCACGCAGGCTGCCGCTCTGAACCTTCCACATGAGCCGGGGCATGAGTCTGCGCGTTCAGCACTTTCCTGCTCGGCTGCAGCAGGAGAGAACACGTGCAGGAGGAACCCGCTGAGCCAAACAGGGGCGCACCTCTTGACCGGTTGTAGAGCGCGTGCGCCATGCGCATGGAGGGGTAGCCGTACTCGACCATGATGCGCGGCGGCGAGAGCCCGCTGATGCGCTCCAGGCACTTTGCCAGCTGCGTGCCGGGGAAGCGCTGGCCCAGCACGCCGCCTGGCACGTGGCACCGGTAGTCGAGCAGCATGAGGGGGTTGAGGAAGGGCGCCGGCTGCTTGGGAGGGTCCTGCACGTTGGGCGACAGCGAAGGCGGGCGCTTGCGGCGCCTCTCGGCAGCGCCCGGGCGGCCGCTGTGTCTGCCTCTGCCCGCGCTGCAGACGCCTCAGCGGATCTGACGCCTGGCAGCCTGTGGCACGGCGGCGTGGCCGCAGCCCGCTCCTGAACAGCTCAACCGTTGGGACGTGCCTTTTGCGGGTACTTGAGCACGTAGAAGAACCCCATGTGGTTGATTGCGAACTTTTGCGTGGTGGGCAGCAGCATCGAGTCAAAGCCGCACTTGCGCCACGCCACGCTGAACACCTGCACACGCAGCGGTGGTGTGGGGGCCGTGCGCAATGCGTCGTGGAGCAGTCGTGTGCATCACATGCTGCCCCGTCCGCCAGCTCACGACACGTGCACCCAGTCGCACAGGCGGGCTCGCACCTGGTCGTTGTCGATGGCCCAGACCTTGCCCGTCTCCGTGAGGAAGAGGTTCTGCTGGTGGCGGTCGCACTGCGAGGTGAGCACGTCGAACACGGCCACCATCTGCATCTCGGTGTGGTTGATCTTGTTGACGAGCAGGTCCAGCAGCAGCTGGGGGTTGGTGCGCGGCTTGCCAAACTCCTGCGCACAGTTCAAGGTGAGCAGCAGCAGCAGCACACGTACGCGCAAGGAGATGAGACACTCCACCAACGACGGCCCCTTCATCGCGCCGTGTCTGCCGCCGCCGACCTGCTGCGCTGATGGCCACTCGGCGTGCGGCACGCTCTCTAGACGCGCCCCAGCGCCCTGCTCTAGACGCTCACGTGGATGTTCTGCACGGACGCGCCGTCGGCGACGTCGGCCCACAGGCCCAGCCAGTCGATGCGGAAGCCGTGCCCGGGGATGACGCCGCGCACGGGCTCCACCCACAGCGCGGGAATGATGCTGTTGAGCCCGCACTGCCTGATGACCTGCGGGACAGGCCAAAGCCCCCGGGCACAGGGACAATCGCAAGCACAAGTCTGTGCGCGACCAAGCCCATTGTCTGGCCAAGCGAGCCTGGCGACAGCAGCTGCGGCAGCATCGCGTGTGCGCACGGGCGCGCTCGCCTTGTTCTGCGCCAGCAGCAGCTTGACCTGGGCGTAGACCTTTGGCGGCGAGCACATGGCCAGCCCGCGCTGCTTGACCTTGCGCACCGGCACGCACCACGACTTGACCACGGCCCAGCCCGAGCGCGTGCGGTTGCTGCGCACCCTGCGCCAGCAATCCGACGGCGGGCGGGTCGGAGGGCCACACACGGTGGTGATTGGCGGTGCGCTGCTGCCACTCCTGGTTGACGTCACGACAGGACAGAAGCGAGCGGCCGGGCAACACCACCAGCGCGACGATGCGGCGCTGCTGCATGGGACGTCCCCGCACCCAAACCGCACCCCGCGTCTTTGAAGAGCCAGCTGACCAGCCCCCCTTCCCAGCTCGTGTGAGGACCTGCCACTACGCCCTATATCCCCCCAGCGTCCCTCCCTTCCCTCCCTCCTCGTCCCTCACCTGAAGAGCCAGCTGGGCGAGCCCCCTGGCTCGTGCGAAAAGTACGACCCCGCCACCACGCTGCCGCTCGCCATCATCTCCAGCGTGTGCGTGCAGCCCCAGCACACGGTGCAGTTGGGCAGCGCCTTCCGGGGGCCCGCCTTGGTATCGCCCGGCGCAATGTCAAAGATGTCGATGCGCTTGCCCTGCACGTGCGCCCACACGTGCATCCACGTCGACCCCGCACCTCCACCCGGCACGCCAGCGTCCTTCCCACAAGCACACAGCAGGCCCAGCGGTCCAATGCTGCTGCTGCTTCTCAAGTCGCCAATGTGAATGGCTCACCTTGATATAGTAGACGCTGTCTGACTCTGTCTCGTCCTTGTCGTCCTTGTCGCCGCCGCCGAGCAGCCGCCGCCTGTGCCGCCGCGCCACAGTCATGTTGCTGCTGCTGCTGCCTCCCTGCTCCCGCAGCGCGTCGCCGCCGCCGCGCTGGGGCCGCCCGTGGGAGAGGCGCAGCTGCCGCCGCCGCGCCTTGCCGCCGCTGGTGGCGAAGGAGGCGGCGTCGTCGGGCGACTCCACCTCGACCGTCACGTCCTCGTCTAGCGTCTGCAAGCACGTTGCACAGGTGTAGGCCCCGTCGCCGCTCAGGGGGCCATGGCCGTGCTTGCCACCACCCACACTGCAGGGCGCTGCTCGACATGCACCACACGTTTTGCTCAGGGAGCGAAGCGCGGCGCGAGCGTTCAAGCGCTGCTGCACAGCAGAGTCGAGGGCAGTGGCAGCCGCTGGCGTCAAGGTGGGGCTCGTTTGCGCGCACCTGCGTGTGGACAACCTTGCGCACGGCGGGGTGCGCCTGTGCCTTTGGGTGGCCCTTGACCACGTCCAGCGGCACGCACACCTTGCACAGGTTGCACTCGTCGTAGTGCGGGTACCGCTGCGCAGGTGTGCGTGAGAGCAAGCGACGTTATTCACACTCGGCGTGCGTGCCGCAGTCCGAGGACCCCCAGGGCCCCCTGGTGCTGGCAGGCTGCGGCTTCACTCCCCACGCACACCACAGAAGCCCCACGATGGCCCCCACAGGGCTCTTGCGCTGCCGCCTGCCCCTGGTGAGTCAGGCGTCTCACCAGGATGCGCTCGACGTCCGCATCGTTCTCCGGCAGCTCAATCTCGTCGTACTGGTCGCCAGAGATGCGCCGCTGCCGCTGCTTGTTGGCGGCGCGCTGCCGCGCCCACGCCGCCTCCTGCTCCGCCGCCGACCAGACGGGCCGTTCCGCTGGCCCCTTGTCGCCGTCGGCCGCCGGGGGAGGGCTGCTGGCGCTGTCCTGCGCCGCGCCGCTGGTGGCGCCGTCGTTGCTGCTGGAGGGTGGGGGGCCGCCTGCCGAGGCGTCGGCGGGGTGAGCGCCTGCTTGGCTTCCGGGGCTGTCGCCGTTCCAGCCCACGTGGCTGATGGGCGCTGACGAGCTGGCGCTCTGCAGGCGTGGCGCAGCAGCGTTGTGGTGCTTGTTGCGGTTGAGGTGTCTGCAGCCTCCCTGGCTGCCGCTGCCCTACTCACCGTCTTGTGCATGCTGGCGATGTTGCGCTTGATGCGGCACAGGTTGGAGTGGCTGAAGGGGTTGGCTGCGCGCAGCACGCACACACGACCGGGTGCAACCGCTCGGCAACGTCGCGGCCACCACCGAGCAGCTAGTGCTCACGGCCCCAGGTCCAGAAGCTGCCAGCGCACTATCCGATGCGCCCCTGACCTTGCTGGAACCAGTTTGGAGGGTCGTGCGCCAGGCCAGCAGCAGCGTCCGCCGCGCAGTCCTCGCCCCCCACCATCATCAGGCTCTGCGCGCACGCAGGCAGGTGCAGCGGTGCTGTGCACGCCCAGTATACAGCAACCAGAGCCCCAGCAGGGCGAACGGCGCTGCCGGGGCCGCACCAGAGGCAGCAGCGTCACGCCCACGGCGCCGAAGAGCGCCACCAGGTAGGCGATTTTCCGCAGCACTGTGCCTGTCTTGCCATTCGCCGTCGCAGCGCCGTGGCTGTGGCCCTGGCGCTGCGTCCTGGCTGCGGCCATCGCTCAAACAGGGCGCACGCTCACGCGCGTCTCCTCATCTGCGCGTAGCGAGGTGAAGGCATCGTGCTGGCATCCTACGCGACTGGTGACGATCGACGCCGAGCGGCTCTTTCTCGAGAACCTCGCCATGGAGGAGAGCTTTGTCATGTGACCCTTGTTTCGCGCAGGAGAACGCCTTGCAGCCTGACGCCACTCAGCAGCAGCTCAGCAGCACCAGGATGCCGCTGAACTTTACTGAGAATGAAAAGGCGCGCGAGCCCGTCGAGTTCTTCGTGGTGAACACCAAGGCGCGGCCGCAGGACCTCGAGGGCGAGGTGCTGCCCGAGCTCATCCGACGAGTGAGCGTGCACTGCGTTGCGTTTGGCGCTGTCCTTTGAGGCCCGCGCGCTGCCCCCGGCCATCCCCCCGTACCCCATTTCGTGGAAAAGAGAGCGCGGAGCAGGAGTTTTGTTTCATACATCCAATCTTCGCTTTTCTTCCATGGCGTGCCTGCAGTGTGGGGACGTCAAGTCTGGGCGCATCAGCGTGGAGATGGTCGAGGCGTACCTCGACAAGAACGTGCTCATCTTTGACCGCGCCATGGTCAAGAGCCTGTTTGCCGAGGCGGACTTCAAGAGCGAGGGCTCCCTGGACGCCAGGTCGCTCAAAGCAGCCCTGTCAGGTGCGCCCATGGCGGAGGGCGGGAGACGTCATGTCCATCCGACGATGCTCCACTCTCACCGCTCTTGTTCACCTGCGTGCTGGCCCACGCAGCGCGCTACCCCAAGCGGCAATTGCACCGCGAGTGGAGGGAGCTGGCGGCGCTGCTGCTGGCCGTGCCCGAGCTGGTGCTGGCCGACGACATCAAGAACCCCAAAGTGTTTGATGTGAGCAGCACCACTAGCAAGCAGCAGCAGCAGACCCTCGTGGACGCGGCGAGGTCCCTTTCTGGTAGGCTGGACGCCTGCCCGAATCTGTGTGCGCTGCCCCACCCCGTGCACAGGGCACGTTCAACAAGGACTCGGTGTGGGACTCGCCGCCGCCCGAGCTGCCCAAGGCGCCGCCGCACCGGCGGCGCAAGCCCAAGGTCAAGAAGGACAAGGGCGACTGGGCGGGCACCACGCAGGCGCTCGAGGCGTCGGGCGCGCTGAGCGCCACCAGCACCTCGGCCGCCGGCACCGCCACGCTGCGCACCGCCGAGGGGCTCAAAACCACGGCCACCACCCGCGCCGAGTCAGCCATCAACAGCCACGGGCTGGGGGAAGGCAAGGCGACCAGCACGTTTGCCGCCGCCGCCGAGTTTGAGCGGCACCAGAGAGGCCTGGAGCTCACGGCGGCCTTCAGCACCGTGAGCAAGGCGGCGGCGGCGGCGGCAAGCAGCCAGGCGCTGCCGCCGCTGACGGCAGAGAGCATCATGCTAGGCAGCGCGGGGTCCATCAAGGCGTGGAGCGCGGCGCTGCCGCCCACCTCCATCAACGTGCCCAGCACAGGTGCGTGCGCCGACAGCCACACAGGGCGCAGATGGCAGATGGGGCGCAGCCCGTTGAGTGCGGGACGCGAGCGGGGAGGGCTCACGGTGATGACGCGTGGCGTGATGGCGCCCCCCCGTTGCGCGCAGCGCTCAAGACGCTGCGGAGCGCGGTCAAGAGCACCATTGCGAGCAAGCCAGAGTTCCTCACGGCGCACGCGCCGCTCACGTGCGCCGAGACGGACCTCAAGAAGACCATGGGCCAGCCCCTGGACGTGACAGTGGCGCTCAACCGCGTGGAGCCAGTTCGCGACACCAAGGTGCTGCCGCAGGCGGACTTTGTGCAGTGGGGCGACTACGCGTCGCGCGGCTGCCGCACCGCGCCGACCAACTGGTACAACCAGCACCCCGCGGCGCCGGCGCCGCCGCCCCAGGGCAGCGCACCCTGGTGCTGAACGCGCGCCCCGGTGCTGATCGGCCCCTTGCCCACCGCCACCTCACCACCCAACTTGGCCATTGCCAAGAACCTGGTCGCAGTATCGTCATCTTCTTCTGCTCTTGGTCCTTTTGGCTGCGTGGAGCGCATGCATTGCCGTGCAATGCCGTGCGCCCCCGATGATGATGGATTTCCAAGACGACCTGCGCGAACAGAGCGACGCCCACACTGGAGCCATGAACACAGTCCGGATTGCCACGCTCCACTGTCGGCGAGCTTGAAGCTCTCTCGCTCTCCAGCATCTGGCCGTGCCACGCGGGAGGCGACATCATGCAGCCGCGCGGACCCAGCTACGGCGAGCAGCTGGTGATGATGACGTCGATGGCAGGCCCTCCAGCTGCGTCGCCAGGTTGGTCCACGGTCTCCCAGCCGCTCGCCGAGTCCGCTTCATACATCCCACTGGGAGCGCCAGCAATGGGCGCGTCCAGCACGGCGTCCAGCACCGCGCTGCTGATGCGGCACGTGAATCCGCTCTACCGTCAAGCTGGGGGAATGGACCCGTGGGCGCCCGGCGCCAGCAGCACCGTGCGAGGTGCGGATCCTGATGCGCGCCCCCGCCCCCGCACTCACGTCGCCTCTCTCTCGCGCGCGCCAGCAGCACAGCACACAGCCTGAATGCGCTCCTGCTTGACAAGGCCCTGGAATCCCAGCAAGGCGCGCGCCACCGAACCGCCGTGCGCATCCCGTACATGCATGTGTCGCGCCGCGCCCGCCCGTGCACGCAGCGAGCTACCGCGACCTGCTCCACGACGACAGCCCGCTCGCGGTGCTCAAGCAGCACGCGCTCAGCAGCGGCGGCGCCGGCACCGGCGGCCCCGGCGGCGGGCCCGCCAGCCCCGTGCAGTTCGCCCGCCACCTCCACCACCCGCACACGCACAGCTACGGCAGCGGCTTCCCGCACCAGCCGGCCGCCCCCGGGCAAGTCAGCGGCGCCAGCTCCCCGCTCGTGCCCGGCGCCTCCTTCCAGCGGGCGCACTCGCCCGACTTGGTGCCCCTTGGCACGCCGACGCCGCTGGCCTACCCTCCCCAGCCACCGTCGTCACAACAGCAGCAGCACAGCGGCGAGCAGCAGCAGCATCCGCCGCACATGGTGCGCATCGCCTCGGGCCTCAACGTGGTGCACGCGCTGCCCCCGCTGGCTGCATCGCGCGGAGGCTCGGACGAACAGGCGGGCAGCCAGGGCGGCGGCGGCGGCGGCGGCAACGAGGCCAATCACGCGCAGCAACACCAGCACCACCAGAGCAACAAACAGCAGCAGCAGCAGCAGCAGCAGCAGCAGCAGCAGCAGCAGCAGCAGCAGCAGC
>VFQP010005931.1_pt1 | contig 10326 bp, 11 predicted proteins | sample 3512351 | NCBI WGS metagenome assembly VFQP01 (sample SAMN10412372, study PRJNA504923) | tailings metagenome | isolation source: Relicate 1 Philex TSF1 revegetated site | place: Philippines: Tuba, Benguet | collected 2017-08-29
TCACGCCCGTGCTCAACCAGCACCTCGCCAACGCGCTCTCCAAGGTGCCCTTCCCCACCAAGGCGTGAGCACTGGACGGGCGCGCACCAGTGGCGGGCGGGCGGGCGGGCGGGCGGGCGGGCGGCGCTGCCCCCCCGGGGCGCTGCGAGGCGCTCAGCGGCGGGGGCACGCGCGGCTGGCTTGGGCTGTCTCGCGCGGAGCGGAGCGTGTGTTCGGCCTCTGGTGTGTGTGCTGTCTCTCTCTTTCCCCCTCTCCTCTCGCTTCCTCTGCGCTGGCCTCTGCAAACGGCTCCTCAACACCACAAGGAAGAAGCCCCTGGACTCAGCAGTGGCCCAGGCAGACTGGACACACGCACGTGGCCTCCCGCTCCTCCTTCTCCTCCTCGCCCTCGTCCCCCTCAGCGCCCTCGTCACCACCTCCCAGCCAGTCGAGCCCGTCCTCCTCCACGTGCGCCACGCACATGCCCGTGCGCCGCAGCAGCTCGCACAGCTCCAGGCCCGCGTCGTCCATGGGATGGTCCAGCAGCACGTGCCGCAGGTGAGGCAGCAGCAGCAGCGCTGGCGACGCCACGCCCTGCGCCGATTCGGCAGCGAGACGCCCTGCAGAGCTGCTGCACGCGCCCTGAGGGCCTGCCGCCGAGGGTGCCGAGGACGCAGGCAGCAGCCCCCCAGTGAAGTCGTCAGGCGCGTGCGTGGGCTGCTGGTGGGGCGGCCCCGGCGGGGTGGAGACGGTGCCCAGGGGCGCCCTCTCGTCCTCCTCCTGCTGCTGCTGCTGCTGCTGCTGCTGCGGCGGCGGCGGCGCCTGCTCCTCGTCGTCCTCCTCCTCTTCCTGTGGGGGCCCCGCCGGTTCCAGGAACAGCGGCTCGCTGGGCGGCAGCGGCAGCGCGGGCAGGGCGGCGGGCGCGGTGGCGGCGCGCGCGCTGAGCCCTGGCGGGCGTGCGGGCGTCAGAGGGCTGAGGCAAAAGTCCCCGCGCGCGTCCAGGCGCAGGTTGAGCGCCTCAGCCAGGATGACAATGCCCCGGCCTGCACCAGGGCGTGCACCAGGCAGGTCCACACTTGCAGCCCGAGTGTGGGGCGCTGAGCAGGCCTCGCCCACCACGAGTCCTGCGTCACGGACTGCTCACACAGCTCACCGTGCTCGTAGCGGACCGTCCCCTGGCCTGTGAGGTCGAGGTGCGTGAGGGAGGTGAGGAGCGTCAGCACCTGCGCAGCACTCGCACAAACACAGATGGAGGGAGGGCGCTCGTGCGGCGGCGGCGATCCTTCCTTCGTGCGCTCGCCAGCGGCCAAAAGCGAGGCGTGCCGCTGCGCGCGCACCGGCGGCCAGGACGGCAGTCGGTTGGCGCCCAGGCGCAGGCGGCGCAGGCAGCCGTGCAGCGCGCGCAGCGCGGCGGGCAGCGCGCGCAGGCGGTTGAAGCTGAGGTCGAGCGCGCAGAGGCGGCGCAGGTGGTGCAGGTTGCCGTCCTCGAGCGTCTCCAGCTCGTTGAAGGACAGCTCCAGCACGCGCAGGCTGTGCAGGTGGCGCACCTCGGGCGGGAGCCTGCGGGGGTTGTGTTGCGCTGCACACCGGGTCACGTGTAGGGACCACTTGTGCCGCAAGAGCCAGAGCGAATCGCCGCACGGGCACACCACCGCCGCACCGGTGCACCAGCGCACCGCCGCACCAGCGCTGCACCGGCACCGGCGCACACGGCCGCACCGGCGCCCACGCACCTCTTGAGCCCGTTGTGCGAGAGCAGCAGGGAGGTGAGCGCGGTGCAGGCCTCGCACAGCTCGGGCGGCAACGAGGCCAGCATGTTGTTGCGCAGGCTGAGCGACACGAGCCGCGAGCCGACCGCCGCCACGCCGGCCGCGCTGTAAATGGTGCTGCTGGAGAGGTCGAGGTGCCGCAGGGCGCACAGCCCCTCCCACACCTCCTCCGTCGCTGCGCTCTGCGGCTCGTCGGGCGGGTGCTGGCCGCCGCTGCTGCCGCCGCGCGCCCGCACGCCCAGGTAGGTGGGCGCCGGCAGGTCCGAGGCGTGCACGACGGGCAGGACGCTGCCCGACACGTCGAGGCACGCCAGCAACGTGAGGTGCGCCAGCGCCCGGGGCAGCGCCACCAGCCCATTGCCGCCCAGGTGCAGCTCGACGAGCGACGCTGCGCAACGCGAGGGAGCACAAAGACGTCGACGTCTTGACACACCGCGTCTGCCGCACGCGCCGCACGGCAGCTCGAGGTGCACAGCCGCGACTCACCGGGCAGCTGCGCGCCGGGCGGGAGCTGGAGTGTGAGCGAGAGCGTGCCCGCTAGGGGCGGCAGCAGCGCGTTCAGGACGTCGGTGCCCGACGCGCCCGCCGCCACGCCCACCTCGAGCACCTCGAGGTGACTCATGCCCGAGATGGCCAGCCTGCGCGGCACAAGCCCCACGGCGGTAGGGCACTCTTGACCGTGCTGCTGGTCCAGGCTCCCTGGTGCAGTAGACGGCAAGCGGACCGGCGGCGCAGGACCCCTAAGCAGCCTGCACCCCCACCGCAATCCTCACCAGTCGGCCGCCGGCAGCAGCGTGCCATTGCCCAGGCCCGCCGCGCCCAGGTGCAGCGCCCTGAGCCTCAGCTCGCGCAGCAGGCGGCAGTGGTCACGGGCGGCGGCCAGCGTGCCCGAGAGCGTGGGGCCCGCCGCCACGTCCACCAGGTGCAGACGCACGAGGCGCGTGAGGGGGCGCAGGTCCTGCTGGGGGTGCTGCATCGACCCCAGCGCCGCGCGGCCCACCAGCCGCACCCACCTGCGGCAACAAGAAAGGAGGGGTGTGTGATGCATGGTGGGGTGTGTGATGCAGGGATGGGGGGGGAAGAGGGAGGAGCAAAACCGGCCCAGTAGCGGGCCGCGCATGTGGCGCCCTGATTTCCGGCAATTTAAGCGAGAATCATACCGCTAGACCAAACTCCCTGCGGTGTGCTGTCCTGCTGCCAGGGTTGATCTGCGCCTCTATCACGCGGGAGGCCGCGTTCTGGCGCTGCGCTTCAGCCCCCGATACCCCCCTTCGCTCACGTGAGGGTGGGCGGCGCGTACTGCAGCGGGCGCAGCGTGTCGTGCAGCTCCAGGTGCGTCAGGCGCAGCAGCGTGCCCAGGTCCGGCCGCAGCCGCAGCGACAGGCCCTCGCGCACTGCGCGCGCGCGCGCGCGCGACGGCCAGAGCCTTGTTCACAAGGCGGTAGCAGCTCGCGCGCACCGGCCCCTCTCCCAGAGCCAACTCCAGGCCCGCTCACCTCTGGCCACAGGCTGCGTGTGCCCAGGGCCCACCAGCGCCGCGCCGTGCCCGCCTCCCTCCCACTGGCCCAGCGCCCGCCCGCCCGTGCCCCACCCAACCGCCCCGCCGCCGCTGCCCGGGCCACCCTCGCCGCGTTGCGCCCGCAGCGCCAGCCGGCACTGCTGCGTGGAGGGCGCTGCCGCCGTCAGCGCGCCCTGGCCCCCGCCCCGCGTGAGGGCGCAGGCGCCGGGACCGCGCGTGATGCCAAGGCGGCGGAGGTGCGGCAGAAGGCCCAGGCCCGAGGGGAACGTCACCACCAGCGCCAGCTGAGAGCCCTCAGCCGCCGCGGCAAAGCGGCTGCGCGGGCAAGGAGGGAGCCAGCAGTAAGGGGGTGCTTTGCTGACCCCGCTGCTCACTCCTCCTCGCTGGCTGGCCCCGCAAGGTGGGGCGGCAAACTGCTGCCGGCCCCGCACGACGCCCACGTCCACACGCGGCGTCCTGTGGGGCAGCTCACTCACTGGGAGACGACGAGCATGTCCTTGGACAGCACCAGCGTGTGCAGGTGGGGCAGGTGGCTCAGGTGCACCTGCGCACGACACACGCACACGCCAGGGGGCCCACCCAGCGGCCACCGAGGGCGCACGCACTTTGGGGCGCTTTCCCACCACACGCGAGGCAAGGGCGCGGGCCCGCCCCCTTGCTGACGCGTACGCGCTGACCACCGTCACCCCGACCTGGGAGCCCACTCCATTCAACGCAGACACGCACCAGGAGCGGCACGATGCGCAGCATGGGCGTGACGTCCGTCGACAGCAGCCCCATGTCCACCTCCTCCTGACCAGCACGGGGCAGCATCAAAGACCAAAGAGGCACAGCTTGCGCCGTGGGCCTGGGCTGCGGTTCCGTCCCCACAGCTCAACAGCCATGCGCACCAAGTTGGGCATGCGGGCGAGGTGCGCCAGGCGCGTGGGCCAGTCCAGAGGCACCAGGCTGGTCAAAGAGTCGTCCACCACGCCACGCCACGACCTGAGCGCGCGCACAAGTGACCGACGGGGTGCGCGTTGCGTTGCGAGCGTCATGGCGTCCCCACCTGCTCCATCGGCCCCTTGGTGCCACGTGCACCCACCCGCACCTGCACGCGAGGCGCAGCGCCGCCACCGCCTGCGAAACGGTGTGGGGCGCGCCGCGCCGCGCGCAGCGCTCAGCCCACGGCGCGTCACCGCAGGCCTGATGCCCGGACGATGGGGGCGCCGCCACCTCGGCCGCCCAGCCAGGCAGGTGCACGGGCCAGGCGTGGCACCCGCGGCTGAGGGCGCCGGACGGCGCCACCACCTCCACGGCCAGCTCGCGCGACGCTGCCGCCCCCACGCCGCCGCTGGGCCCAACTCCACGCCCGTCGCGCGGCGGCGGCGTGAAGGCGCTGAGGCGGGCGCCCGCTCCTGGCCCCCAGCTGCTAGAAGTGGCGCTGCTGCCCGCTGCGGGAGCGCTGGTGCGGTGAGGCAGCACGCGGTGGCGCAGCGGCGCGCACGGGGCCAAGGTGGCGGGCGCGACGGCCTGCGCCAGGACCTGCCTGAGCACGGCGTGCGGGAGGCGGGAGAAGTGGTCTGCGCTCTGCTCCGGGGGCGCTGGAGGCGTGGGCGGTGGCTGCGACGACGCGCCGGCCGCTGGAGGTGCGCATGGCCCAGCAGCGCACTGCTGCTGCGCCTCTTGTTCCAGCGCCTGCTCAATCTCATGAGGCTGCTGCTGCTCCTGCTGCGCTGTCTCCTCGTGCGCGGGGTGGCGCCGCTCTGACGGACCGCGCGTGCCCGAGCCGCCCGCGACGCTGTGGACCATGGAGGCGAACAGCGAGCCCGGCACGCGCTCGCGCTCGACTCCTGCCGCTGCTTCGTCGCGGCGCGCTGGTAGTGGGGCCGCGCTGGGAGTGGCCGCGCGAGCGAGCTCGGGCGCGCCCGTCGAAAGAGCCACGGCTGGCGCTGTCAGCGGCTCCACTGCTGGCTGCGCTTGCGCAGGTGGCGCTTCGACGAAGAGCAGCGGCGGAGGCGGCATCTGGTCCACGAAGCGGCGCGCCGCGATCCGCGCGCGCTGCGTCGCGCGCCTCCGGAGCAGCGAGCGCGCGAGCACCGCAGCGGCTGCCGCAGAGAGCACCAAGGCGAGCGACCTGCTCACCATCGCTTGCGTCACGCTGTGCTCTCTGCTTCGCGCGTGTGTGCACGATGTGTTGCTTTTTGCTCCAGGTGCACAGGGGTTGCCAACCCTATGCGCGTGCACACGCACACATCTGAGCTCGCACGCTCCGCAGCACGTCACCGGCCGCTGCGGAAGGGGTTCTTGGCAATGAACCAGCCCCGCAGCGTTGGCCCGCGCGTGGTGTGCACGTCAAAGTAGGCGTAGACGTCCACGTTGAGCTTGTCCGCCAGCACGTAGCCCGCGTCACCCTTGGACTTGTCTGCAGCACCGTCACCTGCCAGGCAAAGCCTTGGCGAGAGGGCCGAGGGCGCTGCACGTGCTTGGGTGCGGGCGCAGCTGGGGCACAGCAGCGCTCACCGAGCGTCTGGATGCTGGAGGCGTCCACGCGGAAGGGCAGCGTGATGTTGCCTGCGGGCAGCGACGTTCCATGCGGTGCCACAGCGCTTGGCACGTTGGGTGGTCGGACCGCAAGCGTCCGGCAAGCATCGGGGTGCTCGCGCGATCCTCACCAGACAGGGGCTGGGCAAAGGGCCTGTAGGGCGCGCCCTGGGGGAACAGCCACAGCGCGACCGAGTTGTTGGACAGGTGGACGTGCGAGTGCGTGAAGCCTGCGAGCAGAGTGAGGCAGGGAGGAGCCGCTGCGTGGGCACTGGGTCACGGCGTCGCAGCGCCGCCAGGCCACCGACCGCCACCCCTCAACCCACCCACCCACCCCCCGCACACCTTGGATGTTCCTCAACGTGAGCGTCCCGTAAAAGGTGTAGTTCCTGGTGTTGGGCAGGGCAAACATGTCGAGGTCGGCCTCGGCATCGCTGTGCACGGCGCTGGCCCTGGACGTCCAGTCAGGCGGGGGAGGGGGCATGGGCGGGCCGCGAGTGCTGCTGGGGCGGGGTGGTGCTGGCCTTGGTGGTGGCGGCGCCTGCGTGTCGTGCGGCGGCGACGACAGTTCTCGCGAAGAACGCCACACACGCGGGGGCTCAGTCCACCGCGCAGCAGCCATCTTGCAGGGGCGACTGACCTTTGCGCTCTGCGCTGTGACGAACAGGACGCACGACAGCACGACGGCCAGGGGCGCCAAGGTCGCGCTGAGTCTTGCCATCTGAACGGGCACGAAAAGCCTTTGCTGCGTTGAAGTTGTGCCGAGTGTTCGAGGCGGTGTCCTTTGCGCTTTGTGAAGCCGCGCGTTTCCGCTGCGATCGCGGGAGACGTTTTCCTCCCGCCCGCCAGACGCGGCGGCACCCTGGCCGGCCCGCTCGCGGAGAACGGCCCGCCGAAGGCGCCGAAACGGAGAGCGCATCCTCGCGGGTCAGGCGCTGAGGGCTGCTGTGAGGGGTGCCATTGGCGCCATCGGATTGCAGCACGACTGGCATGCGCAAGCGAGGATGGCGCACGGTCAACATGTACCGCAGGCAAACACGCGCCTGAGAACGGCGTAAGGACTGAACAAATGCTTGCGCACGCTGCCCTGCCCCACGTTGCCGCGGGACGGGCGGCGCAATGAATCCGCGTCAGTGATGATTGCGCCGTCACCGCAACCGCTAGGGGCCCCTGGACCAACACGCCTCCTCCTGGTAGTGCTCTAATTCCGCACCGCCACATCCACGTGAGCGCCAACCCATCAACACCACACGCCTAACGAACCCAGGCACCAACTCCCACGACACAGACGCGCATCGCGGCGACCTGAACCACACAGCAAGTCTGGAGGGCACGGATGGGTTCAGCAAGCGCCAGGCCGCACACCACAACAACAGCAAAGGGCAACAGGTTGGCTGCCCTGCACCTTGGCCCCCAAGTCCTTCTTCCCGCCGCGCACCTTCCAGCGGGCTGCGGCTCTGGCTAGCCCACCCGCGCAGGGTGCAGGCGCCCAGGCCCCAGCACACACTTGCGTTTCTGCTCCTTGGTGCCCAGACGACCCACCATCACTCACTTCTACGCAATTCTAGTACCTAGGTAGCCCCGCGCACACACTACTGCGCTAGCGGGTGCGCCAGGCGCCTCTAGCGCAAGATGAAGAGAGAGAGGGGAGGACAGAGGATGCGAACCAAATGCTCTGCACGCCGCGGCTGCCCTGACCCTGACCAAGCTGCACCACCACAACCACCACCACACACGCAAAACAGCTGCCCCCACCTGGGCTGGGCAGCTGAGCCGTTCTCCGGAAGCAACGCCAAAGCCCACACGCAGAGCTCTAAACCCCCACACATGCGCCCTTCCCAGCTGCTAGGCCCCCGCCTCTTCCACCCAACGCAGCACAAAAAAGGGCACCCCAAGGAATGTGTGCAGACACCCCAACCGCGCTCCCCAGGTGCGCAACCCTCACGGCGCCGCCTCCACCACCTCGCCGTGCTGCTGCTGCTGCTGCTGAGGCGCGTGGCCGAGGTACGGGTACGCATAGGGGTGGTGCAGGCCCCCACCCGCCACGTCCTCCTGCCCCTGACCCCGCATGCGCTTGGGCAGGCCCGCGCCCCCCACCTCGGCGCCCCCCGCCGCCGCCAGCGCGGCGCCAAAGCCCCCGCCCGCGCCTCCCCCTGGCGCACCCCCCGGCACCAGAGGGGCGCCCGCGCCGCCGCCCCGCACCTCCCCCTCGTGCCTCCCAGCGCCCGCCGCGCCCCCCTCCGCCCCCTCCTCCTCGCCGCAGGGGGACGGGCGGGCCGCCGCCTTGCACCCCACCTGCCGCTGCTGCTGCTGGGGCATCGCGTGGCCGCCGGGCGCAGCGCCCAGCTCCCCCCCTGCGCCGCACGCACCACGCAACAGCAGCGAAAACACAGTTTGGTGGCGACTTTCCTGACGCCCGCACTCAACACGGCACGCAAGGAGACGCCAGGGGGAGGCAGCCAAAGGGACGCACCTGCGCCCCGCGCCGCGCCGCCGCCGTGCCGCTGCTGCTGCTGCTGCGCCGCTTGTGGGCCCGCTGCCATCGCGTGCGAGGGCCCCGCCGCCGCCATCATGGGCGGCATCATGGGGAACGCCACGCCCCCCGGCGCGCCTCCCATGCCCATGCCCACGCCCATGCCCATCCCGAACATGGGCAAGGGCAGCATGGGTCGCCCCGCCACGCCCACCATCCCTGGCCCGCCAGGGAACAGCATGCCGCCCCACCCCGAGGGCATGCCCATGACGTGCGCCTGCGGCGCCGCCTCCGCCGCGCCGCCCCTGCCGCCGCCCGCATCGCGCTGCACCCCGCCGCCGTGCGCCGCCGTCGCCGCCGCCGCGCCTTCACCTCCCCTGCCCTCCTCGCGTGAAGGCCTGTGCGCCGCCGCCGCCGCGGCGTTGCCGCCAGCCGAGGGGAAGCCCATGGCGGGGAGGGGTGCCATGGGCGGCCGCAGCGCAGGCATCATCATGGGGTGGGGCACCTGGCCCGGCATCATCATCCACCCGCCGCCGCCCCCCGGCATCCACATGAAGGGCGCGGGCATGGGCGCGCCGCCAGCGGCAGCGGCCGCAGCCCAGGGGCCCATCACCACGGCCCCGCTGCCCTCGCCCGCGCCGCCACCACCCCAGGGCAGCGCGCCGCCGCCTCCCGCACCAGCCCCGCCGCCGCCGCCAACCACCGCGCCAGCCGGCGGCGCGCCCCTCGCGCCCCCGCCCTTGCCCTGCTGGTGCTGCTGCTGCTGTTGGCGCGCCACCACCGCCACCCCCGTCGCCCCGCCGCGCGCCCTCCCGTCTTGCGCCTCTGCGGGGACGCCGACCGAGGGACGGGGCGGCTGCTGCTCTGACGCCGGCGCCGGCGCCGCCGGCGGTGGCACCTCTACCATGCGCAACGGCGCCTCCACCGCCCTACTGACGACCTGCTGCTGCTGCTGCTGTGCCTGCTCCTGCGCCTCCTCAGCGGCGGCGTGCTCCGCCAGCTCTGCAAGCGCCAGCAACCGCCCGCCCCACCCCTCCTCCTGTTCCACTTCCTCCTTGCCCCGACCCTCTCCTCTCCCTGCCGCCACCGCCGCCTCCATCCTGGCGCCGCCCTCCCCTCCGCCGGGCGGGGACGTGCCAAAGCGGGGCGCCGGCAACCCGCCGCCGCCGCGCAGCCGCCCGCGCCGCCCGCCCGTCCCCACGCCGCCGCCGCCCGGCGACGTCGCACCCAGGCCGCCCGCCGCGCCGCCCTCGCCGCTGTGCGCCGGCGGCGACGTCGCCGCGCCGCCGCCCAGCATCCCCTCCTTGGGCGGCGAAGCGACCGCCCCCGCGATGACGACGGCGCCCTCGCCGCCCTCCCTGCCCGCCCCTGCCGCCGGCTGCGGCCGCGCGCTCTGCCCAGGCGCCGCCGGGGCGTAGAAGAAACGCATGCCCGGGGCCCCGCCCGCCCCGCCACCTGGTGGGGTGGCAAGCAGCCCGGCGGCGGAGGGACCCCCGCGCATTACTGCGGGGGCCGACGCAAAAGGTGGCGCCAGCGCCGCCGCCCCAGACGCGCCCCCGGCGCTGCTGCCAGAGGCACTGGAGGGTGCCGCCGGCGCCGAAATGGACCACGCCAGCACCTGGGGCGGGTGCGCGCCGCCACCGCCAGCGGGGCCTGAGAAGCCGGGCGGAAGCTGCGGCGCGGCGTGGGCAGTGGGCGTCATGGCGGCGCCGCCCACGAACCAGCCCTGAGGCAGGGCCAGCGCGCTGGGCGCGGCACGCGCCGCGTTGGCGCCGCCGCTAGGGTTTAGGTGCATGGCGGAGGCCGCCTGCCAGGCCTGCTGCTGCTGCGACGACGCCATGAAGGGCGTCAGGTGCGGCGGCTGCGCTGCGTCAGGCTGCCGAGGGGGCCCCACGTCTGCTGCCGCCGCCACCGGCCCGTCGCGTGGCCCCACGCCCACGGCAGGCGGCACCACCAGCAGCGGCGGCGGCGGCGGCGGCTTCATGCGCGGCGCCACCTCGCTGCACGGGGGAGGCACCGGCTGCCCCTGCTGGCCACCGCCGCCGCCGGCCGCGACCACCGCG